>Ga0208040_1000028_pt1 | contig 179727 bp, 151 predicted proteins | sample AD_UKC083_MetaG_FD_184431 | JGI IMG/M metagenome (GOLD analysis project Ga0208040, IMG submission 184431) | Active sludge microbial communities of municipal wastewater-treating anaerobic digesters from USA - AD_UKC083_MetaG (SPAdes) (version 2) | ecosystem: Engineered > Bioreactor > Anaerobic...
TTTAGCCATGTAAACAGTTATATGTGATATGAATCCACTTTCACTTTCACGCGTTGTTTCTTCAACTTTTGTCATATGTTGTCCCATTGGACATACGTAATAATCTTCCTTTTCATTATAGTAGAGGTTTGGAACAAGAAAGGGATTATTTTTGAATTTTTTGGTGTTTTCTTGATGAAAGTAGCTATATTTAACATACGCTTCAATCTCGTTCTCCTCCATAAACATATAGTTTTCCTCACTCCCGTAAGCACCATCGGCTACATTTTTTTTAGGATATTTATTGAACCGTCTTTTAAAACCATTCAGAAAAGGTATATAGGTTAATGTGTCACCAGGATTGTGATAGAGGTCATAATGTGTATAAAATTGATTTTCTGTACCAATCTGAAGGTTATGAGCAGGTTTAGGTTGCCCTTTACCCATATGATCATCTTTCATGCGCATAAAAGTTGCTGCTTTATCAGTCTTAGAATAGCTGTTACGATCACCCATTATTGCTAAATGATTTTCATATTCTTGTAGTTTAGGAAGATGCTCTTTTTCCAACGTTTTGATTTCTTTAAGCTCTTTTTTTGTTCGATTTTCGCGATTTATAGCGGCAATACGTTTTTGTAATTCTTCGGAGTTGATTGGCATAGGAGGATCATCATCAGGTCCATTATCATCGGCAATTCCTTTTTCGATCTCTTCCAATATCTTTCTTATTTTCTCTTCTAATTTGGCTTTGTTTTTTTCGACAGTTTTACGCCAAACAAAGGTGTAGCGACCAGCACGTGATTCAATTTTTGTACCATCTATGTAGACCACATCTAAACTTAGATAACCCATATCAACGAGTAATTCAACCACTTGGGTAAAAATATCGTGAATAGCATCTTTTAAACGAGATGAACGAAAACGATTGATAGTGTTATGATCCGGAACTTGATTGCCCGAAAGCCACATGAAACTAATACGATCTTGAAGGGCTTTTTCTATTTTACGACACGAATAAATGTTATTCAAGTAGCCAAAAATGATCACTTTAAGCATCATTCGAGGATGATAAGAACTCGAACCTCCACCTTTGTACGTATTTACTATATCACTGATATCTAAATTATCAATTATTTGATTAACTAAACGAGCAGGTGAATCTGCCGGAAGCTTTTCATCTAAACTTGGAGGAAAAAGAAGAACTTGTCCTTGAGGGTAATCTTTAAATACAGCTTTTGTCATATCCCTTTAATTTTATGCAAAGATACTAAAAATCAATGAGATAAAGATGGAAAATAACAAAAAAATAGCAAAAAAATCAAAGAAAAATCATAAAAAAAAGAGGCTGTTTTTACTTTTGAGACAGCCCCTACAATCAATAAAAACGATGAAAATGGTCGTAAAAATGGCTGTAGAGACAGGGCATGCCCTGTCTCCGTGATGTTATTATGCGATACATTAAAATCACAACAAATAATTGATAATCATGGAATTACAAATCACAAAATTGAATTAACCGCGATTGTAGGGGCAGGGCTTGTCCCTGCCCTTTTCCAGAGTGGGGTGATGGAATGACTGAAATGGGAAATTTATGCTGCCCCCCAATTTTTTTTTATTTCAAAAAGAAGAAAAAATATAAAATAAACCTATTTATATCATACCACGCTGATAATCAGATTTATAAATTCCGAAATCCGAAATCCGAAATCCGAAATCATGTTTATCTGTACTCCTTCAAAAACTCAACCACCCGAGATTCTATCCTTTCCTGCAAATTGTCGGTGGGTTCGGGTTTGAAAGGTTCTCCGATGATGTTTTCGTAGAGTTCAATATATCGGTCGGAAATGGATTGCACTACTTGTGCGGTCATATCGGGAATGGTTTCGCCTTCGTTGCCGCGGAAATTGTTCTGCATCAACCAGTCTCTCACAAACTCTTTGGAAAGCTGCTTTTGGGGTTTGCCCTGGTCAAATCTTTGCTGATAACCCTCAGCATAAAAATAACGAGATGAGTCGGGGGTATGAATCTCATCAATTAAGTAAATTTTGCCATCTTTTTTTCCAAACTCATACTTTGTATCCACCAAAATCAAGCCTCTCTCTTGGGCAATCTGAGTTCCTCTCTCAAAAAGCTCCAAAGAGTATTTTTCCAGCAATTCATAATCCTCCTTCGATACTAAATTTTGGGCGATAATCTCCTCTTTAGAGATCTCCTCATCATGAAATCCCTGTTCTGCCTTGGTTGTAGGGGTAATAATAGGGGTCACAAACTTTTGGTTCTCCTTCATTCCTTCCGGAATGGTAACACCACTGATTGTTCTTACTCCATTTTTATAGGCACGCCAGGCACTTCCGCACAAATATCCTCTAACAATCATCTCCACAGGCAGCGGATCACATTTATGACCAATAGTAACCATCGGATCGGGTGTTGCGATTTTCCAGTTGGGACAAATATCCTGAGTGGCATCCAAAAAGCGGGCGGCTATCTCATTCAGTATCTGACCCTTATAAGGAATTCCTTGAGGAAGAATCACATCAAAAGCGGAGATTCTATCGGTAACGATCATGACCAAAAGTTCATCGGCAACTTCATATACATCGCGAACTTTGCCGTGATAGATTGACACCTGGTTAGGAAATGAAAATTGAGTTTCTGTTAATGCTTTCATAAAAATAAAATTTGAGAACAAAAGTAGTAAATTTATTCCTATTTTTGCAAAAAAATGACAACATTGTTAAATATTTTGTACGAAAACTTTAAGAAGTCACTTGAGGAGCGCAATTTAAAGCAAACGTCTGAAAGATTTGCTATTCTCAGAGCGATCAGTCATCTTGAAACGCCTTTTCAATTTGATGATTTGAAAGAGAGTCTGATTCAATCCAAATACCATGTCAGCAGAAGTACGATATACAATACGCTCAAACTGCTTGAAGAAATAGGGATCATCGAGAAACATTTGATTCACAACAAAGTTTACTATTCTCTGCTGGCTCCCGGTCAAAATCAATTCACTCTTGTTTCTCAAAATGGGGTGAATCCGATAGAGATTGAAGAAGAATTGATAGAGCTATTGATCTCGTATGTCAATAAAAAGTATTCCGCTTCTGTTAAGCAGATTAAAATATCCTTTATCGAATAAAAAAGAACCGATTATTCTCATTTTTTTTTATTATTTTTGAAGTTTGAAAAAAACCTTTATTACTTATGAATAGAATAGGACGTTTTGTTGTAATCATGGCATCAATAAGTGCTTTGATTTTTTTAGCTTTAACCGGTTATGCTCAAAAGCTTAAACCCGCTGATGTTCCTGAAAACATCAAACAAACCTTATGGGAAGAGCGGGGAGAAGTCAAAGTCAGACAATGGATATTTGACAATGATATGTATGTCGCCACCTTTAAATTTGACGGTTCCACTGTTCAATGCTACATCAACAGTGATGGCGAATTTGTCAGAGCTTCCACCATTATACCTAAAAATACACTTCCTACCTCCATCATGGAATACATCAAGAATAATTATCCTGAATTTGCGATTCCGGTTTCTGAAATCAGAGAGGAACCCAATACTCCTATGTATTACCATGTTGAAGTTAAACCGGAAGTGCTCGGAGCAAAACATTCTGTTCTGACGTTTGACCTTCACGGAACTTTGATGAGTCGCGTTGATCCCGAAGGATTTACCACTCCTGAACTCACTCCACAACAGTTGGTTCAGAAAAAAGCGGATGAAAAACTTGCTGAATCTAATCGTAGTAAATCGGGAAACAAACAAAGACCTCAACCTCAGAAAAAGGAACCTGCTGCTAAAGAGCCTAAACAACAAGCTCAGCCTAAAAAACAGGCTGAACCCAAACAACAGCCTCAACCTAAAAAGCAGGCTCCTAAAAAAGAAGAAGCAGAATCTTCTCAATTTGCAGATATCCCTGCTGCCGTACAAAAATCACTGACAAAAAAAGTGATCAGACCGGAAAAATTACAATGGAATAAAGAGGGGGATTTTTATGTTGCCGAATGTGTTGTGTCTAAACAGAAAAACCAACTTTTCTTTACACCTGAAGGAAATTGGGATAAAACCTTAGTCTATATTCCAAAAGAAGGTGTTACCGGACCGATGTTGAAACACCTCAACACCTACTTTAAAGGTTTTAAGTTCACACAGGGAATCAGAGAGCAAAGAGCTGATAAACAAGACAAAGTGTTGGTTGAATTTATTGAAAAAGACAACTCTAAGTCTCAAATTTCCACCACTGTTGTATTTGACAAGCTGGGTAGAGTAATCAAAACGTATTATCCATCAGGAGATCATCCATCAGATCCGCTGACAAAATTAGAACCTGATTATTTGTATAAACTCCCTGAAGATATTCCAACTACCGCGATAGAAGCGTTTCAGGCAAAATACCCCAAAGTTACAGGCGTTGAATGGAGCGAAGATGATGAGGGTTACTTTTTGGCGTCCTATTACGGTATGAGAGGAAAAGAGGTGGTAGTAATGGAAGGAGATGGTACTTTCATTGAGATTAGAACAGCGGCTAACATGCAGAATATCAACGGAAATATTAAAGGATATATCAAGAAAAATCATAAAGGCTATACTATCACTGAATATTATACTGTCAGAGGATTGATAGAAAAGAAGAACTCTTTTTATGTTGTGATTCAAGACAAAAAAACGAACATTACCATTCCTTTGTCGTTTACAACTGCCGGACAGATTATGCAATAATATTTGGCTTTTAAACTACAGATGAACTATATTGAAATTAAAGTTGAATTAAGTGAGGCGGAGCCCTGGAAAGAGATTTTTATTACATTTTTATCTGAACTGGGATGCGATAGCTTCGCTGACGGAGAAACAGATGAGGAGTTTTTAGCTTATATTCCCAAAGATCTTTTTAATAAAGAATTATTAAAAGAGACTTTATCCGAACACGATTTTGATGTTCAGGTGAAGTATCAATGGAGCGAAATTCCAACTCAGAATTGGAATCAGATCTGGGAATCCAATTACAGTCCGGTGCTGATTGCCGATCGTTGTTTCATTCGGGCACCCTTTCATGATCCCATGGAAGGTGTTGAGTATGAGATTGTTATTGAACCCAAAATGTCGTTTGGGACGGCACATCACGAAACCACCTCACTCATGGTACAACATATCCTGAAAGAGGAACTCGCCGGCAAAAGTGTACTCGATATGGGTGCCGGAACCGGGATTTTAGCCATATTGGCTTACCTTAAAGGAGCCAGACCAGTCACTGCAATTGATAATGATGAGTGGGCTTATCTGAACAATATTGAAAATAATGAACGGAATCATACCGAAGAGATTACCGTGAAATGGGGTGATGCTCAAACTATTGAGGGTGACTCTTACGAAGTGATCTTCGCCAATATCAATCGCAATATTTTATTGAATGACCTACCCCAATATGTTGCGACATTACAGCCGGGAGGATCGATTTTTTTAAGCGGATTCTATGTAGGTGAGGATTTGGCAAAGATTCAGGAAAAATGTAATCAGCTGGGTCTCAGGTATGTATCTCATTTGGAATTGAATCAATGGTGCGCTGCACATTTTATTAACGATAAAAAAGAGTAAAATGAAAAAGATTTTAGGAATTGGAAATGCCTTAGTGGATATTTTAATTGAAATAGAAAACGATCAGATACTTGAACAGTTTGGACTACAAAAGGGCGGAATGGAGATGATCGACATTGAAAAGAAAAGAGAGATTGATCAGGCGATCCAGCATCTTCCTAAAAAAATTGCATCCGGTGGTTCCACTTCCAATACCATTTACGGATTAGCCAGATTAGGCGCTCTTGCGGGTTATATCGGAAAAATTGCCAAAGATGAGATGGGAGATTTTTTCAGACAGGATATGATTAATGCCAAAATCGATGTACATACGCTCTATTCCGATATTGACACCGGTATTGCCACCACATTCATTTCTTCCAATGGAGAAAGAACTTTTGCCACCTACTTGGGAGCCGCATCCACTTTGTCGCCCGAAGAGATCGATATTAACATTTTGAAACAGTACGATATCATTCATGTTGAAGGATACCTTATCTTCAACCGCGAATTGGTTTTGGATATCTGCAAAAAAGCCAAACAGTGCGGAAGATTGATTTCCATGGATATGGCGAGCTACAATTTAGTAGAATCGATGCATGACCTGGTTCAGGATTTGGTTGAAAACTACGTGGATATCATTTTTGCCAATGAGGATGAAGCCAGAGCTTACACCGGAAAAGAGGAGTTGGAAGCACTTGAAATCCTCTCCCAACATTGTGATGTTGCAGTGGTTAAGTTAGGTGCCCGCGGTTCTATCGCCAAGGTAAACGGCGTTGTAACGCATATCGATCCCGTTCCCGGAGAGTGTATCGACACTACCGGAGCCGGAGATATTTACGCTGCCGGATTCCTTTATGGATTAATGAACGATTATGACGTGAAGAAAAGTGGTGCGTTGGCATCTCGTTTAGGCACGGCATGTATCCAAAAAATAGGCGCCAGACTGGAAGATCACCACTTTCAATTATAGCATTTACTGCAATTGTTGATACAGAAGGTACAACGCTGCTCCCGCAATGCGTTGGATAATCACTTCTCTCCCACCCTGAGTTCCGTAATTCACTTGTTGGGTTACTGTTTTGGTTGGTGACGCCACCGCAATCCAGGCTGTTCCCACCGGTTTTTCGGGTGTTCCTCCGGTCGGACCGACAATCCCCGAAATGGCAATAGCGTAATCCACATCAAAAAGATTCATCGTATTCATCGCCATATCGATTACCACAAACTCGCTGACTGCGCCATGTTTTTTGAGATTGATCTCCCTGACATTCAAGATTTCCCGCTTAATGGTGTTGGAGTAAGAAACAATTCCTCCTTCAAAAAACTGGGAAGCACCGGGCAGCAATGTAATCTGATGTGCCAAAAAACCACCTGTACAGCTTTCCGCAACGGCTAATTTTTGACCCTTTTTAATTAATTTTTTACTAATTACTTCTACAATGCTTTCATTTTTTGTTGAAATAATATATTGGGGGACCAGCTGAATCAACTGATCCAACTGATGTTCCAGTTCTTGATCCAGCAGTTCTTTTTCCGCCTTATTCCCGCGACCGGTCAGACGGAGCATCAGCTTTCCGGGTGTCGGCAAATAAGCCAATGTGATATGACCCGGCAGTGCCAGCTCCCAACTTTCAATCAAATCCGACAGAGCACTCTCTCCAATCCCGGCGGTAACGATCTCTTTATGAATGACAACCTGATTTTTATTCCGTTTTTTTTCTATCAGGGGGATCACCTCTTCAATCATGATTGCTTTCATTTCAAACGGCACTCCCGGCAGAATAACCGCAACTTTTTCACCCTCTTCAATCCAGATTCCGGGTGCTGTACCATGGTCATTGCGAAGTGCGATGCCTTTCTCCGGTATTTCAGCCTGCCGCCGGTTCACTTCAGTAATTTGCGTCCCTCTTCGTCTGTACATCTCGGTGATCCGCTCCAAAGTAGGCTGATCCATCACCAACGAACAATCAAAATAATCGGCAATCACCTTTTTGGTGATATCATCCTTAGTAGGTCCCAATCCGCCCGTTGTAATCACCCAATTTGAAGTTTCAAACGCCTGATTCAGAGCCTTTTCGATATCCTCTTTATTGTCCCCGATGGTAATCACCTCCTCCACTTCAATCCCGATATTAAAAAGCTGTTCTGCAATAAATGACGCATTCGTATTGACCGTTTTGCCATACAATAGCTCATTCCCGATAGATATAATAATCATATAAAAAGTATTAAAATTACGTATCAAGAACCTCCCAAAATCAATCTCCCATTCCAATTCTACCTTTCAAGTTCTTATGATGTGCAAAAGTAACACAAAACAACAAAATAAGAGACAAATTGTCAAAAAAATTTAGAATTAACATGATTTCGGATTCTTTTCAATTACGAATTACGAATTACGATTCCTAAATTGAGAATTAATTCTCACTTCATTTCGCCTTCCGCCCTCCGCCTTCCGCCTTTATTTCTTACTTCTTACTTCTTATTTGGTATTTTAAATAATTGGGGGGCAGCATAGATCTCCCTTTTCAGTCTTTCCATCACCCCACTCTGGAAAAGGGCAGGGACAAGCCCTGCCCCTACAATCGCGGTAAATTCAATTTTGTGATTTGTAATTCCGTGATTATCAATTATTTGTTGTGATTTAATGTGTCGCATAATAACATCATGGAGACAGGGCATGCCCTGTCTCTACAACCATTTTTACGACCATGTTTACGACCATGTTTATTGTTTTATTTTCCTCGGACGGTCGCGACCTGTCCCTACAATAATTGCGATTAATTAAAATTTTCGGTCCCGTAATTCGTAATTGTTTCATTCCGCCTTCCGCCCTCCGCCTTCCGCCTTCAACATAACCCTATAGGGGTAACATGATTATTCCACATTTATGTTATTGATAATCAAACATTTGATATAATTTCAAAAAATAATCACACAAAAATATTGACAAATACAAAAAAAACAACTAACTTTGCTGTGTCAAACCAGTTGAAAATTAGAAGATTAGAAGTTAAAAACAAGCGACAAAAAATCAAACTCTAACCACAAAACTTCTAAATTCTAAATTCTAAATTGAAATGAAACGCTATATTTTTGCAATATTATTGATCCTTTCCTTTCTGTCCTTACAAGCACAAGAACTGACCAATGCCGGGCGTGAGTTTTGGGTTACTTCTTCAGTGAATCTTTATTCCGATTTAATGCCTGATAGCGCTTTGATCTATATTATAGGAGATACCTTATGCACCGGATATATTGAAAACCCCAACACCTCTTTTTATCAAACTTTTACAGTGGTTCCGGATAGTGTGTTGGTAATTGCTGTTCCCAAAAATGAGATTATGTGCAATGTGCCTACCGCAATCAGTTATGACACATCCCGAACTATTGAACAAAAAGGAGTATATATCTATTCAACTCAAGATATTTTTGTCTATATGCAAACTAATCGTGTTGATTCAGTACTTTATATTGATTCAGCGCTTTATGCAACTTATGGAAAGCAATCTGTAAAACTCCCTATTATACCCTTAAATCTTCATTCCTCTGAAGTGAGATTGAATGATCCGTATAGTTTTGTTAATACGTCCTCTAATGGTACAAATTGTATAATGATAATAGCAACAGAAAATAATACAGTTCTACACGTACCGACTTTCCATAATAGTAATGGGTCTATATATACTTTTCCATTTGATACAACCTTACAAAAAGGTGAAGTGTTATATTTTCCACTTAGTTTATCATTCCATCCTAATGATACAAATAAAATTATTACCACAAGCAACTGTAAAAAAATTGTCACTTATTTTTGTTCATATACAACAGCTTTTACATTTGACTTTCACTACGGAAAAAGATTCAAATCAACTACCAACAAACACCTTTATTATGGGAGAGATTTTTTATTGGTGAAATATGTACATCCAAACTTTCAAAAAGAACTATATTTAAACTTTTCTTTTCATAGCTCATCTACTGGTAATTGTTTAATATACAGATGTAATCAATTATCTTCTAATTCACTATTAAACATTTTAGCTGTTGATGGGCGATTGAATGGTTGTGAGCAAGCTTTTCCACCCTTTTTAATTGATGTTCCTTTTGCATTTTATAGGAGTGATGTAGATGGTTTTTTTTCAAATAATTGTGGTCCTCATGTTCATGCCAATTATAAATATTATTTAACTCATACTTCTACGGGGCAATTTTGGCAAAAATACGATAATTGTGAAGTACTTCCATTCAATAATAAGAACTATTTACACGCAGCTGATCGCATGGTAAAAAAATGGCTCTTCCCAACAACACAATGCAAAATATCTCCAATTCCTGATACCACTTATGCAGATCTCCAAATTTTCGTTAAACCGGAAGGAATTCACACCATGTATATCAATCACCAACTAATTCCTTCTACTGCTTTTGACACCTTCCCCCAAACAAACGGTGATTATTACTATCTGCAATATGGACTTTTTAACGATTCTATTCCCGACTTTTTTATCCTAGAGAATGAAAATGGTTTCAGTGCGACTATTGATGAATTTGGATATAATATGAGACCTGATACTACCGGACACATGAACTTTCTTTACTTCCATAATAACGACTCAGGAGTTAATTATTATGAATCTCCTGTTGCTTATTCCAATTTGAGTCCTGTGGATTCTGCAACCGTTTACCGCTGTGTCGGAGATCTGCTGCATCTGGAAGTACCTCATAATCCCGATTCTGTTGCCATAGATTGGATTGTAGATGGAACGCTATATCCGAACTCGCCTATTGTAAATCTCCCCTTAACTACAGCAGGTACGCTAACCGTTCAACTGGTTTTACACTATACTTGTCCCGATACTACTACCACATTTGTTGTCGTGGTGCCTCCGCCTGTAATTCCATTTTCCACAGACACTATTTTGTGCCAAGGAACCGAGCTTTCTGCAGAAAACCCTGATGCAATTCACTATTTATGGTCCACAGGAGATACAACCGCCTCTATTGTCATTGATACGGCGGGTCATTACTCAGTATCTGTCACCAATTTGGGTTGTACCGTTTCTCTCAATGATATCAACGTTCAACTCTATCCGCAATCTTCGGTGAATTTGGGTAACGATTCCATTCTATGTGCTTTGGCAACGTTGCTTTTGAATGCGGAGCAACCCCATCCTGCCACCTATTTATGGCAAGATTTATCCACCAATACAACCTATTTGGCGAGTTCTGAAGGGGATTATTGGGTCATCGTTACAGATGAATGTTTGCAGGTAAGCGATACCATTTACCTGGGATATTTGTATCCTATTGAAGTTGACTTGGGCAATGATACCACGCTTTGTGAAGGTCAACATTTGCTTCTTTCAGCGGAAACACCTTATTGTACCTATTTGTGGCAAGATGGATCCACAGAAGCTACCTATTTGGTGAGGTATGCCGGTGTTTATCAGGTGTTAGTCTCCAACCTCTGTTTTGACGAAACCGCAGAGATTGAAGTTTTCTATCAACGCTGCGAACAGGAACTCTATATTCCAAGTAGTTTCACTCCCAATTCAGACGGGTTAAACGATCAGTTCAAGCCGATTTTTGCCTATCCGGAGAAAGTAGAAGAATATACCATCTATATTTACAATCGCTGGGGAAATCTGCTCTTCACATCCCAAAATCCGGAACAAGGCTGGACAGGCGAAGGTTGTATGAACGGCGTTTACACCTACGTCATTTTCTACAAAACCGAAGGAAAAGGAGGAAAAGTAGTGAACGGAACGGTAACGATATACTAAATTACGAATTACGAATTACGAATTACGAATTACGAATTAGACCTCCCCTAGCCCCTCCAAAGGAGGGGAACAATCGATAAAAACAATGATTATGGTCGTAAAAATGAAGGTTGTAGAGACAGGGCATGCCCTGTCTCCATGGTGTTATTATGCGATACATTAAAATTACAACAAGCATTTGATATTCAGGTAATTACAAATTTGACAATTTAAATTAACCGCGATTGTAGGGGCAGGGCTTGTCCCTGCCCTTTGCCGAGTGGGGCGATAAAATGTCTGAAAAGGAATACCTATGCTGCCCCCCATTATTTTTATTTACAAATAAGAAGTAAGAAATTAGAAATATGAAATAAATCTACTATTGAATATAAATACCTGACAATCAAGTAATTCTAAATTCTAAAATCTAAATTTAAACTTTCGACTTTCGACTTTCGACTTTTATAGGTCTACCACTGTTATGCCGCTGCCGCCGAGTTCGAGGATTTCATCGTAAAAATCGCGTACTTCTTTTCTGCGGGCGAGGTATTCGCGGATCTTTTTTCTGAGGATGCCATCCCCTTTGCCGTGCAATATCTTGACCTGATGTACACTTAAAAGCACCGCTTCATCAAGAAGGGCTTCTACTTGTACTATAGCGTCATCAGTTCGCACCCCTCTTAAATCAATATAAGGCTTAAAATGACTCAACTTCTGATTGATTAAGTCGCCCAAACGAGTTCCACCCACATTCGTAAACCCTTTTTTCTCAATCGTTTTCGCCTCTTTCTTACTGATTCTGGTCAATTTGTTGAGCACCGTTTTGAAAGTAATCCCTTTGAAAGAAACCGTCACATCATTGCCTTTAATCTGAACCACTTCACCCACTGTTTGCACCTCATCAATCAACACCTGATCCCCCACTTCAATCGGTCTATCTTCCTGTACAGGTTGAGGCGCGGGTTTAGGCTTGGGAACCATCGGTTTAAAAGCAGGTTCTTTGGTTTGTTTCTCTGTTTTTTTGGAAAGCTCCTCTTTAAATTGATCCACTTGAGCTCTGATCTGTTTGGTTTTTTCAGAATCTGCCTTCACCTCTTTGATCTCCCGGATCGTTTTTTCAATCACTTTATTGGCATTCTCTACGATTTGAATAGCCTGATTTTTAGCGTTTTTTAAAATCTCTTTCCTTTGACTTTCAAACTCCTCATATTGAGCCTGATAGTCGGCAATGAACTGCGCCAGCTGTTCATCCGTTTGATTGACCAGTCGCAGCTGTTTGGACAACTCTATCTTTTCGAGTTCCACCTCTTCCAACGCCCGTTCATAGTCAATTTGCGCCGTTCCGGACTTTTGAATTGCCTGTTCGATAATCGTTTCCGGGAATCCGATCTTTTTGGCAATTTCATAAGTAAAAGAACTTCCCGGTTTGCCTTGTTTCAGGATAAAGAGCGGTTTCATGGCATGAATATCGAACAGCATCGCTCCATTTACCGCTTCGGGATGAGTTTCCGAAAAGAGTTTCAAATTCGCAAAGTGGGTCGTGATAATTCCGAAACTTCCCATTTTGTACACATGCTCCAGAATCGCTTCCGCCATCGCTCCCCCCAATGAGGGCTCCGTTCCCGATCCAAATTCGTCGATTAAAAAGAGCGAACCCGGGGTCATGTTCTCAATCATGATCCTGATATTGTTCAAGTGCGAGCTATAGGTACTCAAGTCGTTATCTATCGATTGCTCATCCCCCATATTGATGAAAAAAGTGTCGAAAATCCCCATATCCGAGACGGGTGAGAGCGGAACTAAAAGTCCCGATTGCAACATATACTGCAACAATCCGACCGTTTTAAGACAGACCGATTTTCCTCCCGCATTGGGTCCCGAAATAATCAAAATCCGTTGGTTTTTATCCAGTTGGAGATCCAACGGTACAACTTTTTTATCTGTTTTTTTATAATTTTTATATAAAATCGGATGTAAAGCTTTCTGCCAATGGATAATTTGAGTATTCAACACATTTGGCAGATGGGCATCCAACTCGATTGCCAGAAGGGCTTTGCCACGAATATAATCGATCAATCCCAAAAAACGCAGATACTCATACAGATTCTCGCTTTGGAATCTGATCCGGTTGGTCAATTCCGTCAATATTCTGATGATCTCTCTTCTTTCCGCATTGAGCAGATCTCTCAACTCATTATTGGCATCAAAAACCTCGGTCGGTTCAATAAAAACGGTTTGTCCTGTTGCCGATTCATCGTGAATAAATCCTTCAACTTTACGCTTATTGGGCGCAGGTACCGGAATACAGAGTCGCCCATTCCGGATGGTCATTTCCGCATCTTCCTTGAGTAGTCCTTCCTGTTTAAAGTTCCCCAACAGCTTCCGGATTTTACGATCTGCTTCCCCTGAAATCTTAATGATCTCCGACCTGATCTGCCTCAAGGTATCGGAGCTGTTGTCTTTCAGTTCCCCTTTGGGATTGATAATCCGATTGATGGCTTCCAGGAGTTCAATTTCGAGGTAAACATTTTCGCAAATTGCCCACAAATCGGGATATTTCTCCTCTTTATTTTTCACCCTAAAGTAAACGGAAATATCGATCACTGTGGAGATGACCGTTCTCACTTCTACCAACTCTTCCACTTCCAGAAATGTGCCTTCCGGTTTGATTTTTTGAAGATAGGGTGTAATATCGACAATCTCTTGCAGCGGCACCGGATCATCCATGAGAATGGCGGTTTTGAACTGCTCCGTTTCATGCAGGCGCATCATGATCTCATCGTACTGATTGAGCGCTTTCAGATTGAGTGCCCGCTCCTTCCCCATTGTGGTAATACAATGACTGGAGAGCCACTCTTTTATAGTGTCAAATCCTATCTTTTGTTCAAAATTTTCCGGAAAGATCATACTTTTACTCATTAAAAAGAAGTTGTCGCCCAGCCGTTCTCTACTTTGTACGCCAATTCGTGAATCCCTGCTTTTTTCAACTGCTCTTTTGCTTCTTCATAGCAAAAGCCCAGCTCTTCCGATTTGTGCGCATCACTGCTAATCACAACAGGAATTCCCTTTTTAGCAACCTTCTGCAGAATATAATCGGAGGGATAAAATCCGGGATATCGTTTTTTGTAAATTCCTCTGGAATTGATTTCAACAATGATATTATGTTTGTAAACCAGATCTACTGCATGATCCACCAACTCCAGATACCATTTTTCATCCTCCTTAAAATAGCGATCTCTGTTGTGCATTTTAATTTTATCGAGGTGAGCGATAATATCCATCGGTTCAGTTTCTATCATCTCGAAAGTTTGTTCCCAGAAAGCGGTTACTCCCTTTTTGATATCCATATTAAAAAACTGGAGCAATCCTTCATCATAAGTTTCCTGTTTGGAACCATCGATAAACCACACTCCATCATCAGAGTGCGGCGGTTTGACAAGATGCACCCCTCCAATCAGATAATCGAAGGAAAAATTGTCCAAAAAATATTGAAAGGGATAGGTTAATCCCGGAATAAAATCACATTCCAATCCTTTAAAGAGTTGAATTTGAGGGAACTCCTTTTGATATTTTTCGATATCATCAAGGTAGTTTTGCACCTGATCCATTTTAATTGAGAAATTATTCTCCTGTATAATGGGAGAGTGAGCGGAGAATCCCAAATGGTCCAATCCAAGTTCTACACCCTTCTCTACAAAGAGTTTCATTTCATCCTTCCCGTCACAATAGAGGGTATGTGTGTGATAATTAGCTTTTATCATGAATAACTATACTTTTCACTTCTCCGTCATAGAGTCGTGTTGTTAATATATCATTTTCCTTTACTTGAGTTTTATCTTTTACTGCTTTTCCATTCAGATAGGTAATACTATAGCCCTTTTTCAGAATATTTTCGGGACTTAAAAGCTGAACTGTCGTCTCAAAGCGTTCCAGCTCTCTTTTTTGCAAATCTATAAAGCGGAGCGTAGCAGTTTTGAGCGATTGTTGAGTTGTTTCTATTTCCATCTGCTTGGTTTGTACGATGAAACGTGCCGTTTTATAGATTGACTCTTCCCACTGATCCAATTGTAATCGCTGAGTTACCAATTTTTGCGATACATACTGAACAATCGTATTCTGAATATCTTCGACAGCAACCGCAAAGTTATTATACTGCTGAATCAAAAAATAGGCCACTTCTGTCGGGGTAATCTTGTTTTGGTACGCCACCATATCCGTTACGGTTTCATTGGTTGAGTGTCCAATACCGGTAATGACAGGCAAAGGAAAAGTAGCCACTTTATGTGCCAGCAGATACTCATCGTAGCAGCTCATTCCCACATCTCCTCCTCCCCCTCTCACAATCACGACAACATCAAATTTCTCCTTCAATTTTTCAATTTCCTCCAATCGGGTCACCAGTGAAACAGCCGCTCTATCTCCTTGCAATATAGATGGAAATAGCTCTGTTTCAAAGCAATAGTTCCAGTGATTCTGTTTCAGTGTTACCATGAAGTCGCTATAGCCCTTACTGGTTTCCACAGAAATAACAGCAATTTTTTTGGGAACAAGAGGTAGTTTCAACGAACGATTGGCATCAAAAACCTCCTCTTTTTTCAATCTTTCGATCACTTCCTTTTTATTTTTGGCAATTTCGCCCAAAGTGTAAGAAGGATCAATATCCTGAATAAAGAGACTGAGTCCGTGGTGTGAATTGAATTCTATGGTTGCAAGAAACAAAATCCCGATATTCTCTTTCAAGGGATCGCCGGTCATTTTTAGAAATCGCTCATTGATGACTCTAAACTGATTAGACCAAATGACGCCTTTCATTTGGGCTTTAATTTTTCCATCCTCCTTCTCGACCAATTCAGGGTAACAGTGTCCGGAATGAGGGTAATAGTTCAATTTCAGGATTTCCGCTTTGATATAATAAGCCCGTGTATAAGTTTTTGCAACTACACTTTCAATACTTTTAGTGATTTCAGAGAGGGAGTAAACCGGTCTCTCATTATAAGTTTCGCGTTGTTTTTCCATTAGTTTTTGAGTGTTTCTGTTAGTTCCATCTATAGAGTTTTCCTTTACGGATTGTAGCCACTATTTTGCCATCCAACTCTCTGCCGATAAAGGGAGAGTTTTGAGATTTTGAAAGAAATTGTTTGGGGTCCACTGTCCATTTTTTATCCAGATCCACAATCACAAGATCTGCATCTTTTCCCACTTCCAAAGAGCCTTTATTGAGTTTCATCATTTGGGAAGGGGTTGTGGATAGCAATTCAACCAATCGGTTCAAGGTAATATGTCCCGGTTTTACCAAAGTGGTGTAGCAGATAGAGAAAGCCAGCTCCAGTCCCATCATCCCGGGTGCTCCCGCCTGTTTCTCTTCGGCAGTATGCGGCGCATGGTCTGTAGCAATCGCGGCTACCGTTCCATCCTGAATGGCAGCGATGAGCGCATCGATATCCTCTTTTTCTCTGAAAGGAGGATTGACTCTGTAGTGATTTACCTCTTCACCGGTCGCAAAAATATGGTGAGGTGTTACTTCGCAAGTTACGTTATGTCCCTCTTTTTGGGCTGCGCGAATCGCCTCGATAGCCTCTTTGGTGCTGACGTGACAAAAATGGAGATGTCCACCGATTTTTTTCAACAGTTCTATATCTCTGAATGTCATGTTGTTCTCTGCGATTCTCATATCGATTTTGCTGTATCGAGCATCTTCAGCGTGAGACATGATCGTGATATTTTTCTCTTTGCAAATCTTAAAAATCTGCTCCATCACCTCATCATCATTCACGCCGCTGCCATCATCCGTAACAAACAGCACCTGATTAGGTTCAAGTTGTTCCAGATGTTGATAATCGATACCGTGCAGGTTTTTGGTCATGCTTAAAGTCTGATTGACGGTCACCAGATCTAACGCTTTTGCTCTTTGGTGCACATCCTCCACCAATTCCATACTACTGATAATCGGTCTGGTATTGGGCATGAGGTTGACGGCAGTGTAGCCTCCGTGGAGTGCCGCCATACTTCCGGTTTGGAGATCCTCTTTGTGAGTCAGACCCGGGTCCCGAAAATGGACATGCAGGTCGGTGAATGCGGGTAAGAGCGCCAACCCGTTCCCCTCGAAGGAGAGCACGTCCGAGTCACTGCTTAGTTGTTCTCCAAGGGCGATGATTTGGCTCCCCCCTATTTTTATTTCTCCAAAAAAATCAAGAACAGAATCTACTAAACGTATATTTTTAATCCACATAATCTCAAAATTTTGTTGATGCAAAGATAAAGAAAAAGGGGGAGTTCTAATTCCAAATTTTTCAGTATGTTTGCAGGATTGCTTTGTTTTTTATAGAACATTGAGTATCAAGAATATATAACTTTAAAATTTAATATTTAACAAAAATATATTTCTAATGAAATCACACTCTATTTCTTCAGAATTTCTAAGTTTAGAAAAAGTACAAGAGATCATCGAATCCAAAACGAAATTAGTTTTATCAGAGGAAGCCATAGAAGCGGTTCAGGCTTGCCGCACTTATATTGACGAAAAAATGGCTGCGAGCAGTACCCCGATTTACGGCATCAACACCGGATTTGGGTCGTTGTATAACCGCTCCATTTCGAAAGAAGACCTTTCATTGTTGCAAAAAAATCTGGTTATTTCTCATGCTTGCGGGATGGGTGACGAAGTGCCACAGGAAATTGTCAAATTGATGTTGTTATTGAAAATTCAATCGCTATCTCAAGGTCATTCAGGGGTTCAGGTTGAGACTATTCAACGGCTGATCGATTTTTACAACAAAGGTGTGTATCCTGTTGTGTATCAGCAAGGTTCGTTGGGTGCTTCCGGCGATTTAGCTCCTTTGGCTCACCTTTCATTACCCTTATTGAACATGGGTGAGGTGTATTACAGAAATAAAAAATATAGCGCCGAAGAGATCAATGCCAAATTTGGCTGGGAACCGATTACGTTGCAATCGAAAGAAGGATTAGCGCTGCTCAACGGAACTCAATTTATGGGCGCTTATGCAACCTGGTTAATAATTAAAGCGGAGAAATTATCCTGGTTAGCCGATATTATTGCCGCTGTTTCGTTGGATGCTTATGATGGACGGATTGAGCCGTTCCATATTTCCGTTCATATTGTTCGACCACATATCGGACAGATTGTAACCTCAGCACACATCAACCAGCTATTGGAAGGTTCAGAGATTATCAATCGTCCTAAACAACATGTTCAGGATCCTTATTCATTCCGTTGTATTCCACAAATTCACGGAGCAACTAAGGATTCACTTACCTATATTGGAAGCGTTATTGAAACCGAAATCAACTCTGTAACAGACAATCCTACCGTATTTCCGGAAGAGGATTTAATTATTTCTGCAGGAAACTTCCACGGACAACCTTTGGCACTGGTATTGGATTTCCTTTCTTTGGCTATGTCTGAGTTGGCTAATGTTTCTGAACGTCGTATCTATCAACTGATTGCAGGAAAACGTGAATTACCATCCTTCCTGGTTAAAAATCCGGGACTCAATTCAGGATTTATGATTCCACAATATACTGCTGCATCGATTGTTAGTCAAAGTAAAACGCTTTGTATGCCTTCTTCTGCCGATTCCATTGAATCTTCACAAGGACAAGAAGACCACGTGAGTATGGGTGCCAATGCAGCGACTAAAGCGTATACCATCATCAACAATACGGAAAAAGTATTGGCGATTGAGTTACTCAATGCGGCTCAGGCGTTAGAGTTCCGCAGACCGCTGAAATCTTCACCATTTATTGAAGAGTTTGTGGAGAGTTACCGCAAAGTGGTTCCTTTTGTAGAAGATGACCAATTGATGTACAAGTTGATTCATGCATCTCAAGAGTTTGTCAAGAACGCCAAAGTGATTGTTCCTGAAGAATACTAATTCATAAGCATAAAAAGATCTATGTTAGAGATTGGGCAAATTAAAAAAGTCTATTTTTTAGGCATTGGAGGGATTGGGATGAGTGGATTGGCACTGTTTCTCCTTAAACAGGGGAAACAGGTGTTTGGCTATGATCTTACTCCTTCCACTGTTACTCAATCTTTATCTGATCAGGGAGCGGTGATTCACTATACTGAGGATATTGAAGCGATTCCTGCCGGTATTGATCTGGTTGTCCTTACGCCTGCCATCCCAAAATCGCATAAGGAACTGGTTTACTTTCAGGAGAATCGCATTCCTATTGTTAAGAGATCGGAACTGTTGGGCATTATTTGTAAAGGATTTCCGGTGATTGCAGTATCGGGGTCACATGGTAAAACAACCACAACCTCGATGACCACTCACCTCTTGCACTCCATTTCACACCCGACACTCGCTTTTATCGGAGGTATTTCCCAAAATTTAGGAAGCAATTTGCTATATGATGCTGATTACAAAACTATTGTCGTAGAAGCCGATGAGTTTGACCGTTCTTTTCTTACGTTATATCCCCGAATAGGGGTTATCACATCAATGGATGCAGACCATCTGGATGTGTATGGTGATCTTTCGCATATGATTGGTACTTTTCAAGAGTTCACCAATCAGATTGACCGCACGGGTGCTTTGGTTATCCATCAATCGGTTGCTCATCTCATTGAACATCCTAACAAAATCACTTACGGAGGTACAGAAGATGCCGATTTCTATTTTCAAATAGATCATGAAACACCAGTTGAGACTCAATTTTCGATATGCAAGAAAACGGAAGATGGAGATCCTGTTTGTTTTCACAATTTGAAAATGAAAAGTTCCGGATTTCACAACCTTTTAAATGGATTGGCTGCATTTTTGGCTGTTAAGGAGCTGCTTGGGTTAAAGATGGATTCTGAAAACAGAGATGAATTTCAGTCTATTTTCGATTCTTTTGAAACCTGGCAAGGGGTAAAGCGTCGATTTGAATATCGGATTAAGAGCGACAACCTGGTTTACATCGACGACTACGCCCACCAGCCTCAGGAGTTGGAAGCGATCATCAATGCGGTGAAGAAAATATACTCTTCAGAAAAAGTAGTTGGCGTATTTCAGCCCCACTTATATACCCGAACCCGGGATTTTCTCCATGAATTTGCAGAGGCATTGGCATTGTTGGATGAAGTCATTTTACTCGACATCTATCCGGCACGAGAACTGCCGATTGAAGGGATTACATCAGATTATCTGCTTCAACTCATTGAAAATCCCAATAAAGTTAAACTTTCAAAACAGGAATTAGTTCCTTATCTGGTTAACCGTAAACCTAAAGTTCTCATAACTATGGGTGCCGGAGATATCGGCGTTTTGGTTCCGGAAATTGAAAAAGCATTAAAATCACTATAAAAAAGAAAATACTATGTTTACAGGAATTGTAGAAAAAACAGGAAAAATAGTTCAGATAGAACAAGAAAATACTAACTTTCACTTCACCATTGAGGTTGATTTTGCCCATGAACTCAAGATAGATCAAAGTATGGCGCATGATGGTTGTTGCTTAACCATTGTGAAAGTGGATGTGGAAAAACAACAATATGTTGTCACCGCAATGGATGAAACGATGATCAAAACCAATCTCAAATCGTGGCATGTAGGTTACGAAGTGAACTTAGAAAGAAGTATGAAACTGGATGGTCGTTTTGACGGACATATCGTTCAAGGTCACGTGGATCAGACAGCGGTTTGCGAAAAGGTGGTAGATGAAGATGGCAGCTGGCGTTTTTACTTCACTTATGATGCTGAACAGAATAATTTTACCGTTCCCAAAGGATCCATCACCGTGAATGGAGTCAGTTTAACCGTTGTAGATTCTGAAAAGGGTCGCTTTTCCGTAGCCATTATTCCCTACACTTATCAAGTTACCAACTTTCATAACTTCAAGCCGGGGAGCATTGTCAATATTGAATTTGACGTATTGGGAAAATATGTTCAGCGACTCATGGAGCAATATTTTGAAAGTCAACAAAAATAAAAACAGTTTTTTTACGTTTCAACCAAGTTGGATCCCTTTAAAACCCAAATAGATTGAAAATTAAAGCATACTTTTTTAAATACATATCCCCGAGTGTAGTTTTAATGCTCCTTTTCTTCTCTTGTGCAACAAACAAGAATAGTTTTCAAAATCGGGCTTACCACACCGTTACGTCAATGTACAATGTTAATTTCAATGGAAAAGAAGCATTAAAAGAGGGGGAGCAAGAAATTGCGAAAAAAAGAAAAGATAACTACACTACTGTTCTACCTCTCTACTATTATCCTTCAAAGGAGGATTTAGGATCTATCAATCCAAAGATGGATCGGGTGATTGAAAAAGGTTCTAAGTCGATTTACAAACACTCCATGCTCATTCGTGGTAAGGAGTACGTAAAAACGATGGATGATGCGTATATGATGATGGGTAAAGCTTATTTTCACAAGCAGGAATTCCAACAGGCAACCCGAATTTTTACTTATATCACCAAACAGTATCCAAACTGGGGATTGGCGGAAGAGGCTCAGATTCTCAATGTCAGAACAGCGATTCGCCAGGGACAATATACCCGTGCTCAGCAGTTATTGGAAGAAGCAGAGGTGATGATTTATCCTAAAAAGAGCAAAAAGTTAAATCTTCAATATTATGGGGCAGTAGCAGAACTGAATTTGACCGATCCGGCAGGTGAACCGGAAGATGCTATTGCTGCTCTCATTGAGATGTTAAAGTTGAAACCCAAAAAGGATATGAAAATGAGAATCAATTTTATCCTGGGACAACTTTACGAACAAGAGGGATATACCAAAGAGGCTCAACAACATTTTTTAGCGGTTATACGCAGTACTCCACCCTACGAAATGGAGTTTAACGCCCGAATGAAGTTGGCTTCCAATTATGATGGCACTGCCACATCAAAGGCATTAATTGTTAAAGAACTTAACAAAATGCTCAACGAGGCGAAAAATGAAGAGTTCAAGGATCAAATCTACTACGCATTTTCAGAAATGGAGCGGATTGACGAAAATAAAGAGGAGAGGGAAAAGTATCTGGCTCAATCTGTTTCGGCATTTGTGGATAATCAATACCAAAGAACATTATCATCCGTTACTCTGGCAGACCTTCTTTTTGAAAGAGACCAGTATATCCAGGCACAATCCTATTATGATACAGCGCTTTTAACCCTCCCATCCGATTATACAAATCGTGGAGAAATTATCAAAAAAGCCTCCTTCCTCAGAGATCTTGTGGATAATCTCAATGAGATCACACTACAAGACAGCTTACAAAGAATTGCCAAAATGAGTGAAGGTGAACGTAGTGCCTGGGTTAAAAGAATGATAGATAAATACACCGAAGAAGAGAGACGTTTGGAAAGAGAAGAAGCTGAAAGAATGATGCTCCTACAAACTACGCAAAGTTTTGCCAATGTGAATGTGAACACCAGTGGAAGCTCAAAATGGTACTTTTACAATCCCGGTTCCGTTTCTGCCGGTGCAACTGAGTTTTACAGAAGATTCGGAAATAGAAAACTGGAAGACAACTGGCTCGTTAGCAATAAACAGCAACTCTCATTCGAAGATATGAGCAATTTGAACACCGGTGATCTCGGTGATGTGGAAGAATATGATGAAGATGGCAATTTGATTGTTAAACGGGAAACGGATCCAAAAAAAGAAGCTTACTACACTCAAGATTTGCCTTTGACAGATTCTGCGATTGCCGTGTCTAATGCACTGATCAAAGATGCCATGTATAATGCTGCGATTATCTATCATGACCTGCTTAGAGATATTGAAAGATCCAATGAGATGTTCGAACAATTAATCACCAGATTCCCTGAAAGTGATATAGTTGCTCCTTCACTCTTTTTGATGTACACCAACTACAAAAAGGCAAATAATCCTAAAAGCGAAGTGTATAAAAATAGAATCTTAACCGATTATCCCGACTCCGATTACGCAAAATTAATCCTGGATCCCGATTATTATAAAAAAATTCAAGAAAAGCTGAATGAACTGGAAAAAGAATATGAATTAGCATACGATAAACTGATCAATAAAGAGTGGGAGCAAACCATTCAAATTGTCGAGAAAGCGATACCACTGTGCGAGCCCAATATCGAATTGAAATCGAAAATGGAATATCTCAGGGTTATTGCCAGAGGACAACTTCATAACGAGGACACCTTGAAAACCGGCTTAAGATATATTATTGATGAATATCCTAAAACAGAAATTGCCGGTATTGCAACCATCTTGCTTTCTACTTTTGGAGATGTTCAACCTACCGTTGCCACAACTGATTCTACTCAAAGCAGACCTAATCTCCTTACTATGGATTCTCCTTTCTCTTACCTCCCCAATGAACAACACTACGTTGTAGTCATTGCCAACGCTACGCAACTTTCCATAGCGGATATTAAGACCGATTTAACTAATTTCAACAGAGATTTCTACGCTCTTCAAAAGTTCAATATCAATAGTTTCTATATCAATCAGGATGAGCAGATGGTTACGGTCTCCAGATTTAAAAATGGAGAACTCTCGTTAGAATACTACCAAACATTATTATCCTCAGAAATCTTTAAAGATTATTTGAAACAAGAGTCGGTACAAGTCTACTGTATGTCGGCAACCAACTACACTACCTATTACAATAAAGTTGACAAAAGATCTTATTATCGACCATTTTTTGATAAATTTTATTTAAATAAAAAATAGCCATGAATAGATTATTTTCACCTGAAACTTACATCAAACGCAGAGAACAACTCATTAATACTCAACTCAAAGGGTTTGCTTTATTCCTCAGTAACGATGAAGCATCCATGAATTATCCGTCGAATACTTACAAATACCGTCAGGATAGTTCATTCCTCTATTTCTTTGGACTATCGATTCCCAATATTGCTGCTATTATTGATTTTGACCGTAAAGAGTGCATTTTATTTGGGGATGACTTTGAAATTGACGATATTATCTGGATGGGAGATCAGCCCAAGATGACTGAATTGGCGGCTTTGATAGGAATTACCAAAGTGATGCCTTACAGTGCTATGACAACCTATATTGAGCAAAATCGCAACCGTTTGCTTCACTACCTTCCTCCTTATCGTGGTGAAAAAATAATCAAATTGGCACAACTTTTAAATTGTCCTATTGAAGAGGTTGTCGGCAAAGCTTCCCAAGCGTTAATCAAGGAAGTGGTTGCGCTTAGAGAGATCAAAAGTGCTGAAGAGATTGTCGAAATTGAAGATGCTTGCGCTATCGGTTATGACATGTTCACCACCGCGATGAAAAAAACACGTGTTGGCGGAACGGAAGCTGAATTGGCAGGGATTGTTGAAGGAATCGCTTTAAGTGGAGGCAACGGCGTTTCTTTCCCGGTTATTCTTTCTCAACACGGCGAAACATTACACAATCACAACCACCATCTTACCTTAGAGGAAGGCAGATTATTATTGATGGATATGGGTGCTGAAAACGGCATGAACTACTGTTCCGACAATACCCGTACCATTCCGGTTTCGGGCAAATTCACTCCAAAGCAGGCAGCCATCTATCAAATAGTATATGATGCCAACATGGCGGGTATTGCCGCTTGCAAACCGGGCATCTATTTTAGGGATGTGCATGAAATTGCGGTAACAATAATCACCAAAGGACTCCAGGAATTGGGTTTGATGAAGGGTGATGTTGCCGAGTCTGTTAAAGCGGGTGCGCACGCTCTTTTTATGCCTCATGGTTTGGGTCACCAGATGGGACTTGATGTTCACGACATGGAAGATTTTGGCGAAGATAATGTTGGCTACGACGAAACCATCAGCAGAAGTCCGATTTTTGGATGGGGTTCTTTGAGAATGGCGAAAGAATTGCGACCCGGTCATGTGGTTACTGTGGAGCCCGGAATCTACTTCGTTCCTCATTTAATCGAGATTTGGAAAAGAGAAAATAAATTCTCTCAATTTTTGAATTACGACAAGATTGACGAATATGTCGGCTTCGGAGGCATTCGTGTTGAGGATGATGTATTGATCACCGAAACCGGACACCGTGTATTAGGCAAACCGATTCCCAAATCAATCGCAGAAGTGGAAGCTATCGTTGGGTCTGAGCCTTTGACGTAAATCAATTAGACCTCCCCCTGCCCCCTCCAAAGGAGGGGAATTAACATTTTGGTATACGAGAATTTAGAGCAAATTATCTATTAATAATTTGATCACAAAATCTTAAGAATCAGCCTATTTCGACTTCCGACTTTCGACTTTCGACTTTTTTTCATTCCGCCTTCCGCCTTTGAAATAACCCCGTAGGGGTGACATGATTGTAGCAAAATGTTGACCCAAGAGCCCAAAGAACCCCGTAGGGGTGACATGATTGTAAATCTGGAATTAGTAGATGTTATATAAAATTCAGCAATTATAGTTCATAACAACCTGTAAATCAGATATAACAACACCCCTATTAATCCAGAGGATTACCAACGCCATCTAAACCCACAGTAAAAGAAACAGGTTGTCCTATATCTGTTAATGGAATAGAGAAACTATAACCTATTATAAATTTATTTGTTTTAGCATTAAAGCCTCGATAAACAGGAGAAAGAAGTACTCCGTATTTTCTTAACACACTATCTACGGAATTATTAAAAACATCTTTTACAATTATCCTATTAAATATCGTGTCATTTTGCTTTATCAAAATTATTTTAGAAGCAAAATTATGAGTAATAAAATTTTCACGTCTTGTTTCCTCATCCCAAGAGTATTTTGACGGAATTATTAACGTATCAAAAAGACAATAATGTTTTAATTTTAGTTTGTATAATTGGTTATTCACTTGAATAACTGTATCAATACTTATTGTATCATTATACATAGATCTATATTCATTTAACACATCTTCATAATAAAGTTCAAATTCTTTAACTGTATCTATATTATTGGCAATAGTACTATATTTTTCTTGAGCATTTATTTGAGAGCTTGTACTGTTCTTAAAAGAATTACAAGAAAATAATAATATAATCACTATTTGTAGTAATAATAACTTTTTCATTTCATTGCAGCAATATCAATCAAAAAAACATCATGGTATATATCCTGGTTTATAGAATGGTCCAACAAATACTAAAACAATACTTAATACTAAGTATATTACAAAAATATAATTATAAGATCTTCTTTTTTTTAAGAATTTTTCATCGGAAAACTCCACCAATAAAGAGTTTATTCTTGATTTTGAAAAATAAATAAAAATAATTATTGTGACTATGAATTGTAATAATAAAGGTGAATATTTGGGTTTAAATGGGAAAGACACTAAATCTAATTTTGATAAAAAAGCAAAAACTACTATTGCATTCAGTGTAACCAGAAGACCATATACTGCACTCGAGTATAATCTGGAAAACTCTGAGTGATCAGTTTTCAGTAATCCTTTATAAAACATTATAAAAAAGTATTTTAATATCATCTATTATCTAAGAATTCATAAAATTTTAAATTTTCTCCAACAAAATAATCAGGGGCGGTAAAAATAACGCAATGTTTTCATAATCAATGGGAATTGATTTGGCAAAGGTAAATAAAAAAGGCGAAAGGCGGAAGGCGAAAGGCGAAAGTTTTTTTATAAATTGAAAATTGAGAATTGAAAATTGAAAATGGTCAAATATCTTGCGTATCTCATTGATATTCATATCAATAGACCTAATATTTAGAGACTGTGTAAAAATAGCAAATTTATCGATTTTAAGTTTTTCTTTGTAGAAACGCAACCACTCATCATCTAAGAGGCATGTCTACAGTTGTTGAATTTAACCACCCTCTTTTTTTTCTTCCTTTTGTGATTGTTTCAACGTATATCCAGCTTCCCTCACAATCCAAAATTACTACAGCGCCTTCATCCGTGAGTTTAGCAACTATTTTTGAATCAGCATGAGGTTTTTTATAAAGAGGCACTACATTATAAATTCGGGTGTCATAATCATAATTATAGACCCACGTTCCCAAAGTTCCTTTTTTTACAAAAAAACTACTGTCTTCACAAAATTCACCGCAAACTGGGTTTACTTCGTCTGTAAACTTGATTCTAAAAAAATCACCTTGTTTTCCGGTAATAATCACCGCATGTCCCTGTTCAAAGTCAGGAGGACAAATCCAATATGTTCTATTATGAGGCTCATTTGCAGTAGTATTAACTTCTAAATGAAAAAATTTAGGATTAAACATACCACATTTACAATCATGAACAAAAAACTTTATATGCGTAGTTGCTTTTATGTTTGGAATAAACTTTAAAGTATCAGACCCTTGACAGGGTGAGTAAAAAAGTATAAATGATAATACAAGTACAAATTTATGCATAATGTTTAAGATTTATATTTTATTTTCTTTGCATATTGTTTTCATTAATAGCTTTATTAATTTGTTCTATTAAATTAGTACTGCAATTTATATACTTTTTATGAGTGAAATAAAGTTGATTATTCCGAGTTAAAATAAAAAATGGATTTGTTGGATATTGAGAAGATAAAACGTCGAAAAGTTCAATTTTAGTATTCGTTGTACTTTCGGAATAATAAAAGACCTCTTTAAGATCAAAATTTACTAATTTATTTATTTTTTGTGAATTTGTTAGTTCTATTGTTGTTGAGTCGACAACAATTATATCCGATTGATCGATTGTTAATACACTATCATCTAGTGAAACAAACCCGATTAATGGAATATTATTTTGACCTATTAATTCAGGTAATAAAAACATACCAATAATAAAAAAATAAAATTTCATTTTGTTATTTTTTTGATAATATCCACTCTCACCTATTGACTCTGCAAATGTAAATAAAAAAGGCGGAAGGCGGAAGGCGAAAGTTTTTGAAGTATGAAGTATAAATTAGAAATATGAAATAGATCTATTAAAAAAATGTAAATGCCTGATACTCAATTAATTCTAAAATCTAAATTCTAAATTCTAAATTAGGAAACGTAATTCGTAATTCGTAATTCGTAATTGATATCGTCCAAAATCCTACATAAATTCCATATAAACCACTTTCATGTATTGATCCATTAGGACTTTGGTGAGTCTTTGGATGAGATTTTTGCGGATCTCAAACTCTACGGGTTGGGAGTAGTCTATATTGTATTCGTTGATTTTTGTTCCTACCAGAATGTGGATTTCATCGCTTTCCAGTAGCAGTTCAGCCAATCGGTCGGCGGGTCCTTTTCCAAACCGGTAACCGGGTTTGTATTGATTCGATAACAGATAAACCACCTTACTCAAAGTGAGAACTCCTTCTGTAATCAGATCAATTCCTATCATTTTGGAGGTTGGAGGCAGCGTATGGTCCATAATAGGCTCATCTACGACAGTTCTTCCCGACTCTCTTGCAATAATCTCAGTGGTGGTTGCTCCTGATATCACCTTTTTCCCGGAAAATGTGAGTAATTTTTGTGCAAATTCGGGATCTTTTTCCGGTTCCATGGGGGGTCCTGTACAGAGCATCATCTTTCGAGGTTCTCTGAAATAAACCACCGCACAAGAGAGGTCATCTTTCGGAACATGCAGGTCATTCGCCATGGCTCGTTTTACAATCTTTTCAGATAATTCTTTTGCCGATATGGTCTTGTTATTGCTAATCAGGATCCTGATCTCTTCTCTCAAATCATTCCTTCCCCACCCGGTGGGCATTCCCATTCCGAGTCCCGACTGGGTTATTCCATCGGAGTAAAAGATAATCCGATCCTCCAATTGAGGTTCAAAAGAGGTTGTTTTCAGATCCAACCATCGCTTATCCGATTCCGCATCCACATCGATCGGCTCCCAGTTGGGCTCAAAAACTCTTTTCCCGCGCATGATAATCGTTTGAGGATTATCATACTCCAGAATATTAACTGAATTTGTGTCAATGGAAATATCCACAATGGTGTAGGTGGCATAGCTTGTATTTCTTTCACTACATACCGGCAATGCCTTCATGATAATTTCCGCAATCGTTTTGGGGTCTTTATGCTCCTGGGATAAATTAAGGGAAATAGTAGCCGTTAGAGTAGCCAATACATTCGCTTTTACTCCTGAACCCATTCCATCCGACAGGACAGCCAACACTCTGTTCTCTTCAGGAATTCGCTTAGAGATAAAAACATCACCACAAATTCTTTCCCCATGGTGAAAAGTTTGATAGATATCTACTTCAACGTGGTAATACTTTTCCATAACACTCTTTTTCAATCTTCAAAAATATAAAAAATCCGTCAATTAATCATTCTCTTCCAGAATTTTAATCAATGGCTCTATCTTGATATTCTCCCCTTTCACTACATGGTGTGCTTGCAGATAAAATTGTTCCCGCTTTAGCAGTTCATTTTCAACAAACTGCATCAATTCCTGATCCGACAAACCACGAATCAAAGGTCTCGTTTTTTTGGAATGAACCAACCTGTCAAACAATGATTTTGTTGACATTTGGATATAAACTGCCTCTGAATGTTGAGTAATCAACTCCATATTTTGGTAAAAACAGGGCGTTCCTCCTCCCGTTGCAATCACTACCTTTTCCAATTGGAGTGTCTCTTGCAACTGAGTCTGCTCCCAGATCCGGAATTGGGTTTCCCCAAATTGCTCAAAAATAGCGGGTATGGAAAGTTGTACCCGCTTCTCAATCTCTTGATCCAGATCAACAAAACGATAATCCAGTTGTTTTGCTAATTTTTTCCCTATGGTTGACTTCCCGGAGCCCGGAAATCCAACAAGAACAATCCTTGAGTGCATAAAAGATCTACAAATAATCTTTCATTGCCAGCAACAGATTGTCGGCACACGCTGCAATATCTTTTATCGTTGCAGGAAGCATATAGCAAGGAGTTGTGAATACCAAATTATCGATATCCGAATACACCTCTGTTTGTTTGGTTACCACATGTTTCGCTCCAATCTGTTCAATATTTTTGATGGTTTGTGGGTCGCTTCCAATTGTTACAGTGATGTTTTTCAACACTTTAGCGATTAAAACCGGTGCAATACAGAGCGCTCCGATCGGCTTTTTAGTTTGGTGCGCTTCCCGAATTAATGCCGCAACATCATCTCTAACTTTCGCATTGACGCCATCAAAAGCGTAGGTCATCAAATTTTTCGCCGCTCCAAATCCTCCGGGAAAAATCACACCGTCAAATTGGGACAATTGAAGCTGATCTAAGGGTTTTACATCACCGCGGGCAATTCTTCCCGATTCTTCCAGCATGTTTCTTTGAGAACCGGTCTCTTGTTGCGTAATATGATTGACAACATGATGTTGTGGTCCATCCGGTGAAAAAATCTGATATTGATGTCCGGCTTTATCGATTGCCAACAGCGTCATAACAGACTCATGAATTTCGGAACCATCCATTGAGCCGGATCCACATAAAATAACTGCAATTTTTTTCATTCTTCTCTAGTTTTAAATTCAACCCTCAAAGATACGAAAAAAAGGCGAAAGGCGAAAGTCGAAAGGAAAAAAAGGCGGGAGGCGGGAGGCGGAAGGCGGAAATCCAATTACGAATTAGACCTCCCCTAGCCCCTCCAAAGGAGGGGAACAATCGATAAAAACAATGAAAAAGGTCATAAAAATGGCTGTAGAGACGCAATGCGTTGCGTCTCTATGATTCCAGAGTGGGGAAATAAAATAACTAAAGTGCGAAACATGATCTGCCCCCTTATTTTTTTTATTTCAAAAAAAAGATTATGATAAAAATAATCAGCTAAAACTTGAGGAAAATGGATTACTCTTCTTGTATTTTTTCCACGATAAATGTTTGCTGTTCAGGGGTTAACTCGGTGTGCATCGGGAGTGAAAGTACTTGTTCTGACAGCTTTTCGCTTACCGGCAGGCTGCCCAAAGTGTGACCCAGATGCGCAAACGGCTTTTGCAGATGCAGTGGTTTTGGATAATAAATCATGGAGGGGATCCCATTCATCGCTAATTTTTCCTTGAGTCGGTCGCGCTGCCCATCCATCACTGTCAGGGTATATTGGTGGAACGTATGTGTCGAATAATCAACACGTTGAGGAATAATAACTCCGGGATCATCCTGAAGCAACAGATCATATAAAGCCGCCGCATTTTCCCGCGCTTTGATATAATCATCCAAATATTTCAGCTTCACGCCCAAAATGGCAGCCTGAATCGCGTCCAATCTGGAATTAACGCCAATCAGTTCGTAATGATATTTTTTCACGGAACCATGATTAGCAATCATTCTGCACCGTTCCGCCAACTCCTTATTTTTGGTAAAAATAGCACCGCCGTCACCAAAACATCCCAAATTTTTTGTGGGGAAAAATGAAGTGACTCCGATATCTCCAATCGTTCCGGTCTGAATTGTATTCCCTTGTTGATCAATATATTGCGTACCCAACGACTGGCATGCATCCTCGATAATAAAAAGCGAATGTTGGTTTGCAATCCTCTGAATTTCCTGCATATTGGCAGCTTGTCCAAACAGGTGCACCGGAATAATCGCCTTGGTTTTTGTAGTTATTTTCTCTTCAATCAACGCCGGATCTATATTGAACGTTTTGGGATCCACATCCACAAAAACGGGTGTCAAGTGAAGCAAACTGATCACTTCTGCGGTTGCAATGAAGGTAAAAGGAGTGGTAATCACCTCATCTCCAGGTTGTAAGCCCAACGCCATCAGCGCCATTTGCAACGCATCGGTACCGTTTCCACAGGAGATTACGTAAGGGATTTGAAGATACTCTTGCAGTTGTATCTCAAACTCTCTCACTGTTTTACCTTGAATAAAAACAGAGGAATCGATCACATTTTGAATCGCTTCATCAACTTCTTTTTTAATTGCGAGGTATTGACTTTTTAAGTCAACCATTTGAATAGAATCCAACTCTTATTTTTTATATGTTTCAATTATCGTATTCATCATTTTCTCCGTCTTGGCAGCTCCTTCACCCAAAATAAATCCAATTTGCTGCACTTGACGCAAATTCTCCTCGATCACCTCAGTAATTCTGTCAATAATCTCTTCCGGTCTCTCTTCAGTGGAGTGTAAATTGCGGAGAATAATGCAAACAATCTGGTTAGGAATCAAAGGGAACATGCTCGCATTGATCAGTCGATCATGGATTTCCACATCTTTAGTTAACTTCTCATCATTATGTTGCAACAGATAAGTAATTTGGGAAATTAATGATGCGGGAAGTAATGATTTCAGGCTGGCACCCACCAGGAATGGCACCACTTCGTGGATTTCAATGGCATCTTCGCCGAGAATATCCAAAAATCCCTGATTGGAATCAATCACTTTTAAATCGGCATCAGTAATGACAACTCCTGTTCTCAAGTTTCTTACAAAAGTGGAAAAAGCGGATTTCAGAGATCTTCTTGCTATTTCTGCATCATTAAAATGCTCTTCCACCTCTTTCAGTTTAGATTCTGTCTTTTCCAGCTCCTCGTTATGTCTTTTCATATTGATGACCGCCTCCCGGGACCCAACTTGAGAATTTGGGATACACATTTCGGGGATTGCAGTTCCCTGAGCCACAGCATGTGCCAAACCTTTACATGTCTCATACCCGCAGGCACCACAATTCAACTCAACACCTTTTTTGGGAATCGTGATTTTTTTGAGGGCCACGCTCACACTATATTCATCCGGTTCCTCAATCACGTAAGGTTCTGATTCATATTGAACTTCCAATTCTTTATATTTTGAGTGATTCATAACGTCACTAAACCAACGATCAATCTCAAAATTTGCCAATCTCTTTTTGATATAATCCTTTGTAAAAGTATGTTTCAAATATTTATTTTTCAGATCCGACATGCCGGGTCCGGAAACACATCCTTCACAGTAGAAGAGAGAAAAGTTTGTTTTGATCAATTCCGGAAAATCTCTGAATTGGGCTACAGCCTGTAGTGTATTGGCGCCTCCTTCAACGGTTGTTGTATTTCCGTTTTGCAAACTGGAGTCCAATCCGGTAGCTTCAACAAAACCCTGAGCAATGGCATACAATCCCCCTTTATAACCGATCGGAGCATCAAAATCCGACATTTGAGTATAAGCCTCTTTGATGTTAAACTCATCAAAAAGTTCTCTTAGCTCTTTAAAGGTCAACACGGCATCAATTTTAGCATTGCCCTTATAACGATTAATTGCATTTTTTGCTGCAATACAGGGTGAAATATGAACTGCTTTTACATTTCTTCCATGGAGTTTTCTGATGATCACAGCTGTTGCGGCTGCCGGAGAAACCAGAGGAACCAAATTGGGTACCAAGTCACTATATTTTTTTTCAACCAGTTCCACAACTGCCGGACAGTGTGAGGTAATAAAGTATTTTCCATTAAAGTTTTGAGCAGTCAACTCCCTATATTTAGCTGCAATAACATCCACTCCGAAGCCCATTTCATTAACAAAGTAGAATCCCAGATAGCGGATCATTTTCACAAACTTTCTGTAATCGGCAATATCCACAAACTCACCGGCGATAGAGGGAGCACAAATGGCAGCTACTTTAGCTCCGGAATTCAGCATTGCTTTTACTTCTTCTTTGGAATCGTGGTATGAAATTGCACCATAAGCGCAAGCTGCAATACAATGTCCACAATGCACACACAGATTATCTTCAAAATAAGGGAATACACTGTTGGGTTTCACGTGAATTGCTTTAACATCACAAGCACGTATACATGCGTAGCAGGTTTTACATTTATTTCTATCCCAAATAATTACTTTACTACCCATATCAATTGAAATTATTCAAATAAAAAACAAAAATACATTTTTTTCATGTATACACAATACTTTTTTACTATTTTTGCGGAAATAAATCATATTTGTGAAGCTAAAAAAAATCTTAGTGCTTTTTGCGAGATTCAGACGCAGTTGTAAAGTTGGATTGGGAATCCCCAAAACAGTATTGATGTTAAGTTTTTTTACCGGTGTATTTGGGGCTACTGCTGCTATTATCATTAAAAACCTGCTTCACTTCACAGTAAGTTTACTTAGTAACACTTTCCCTGAGGCAGAACAGAACTACTTTTATCTTGCATTTCCATTAATGGGAATCTTATTGACTATCTTTTTTGTCACTCGTATCATCAAAGATGATATTTCTCATGGCGTCAGTATTGCTTTAAGAGCGTTATCTAAAAAAGGTGGAAGATTAAGGTCACACCATACCTACTCTTCTATGGTTGCCAGTTCTATCACTGTTGGATTCGGGGGGTCTGTCGGAATAGAAGCGCCCATGGTACTCACCGGTTCAGCTATTGGGTCCAATCTGGCCCGATTATTTAATCTCAATGCAAAAAACAGCTCTTTATTGCTCGCTTGTGGCTCTACCGCTGCTATTGCTGCCGTGTTTAAAGCTCCTGTTGCGGCTATTACATTTGCCATTGAGGTGTTGATGATCGACTTCACTGCGGCAACTATTATTCCATTATTGATTTCTGCGGCAACCGGAACTGTGTTATCCATTCTATTCCTGGGAAAGGATATTATGTTGAATATCAACACAATCATCCCTTTTGAGACCGGAAATATCCTGTTTTATATCCTTTTGGGAGTCTTTACCGGTTTAGTCTCTATATATTTCTTGAGAACATCCCGAATGGTTGAACGGAAACTCAAAAAGATCAAAAGGAAATATCTCCGTGGAATTATTGGCGGTGTCGGATTAGGATTACTCATCTTTCTGTTTCCTGTTTTATATGGTGAAGGGTATGAAAATATTGGATATTTGGTAGAAAGTAAAACTACGTTACTTTTTAAAAATTCTCCGGTTTACCACTTACTGAAAAGTAGAGATCTATTTTTTGTACTTTACCTGGGGTTAATTATCTTAATTAAAGTATTTGCCAGTTCCTTGACCACCGGATCCGGTGGAATTGGTGGAGTTTTTGCTCCTTCTCTTTTCATTGGGGCTTTTGCCGGTTATTTCATTGCTTCTATCTTTAACTTATATTTTGGGACTACTTTACCAGCTGCCAATTTTGTATTGGCAGGAATGGCCGGGGTAATGTCCGGGATCATGCATACGCCGGTCACTTCTATTTTCCTTATTGCCGAGTTTTCTTCCGGATATCAACTCCTGATTCCGTTGATGATCACCTCTATTGCATCCTACTTGGTGGTAAAACCTTTTGAAAAACACTCCATTTATAGCAGACAATTGGCTGAATTAGGTGAACTTAAAACACATAACAAGGATAAGTTCGCTATGAAAAAAATCAAGTGGAAAAATTTAATGGATGACAACATACTAACTATTTCAATGACAGCTACATTACGTGAATACACAAAAGTGATTACAAGATCTACCAGAAACCTATTCGTTGTTGTTGATGATGAAAATAACTTTAAGGGTATGTTATGTATGGATCACCACAGAGAAACCATCTTTAAGCAAGAACTGTATGACACTTTAACCGTTCAGGATTTGATGTTTTATCCTACCACCGTTGCTTATGACACTGATTCCGGTGAAGAGATCATTGATAAGTTTAAAGAGTCAGGATACTTCAATTTACCTGTAATTGATAAAGATGAAAAATATATTGGATTCTTATCCAAAGCACATTTCTTAGCTGCATATAAAGATTTCATTGCTGCCGAATCAGAAGATTAAAGATTGCCATTGTTATGAATTTCGTAGTCGATATAGGAAATACGCTTCAAAAATTTGCACTTTTTGATTCTGATGACAACCTCATCTTTGTGAAAGCTGTGGATGAAATTTCAATAGATGAAATAGCGGACCTTTTTGAAAAGCAGAAGATTAAAAACTCGATTATTTCGACTGTTGCCCAACTCAATCCTCAACTGGTTGATTTTCTCCAAAAGAATAGCAATAGTATCATCTTTAACAAAAAACTAAATTTCCCGATTACTATTCAGTATGAAGATATTGAACATTTAGGAACAGACAGGATTGCCAATGCCGTTGGAGCCACTGTTTATTTTCCAAATCAAAACTGTCTTTCAATTCAATTGGGAACCTGTATTGTTTATGACTTTGTTGATCAAAACTCCGTTTATCATGGCGGAGCAATATCTCCGGGTATCAATATGAGATTCATAGGATTACATCAACAAACTCACAACCTTCCACTTGTCAAAAAAGAAAAGATCAATTACTTTATTGGAAAGACAACGGAACAATCTATCAAAAGCGGTGTTATGAATGGTGTTCTGCACGAAATCAGGGGGCAAATTGATACTTATAATACCCATTTTGACCATCTAAAAGTGTTAATTACCGGGGGTGATCACTCTTTTTTGCAAAATTCAATAAAAAATCAGATATTTGCAGTTTCAAATTTAGTCCTCATTGGATTAAATAAAATATTGAAAATGAATGTATAGAATAAGAACAATCCTAACCCTTTGGATTTTAATCCTTTTCCCATTTATCTCGAAATCTCAAAACGAGACTTCTTCTCCATATTCTTCATTTGGAGTAGGGATTTTAAATCAACAATCCAATACGACTTCTGCTTCAATGGGAGGGGTTGGTTATGCAATTCAGGAAAAAAATAACATCAATTTTAAAAATCCGGCTTCCTATACCAATTTTGATTCTTCCACTTTCCACGTGGACTTCGCATTCAGCGTTATTAACTCCACTCTAAGAACTGATGATGCAGAACACCAAAGCATGAGAGCTAAATTTGACTACCTTGTTATTGGGTTACCAATAATATCCAGATGGTCTTCCTCTTTAGGGGTAATCCCTTTTAGCGAAGTGGGCTACAATATATATGATAGCACTGAAGTAGAGCATATTGGAAAAGTTAATTACAGATATTCCGGAAGTGGTGGGTTGATGCAGTTATTTTGGGGAAATGGCTTTAAGATTACCAATCATTTCTCCTTGGGATTGAATCTTTCATATTTGTGGGGTAATTTGAATAGTTCCAAATATGCAGAATATGATGATTTGACTATTTACAACTCCAAGATTACGCAAAACATACTCGTTGATGGAATGCGTTTCAATATTGGATTACAATACAGATTCCCTCTAAAGAATAAGCAAGAACTAATGGTTGGAATCTCTTATGAAAACTCTTTGTTTATGCCAACAAGAGAAGATGAGACCGTTATGAACTATCGTGGACCTTTCGCATTAATTTCAACTTTTGATACGGTTTGGTTGCGCGTTAAAGAAGATGGGATTAAAGGGAAAATGAAACTACCTCAGTTTGTTGGTGTGGGTTTAGGATACAAAGTGGACTCCCGATATCTATTTGCCGCAGACTTTACATGGCAAAATTGGAAAAAATTCTCTGACGGCAATGACGATCAATTCCAAGATAATTTAATAACCGCAATTGGAATGCAATATGTTCCTAATGCTAAATCCAATCGATATATATCAAAAATAAATTATCGTGCAGGATTCAGCTATTCAACCGGATATATAGTAATTCGGGGACACCCTATCCCCTCTTATTCCATTTCTGTCGGTGCAGGTTTCCCCATTACAACATTTAGTTCTTCCTCCTTAATTAACGTAAAACTTGAATATGGAAAAATGGGAACTACTTCTCATGGATTAATCGATGATAGTTATTGGCGTCTTACTCTGAATATTAATTTGAACGAAAAATGGTATCAAAGAGTTAAATTAGATTGATTATAATAAAACTTTAAAATATAACGTTACAATTTAAAAAATAAAAAAAATGAAAAGATTATTCCTCGTGGCCATCGTGTCATTCTTTGCTCTTGGAGTTCATGCACAAACTTCAAATTGCTGGGGAGAAACCCCTGAAGATTCGCTATTTTGTTTGGAAAAAGTAAATTTATTTAAAGTACATTACGAAGCAAAAAATTATCAGGATGCCTATAACAATTGGCAAATGGTTATCAATAAATGTCCCTGTTCCTGGGATGCTATTTATACTTATTCTCAAACCATGCTTGATAATTTGATCAAAGATGAAACAGATTCATTAGCAAAGCGTAGACTAATAGACACACTATTGTGGACTTATGATGTGAGAAACACCTATTTCCCTAAAAAATTTAGTGAAGGAAGTTGTATTGGATTCAAGGCTTTAAATATGTTGCGCTATAATACTGATGAATTGAATGCTGAGCCCAATAAATACAAAGATATCTTCAAAATGTTTGAACAATCGGTGGAATTGGATAAAGAAAATACCCAACCTACAATTTGGAATAACTATTTCCAATTAGCTAAGGCTATGGTTGCTTTTGAAAACGATACTACCATCATTATTGATGCTTACGAAAGAGCAACTACATACATTAAGATTGGGGTGACTGAACAGTACAAAAGATTTGACCAACAAACTGCCAGATTGGAAGAACTACAACAAAAATATAATGAAAAATTGGTTGATCCGGGAGAATATCAAAGAGTATACCCTCTTCTAATTAGAGATACCGCTCGAATTAACAATTTTATTACCACTTACGAACAAACTCTTTCTAACATTGAGAAAACATTTACTCCTTATGCACCTTGTGAAGTATTGATGGAGGTATATGGAAGAAAAATGGATCAAATGCGTGATGATATCAATGCACTTAAGAAAATGTTATTGCTTTTCCAAAACTCAAAAGATTGCTTAAAAGGCAATACACTTTTTGAAGAAGCACTTGGAATTGTGTATAAAAATGAACCTAGTGCCGATGCAGCATTCTGGATGGGTAATTTCTTAATTCAACGCGATGATAAAACGAGTGAAGACTACGAAACAATCATAAAATATTACAATGAAGCTCTAGCCCTGTATGAAACGAATGAAGAAAAATCTACAGTGCAGTATATGATTGCTACAGTCTATTTCCTACAACAAAAATTCGTAGAGTCTCGTTCAGCTGCATTAGAAGCAATTAGACTAAAATCCAATAATGGACAAGCTTATATGCTCATTGGTGACTTATATAGTCAATCTGGATCCAGATGTTCCGGTGGCGATAACCTACCATATGCGTATAATTGGGCTGCTGCCGATAAATATATCAGGGCTGCTGCTGTTGATCCTAGTCTAAGCGAAGTGGCTGCTCAAAAAAGAAATAGCTTGCCTTATCCCACTAAAGATGCTAAATTTGAAAGAGGATTAAATTCCGGTGACACCTATAGAGTAGGTTGCTGGATTAATGAAACTACTACTGTTAGATAACTTTTCCTTAATGATTCTTTGAGAGATTAGATCGATGAACTTTTTTAAAATACAATATGCCATTCTTGTTTTTCTAGGAATGGCATTTTTATTTTCATGCTCTAAAAAAGAGTTCCAGTACAACGATCCAATCCAATTTGATGGAAAGTATCCGGATGAATCAGCGTCCAATATTGAAATTACAATCAGTGATTCCGGAATGATCATATTTACACTATATGCTCCGGTGATGAACAAATATGGGGGAATAGATCCCTATTTGGACTTTCCACGCGGAATCATTGTTACCTCATATAACAATGGAGAAAAACAATCTGTTTTAACTGCTGATTATGCTATTAGCGAGGATTGGACTCAAAGAATGGAAGCTTCTAAAAATGTGGTTATTACCGATTTGATAAAACACGAATCGATCAAAACTGAACAAATTATATGGAATAAATACACTAAAAAGATCTATTCCGAAGTAGAAGTAACTCAAATTAAAGCCGATGGAACCATCAATAAAGGAGATGGTTTTGAAGCCGACGAAAAATTTACTCGCTATGCTATTAAAAATCCTCGAGGGGAAATGCTAACCGATGAAATAGGATTATAACAGATCCATAATTTTTTCATACTTTTGTAAATAAATTGAAACTATGATACCTATTCAAATTATACGTGAAAATCCTGACTTGGTTATCGCCAGGTTGAAAATTAAAAATATTTACGCTCAAGAAACAGTCCAACAAATTGTACAGACAGATGCTGAAATAAGAGCTCTCAAAAAAAGTTTGGATGATAACTTGATGGAACAAAATAAAAAATCCAAAGAGATTGGAGCTCTTTTTCAAAGTGGAAAAGCTGATCAAGCAAACCAAATTAAAGAAAGAATCGCTGAACTTAAAGTAAAAGAAAAAACCGAACAGGAAGATTTAGCTAAAAAAGAGATTCTATTAATTGATTTACTGATCACCCTACCTAACCTTCCCCATGAGTCTGTCCCCGTAGGGAAATCTGCTGAGGATAATGAAATAGTCTTCCAGGAAGGAGAGATTGGAGAACCCAATGACGCACTGTCACCCCATTGGGAATTAGTGAAAAAGTTTGACATCATTGATTTTGATCTGGGGGCAAAAATTACCGGATCCGGATTCCCGATCTACAAAGGGAAAGGTGCTAAATTACAAAGAGCACTAATCAATTTTTTCCTGGATAGCGCAGCTAACGAAAACTACACGGAAGTTGTGCCTCCCTACATGGTTAATGAAGATTCGGCATATGCTACCGGACAACTACCTGATAAAGAGGGACAAATGTACCATGTTACACTAGATAATCTATATCTAATCCCCACCGCTGAAGTTCCTATCACTAATATTTACAGAGACACCATATTAAAGGAGAGCGATTTTCCTATTAAGAATTGTGCCTACTCTGCTTGCTTTAGAAGAGAAGCAGGGTCCTACGGAAAAGATGTGAGGGGACTGAATCGATTACATCAATTTGATAAGGTGGAAATTGTACAAATTCAACACCCGGATCAGTCATACGATACGCTGGAACAGATGAAGCAATATGTTGCTAATTTGATCAGAGAACTGGGTCTTCCTTTCAGAATTCTCAAATTGTGTGGAGGAGATATGAGTTTTACTTCGGCATTGACCTACGATATGGAAGTGTACTCCAAAGGACAACAACGATGGCTGGAGGTAAGTTCCGTTTCAAATTTTGAATCTTTTCAGGCTAATAGAATGAAACTTCGCTTTAAAAATGAACAAACCGGAAGAACACAACTGGCACACACCCTAAATGGAAGTGCATTGGCATTGCCACGTATTTTAGCTGCTATTATTGAAAATTATCAAACTGACTCCGGTATTATCGTACCTGAAGTGCTTAGAAAATATACCGGTTTTGATATTATTGAATAAATTCTCATTATGACCAAAAAATGTAAACACTTTTCTGCTCTATATTATCTATTTCTAATCGCTCTCTTCTCTATCCTCTCTGTGGGTAGGTCATCCTCTCTATTGGCGCAAAGTGATCCGACAGAAAGATTGGCCATACAACACTACCAAAATAGAGAATTCGATAAAGCTAAAGAACTTTTTCAATCTATCTTTGCGAAAAAACAGGATTCATATATTTACTATTACTACTATCGTACCCTATTGGAACTACAAGAATATAAAGAGCTTGAAAAAGTTGTTAAACAACAGCAACGTAAATTTCCTCAAGTTCAAAGATATAAAACAGACTTGGGTTACCTTTATGAACTAACCGGCAAAACGAAGGAAGCCAATAAAGTATATGAAGATGTAATCAAAAATATTCCCAATACTGAATATGGCTATCGCGAACTATATAGTGCATTCCTCTCTATTGCTAAAAGAGACTACGCAGAAACGGTGCTGATTAAAGGTCGTAAAAACTTAAACAATCCCAAAATCTTTTCCAAAGAATTAACCAATATATACCAACAATTAAATCAGAACGACAAAATAGTGGAGGAAGTGATCTCCTTAGTATCCGATGATGATGAAACGTATCTTCCCGCTGCCCAGGAGATTGTACAAAATATGTTAATGGATGAGTCTGATACACAAAAAAAGATCCTCGTCTCTTCCGGTTTAAAAAAAGCTATTCAAAAAGATCCCGATAACCTTTGTTTTTTAAAACTCAATTATTGGATTGCTTTGCTTAATAAGGAGTATAATGAAGCTTTTATCCTGGTTCGATCAATCGATAGAAAAAGCAGATCTGAAGGAGAAGCGATACTGGAGTTTGCTCAGATTGCAAAAGAAAACAGAGCTTATGAGATTGGCATTCAAGCCTTGGAATCTTTGATTGCTAAAGGAGAAAAAACTCCATTTTTAACAACAGCAACTTTTGAATTGTTGAATATCAAATATCTTCTCCTCACTACTACATCACCTGTTGTTTTATCCGAAGTCAGAGCATTGGAAAAAGAGTTTAAACAGGTCATTGATCAGTATGGCTCACACTCAGGAACAGTTGAATGGGTAAGAAAATATGCACACTTACTCGCTTTTTATGTAAACAAGCCCAATGAAGCCTTGCAGATCTTGGATAGTGCCAGAATTCAAAGTGGTAATGATAAAAAAGTAGAGGCTTTGTACAAAATCGATATGGCGGATATCTACCTCCACACCAATGAGGTTTGGGAAGCGACCCTTCTCTATTCACAAGTTGATAAAAGTTTTCCTAATGACACCATCGGTTATCTCGCTAAGTTTAAAAATGCAAAACTCTCTTTCTATATTGGAGAGTTTGCATGGGCTCAAAGTCAGCTGGATATTCTGAGAGCGGCTACCTCTAAATTTATCGCCAATGACGCCATGTACCTCTCTTTCCTGATCTCCGATAATCTTGAAGATGATGACGATGATGATTATGAAAATAATGATGAAGAGGGGGGGCAAATCTTACCTCTTTTTAAAGAGCATCCCACAGATAATATGGCACTACGCTACTTTGCCAAAGCGGATTTCTTGCTCTTTCAAAACAATGACCAGGAAGCACTGAAATACCTCGATTCACTCAGCATATTCTCACCACTAACCTCACTCAATGACGATGTTCTTTTCCGAAAAGCAGCTATCGCTACCAAACAAAGAGATTATTTTGCCGCAGAAAAATATTACCTTGAAATTCTACAATATTACTCCTCGGATATCCTGGCTGATGATGCACTGTTTAAGCTTGCCGAGTTGTACGAGTATCATTTGATTAATATTCCTGAATCGATGGCAGCATACCAAAGATTACTCAAAGATTATCCCGGCAGTATCTATGTTGTTGACGCCAGAAAACGATACCGATATTTAAGAGGTGATCAAATTGAATAGTGTATGAGTGTAAGACCTAAAAAACAATTGGGACAACATTTTCTAAACAATGAAGAGATTGCCCTTCGAATTGTTCAGGCTATCAAAACAACAGATCAGCCTATTCTTGAAATTGGTCCCGGAATGGGCGTCCTGACCAAACACCTCATTAAACATGATCATTTTTCCGTTGTAGAAATTGACACTGAATCGGTAATCTATTTACAAAGGAAGTTTCCGGATTTGAGTATTATTGAAGGAGATTTTTTACAACTTCCATTGGAGGACATTTACTCAACTCCTTTTACAATTATTGGTAACTTTCCCTATAATATATCATCGCAAATATTGTTCAAAATTCTGGATCATCGCAACTTATGTACTGAAGTGGTGGGAATGTTCCAAAAAGAGGTGGCAGAAAGGGTAGCGGCTCCCCCGGGTAAAAAAAGTTATGGAATATTAAGTGTCTTATTACAAGCATATTACGACATAGAATACCTTTTTACTGTGGATGAAAACCAATTCAATCCTCCACCAAAAGTGAAATCAGCCGTGATTCGCATTACGAGAAATCAGGATAAAAAGTTAAATTGCGACGAACAACTATTTAAAACAATTGTTAAAACCGCTTTCAATCAAAGACGAAAAACACTGAGAAACTCATTAAAAAATATGCCCTTAAACCCAGCTTTTAAGGATAACCCCATCCTTAATCTTAGACCTGAACAATTAAGTGTCCAACAATTTGAATTCATAACCTTACATATAAATTGATAACAATGACTGATCTTTCAAAATTCGCCGGAATCCCTTCACCTTGTTATGTGATGTATGAAGAGGCGTTAGAAGCTAATTTACAATTACTTCGTTTAGTTGAAGAAGAGAGTGGAGTATCCATCATTTGTGCTCTGAAAGGATTTGCTTTCTGGCACTCCTTCCCACTTATCAGAAGCTATCTCTCTGGTGCTACTGCAAGCTCCCTCAATGAAGCCCGTTTAATTGCTGAAGAGATGCAGTGTGAAGCTCATACTTATGCACCGGTATATCTGGAAGAGGAGTTTGAATCACTGCTTTTTTATAGCTCACATCTTACCTTTAACTCCTTAAATCAATGGTATAAATACAAGGAGAAAGCACTTAGCATTAATAAAAAAATAAGCTTTGGATTAAGGGTCAATCCTGAATACTCGGAAGTTACGACAGATCTTTATAATCCTGCACTCCCCGGTTCCCGTCTGGGTATTTTAGTTGAAAACATGCCTCCCCATCTTCCTGAACACATTGAAGGACTTCATTTTCATGTACTTTGTGAAAATGACAGCTATGCTTTGGAAAATGCACTCCGGGCGTTTGAAGAAAGGTTTGCTCATTTAATCAAAGAGTGTAAATGGGTTAATTTAGGCGGTGGACACCACATCACCAGAGAGGATTATGATGTTGAACACTTGATTGATATCTTAAAACAGTTTAAAGCAAGATATCCTAATCTGGAAGAGGTCATTCTTGAACCTGGAGAAGCAGTGGGTTGGCAAACCGGAGTATTAATCTCAACAGTTGAGGATGTTATTGAAAATAGGGGAACAAAAATCGCAATGTTAAATATCTCTTTCTCTTGTCACCTGCCCGATTGCTTGGAAATGCCCTATAAACCCACTGTACTGGGAGCAACAGAACCCATTGAAACAAGCAAACATGTATACCGACTTGGAGGTTCCTCCTGTTTAGCCGGTGATTATATCGGAATGGGTGATTTTGCTTTCAATGAACCTCTTGAACCGGGAGATCTCATTATTTTTGATGATATGATCCATTATACAATGGTAAAAACCACCTATTTCAATGGGGTAAAACATCCTGCAATTGGAGTCGTTAAAGCCGATGGAGAGTTTATTCTACTTTCCGAACCAGGACAATATGAAGACTATAAAAAGAAATTAAGCTAAAATAAAAATAATATTGCCAATTAACGAAGGAATATGTCCATAATTTTTAGTACATTTGCAAGTTAATCACAACAGGGCTCATTTTAAATTAAAATGATCTTGTTTAACACAAAAACAAATTAAAAAACACTATTTAATTTAATTAACTTATAAATAAAAATAAAAATTATGAAAAACATTGATTGGAAAAGTCTAGGTTTTGGTTATCTAAAAACTGATTACAACGTTCGTAGTTATTACAGAAATGGCAGCTGGGGTCCTATAGAGGTAACCTCAGATGAAACTATTACTCTCCACATGGCTGCTACTGCACTACATTATGGACAGGAAGCTTTTGAAGGAATGAAAGCGTATCGTGGAAAAGATGGTAAAGTGCGTTTATTCCGTTGGGAAGAAAACTGGAAAAGATTAGAACGTTCCGCTGATGGAATCTTAATGCAACGAGTACCAAAAGAACTCTTTAAAGAAGCCCTAGATATAGTAATCCAAAAAAACAAGGATTATATCCCTCCTTATGGAACTAATGGCTCACTATATATTCGCCCATTATTGATTGGATCAGGAGCTAAAGTGGGTGTTAGTCCTGCTGATGAATATCTATTCATGATTTTTGTAACTCCAGTTGGACCATACTTTAAAGAAGGGTTCAAACCGGTAAAAATGCAAATCATAAAAGATTATGACCGTGCTGCACCTCTTGGTACCGGTAGTATTAAGGTGGGTGGAAACTATGCTGCAAGTTTAGCTGCAGTGGTGAGATCTCATAAAGAAGGCTATTCTTCTCCAATATTTGCAGATGCTAAAACTAAAAAATTAATTGATGAAGCCGGCCCTGCTAACTTCTTTGGAATTAAAGACGGAAAATATATTACCCCACAATCACCCTCTATTTTACCCTCTATTACCAATATGAGTTTAAGAGTTATTGCTCGTGAATTGGGACTTATCGTTGAGGAAAGATCTGTGCCTATTGAAGAAATCGCTACTTTTGAAGAAGCCGGTGCTTGTGGAACTGCCGCAGTAATTTCGCCTATTGGTGCAATCCAAGATCGTGAAACAGGTGTGATTTATGAAATCTCTAAAGATGGAAAAGCCGGAGAATGGTGTACTAAATTGTATAACTACTTAACCGGTGTTCAATATGGAGAAATTGAAGATAAATTTAATTGGTGTACAATAGTAGATAACGCTTAAGCGTTATCTACTATTGTTTTATAACCATTATTTTTTATCTCTTATACAATGAAAACGAAATATTTCGTACTGGTTTTTTGTCTCTTTTTTACAAGTCCCCTTTTTTCGCAAAATGGCACTTATCAAATCAATGCAAATAAGATAAATCAATTGATGCGTGCCATCAATGATCTTTACGTGGATACGGTTAATTTTAACAAGATTGTTGAAAGTGCCACTGTTGAAATGTTAAAATCATTAGATCCTCATTCTGTTTATATTCCGGAAGAGGAAGTAGCTCAAGCTAACGAACCGCTGCAAGGTGCTTTTGAAGGGATCGGCGTTACTTTTCAAATTATTAAAGATACCATCAATGTGATGGAAGTGATTGTTGGCGGCCCTTCGGATAAAGTTGGATTGATGGCGGGAGATAAAATAATTAAAGTGGACACCCTAGATGCCGTTGGAAAAAAAATCAATAACCAATGGGTAACTACACATTTACGTGGGAAAAAGGGAACAAAAGTCGAACTTTTAATAGTGCGTGGAAGAAACAGCGAACCCCTTACTTTCCATATCATCCGGGATAAAATCCCCATGAATAGCATCAATGTGTTCTTTATGGTTGATAAAAATACCGGATATATCCGATTAGAACGTTTTGCTGCAACTTCAAAACAGGAATTCTCTGATGCTTTACATCAGTTGCAAGAGAAAGGAATGAAAAATCTTATTTTTGACCTCAGAGGTAATGGGGGTGGATATTTGAATATCGCATTTGAAATTGCCGATGAGTTTATCGAGAAAGATAAGATGATTGTTTATACGGATAATTTTAGAAAAACCGGTGAGTCTTTCAAAGCAACTTCAAAAGGTGATTTCGAAAAAGGGAAACTGGTTATCCTTGTAGATGAAGGATCCGCATCTGCCAGTGAGATTGTTTCGGGCGCGGTTCAGGACTGGGATCGAGGATTGGTTGTGGGAAGAAGAACCTTTGGAAAAGGATTGGTACAAAAGCCATTCTATTTGGCTGATAAATCACAAGTCAGGCTCACTATCTCAAAATATTACACTCCCACCGGAAGATGTATCCAAAAACCTTATGAGGATGGATTAGAGGAGTATTATAATGAGTTGAACAAAAGATCCCAACATGGGGAGTTGATTTCTCAAGATAGTATATCATTTCCCGATTCATTGAAATATAAAACTCCCAACGGAAGAATTGTATATGGAGGAGGTGGTATCATGCCTGATATTTTTGTTCCTCTGGATACTACAAAATACTCTTCTCTCTACGGTGAAATGATAAGAAAAGGAATTTTTAGCGGTTTCACCCTTAACTATATGAATACACATAAAAAAGATTTGATAGAACTCTACCCAACTATTGAACAATTTAAAGCTAACTTTCGAGTAAGTGATCAACTCCTTGGAGAAGTTATGGAGTATGCGCATAAAGAAGGTGTTAAGGATAGTGTTCCTTTAAACTTTACTCAGCGTGCTCAACTATTTCTCAAGGAGAATGAAAAACAGCTAGATTCTACTTATGCTAATATTCAAGATGTTCAAAACATGGAACAGTTTCAATCTCTCTTCACTCAATTTATGGAGGAATCCTACAGCGAATCAATGCAATTAAGAAATTTGGGCAAAGTACGTGAGTTTATCAAAGAAGCAATTATGTTCGAATTTGCTCGTAACCTGTATACATATGGAGAGGCGTATCAGACCTTCCTGATGAACGATGAAACTTTTATTCAAGCAGTTGAAATTATCAATAACGATAAAATATTTAGAAAATTTAAAGTTGCAAGGTAATGATCTCGCAGAAAACCATAGATGAGATACTCTTGGTTTCTAAAATTGAAGAAGTTGTCTCAGATTTTATTTCTCTTAAAAAAAGAGGACAAAATTGGGTAGGACTCTGTCCTTTCCATGAGGATAGAAACCCCTCTATGTATGTTAGTCCCCGATTAGGGATATACAAGTGTTTTGTTTGTAATGCCGGGGGCAATGCTGTAAACTTTGTGATGAATCACGAACATATCAGTTATCCGGAAGCATTAACCCTTCTGGCAAAAAAATATCATATCCCCATTGAAGAGGAACTCCCTAAAACACCTGAAGAGATAGAAGCTCAAAGTGTTAGAGATTCACTTTACACTCTTAACCTATTTGCAGAAAACTATTTTATTGACCAACTTTTTAAAACTGAAGAAGGACAAAATATTGCCCTTTCCTACCTCAAAGAACGAGGCCTCAACGAGGCAACCATCAAAAAATTTAAAATAGGATATTCCCCTGAAGGTTGGGATCCTTTTTATACCCATGCTATTAAAAATGGATTCAAATTAGATCATCTATTACAAACCGGATTGGTCAAAAAAAGTGATAGTGGTAAATATTTTGATTTTTTCCGTGGTCGAATTATGTTTCCCATTCACAGCACCATTGGAAAAACTATCGGATTTGGTGGAAGAATACTCAAAACCGAAGAAAAAATAGCTAAGTATTTTAACTCTCCGGAAAGTGAGATCTATCATAAAAGTGATGTTCTATATGGGTTTCACTTAGCTAGAAAGGCGATTCGTTCTTTAGATAATGTGTATATTGTTGAAGGTTATACCGATGTAATCTCTATGAATGCATCCGGGGTTGAAAATGTTGTGGCATCATCCGGAACTGCATTGACTCAAAACCAAATTAAGTTGATTGCATCCCAAACCAATAATATTACAATTCTATTTGATGGTGATCCTGCCGGAATCAAAGCTTCACTTAGAGGAATCGACCTACTTTTAGATAGCAACCTGAATATCCACGTTGTTCCACTACCCGATGGCGAAGACCCTGACTCTTTTGCTCGAAAAACAGGAGATCAAGAATTACAGGAATACTTAAAAAATAATACGCTCAATTTTATCCTTTTTAAAACTAAAGTTCTTTCAGAAGATGCTGGTTCAGACCCAATAAAAAAAGCAGCCTTGGTGAATGAGATTATCGGAGATATTGCTAAAATATTTGATCCTATTGTGCGCTCCATGTACATCAAAGAATGTGCTCAAATTTTTCAACTTTCTGAAGAAACACTCAATGTACAGCTTAGAAAACGGGTGTGGAAAAATATAAATCAGAATAAAACTGAAAAGAGAGAAGTTGAAGAACTTCCTGTTGAACATCATCATCAAAGTACTATTCAAACAGGAATTACCGATGTTGACTTAATTGAAAATAACGAAAGGCTTATCATTCTGCTCCTTTTAAAGTATGGTATGTATGAGGTAGATGTCGAAATTGACGATCCAAAAGGAGTCAGCTATGATAAATGCAGAATAGATCAACTGCTCTTTGATGAATTTCATGATCAACAAATCTGTTTTTCAAATCCGTTATTTCAAAAAATTTATGAAGAGTACGCTTTTGTTGCTCCTAACATAGACTCACAGGAGAAAATAATCCTCTATTTTACAAATCATTCTGACGAAGCGATCAACCACTTTGTTGCTCAAAATTTTGTTAAAGAGGATCCTGAATATAGTAAATATTGGAATCTTCGGTTTGATACTTCCACACGATATGCTGACAATAACATCCACAAACTAAATAACGACGTTGAAAGTACAATTCACATGTTTAAATTGAGGTTGCTTGAAAAATACCAATCCTTTTTAGTAAAAGAACTTAAAGTTGAAATGACTGATGAACATATTGATAAAATACTAGACAAGCTTGATCAAGTCAACAGTAGGATTGAAGAAATCAGTTCTAGATTAAAGATTGTAATAACAAAATAACTTTTTGTATTTTTGCAAGTTGATCTCAGCAAGAATCTAAAAGTGAAATAAAAAAATAAATTATTAGTAAACATTCAAAAAAACCGGATAATGACCAGACACTACAAATTAATTAACAATTCCCTAGGTTGGATTATTGGAATTTTTGCTTCAATCATATATATTGCGACTGCGGAGCCTACAGTATCATGGTGGGATTGTGGCGAATATATTGCGACTTCTTACAAATTATTAGTTGGACACCCCCCAGGGGCGCCTACTTTTCAAATTTTAGGTTCTGTATTTACTCTATTTGCAGGCGGAGATGTAACCAAAGTTGCCTTTGCAATTAACACTATGTCTGCTATTGCCAGCGGAATGACTATCATGTTTTTGTTCTGGACTATCACTCTTCTCGGGAAAAAACTCCTCAAATCAAGTGGAGAAATTACCACTACCAGACAAATAGCTCTATTTGGTGCCGGAATTTTAGGTGCATTAACTTATACTTTTTCAGATACTTTCTGGTTTTCAGCTGTTGAAGGTGAAGTATATGCTCTATCTTCCTTCTTTACAGCACTTGTATTTTGGTGTATTCTTAAATGGGAAGAAGAATATGATAATCGATATGAACATATTAATCCACACCGCTGGTTGGTACTAATTGCCTATTTAGTAGGACTTTCAATTGGGGTCCACCTCCTCAACTTGTTGACTTTACCTGCTATTGCAATGATTATGTACTTTAAATTATCCAAAAAATCTTCCGTTCGCGGTGTTGTATTAGCCATTGCAATAATCTCATTAGTCATCCTCCCTTTCCTCGATACTCCTAAAGCTATTTTAGTTTTGCTCTTAGCGACTATTCCTTCATTTTATTATTCATTTAAAAATAAATCATTCGGTTCTTTAGCTGAGTGGGGCGTACTCCTAACTCTGGGAGGGTCCTTTATTTTATTGGGTCTTATCCTTTACGGAATTATACCAGGAATTGTAAATTATGCAGGAAAATTTGAAATTTTCTGTGTTAATACTATTGGATTACCCTTTAATGTGGGGACTTTAATCTATTTCTTAATTATTATTGGTGCTATTGTTTGGGGACTACTTTATAGCTACAAAAAGAAAAAAAGAGTACTCGCTGCCTCCCTCCTCTCATTTGCTTTTCTCTTAGTTGGTTATTCCACTTTCTTAACATTAGTGATTCGCTCTAATGCCAATCCTACTATTGATGAAAATAATCCCGAGGATGCAGTAGCTTTACTCTCCTATTTAAATAGAGAACAATATGGATCCAATCCTCTTTTTTATGGAGAATCTTATAACTCCAGGATAACCGGAATGGAAGATGGAACTCCGGTTTATGTTCGAGACGATGCATCCAAAAAATATATCATTGCCAATGATCGAAAACAATCAAAATATGTTTATCATCCTGACGATTTAGGGTTTTTCCCAAGAATGTGGTCAAGGGAAAAATCTGCTGAATATATTAATTGGCTTAAAAATCAATATGATTCTGAGTCTGCTTCAGGAAAAGAGAATATCAGATCATTGGAAAGAGGAAAATATGTTCCCACTTTTGGTCAACATAAGAAGTTTATGTGGACATACCAATTTGATTATATGTATTTCCGCTACTTTATGTGGAACTTCTCAGGTAGACAAAATGACATTCAAGGTAGGGGTGATCTTGACAATGGTAGTTGGATTACAGGTATCCCTTTTATTGACAAAAAGCTAGTTGGGAAATACGACGAACTTCCAATTACTATGGAAAGACCCGGAACCAATAAATATTATTTGTTACCTTTCCTATTAGGAATTGTCGGATTGGTTTGGTATTCAAGGAAAGATCCTAAAAACTCTTTTGTTGTTGCACTACTCTTCGTTATGACCGGTTTGGCCATTGCTTTCTACCTGAATATGTATGCATTCCAGCCTCGGGAACGAGATTATGCCTTTGCAGCTTCATTTTATGCTTTCACAATTTGGGTCGGAATGGCTGTTTTCGCTGTTGTCTCTTTAATTGAAAAAATAAAAAATAAAAAAATCCAGTGGGCTGCCTCTGTTCTCTCAATTTTACTTTTAATCGGTTTCGTCCCCGGCATCATGGCAGAACAAAATTGGGATGATCATGACCGTTCACATAGATACAGTACTTTAGCTATTGCGAAAAATTACCTCGACTCTTGTGCTCCTAATGCAATTATCTTCACACTGGGTGATAATGATACATTTCCTCTGTGGTACGCTCAGGAAGTAGAAGGTTACCGTACCGATGTCCGCGTTTGTAATTTGAGCTTATTAAATACAAGCTGGTATATCGACCAAATGAAGCGCAAAGCATATAATAGTGAACCGCTTCCCATCTCTTTAACCTGGGATCTATACAAAGAAGGTTCCCGTGAGCAAATTGTGTTCCACAAAGGAGAAGGCCAATTCGTAGATCTGAAATCAACAATAGATTATATTTCACAATCACAATTTAATAATAAAAGATTACTTCTCTTTTTACCTAGTGGATACCAATCAGATGGCAATCCAATCCCCGGAAGCTTCGCTTTCCCCGTTGATAAAGAAAAAGTATTGGCAAATGGAACAGTTGCATTAAAAGATAGTGCTTTAATCGTGGATCGGATTGCATGGAATATCCCAAATAACGGAAATACTAGTACTGTAATTAAAGCCTATTTGGTTATGATGGATATTTTAGCACATAATAATTGGGAAAGACCTATCTATTTTGCTTCCACTACAGGTTCTGAAGGATGGTTTGGCTTAGAAGATTATTTCCAACTGGAAGGTTTAGCTTATCGTTTAGTGCCTATTAAAACACCGGCTAACAGAGCCAGTAGAGAGATTGGTAGAATTGATTCGGATATTCTATATGATAATTTAATAAATCGTTTCAATGATCATTCAAGAATAGATATCATTAATTATCCTGCCTCATCTACCCACCAACCCTATCAATACCAATGGGGTGGAATCAATGATCCCCGAGTATATAATAACGAAGATAATTTCCGTCTATTTGCTACCATTAAATCTCTGCACTTAGTTTTAGTAAATCAATTGATGAAAGAGGGTAAAATCGATAAAGCTGAAAAGGTGCTGGATCATATTGAACTACTTTTCCCTCCTGAAAAAACGCCTTACCTCGTTATGAGTCAACTGTACTATTCATCGCTCACTAACGAAGTGATACAAAGCTACATGAAACTTAATACCACAACAGGTACTGAAAAGGCAATGAAAATAGCTTCTCGTTTTATTGATTTTACCAAAATGAATTTCGACTGGTATGCCCGTTGTAATGATAAAACGCTACAGATTCAAAGTGAGAACTTCAGATATACTGTGCTCTTTTTATCTCAAGTGTTAGAAAGTCTTACTCCCGAACAAATCGAACAGCTAAAACCACAGTTAAAACAGCTGGATATCTCCTCTTTTGGAACCACCATGGTAAATAATATCAGTAAAAAAGTAGATGCTGTAATCAAAAAAATGAGAAGTGCAAATCCTGATCAACAAAGGGAACTACAAGGTGAACTGGCAAAAAACATTCAGGATATTATTCTCATTGAAGGAGCAATAAAATATAGCGATACCAAACTCGTAACTGTTATTGCTACTGAACTTGAAAAACATTTTAACGCTTTGGATCAATTGCAACCGGGATTAGGTGCCTCATATAAAGCTTACTTATATCCTGATTCAGAAGTAAAAGCAGAAGAGGAAAAAACAGAAGAACTGGCTAATACAAACGAATAAATATGAAAATACTGATCATCGGAAAGGGGGGCAGAGAACATGCCATCGCGTGGAAAATAAAACAATCTCCCCTGGTGTCTGAAATTTTTATTGCACCCGGCAATGATGGTATGAAAGCTCAGTTCAATTGTGTTCAAATTAGTGAGAATCATACAGATCAACTGTTAGAATTTGCTCTAAAAAATAAAGTTGACTTGACTATTGTTGGACCGGAAGCAGTTTTGATGAATGGTCTGGTTGATCAGTTTCAACAACATGGACTGACTCTGTTCTCTCCTACAAAAGGAGCAGCTATGGTTGAAGGCTCTAAGGATTTTGCTAAAAGATTAATGCAAAAATATGGAATCCCGACAGCACAATATGCCACTTTCTCAGATTATAACAAAGCAAAAGCATATTTAGATAGCGTTGGAGCTCCCATCGTCATTAAATATGATGGTATTGCCTCTGGAAAGGGTGTTGTAGTAGCACCTACCATTGAAGTAGCTGAACAAGCCCTCAAAGAGATGTTGTTAGACCAAAAATTCGGTGATGGAGAAGTGATTATAGAGCAATTTTTAGAAGGATCTGAATTTTCCCTGATGGCATTAGTTCATGGAGAAAAAGTTGTTCCTCTCGTTGTTGCACAAGATCATAAACGTGCTTATGATGGGGATCAAGGACCTAATACCGGAGGTATGGGAGCCTATACTCCTGTACCTCTCATCTCCGAATCGGTTGTACAAGATGCTGTAGAAAAGATTATGAAACCGATGGCTCTAGCTATGGTTCAAGAAGGAATCCCCTTTACGGGAGTGCTTTACGGGGGACTGATCCTAACCTCATCAGGTCCACAAGTGATTGAGTTCAATGCCCGTTTTGGAGATCCGGAAACGGAAGTGATTCTCCCAAAAATGAAAAGTGACTTAGTAGAGATTATCCTCGAACTTTTAAAAGGTAAAACTCCGGAAATTAAATGGGATTCCCGTTTTTACCTCGGAGTAGCGTTGGCATCGAAAGGATACCCCGGCTCTTTTACTAAAGGTGAAGAGATTCAAGGACTGGAAAAAGTAACTAATCCTTTGTTTCACATGGGAACAGAGTTTAAAGATGGCAAATGGTACAATAGTGGAGGTCGAGTGCTACTGATTGTAGGTAGAGGGGAAACCATTGAGGCTGCACAACAAGATGCATATCAAGGAGTTGCGCAAATCAATGCTCCAAACCTATTCTATAGAACCGATATCGGATATCAAGCTATGAAAACATGAGGCTCCTCCTGAATGCATTAACACTTATTGGTGAATATTTTATGTTTCTGGGAAAAGTTTTCTCAGTCCCGGAAAGGTGGAAGCAATTTTTTAAAAAAACAATCGATGAAATGTACTCCATGGGAGTAGGATCCCTCCCTATTGTTATTATCGTTTCTATTATCATGGGAGCTGTGGTAACAATACAAACCGGATTACAAATTGAGAGTAGCTGGATTCCTAAGTGGACTGTGGGATTTACCGCCAGAACATCCATCGTTATGGAGTTCTGCCCTACAATTCTTAGCTTACTTCTCATTGGAAATATGGGATCTAGAATTACTGCTGAAATTGGAGGAATGAGAGTAACTGAACAGATTGACGCACTGGATGCCATGGGAATTAATTCTGCTTCATTTTTGGTTCTGCCCAAAATTGTTGCCTTGTTGATTGTCAATCCTATCTTAATTGTAATCAGTATGTTTCTGGCTCTTTTAGGAGGTTATTTAGTGGCTTTGATGGGTACCGTTGTTGCTCCATACAATTATATTGACGGGATTACCTCTTTCTTCAGAATGTATGATCTGTATTATGCCTTGATTAAAACCGTTGTCTTCGCATTTGTTATCAGTTCTATCGCTTCTTTTTATGGATATAAAATTGAGGGGGGGGCTCTTGAATTAGGAAAGGCCAGCACTCAGGCTGTTGTTACATCGAGTTTTTTGTTATTAATACTAAACTTAATCATCACTCAAATTATGCTTTAAAGTTATGATTACAGTCAAAAACATATATAAACAGTTTGATGATTTTGAAGTATTAAAAAATATTAATACTCAATTTGAGGAGGGTAAAATTAATCTGATTATTGGGAGATCAGGCTCAGGAAAAACAGTACTGTTAAAATGTATCATTGGCTTAATGAAACCCACAAGCGGTCAAATTCTATTTGATAATAGAGACTTTTCTATTTTTTCAGAGAAAGAACAGAAAAAGATGAAAATGGAGATGGGAGTTGTTTTCCAGGGTGCAGCACTCTTTGACTCCTTAACAATCCAGGAAAATGTAATGTTCCCCCTCAATATGCTCACCGATCAATCATTGGAGGAAAAACTTGAAAGGATCAATTACTGTCTACAAAGAGTGGGTTTAGAAAACACCAATCACCTTTATCCCAGTGAGCTCAGTGGAGGAATGAAAAAAAGAGCCGCGATTGCCCGAGCTATCGCTGCCAAACCAAGATACCTGTTTTGTGATGAACCCAATTCCGGACTCGATCCTAAAACATCCATTATGATTGATGAACTACTCTTTGGTATTACTCATGAATTTAATATTACAACCATTATCAATTCACACGACCTGAATACAGTTATCACTATTGGAGAAAATATTGCTTATCTTCAGGATGGTTGTTTAGAATGGCAAGGAAATAAGGAGAATGTCCTGACTAGTGATAATCAAAAATTGAATAGCTTTATTTACGCTCAACCATTAACCCAAAAAATTAGAGAATTTATTAAGCAATAGCCTATGAATTACCTGGATTTTTTAATAGTAATACCTCTTTTATGGTTTGGATATAAAGGGTTTACCAATGGATTAGTTCGTGAGTTGGCCTCCATTCTTGCATTGGTGGGTGGTTTATTTGTTGCTTTTCGATTTTCAGATTGGGTGGCTCAAAAACTACATTTTGATTCAATTCCCTCCTCACTCTACTTTGTAATTACTTTTTTTGGAGTTTTGATTCTAACCTATCTTGCCGGAGCATTTGTAGAAAAAATAGTTAAAGTGGTGATTCCTCCAATTATCAATCAAATCCTGGGTGCTCTTTTTGGTGCAGCAAAGGTGTTAACTATTGTGAGTGCGCTCCTCTTTATTGTTAATAGTTTGGATACCAAAGAGGTACTCATCAAACCCAAAACCAAAGCTGAATCCTTTTTTTATCCCTACACTGAGCCTATCATTCCTAAACTACAAGCTTTTTTTAATAAGGAGGAGGAAGAAAAACCTTCTGAGAATTAAAAATGGAGAATTAGAATAAATCTTGTAATTATGTTTAAATTAAGGTTTTTATTATTTATATCCATCATTTCATATTTGCCGTTTGTTTATTCTCAAAAATATCCAAGCGGTTTGGCAGATTATGAAATTGATAAGATAAATGAATTGGTAATCAAGGATTTTATCGAAAAATCTTCTCAACCTGATAGTTTGTACTTTAATATAGTTCCGGCTCAATGGGATTTTGTTCTGGGCAACCCAAATCCTATTGATATTGACCCCAATTATATTGTTGATATTCAAGAATTTGAGATTGACTCATTGCTGCATCTGTATTTTTGCGGTTACAAACAGATCATCAAAGATAAACTAAACTATCAAAACAAATTGGAGCTTCTAAATCAAGTAATAAACTTGAATGAATTAAGTTTTACCTGGAACTATCCGGAAAATATTCCTATCACAGAAAATATGAAGCAATTCAGATCACTCAGTTTAACTCAGCCCTATTGCATTGAAGATAAGTTCATTATAATTGGGTTTTACCTGTATAATGGGTTTAGATTTGAACGCTCCGGTATTCTATTTCTCATCAATAATGGTGAATGGAGTATTGATAAAAAATGTGGTTGTTGGATGAGCTAATAATATAATAGATGATATGAAAGATTTTGAAATTCAATTAATTTTTGAACCGTAAATAAAACAATGAAAAAGATATTTTATATTATTTTATTGCTGACTTTATCACATAGTTTGTCAGCCCAAGAGAAAGTTGAAACTATTGAGATTTCGTGTGATAGCAGTTGTATTTATATCAACAAGTTACTCAAAGGGGAAATGCCCTTTTTTATAAAAACAGATAGTGTTGATAAAGATATTAATTTGGTCAATGATGAACTCTATTATATTACAGAAAATACTGAATATAAAATAGATAGTTACAGTGAATCTACTTCTTGTTTAAGTAAATTCACTAAATTGAAATATTACAACACAAATATATACGCCATATTAATGTGCGAATTTCTGGTTGGATATGATTATTTTATTATTGTCAAAGAAAATCCATTAGAGTTTTTCATCTCTGAAACTTATGATTTTGGACTCAATGAAGGATATCACATCATGTTTGAAACTTTGGATCTTGAAAATAAAACATTGAAAATATTGTTGAATAATTCCAAAGAAGAGCAATCTATTAAATTTAAAGAGCTAATAATTAAGTAAATAGCCCTAAATTTTGAGTTCTTGAATAAAAAGCGCTTCACTCAAAGAGTGGGGCGACAAAATAACAAAAAAGGGGAGCTTTCGCTGCCCCCCAATTTATTTTATTTCCAAATTATTATGCTTCTTATACAAATCGAGGCAATTTTGGAGTAATGAAACGACGGTCATGGGACCTACCCCGCCCGGCACAGGAGTAATTGCAGAAACAACTTTTCCCAATTTATCCAAATATGCAGGATGATAAGCATCTCCAACCATTTTCCCATTGTCAAAATTAATCGCCACATCGATCACCACAACGCCCGGTTTCATCATATCGGGAGTTACCAAACGAGGATTACCGGTAGCCAAAATCAAAATATCTGCTTCTTTAGTATGCTGCGCCAAATTTCTTGTTTGCGAATGACAAACCGTCACAGTCGCGCTCATCTTCAACATTAACTGAGCGGTCGGATAACCTACCAGATTACTTCTTCCCACAACAACACAGTGCTTACCCGCAATATCCACTTTTGCCTCTTGCAAAAGCGAAAGAATACCTCTGGAAGTACAGGGAATAATAGGATCTTCAACCCGTTGCATCAACCCCACATTCATTGGATGAAGACCATCCACATCTTTGCGATAATCGATCGCTTCCAACACTTGTTGCTCATCAAATCCTTTAGGAAGAGGCAGTTGTACCAAAATAGCATCCACCTGATTATTTTGATTCAACTGATCAATCAAATGCAGTAACTCCTCCTGTTTAGTAGTAGCGGAAAGCAAGTGAACATCACATTCAATCCCAACCTCTTCGGATTTTTTCTTTTTACTATTTACATATTTAATACTGTATGGATCTTCTCCCACAACGATAATATCCATTTTGGGTGCCCTTCCCAATTTTGGTTGTAAAACAGCAATCTCTTCCCGAACTGCTCCTGTAATTTTTGCCGCTAAAAGCTTACCATCTATTGTTTTCATAATTATTCTAATTTGTTATGTATCAATATTATTAGACATTATTTTTTTGATAAAGTTTAATTTCTCATCATCAGACCATGTTACATCAATCCAATGGATCTGCATTCCATCCCGTTCCATCTTCCTGAACCAGGTCATCTGCCTCTTAGAGAATTGATGAATTGCAACTTTTAACCGATCAAAAAAGGTTTGATAATCCAACGCTCCCTGCAAGTATAACGTGATGTATTTGTATTCTAATCCGTAGCGAATCAGTTGCTCCTGACTCACTCCCGAATCGATCAATTGTTTGACCTCATCAATCATTCCCTCTTCCAAACGCGCTTGCAATCTTTGTGTAATTCGGGACCGGATCAGATCACGCTCTCCTTTCAATCCAAAAATTATGGATGGGATAGGCGTTGCATAGTGAGCTATTTCCGGATTCTCTTGATTGAAAATCTCGATTTCCAAAGCTCTGTAGATACGATCTCTCGTTTCAATATCAGTCTTGTTATGCACCTGTTTCAACTGATATAACTTTTCGATCAGCTCCTCCATCGATTGTTGATCAAACTCTTTCCTCAATTCCGGATTTTCAGGCACCGGGTAAAGTTGATATCCCTTGATTAAAGCCTCCAAATACAAACCGCTTCCGCCACATAAAACGACAGGAATGTCACGTTTTTGCAATCTTTGAATCGTCAAAAAGGCTTTTTGTTGATATTGATACACATTATATTCAATGCCGGGATCAACAATATCAATCATGTGATAAGGAATCTCCTTCCCATTGTATGTGTACTCCAGCAAATCCTTACCGGTACCCAGATTCATCCCACGATACACCTGTCTGGAATCGGCACTCACAATTTCAGCACCCAACCGGTCAGCCAGTTGCACCGCCACCTTCGTTTTTCCGGTAGCTGTCGGACCCAAAATTGTAATAATCTGATCCATTAGATTTCTATTTAGTGTACATCATACCAATTGTTTCCATTTCGAATATCCACTTCCAAAGGGACTTTCAGTTCGATTGCATTTGCCATTAATTGAGGAATTAAACTCATAATGGTCTCCAGCTCTTCCTTAGGAACGTCGAAAATCAATTCGTCATGCACCTGCAATAACATCTTGGTTTTGAAGTTTCTGGCTTTCAGCTCCCGATCAATATAAATCATAGCCACTTTGATAATATCCGCTGCTGTGCCCTGAATAGGAGCATTAATGGCGTTTCTTTCCATATTTTTGCGAATCAATCCATTGGATGAGTTGATATCCTGAATATAGCGTCTTCTTCCCATGAGCGTCTCAACATAACCATGCTTACGGGCAAACTCGATCACATTGGTCATATATTGCTCAATTTGAGGAAAACTCTTGTTGTAGTTAGCTATAAGCTCCCTTGATTCTGCTTGAGGAATACCCAATCTGTCCGACAATCCAAATGCTGAAATACCGTAAATAATCCCAAAATTTACCGTTTTGGCATATCTTCTTTGCTCAGCTGTTACCTCATCAATGGCAATATGAAAAACCTTGGCAGCAGTAGCCGTGTGAATATCCTCCCCATTTTTAAAAGCCTGAATCATATTTTGATCTTCAGCAACAGAAGCCACCACACGCAATTCAATTTGAGAATAGTCGGCAGAAACCAGTTGATAATCCTCTGAAGATGCAATAAAAGCTTTTCGGATCTCCTTTCCTCTGTCTGTTCTGACCGGTATGTTCTGAATATTGGGATTGGTAGAACTCAACCGCCCGGTTGCAGTTACTGTTTGTTGGAAAGTGGTATGAATCTTTCCTGTTTTGGGATTAACCAGATCAGGAAGCGCATCTATGTATGTGGATTTCAACTTGGATAATGTTCTCCAATCCAATACATGCTGAACTATCGGATGTTTATTCACCAATTTTTGCAACACCTCTTCACCCGTTTGATACTGCTTGGTTTTGGTCAGTTTGGCATTCTCAATAATCCTGATCTTTTCAAATAATACTTCCCCGAGCTGTTTGGGTGACGCTACATTAAAAGTAACCCCTGCATATTCAAAGATTTTCTTTTCCAGTTCCTCTATTTCACGAGTGATTTGCTCTGAACTCTCTTTCAAAATCTCGCTATCCAAACGAATTCCTTGCAATTCCATCTCTCCTAAAATGTTGGAAAGAGGCATCTCCATATCATAGAATAGTTTCTCTAGTTGACTCTCTTTGAGTTCTTTCGTTAAAACCTGATATAGAGGATGATACAATTCCACTTTCTCGCACGCTATAGTAACGATTTGATTCACTGTTGGTGAATTGGGTATCTCCAACAAAGTGTACTCCAAATAACTCTCTGTCAAATGACTTAACTGGTGTGATCTTTCAGGTTGAATCAAATAGTGTGCAATCTGAATATCAAAAAACTGAACTTGAGGATCAATATTGAGAATCCTTAAGTACTTATAGGTTTGCTTGGTCTGATAAGAGATCACAAAAACAGGTTTTTCAAAGAGCTCTTTCAGCATTGAAAGGTAGTTTCTCTTCTCCTCTTCAAAAAGATGATAACAAATATCGTTGGGATCTGCTGCAACAGCAAAACCCACAATCTTATCCTCCTTAAAAATCCAGTCAAACATCAATTGGGTCGACTTTTCCAGCTCTATCCCTGTTTCAGACCACTCTTCTATGCTGCGATAATGGTGTGCCAGTTCATCAAAATGGGAAAAAAGAGTTTGTTGGTCTGTTTCTGCCGGAACAGGACTTGAAAACAGATCCGGTTGTGTTGCAACAGGTTGAGTAACAGTAGGATATATTTTTTCAAGTCTTTTTGATAAAGTCCTGAATTCCAACTCTCTAAAGATGGCTTGCAACTGATCCATATTAGGAGCACTCCTTTTCATCTCATCCAAGTCGAACTCTACAGGAACATCCGTAATGATGGTTGCCAATGATTTGGAAAGGATTGCCTTATCCTGATGTTCAACCAATGCTTTTTTTATACTATTTTCCGGAAGTTGATCTATATTTTGATAGATGTTTTCAATAGAGTGATATTCTGAAATCAACCTTTTTGCTTTCACTTCTCCAATTGAAGGCACTCCCGGAATATTATCGGAAGCATCGCCCCATAATCCCAAAATATCTATCAATTGTTCCGGTTTTTGAATTTCATACTTTTCGCATACCTCTTTAACCCCTATAACCTCAGCTTTTTGACCCATTTTCCCGGGTTTATAAATATGGATATGTTCTGAAACCAACTGCCCGTAGTCCTTATCCGATGTCATCATATACACTTCAAAATCTTCCATCTCTGCTCTTTTGGCCATCGTTCCGATGATATCATCTGCTTCATAGCCATCTTTAAGAATAATCGGAATATTCATCGCTTTAAGGATCTCCATAATAATCGGGATTCCATTCACAATATCGTCAGGTGTAGCTTCCCGATTTGCTTTGTAATCCTCAAATTCCGCGTGTCTGAGGGTGGGAGCTCCGGTATCAAAAGATACGGCAATATGGGTTAGTTCTTCATTCTGAAGCAGATCAAAAAGGGTATTCATAAACCCAAAAACTGCAGTAGTGTTAACTCCTTTAGAAGTAATTCGTGGTGATTTAATCAAAGCATAATAACCTCGATAAATCAACGCCATAGCATCCAATAGAAATATTTTTTTCATTATCATTAATTTAGTCAAAACGAATCGCGTTAATCGGAGTAATTTTATGAGAAACGTAGAGTGCCGGAAGTAATAAAGCTCCCATACAAACAGCGTAAACCCCTACATTAGCGTACAAAAGTGTGTAAACATTCAAATCCATAGGAATATAAGATAGATAATAGGTTTCCGGATCTAAAGTTAAGATTTTAAAGTGAGATTGCACCCACGCCAAACTCAAAGCAATGAGATTTCCATATATCATGCCCTTCAAAATCAATCGTGTACCCATTAAAACGAACAGTTTAAACAGCGCCCGGGTCTCCATTCCCAATGTTTTCAATATCCCGATGGTTCTGGTTTGCTCCAAAACAATAATAAAAAAGGTGGAAATCATCGTAATAATACTCACAAAAAGCGTGATTACCAATAAAACAATGACATTCGTATCAAAAAGATTCAACCATTCAAAAATATTAGGATAAATCTGCTTGATCGTCTCCGCTTTCAATTCATAGCCGATATCCAGATTAATCTCCGTTCCCAACTGATCAATCTTTTCATAATCATCAATCAAAATCTCAATCCCTCCAATTTGCGATGAGTCCCAGTTGTTCAATCTCTGTAACAACCTCAAATCAACCAGTGCCATTTTATCATCAAAGTCGGGCAAAAAAGTTTCAAATATACCGGCTATCTTCAAATTTCTTTGTCTGGGGGGATCCTGGACGTAAAAAGCAGTAACCTTATCTCCCACTCCAACTTCCAATTTATTGGCTATTCGCTTAGATATGTAGAGTGCATTACTCGTCTTTTCCGCGCCAAAATCTTCCCGCTCTCCTTTTATCAAATTAGGTTCAAATAAACTCCATGAAAAAGAGGTGTCAACTCCTTTAAAGACAATTCCTTCAACTTGATCCTTTGCCTTTAAAATCCCTACTCTGGTTGTGTAATATTGAATTTTTTCAACATGGGGATTCGCTTTTAAGCGTTGAATAAAAGGTTGATTCCGATTAAATGGAACCGGAGCAAAAGAGAGATTATGATCATAATTTGAAATTCTGATATGAGACCCCATGCTGACCACCTTCTCCCGAATCGCCTTTTTATAACCTTGAGTAATGAAAAGAGCCAATATAATGATTACCAAACCCAATGCAACTCCTATGATACTCAATCGAACTATGGGACGAGAGTATTTATGAGACTTCGTTTCTAATAATTGTGACGAAAGCTTATAAAGTTTCATTAGATTTTTTTCATAAATTTGACACTATAACCGAAAACAAACTACAAAGGTACAAAAAAAGCGGCATTAATAGTAATCCTCTTCATCTGATAAAATCGATTGCAGATACTTATTGATCGTAATGGTCACTTTTTCATTGATTGGAGTACAGATTGGATCATTGTAAACCGCTGTTAACACGGGATCATCCGGATTCTCCCTAGGGATTCTATTATAAATCCCAAACTGTTTCAATTGTTCTTCCTGTTTTTTTTGAGCTCGGGTAATCTCAATAAAGTAGAAACTATTTTTCAAAAATTGTTCTATCTGTTTTGTCTTTCTATCAGTCCCGGGTTTGAGATAATGTGACAACTCTGCAACGTTCCCTAAATAAAGTTGATTTACACGATCTCTCGAATGAGTCAGTTGCTGGAGATTCTCACCATAAAAAAGAAGAAGGTAATCGACATTAAAAAGATCTGTTTTAAAAACTGTTAATCCCCCTTTATTTAAAAGATAAAGATCCGGTTTATATAAAAATCCGGTTTGGGGTGTTGATTTTTTTTTACCTTTACCTGTGATAAAAAATTGCAATTGATACTCCGTAGTTTTATTTTCCAAAATACAACAATGGACATTATATTCGGAGGCTAAAGAGGCGTGGTACAAATTAAAACAGGCTTCACCCTCTTGAGGATCCGGTTTAATTTGAGTTAACCAAGAAAATGTGCAATCGAGATTTAATCCCAATTGATGAGCAAAAGGAATCGAGTCCAAATGAGAACGAACGGCACTGATGAAATACTCATTTTTGTTACCAAAAAAGAAGTTAATATCCCTAATTTGAATCTCTTTAGCTTTCATACTCTTGCTCTGAAATAGTTTCCAATGCCCGAGATGCTGCCATCTGCTCCGCTTTTTTTATCGTATAATGGAGCGCCTCTCCAAATAAAACACCATCAATAAACACCTCCGATTTATGTAATTTCCGCTCATCCCCCTCATAATTAAGTTGATTTTCAAAACGAATTTCCCGATTATTCTTATTCCCCCAATTGTACAATTTCCCCTTATAATTGGTATCCTCCTGAATTACACTTTCAACATCTAAATGAAGTAAAAAGAGACGTTTTAACACAATCTCCTGAGTCATTTTATATCCTTTATCCAGATATATTGCACCAACCAAGGCCTCAAAAGCATCTCCGTCAATCGATTTTGCCTTAACCCCACTTTGTGCCGAAATATAAGTACACAACCCGATCTTCCTGGCTAACATATTGAGCCGCTCCCGACAAACCAGCTTCGAACGCATCTCCGTCAACGCCCCCTCATTTACCAATGGATATTTCTTAAAGAGATATTCCGAAATGATACTATTTAAAACTGCATCACCCAAATACTCCAATCGCTCGTTATTAATATATTTTGCCAGATTACTCTCTTTCGAAGCAGAACGATGCGTCAAAGCAACACGATAGATCTCCAAATTCCTCGTTTTAATCCCGATAATATGCCGGAGATAATCTTCTATAGATTGAGATGCGCTTTCTTTCCGATGCCTTAACCGTTTGAATAACAAGCTATCCCTCCATTTTAAATGATACAAAATACAAGACTCTGCCTAAAGTTAGACTTTGCAAAAGTAACAATTTTCTTTTAATTATTTATGAAATAAAAAAAAAGGGGGGCAGGACATCCATCACACTAAGGTTCTGTCAACCCCCGCTTAGATATTTTATTGCTTTATACTTTATTCCTCTTTATTCTCCCTCCTGGGTGGAGCCTGCCAAAAATACTCAGGATCGTGAGTTATAATAACAGCACTTCCTACTGCATTATCTCCTACTCCAACCGGTTTCAAGCCTATATATTGGTTATCCACTTTTCTATAACGACTTTCCGGATTAAATCTGCTATAAGCAACACATTCAAACCAATACAAATTTTTAGCCATATAGGTTTCTAAATAATACTCTTTGGTTTGTGGTGTTTCATTATTCCAATTTGCATCTTCATTCAACACAAGTGGTTTTCCGGAAATTAAACGTTCTCTTACTTCAGCTATACTCAAAAAGTTCCCATTTTCATCTTTTACATAAGCATTAAAAGTAGGATCAATCCACAACCATTTTTGTAACTGACTGGAATATACGCTGTTAATCACATGACAATCCGGATCATTTTCATCTTTCGGCAAACAAGTAACATACCGCGAAGGAATCCCCATAGCGAGATACATTTCATTGAGAGCAATTGCTAAGTGTCTACAATTCACCCCTTTATTGGTTGATTTGTTATAATTGTAAATATCAATTGCATCGAACTCACACAGCGCATAATTGCTTCCATTGTGCTTAATCGCATCATGAGCAAACTTTAAAATATTAACAATTTGAGTTAATTCATCTCGATTACCGGCTACAGAATCTAAGTTAAAAAAGCTCCTGACCTGTTGCAGATTATTATCTTCGGGAGATTGATATACAAATTGTGGTAAAGAGTCTCTTTTTTCTTCTTGATAACCCGGTGCATTTTGAAGAATAACCAACTTATCAAACTGTTTTATCCGATCTAAAAGATCAATGAATTTCTTCTCTTCACGGATATTATCCAAATCTGTATCGGTTTTAGCATGTCTGTATTCGGAATATCCTGATTCTATTGCTTGTTCAAATGCAGCAATAGCTTGTTTCTTTTGATTTAATAAAGCGTAAGTACACGTTAAATTGTAGTGTATTCCTGCTTTAATATTCTGAATAAAAATATGATAATCAGTTACTTCATCCGGGGTTAGTTTTAAGTTTTCAACTAAACCCAACATTTCTTGCAATAATATTGCGGTTTGTTTATACTCTTTATTGTTGTAATACTCCCTATATTGACTTTCAACTTGGGTAATGTCCAAAATAAATTTATTGAAAGTTTCCGAATTAGTTTGCCCAAATGCAACAGCTGAAATCGTGACAAATAAGATGAGAATTAGTTTTTTTATCATGATTTTTATTTATAATCAGGTTTAATTTTTTTCCACTCTTCTTTTACTTTTAATCCCTTTTCAGTCAAACGGTATTTTTGGTTAGGATGATTGACCTCAACTTCCGTCATTTCAATCCACCCGCCGTGTAATGCCGGATTTGAGTAATTCAAAACAAAAGTAGGTCTATGTCTTAAATTTAATTTATCCATGAGTTCATCTCGAGTCATTTCACCCTCAATAGTTAAAATCAAACGGTAAACTTGTTCGGTAAGTTGTTCGGTGACTTGTTCGGTAGGTTGTTCGGTGGGTTGTTCGGTGGGTTGTTCGGTGGGTTGCGGGATAAACTGTTTCCTAGCTTCTAATCCTTTTTGTGTTAAACGATATTTTTGGTTAGGATGATTGGACTCAACTTCCGTCATTTCAATCCACCCGCCATCTAGAGCAGTATTAATATAATTAATCCTGAAATAGTCTCTGTTTTTTAATTCTAAAATCTCCTGCAACTCTTCTCTTGACATTGCTCCTTCCAATACCTTGATTAAATTTTTAACAGCGGTAGTTAATGAATTTATATCTTGCATGGTAGGTTGCATGGTAGGTTGCACGGTAGGTTGCACGGTAACTTGTTCGGTGGGTTGTTCGGTAAGTTGGGGGGTAGCTTGCGGAGTATAACGATAAATAATCGTTCTGAAATCCAACTCTTGAATAAATTTAGGTTCGGGAAGTCCATGATCTTTCATTCTTTGCACCATCTCTTCAGTACCGGTACCCAGTTGTTCAATATATCCCGCCAGATACATAGGATGAGCAATAAACGGATTGTGCGGCACAGAATTATGCAGTTGTTTTAGTCGCTCGGTTGTCCAACCCAAAGGCAAAGAACCCGGATTGGAAATTTCCAATCTATCCTTGTACAAAATAACTTCAACACTGGCGTTATTGGCATAGTTTCTGTGAACAATAGCGTTCACAATACCCTCAGTAACCACCTCTCTGGGAATTTCGTAGCTGCCGGGCGCAATATTTGATTGTGAACGCGTACCTATTCTGAAATCAAGTTGTGACATAACAAACTCCACAGCCTGATTAATCTGTTCAAAAATATCGCCACTTATAATTTTATAAGATGGAATAGGTTTTGTTTTGGTAAATCCATGAAAAACAGCACATTTAGTAGTTGCTGTAGGAAAAAAACGTTGTGGATTTTTGCCGAAAAGCAAGAGAGCTGCATTGGTTAACCTCTCATCTTGTGAAAGATTAAGATGGTGTAATATCTTCAATATTGGACTATCTTCATCCAGCGGAAATCCCCTGCGTGATTTTGCCAAACGAACAAAAGAAATCACTTTTTCTTCATCAATATCTTCTAGACTTGCATCTGAATTAATCTGTGCATCGAAAGGTCCCAACTGAATAAATCTGTTTTCTTCCAGATAACGAATCAAACTGTGATACACGTTTTGCAATAAAGATGATAGCCCTATGAATCTGCTTCGCACCACCTCTTTTTCAATTTTTTTAATAAAAGCATTCACCTCTTGTTCCCGCTGAACAGGCTCGTGGTAAGTTAGAAAAATGAGTCGAGTCTTTTGTAATTGTGTCGCTTTATTATATTCTCTCTCGGTGGGCGATACTCCTTCACTATCACGATAACCATACTTAGCCCCAATTAATCCCAAATAAATATTACATCTCCCAACTTCTTTCAAATAGAGATTCGGAGCGGTCAAATCGACCGCCGGAAGCTCTTCAAAAATGAAAGGGTCAAAAAATTTACCAAGTAACGAATCCGCACGTATATATTCTGCTAAAGCCTTTCGCTCTAAGGCAAACTCAGACTGAACGCTACTTATAAATACTTTTATCTTTCCCATTACTACTCCAATATACTTTTTCTAAGCATTTTATAGTAAAATTTATTTCATAACCTTTATTGCTTGCAAAGATAACAGTTTTATTCCGGATAAAAAAATAAGTAACTTTGAGGGTAAAAATAGTTACTAAGTTAACTTCAACGTTATCATTCCTACAGCTATGGCAATTCCAAAACTCAGTAAGGTACCTATCAAAACATATTCTGTTAATTTTCTATCTTTTGATTCTTTTAAATCTCCAAAGCGGAATATTGATTTTGCTGCCAAAATGAACCCAATACTTCCCCAATTTCCAATTATTACAAAGAAAAACACAAACAAGCGTTCCAGTATTCCGATATATTTTCCGGCGTTATCTAACGAAGCATCTTTATTGTCCTTTAAGTTTTTAGTCCATCCCGACATCAATTCCCGCACAACAACCGAAGATACACCGGTTATTAAAATTATTGCGGCTAAATAAATCCAAAAGTCAGAGTTTGTGCACCAGAAAGTAAACTCTAATTCGGGCTTACAAAACAGTCCCCATAACAGTAAAATCGTGACAAGATGCAAAGTCTGGTCTATAAAAAACCAGGTAGATTTATTCTCCTTTTTTTGACAATTAAGTTTCACCACGTCAATAACATAGTGCAATGTCGAAACTAACATTGCTAAAAACCAATATTTCAAATCCCATAACAGAAGCAACACCAAAAGTCCATGCAGAAGTGCGTGTATATAAAGTTTGGGTGACCGATATTTCAACTTCTCTTTTTCATTTACCCAGGATTGGGGTTGCAGTATAAAATCTCCGATAAGATGAGCTAATAGAAGTTTAACGAGTATTATCATAGTAATAGGTTTTTAATTTTTTTACGATACATTTTCTCTACTTCCAACACTTCGTCCATATTGGCTCTTTTCCATCTCCTACTTACCCCACTTTGCTTAATACCCAATATTTTCCCAATTTCAGCTTGTGTTTTACTTGGTTTATTAAGAACAACTTCTATCAATTCTGCCGACGAGACAGACCATTTGTCTGCAAATAGACTTAATAATTCTAAGTAGAGATTTATCTCTTCATCAAATTCAGAATTAGATGTTTTGATACCCAATGTTATATTTTCTTTTTTCAATATATCTAACTTTTCGCCCGAATTTACAAAAGCAGAACCATTGCTTATAGATATAGTATCTCCCGAATATGTTTTATCTCCGATACCGATAGCCAGACGAACATCTATTGAGTTTGCTTTTTTCTGTTTGTCAAGTGGTTTTATTTTTTTTATCAGTGCCTTTATTTGCAATGCTTTTTTTAATGCTTCTTCAATCTCTGGAACTTCTACTTGAAAAAAATCTCCTCTTTCCAACTTCCAATCTTTAGGACTTTCGCCCCACGCATTCAACAGGTCTTGTAATGGATCCAACCATATTCCTTGATTTTCAAGCTTTCTTGAGCCTATAATATCACCCGAAATCACCGCTATCATGATAAGTATTTTTATGAAATGCAAATGTACAAAACATTTCTTAAATAGGCAATAATTTAAGTTATTACTTAAATAGGTAATAATTAGAATTATTACTTAAATAAGTAATATTTTTAATTATAAGCTAAATAACTAATATTTTAATTATAAACAATATAGGCAATAATTAATTTTATTACTTAAATAAGCAATATTTTCAATTAAAAGAAGAACTTGACCCGTCCCCTGTAATAGAAAACGAATCAAGTTCTAAGTGCAAAGGCACTTTATGCTTCTAAGAAGCAATCAGATTGAAATTTCGTTTATTAAACGTTTTTTTCAATGTAGGAAATTGCGTCCCCAACTGTTGCTATTTTTTCAGCTTCATCATCCGGAATAGAAATTCCAAATTCTTTTTCAAATTCCATAATGAGCTCAACAGTATCCAATGAGTCGGCTCCTAAATCGTTTGTAAAACTTTTCTCTGGAGTTACATCAGCGGGATTAACACTTAATTTTTCAGCAATAATTCCTTGTACTCTTTCAATAATTTCTGACATAGTTATTTCATTTTTAATTGAATTGCAAAAGTACTACATTTTTTTGATAAAATGTTAATATATTTTAAAATATTAATCACAAACTAGATAGAACGCTGATAATGAGGTTATTAAAATTTAACAAACATTAACAGTTTTACATTTTCTTCCCCCCTTTTTTATTTTTTTCAATAAAAAGAACGCTAAACTCCGGGTGCAATTCGTTCGATTTGCTCTATTTGATCAATCGTTAACAGTTTTTCAATTAACTCATTAAGTGCTTTAACGTTTTTGATGTATAAGATCAATTTTCCCGTGAATACGCCATTTTTGGTGGACATCTCAATCGTTCTGATGTTCAAATCCAACTGCTGGGTAACAATATCTACAATCTCCTTGATAATCCCCTTGCGATCAAAACCGGCAAGACTTAACCCGGAAAGGAAACCAATATCCTGATCATTATACCATTTTGCTTTAATAATCCTGTTTCCAAATTTAGACATCTGCTCAATCGCTTTGGGACAGTTAGTCATATGCACTTCAATCAGCTCGTTAGATATCTGAAAACCAACTACTTGATCACCGGGAAGTGGACTACAACAACTGGCAATGATATGTCTGATACTGTCCGATGTTTCATCCAAAAAGAACACTTCAGGTTTTTCTTCCAATTGTTCATAAATCAATTTATCCAACGTTTTTTCTTTCAATCCTTCTGCAATCTTTTTTTGGACATCCCTATATTCTCCCTTCCCCTTAAAAATACTTTTTATTCTATCGAAAGAGATCACTCCTTGAGCAATGTGGCTCCAAAACTCAGCTACAGAAGCAATTCGCGTATCCGCTTGAATCCTTCCGATATTATCCTTACTATAAGGAATATCCAATTCTGAAAAAATCTGTCTTAACTGCTCTTTTCCCGCACTAACCTGCTTTTTTTGTTCCGATCTGATGGTATCTTTAATACTCTCACGCGCATGTGCTGTTTTAACAATCGAAAGCCATTCCGTTTTGGGAAACTGCTTCTTAGAGGTAATCACCTCTACCTGATCTCCACTTTGCAACACATGCTCTATGGAAACAATATTATAATTTACCTTGGCTCCAATACATTGATCTCCTATACTGGTATGAAGCGAATAAGCAAAGTCAAGTACCGTACTTCCTTTAGGAAGCAGTTTTCTATCTCCCTTTGGGGTGAAGATCACTACCTCTTTTAGGTCCAGATTCATCTTGACTTCATTCAAAAACTCAAGCGCATTGGTGTCTTCACTTTTAAGCATCTCCCGAACTCTTTCCAACCAATCCTCTACTCTATTTTCATATTCGACAGGAGTTCTATTCTCCTCTTTATATCTGTAGTGCGCAGCAAAACCCCTCTCTGCAATCTCATCCATCCTCTTGGAACGAATCTGTACCTCAATCCACTTTCCTGCACTACTCATCGCAGTAACATGCAGTGATTGATAGCCATTTGCCTTAGGATTGGTCAGATAGTTCCTTTCGCGACTTTCATTAGTCTTATATAAACTGGTAATAATCGTATGGATTCTCCAGCAAATATCTTTTTCCAATTCCGGAGGAGAATCGAACACAAAACGAACCGCAAAAATGTCATAAATATCATCAAAATCTATATTCTTGCGTCTCATTTTCTGATAAATGGAGTAAATTGATTTTTCACGACTGGTCATTTCCGCATCAATCCCCGCATTTTTAAGCTTTTCAATAATCGGTTTGGTGAAATCTTCTATTAAGTTTTGCCGTAAATTATAACTTGATTTTAGTCGTTGAGAAATATTAGCGTAGGTGATCGGATCATTATACTTCATCGCCAAATCTTCCAACTCACTCTTAATGGAATATAATCCCAGACGATGTGCTATCGGAACAAAGAAATATTGTGTTTCGGAAGAGATTTTCCACTGTTTCTCCGGAATCATGGAACTCAATGTTCTCATATTGTGCAACCGATCTGCCAACTTAATCAAAATGACACGAATATCATCCACAGTATAGAGTAAAATCTTTCTGAAATTTTCAGCTTGAATCGATTGATTTTCATCCATTACAATATCATCAATCTTGGTCAACCCATATACAATTTTGGACACCTCTTCTCCAAACATATCGCGAATATCATCTGTCGTATAATCCGTATCTTCAACCACATCGTGCAATAAAGCGGCAATCATAGAGGTGGTCCCCAATTTAATCTCTTTAGCAACAATTTCAGCAACAGCGATAGGATGATATACATAAGGCTCCCCACTCTTTCTCCTCATATCCTTATGCGCATCAACAGCCAGACTAAAAGCTTTGCGAAACAACTTCTTACTCTCCTCACTTGTTGTTTCTTTCAAAGAACTCCTCAACACTCTGTACTTCTTTAAGATAGTAACCTTCTCTAATCGTTCATTGGGAATATAAGTATTCATCATATATTTTTATCCAAATTTTATTAATTTTTAATTAAAATTTAATCCATTTATGGATTTCATGTCTGTTTTGTGCAGTTATTCTAATCATGTAATAGCCGGCCGGAAGTTCCGTCAGATTCAATTGTTGCAATCCGGAAACCAATGATTGAACATAAACTCTTTTCCCTTCCAGGTTGAAAACCTCCATCAATGCTCCCGTTCCCTCCGATTCTATACCCACAAAAAGTGCACCATCTGAAGGATTAGGGAACAAATAAGAGCTAAATTGTTGAATTTCATTTTCCTGCACTCCTATTAAATCTACAGCAGCTAAAACCGCATGATACGCATCTACTTTTCCGTAGCCAAAACGCTCCACACCACTTTCAGCCGTATATTGATCATTTCGCGCTGTCGCAGTCAATACCTCTTTTACCTGTTGTGGGGTAAGCCAACGATTAGCCTCCAAAACCAACCCTACCACTCCTGCTGCTAAGGGAGAGGCCATAGAGGTTCCGGATAGAGATACAAATCGGTACTCTCTTCCTTGAAACTCGATTTGTTTAGTATAAGATCCGGTATAAGTATTGGTAAAACTGGATAAAGCTGCCACAATATTGTTCCCGGGAGCTGAAACCTCCGGCTTAGTTTGATAATCAATCGTTGGTCCATAGCTGGAAAAAGAGGTAATCTCACCTCCAATAGTATAGTTAGGGGTAATCACTCTCGACTTATGTGCTGCCACTGCAATGGCACATTCAACATTGGCCGGTGCTCCCAATCCAAAATGAGGATTCCCGGCTTTCCATCCCGGTAATGAAGCATGTGTAAGAAATGCTCCCCCCCAATTACCTACATCGTTAGTAAGCTCTATCACGTTCCAGGCATGAAAATAACCCGATGGTGCCGTAACATGAAGTCCGATTTTGTATGTGGATTGCGGTTTTTGAACTCTCACTCTCACCTCCGGACGATGATTGTTCACATCCTGCTGATCAATCTCTACCGTATAATGAATCGTATCCGTTTCATAAATTATGTAGGATTCAAAATAGCCTGAACTATCTGCAGTGTTGTAAAAAGGAGTCATGGACAGAGGTTGATAGGTATTGCTCAACAGTTGCAACGCAAAAGAAAAAGTGGTATTAGGTGAATTGGTCATCGTAATCGATTGTCCATATTGGTAGGGTGAACCTCCAGCAAAATGAACAATAGTCCGCAAAGTATCAATCCCATTGTCACTATCAAAATCCTGATCAATATGGAAGTTCACATCCCCATTATTCCCCGCGCTGGTCACAAACACAACGCCCAATTGCGACAACTCCTCCATCTTTTGACCGATTTTCCCGGTTCCGGTATAATTGTCAATATAGTACAATCCCCAACTCATATTGATCACCAATCGTTTTCCCTCCTGTTGAGCTACATTGTACATCCACTGAAACGCATCCACCACTGCCTGTTCATCCACCAAAAAAGTAGCAAACAGCAAATCCGCTTCGTAAGCCACTCCCCTGTAAATCGTTCCGGCTCCCGCCCCGGCTGCAATCGAAGCCACATGCGTACCATGATAAGCATATTGGTACACATTGAAAGTATCACACTGTGCAGCCAACAATTGAGCTTCTCCTACATATTCCCGACCATAATCAAAACCGGCAGGCGCAGGACCCTCTTTTTTGAACTGATCCCAGGCTCTCAAAACCCGATACCGGGTCATGGATGTATCATAAAAAACAGGATGAGTATAGTCAAATCCCCAATCAGTAAAGCCGATGATGATATCTTTTCCTGTCATTTTCCAGGGTAATCCAATCCCATTCCAAACACTATCCACCGTGGCATCCGGAATCGCGCGATGTAGTTGTTTTCCTTGAATTTCGAATGTTTGCGCTTTTAGTCCTGACAGCAAGCACAATAAACTTAGAACCAATCCTAATTTTTTCATTGTATTAATCGTTAGCATGCAATCCCAATATAGATATAAAGTTCTCAAACTCAGGATTTTCCTGTTTTAAATCATCCATTTTGTCAACCAAATCATAGATAATTTTTTTCGTTTCTACCGACTCATCCACCACCAATTGAATATCTTCGATTCGGTCATCATATTGATTCCTCAGATAACTGAGCAAGTGTCTGATTTCAGGTTCAAAATAATCTTTTTGAAAATCATTTTTTAATCTTACGGTAATGATATTATTCTCAATATCAGGCACATACTCATCCAAAGGGTGTAAAATAAGAGGTATTTTTTCAAAAACTTGTGCAAAAATGATCTTCCAATGCTCTGCAAAGGTCAATTTTTCTTTTTCTTCTTTTGGATCTTCAATATTTGGGGGGCAGCATATTTCTTTCTCTTCGGGATCTGAGTCACCCCCCTCGGTAACCTGTGCCTCAGCAGCAGCAAGTGGGGCAGCTTGTTCTTCTTTTGCTGTTTCCACGGGTGGAGCGATAGTTTCGCTTCCCCCCTTTATTTCTTTTTCCAAAAGATCAGAAATAGGAACTGTCTTTTTAATTGGAACACCTGTCGGCGGCACAAAAGAACGGGTCGATTGCTGAGGCACAGCAGTCACCGTCTGAGCGGTCGTCGCCCCCGGAGTGGGTTGTTTTTCTGTATTATCCCTCCCGTGATTGCCTGACGCTGCTTTTTAGCTTGTATACGTAGTTACCATTGATCTGCAACAAGCAAATTTCAACGGATAAACGCTTATTATTGGACATTTTATAGTTGAAATCGCACTGATTCGCCAACTCCATCGCCCGAACCAGCAACATCCGGTCAATTCCTTGCACTTGTTGAATATATTTCTGCTTTACGGCATCTGAACTCTCCATCAACTTCACTGTTCCCGGAGTTTGTGCCAACAACAAATTGCGAAAATGGGTCGCCAACCCCGAAATAAAATGCTGACCATCAAAACCTTGCGCCAATATCTCATCAAAAAGTAATAATGCATTCGTAACATCCTCACTGAAAAGATGTTCCGTCATTTTAAAGTAATGATCCACATCCAGCACATTGAGATGGTGAATCGTTGTTTTATAGCTGATCTGATTGCCTGAAGAGCTCACCAACTGGTCAAAAATGGAAAGGGCATCCCTCAAAGCACCATCCGCCTTGAAAGCAATGACACGCAACGCCTCCTGCTCAATAGTTACTCCCTCCTGCTTAGCCACATATTCAAGATGTTTGGCAATATCATTATCTGTAATTCGCTTAAAATCATACACTTGGCAACGCGAAAGGATAGTAGGAATAATCTTGTGTTTCTCGGTTGTAGCCAGAATAAATTTCGCATAAGATGGCGGTTCTTCCAATGTTTTCAAAAAGGCATTGAACGCCTGATTGGAAAGCATGTGCACCTCATCGATAATATAGACCTTATATTTTGCTCCCTGCGGACTGATCCTCACTTGCTCCACCAACGAACGGATGTCCTCAACAGAGTTGTTGGAAGCAGCGTCCAGTTCATAGACGTTGAAAGAGGCAGATTGGTTAAAAGATTGACAAGAGAGACACTCATTACAAGGCTCATGTTCTGTAGTTAAGTTTGTGCAGTTGAGGGCTTTAGCCAGGATTCTGGCACAGGTGGTTTTTCCTACTCCACGAGGACCGCAAAATAAAAATGCCTGAGCAACCTGATTGGTTTTAATTGCATTTTTTAAGGTGGCAACGATGGAATCTTGTCCAACCACCATGTTGAATGTGTTAGGACGATATTTTCGAGCTGATACAATAAAGTTATCCATACTTTTTAAGATTCTGATCACAACATAACTTGCAAAGATACATCTTTTTTTTCACTATTCCGATCCTTTTTCTTATTTTTGTAAAAATTTTAAACGAACCGAATAGCATGACTCATTTTAACCCGAATCAGACCCCTTCTCCCTACCTTTTACCGATTATGGAAGAGTTTTATTCCTTACAAGGTGAGGGCTTTCACACGGGCAAGCCCGCTTATTTTTTGCGCATTGGCGGCTGTGATGTAGGTTGTTTCTTTTGCGATGTGAAAGAGTCGTGGGATGCGTCCAAACATAGTTTAGTCAGTACAGATGAGGCGATTGCAAGAATTCTCGAAAATCCTGCCAAAGCGGTAGTGGTTACCGGTGGCGAACCTATGCTGTACGACCTCAGCTACCTTTGCCGGGAACTCCACAAACACAATATTGAACTCTTTTTGGAAACTTCCGGATCGGAACCGCTCAGTGGCGAGTGGGATTGGATCTGCCTGTCACCTAAGAGAAATCACCCGCCATTGGATATCTATTTTCAGATAGCCAATGAACTGAAAGTGATCATCTATGACCATGACGACTTTAAATGGGCGGAAGAGAATGCAAAAAAAATTGGGAGTCATATGCTCCGGTTTTTACAACCGGAATGGAGTAATTCTCCCAAAATGTTACCTTATATTATACAGTACGCTCTGGATCACCCTCAATGGAGAATATCACTCCAAAGCCATAAGTTTATGAATATTCCTTAGTCTTTACTTTGTAAGGTTATAAGTATCTGTTGCTATCACCAATTCTTCGTCAGTGGTAACAACCATGGCTACGGTTTTGCTTCCCGGTTTGGTGATTACCGCATCTTTTCCTCTTACCTTGTTGGCAACCGGATCAAAATCAACACCAAAGAACTTGAGATCTTTCAAAATCTCTTCTCTTTGCTCTATACCATTTTCTCCAATTCCACCGGTAAACGCGATGATATCAACTCCGTCCATAGCAGCTGTATAAGCTCCTATATATTTTTTCACTCTGTAACAGAACACTTTATGAGCATATATACTGCGTAGATCACCTGCTTCAACACCATCATTGATATCTCTCATATCGGAACTTTTGCCTGTAAGTCCAAGTAATCCGGATTGTTTGTTGATCAATTTATTGGCTGCTTCAAAATCAAATCCCTCTTTTTCAGCGATATAAAGCAATGCTCCCAAGTCTAAGTCACCAGCTCTGGTTCCCATTACCAATCCTTCAACCGGAGTGAACCCCATGGAAGTATCTACTGATTGTCCATTTTTAACAGCACATATAGAAGCTCCGTTTCCTAAGTGACAAACGATAATCTTAAGATCTTCATATTTCTTACCTAAAAGATTTGCTGCTTTGGGAGCTACAAATTTATGACTGGTTCCATGGAACCCGTAACGTCTAATCTTATGTTCTTCATAATATTTGAAGGGAATAGCATACAAGAAAGCTTCGGGTGGCATAGTTTGATGGAAAGAGGTGTCAAATACTGCAACTTGTGGTATATTGGGCAACATCTCATGCATCACCTCAATCCCCATGATATTGGCGGGATTATGTAAAGGTGCCAATTCTGAACATTTTCTAATATATTCCAACGCTTCTTTATCAATCAAAGCACTTTTTTTGAAATGCTCTCCACCATGAGCTACACGATGTCCTACCGCATTAATTTGATCAATGGATGACAACACGCCATGATTCGGATCTACCAATGCGTCCAAAACCAACTTAATTCCAACACTGTGATCCTTAATTGGAGTTTGAACTGAATATTTATCTTTACCGGTAGGGCGATGAGTAAACTCTCCTACCTCCAAACCAATACGTTCAACCAATCCTTTTGCCTTCAACTCAGTGGTGTCATTCATGTAAATCAATTGATATTTGATCGATGAGCTTCCACAATTTAATACTAAAATGTTCATAATCAGATAATAATATATTTTATAGGGTTATTTTTAAAAACGGTGCAAAGGTACCGAAAAACAAAGGATTTATCCAGCCCATTAAGATATTTTAACAATTCCATTTCAGGGGGCCTGTTTCATTAAATTTTACTACTTTTGTTGATTGTTTTAAACTATTCTTTATGCGAAGTTTTGGTAGTGATAATCATTCCGGAGTGCATCCCAAAATCATGGATGTATTGCTTAGTGCAAACCGTAATCATCAATTGGCTTATGGTGATGATAATTACACAGCAGAAGCAACTCACTTGATTCGGAAATATTTTGGAGAGCAAGCTGACTTTTTCCCTGTTTTCAACGGTACCGGCGCCAATATCTGTGCTTTGCGCGCCTGCACGCAACCGTTCAACGCCATCCTCACTGCAGAAACGGGACATATCTATATTGATGAGTGCGGTGCGCCCGAGTGGCTCACCGGTGCAGCACTCAAGAGTTTCAAAACTCCCGATGGTAAGGTTACTCCCGCGATGGTTGAATCGATGCTCCACCTGATTGGTTTTGAACACCACTCCCAACCTAAAGTGCTCTATATCTCACAATTAACAGAACTGGGAACCCTCTACACACCTGCTGAGATCCAAACTCTCGCCAATCTGTTGCACCAAAACAACATGTACTTGCACATGGATGGCGCCCGGATTGCCAATGCCGCTGCAACATTACAATGCAGCTTCAAAGAGATGACCACCGACGTAGGAGTTGATATCCTCAGTTTCGGGGGAACCAAAAATGGAATGATGATGGGAGAAGCCGTGATTACACTGCGCCCGGAACTGGCTGAAAATATGAAGTTGATACGCAAACAATCTACTCAGCTCTTTTCTAAAATGCGATTTGCGTCAGCACAATTTATAGCTTATCTTTCTGATAATCTATGGCTTACCAATGCCACACACGCCAACCAAATGGCACAACTGCTCAGAAAGGAGATGAACCTCATCCATCCTTTTGAGTTTACTTATCCCACACAAGGCAATATCATCATTGTCAAGATGGACCGGGAAAAAATAGATCAATTACTGGAAAACCACTTTTTTTACGTGTGGGATGAAGCCAACAACGAGATTCGGTTAGTCACCTCCTGGGACACTACTCATGAGGATATTGAACTCTTCATCCGCGATCTCAAAAAAATCTACTCCTGATATGAAATAAAAAATGAATCACCATGAATAAACGTTTTATCATCTCCGGAGGGGGAACCGGAGGACACATTTTCCCCGCCTTAGCGATTGCCAATCAAATCAAAAAAGAGGTTCCCGATGCTGACATTCTCTTTATTGGTGCCGAAAATAAGATGGAGATGAAAAGGGTTCCCGATGCCGGTTATCCTATCGAAGGATTAAAAATTTACGGAGTAAGCAGAGATTTTAACCTCAAGGGAATCATGAGCAATCTCAAACTTCCTTTTGTGCTACTCAAGGCGTACAACAGAGCAAAAAAGATCATTCGCTTTTTCAATCCGGATGTGGTTATTGGTGTGGGTGGTTTTGCCAGCGGTCCTGCCCTTCGGGCTGCCACTGCGCTCAAAATTCCCGCTGTAATCCAGGAACAAAACTCCTATCCCGGCATGACCAACCGCTGGGTGGCTAAAAAAGTGCAAAAAATCTTTGTCGCTTATGAAGGATTGGAGAAATATTTCCCCAAGGAGAAGATTGTGCTAACTGGTAATCCCGTCCGTGCGGAGATCAGTCAGGTGGTCAAAAAAAGAGAGGAAGCATTTGAATATTTCGGATTGGATCCCAATAAAAAGACCATTTTAGTGATGGGCGGCAGTCTGGGAGCACGCTCTATCAACCAGACCATCGCTTCCAATATGGACACCTTTAATAATCCTCAGCTACAACTGATATGGCAAACGGGCGAGCTGTTTTACAAAACGCTTCCCCCCCATTGGATTCAAATCCAAAGTGAAAATATCAAGATTGTGCCCTTTATTCAGCGGATGGACCATGCTTACAGCGTTGCCGATCTGATTGTTTCCCGTGCCGGCGCATTGGCGATTGCGGAGCTCACCCTGATTGGAACGCCCACAATCCTGATTCCGTTCCCTTATGCGGCGGAAGATCATCAAACTATGAATGCATCCGCGCTGTCAACCCATGGTGCAGCCATTATGATCCCTGATAGTGAGGTACATAGCCAATTAATTCCGAACCTAACGGCATTGCTGGAAGACGAGGAACGCGCCATCCAAATGGGTGAAAAAATGAAACAATTCTCCTTCCCTAATGCGATTGAGGATATTGTCAATGCGATTTTGAATCTTAAAAAGTAGACTCTTTTTTTGGAAATAAAAGTGATTTCGGATTTCGGGATCAAAAAAAGGCGGAAGGCGGAAGGCGGAATGAATTACGAATTACAGGATACTCGGGGCGCGACTTTGAGTCGCACCCCGATTTAAAATCGGATTTATTCCATCTTTACAACAACCCCGTAGGAGTAACATAATTGTAAGTTTGAAATTAGAATTTAGAATTATTTGATTATCAGGCATTTAATTCCAATAATAGATTTCTTACTTCTTATTTCTTATTTGGGAATTTAAATAAAAGGGGGGCAGCATAGTTGTACCTCCTTTGTCAATTTATTTCCCCACTCTGGAATTTTACTGCTTTTTGGAAAATCCTGGGCAATTATGAATCGGACTACCACTCTAAAATTGAATTCTGATTTCTAATTTCTAATTTTACAATCATGTCACCCCTACGGGGTTCTTATGGCTCTTGGGGTCAACATTTTACTACAATCATGCCACCCCTACGGGGTTATTTAAAAGGCTGAAGGCGGAATGAAAAAAAGGCGGAAGACGGAAGGCGAAAGTTTTTATTATAATTGAAAATTGAGAGTTGAAAATGGTCAAATATCTGACTTACCTTATTGATGTATTTGATTTACAGGGTATTATGATATAAAACAGCAAATAATTCAATTAAAATTAACCACCCCGCCCTTCGGGCACCCCTCCAAGGAGGGGAATTTATACACATCGATTTTTCCAAAATCCGAAATCATTCTACCTTCTACCTTCTACCTTGTAAAATCGTAATTCGTAATTCGTAATTTTTACACATTCTCTTAAAGGCAGAATATTCCAGAGTGGGGTGATGGATTAACAAAAAGACACCCCAAATCCTGCCCCCATTTTTTTTTATTTCAAAAAGAAGAAAAAAAGTAAAATTAAGTGTCGCCTTTTTTATCTATCTTTGCATTGTTCGCTTGCTACAGCCCACAGGTAGAAGCTCGCCACTGAGGCGTAAGGGGTGTATCGTTCATGGTACTGTATAAACTCTTGCTTGCTCACCTTGGGAACCTCGTATATTCTTTGCAATCCGCGATGAATCCCTAAGTCTCCGTAACTCAGGATATTGGGACGTTGCATTGAAAAAAGCATCAGCATCTCAGCACTCCAGATCCCGATTCCATCCAGACCGGTCAATGCGGTCAACACCTCTTCATCCGACAAGTGATGCAACTGCTCCAGGTCAAGCTCCCGGTTTACCACCTTATCTGTCAACTTTTTGATATTTCCCGCTTTTCTGAATGAAATCCCCATTTTTTGGATCTGCTCAACAGAGGAATGTGCCATCCTTTCCGGTGTAATAGCCCCAAACTCAGTCAAAAAGCGTCCCCGAATGGTACGGTGCGCTTTGGTAGAGATTTGCTGTCCGACAATAATATCCACCAACGCCGAAAACAGATCCGGATTCACCCGCCGCTCAATCTTTCCGTACCGTTCTATGACCTTAGCTAACCGCTCATCCCGCGCCTTCAGAAAATCGATCTCTTCCTGCCCATATTGAAAAATCTGCAAATCCATAAATGATAAAATTGATAATCTGCAAAGGTATGGATTTTTGTTTAACCCGGATTTCAGATTTCGGAATAAATATTACGGATAGGATTGTTTGTGTATTATTATTATATTATTAATTATAATCGATTGATTATCAGTTATTTAAAATAATATTTTGAAAATAATCACATAAAAAGTCGAAAAATACAAAAAAAACAGCTATATTCGCAGTGTCAAAACAACCAAAACCTCTCAATTCCGATTTCTGATTTCTATTTTTTGACTTCCATCCCCTGGCTTTAAACCTCAAAAATCCGCCCTCCGAAATCCGAAATCTACCAACTCTTACTTCTAATTTCTACAACCGGGTTGTGAGTGAAAACTATAAAAAATAATTTTATTATGGCAAAAGTAGCTCCAATGGTAATGTCTGTAGCCGGCACCGTAATACATGTCGGTTTGTCGTACCTCACTTCAGGTATAACGAGTACGGCATTTTTGACCTTAATCAGTGGTATTACTGCCAATTTTGCGGCAGATACTATCCAAAAACTTTCGCCACAAAAGTTAAAACAAATCATTTTTGGCACTCACCCTAATGACCTCAATCATAGTATAAAGAGGTTGTTTTTTCTCTCTATGGCTGAAGCTTTAGACAATGTATTGATTCTTTATTCAGAGACTCCGATATCGAAAAAAGAAAAAAAAGAGGCTAAGAAAATAATTGCATCTTTGAAAAAAGCATTTTTGGATGCTCAAAACATTTCTGATCCCAATATTAATGATGAAATTATAAGTTCTTTTTTAAAGAATCCTCAAAGCGATAATGGAGAAATAGCCAATTATATCGCTGAGAAATTGGTATCGGATAATATCAGCGAGTCATTTGGAAAGTTTATTGCTGAGCATTTTCCGGCTCAAATACAACTTTGTTTTGGAGAAGGATTAAAAAATCCTGATCATCGCGATGCATGGGTAGCTTTCCAACGTATGATGTCCGACGAAATATGCGATATCGTAACACGTATTGAGCAAACCCAAAAGGATATTCAGCAAGATATCTCTGCTATTAAGACAGGTACCACCGGTTTGAATGAAACCCAACTGAATGAACTGAAAAAACTCAATGAGTTATTGAATGATAAAAAGCATTTCAATATCGTACTCAACAATAACTTGACGGATGCTCTTTCCGCTGTCGAAGATAAAGCAAACGAGATATTAAAAATAACTACCCATACAAATAAAACGGTAAAAGAGTTGATTGAACTCAACCGAAAACAGGAACGCAGAGAACGAATTTTACTGGGATTGATTGTTGGAGTGCTTGCAATTTTACTGGTCGGCGGTACCATCGTTTCTTATCGTTCATTAACTCGTCCTTTTAATCTGACGGTTAGTGTGCATGGCTGGAAAGGAAAAGAGCATCATCCTTTACAAGGTACAGGAACTATTAAGATAACCATCGATAATAAAATTTACAGTTCCGATATCAACAAAGAGGGAAATGCTGTTTTTATGGAGTTACCACACTCTTGTTCCGGTAAAATAGCACAGGTTTCCATTGAAAACACCGAAGGAATGCCCTATTTTTGTGTAGATGATATTCTAACAGTGAATAAAAAGCAAATAGCTTATCTTTCTGTAAGTATTGAAGGATTGGAATTGGCTCACGGGTACATAAAAGATGAAAACACGCTGGAACCCATTGTTGGTGCCATGGTACGTATTGCCGGTGAAAGCACCTATACCGATAATTTCGGAGAATTTTCCCTTCCCATCCCTTTAGATAAACAGAATGAACGGCAGGAAATCCAGGTTTACAAAGAGGGATATGAACCCTATCGTACTGAACAACCCATGGTTGGTTCTCATGATTTTAGTTTATACCTTCGTAAAAATAAATAGATTGCCATGAGAAAACATTTAATTCCGCTTATTTTTTTCCTTATTTGTGGAAATCTACATAGTCAGCAGATTCCATTAGAGGGAGTTGTGACGGTACAAAATAGCCGTGTAAACACAGGAAAAACAGAATATGTTTCAGATGCAAGTATCACACATCCCAAGGCAAAACCTACATCTACCGATAGCGATGGAAAATTTCGCTTGCATATCACAGGTGTAGGAAGTGGGACACAGATAGGCATACAGGTTACCCCAATGGGTAAGTACAAAGATTTTGTTGTAGTCAATGAACGGGAAATCCAGGACATCACATTGGGACGTTCGCTTCCTGTTCAGATTTATATTTGCAATAAAGCCGAACTGGACCGCCGCAAAGCAGAGCTCATAGGAATCAACATGAAAAAGCAAGACGAGATGCGAGCCCGTAAGATTAAAGAGCTCAATAAGCGTATTGCGCGTTTGGAACAGGAAAATGCCTATGCCAGTGAAGAGTATCAAAAAACCATTGACAGTTTGAAGGTTATTACAGATGACAGAGCCGATGCGTTATCCCGTATCAAGGAGTATGTTGAGCGCATGATTGTGATTAACCTGGATAGGGCGGATTCTGTTTATCTCAACGCCTATCGTATGTTTGAGCAAGGTGAATTGGATAGTGTATCTCGTTACCTTGATCAACATCTCGATTATGAAAAGAAACGTGCTGCTATACAGAAATTAGAATCTGATGCCCGGGATGAAAAAGAATTAGCTGAGCAACTCACTACAAATGCTGAGCAAAAGTTTGCCAAAGCAGAGCAAGAACGTAAAAGTCTTGTGGAAACGCTTTTGCTCAATGCGCGCTCCAAAGCGTCATTATACTTGTACTCAGACGCCATAGATGCGTATGAAAAAATAATGGAATTAGACACCCTGAATGTCGAATATCTTTTTGAATATGCTAATTATCTGTACGAACTTCGAGAGTACTCCGAAGCTGAATCCGTATATTTACGATGTTTAAAAATCTATGAAAAATTAGCCAAAGAAAATCCAAATATTTATTTACCCAATTTGGCTTCGACATTAAATAATCTGGGACTTAATTATGACGAACAACATGAATATTTCAAGGCTAAGGAAAGCTATTTACGCTGTTTAAAAATCAGAGAGAAATTAGTCAAAAAAAATCCAAAAGCTTATTTACCTGATTTGGCCGCAGTGTTGAGCAATTTAGGGTTAAATTATAATGAGCAACAAGAGTATTCTAAAGCTGAAAAGATTTATTTACGCTGCTTGGAAATCAACGAAGAATTAGCAAAAGAGGATTCAAAAGTTCATTTGCCTCATTTGGCAGCGTTATTGAATAATCTGGGTGCCAACTATAATGATCAAAAGGATTATTCCAGAGCTGAAACTATGTACTTACGTTGTTTGGCAATCTACGAAAAATTAGCCGAAGAAAATCCAAAGGTTTTTTTGCCTGATGTGGCCTTGGGTTTGAATAATCTAGGACTTAATTATAACGAACAAAGAGAGTTTGCTAAGTCTGAAGAGATCTATTTGCGCTGTTTGGAAATCTACGAAGAACTAATTAAAGAAAATAACAAGGTTTATCTTCCTGATTTGGCTTTGGTATTAAATAATCTGGCTTTTAATTATAAAGCTCAAGGTGATTTTTCCAAAGCTGAAACAATATTTTTACGCTGTTTAGATATACGTGAGAAGTTAGCCAAAGAAAATCCAAAGGTATATTTACCTAAGTTAGCCACGACGTTAAATAATTTGGGAATTAACTACTATTCCCAACAAAATTACACTCAAGCTGAAACAATGTTTATACGCTGTTCCGAAATACGTGAAGAATTGGCTAAAGAGGATCCGGAAATTTATTTGCCTGATTTAGCTGATATTTTTTATAATTTGGGATTTAACTATAGAGCTCAAAAAAACTATCCTAAAGCTGAGGCTGTATTTTTACGTTGTTTGGAAATCTACGAGGGATTAGACAAAGAAAATCCAAAGGTTTACTTAACTGATTTGGCTTTGGCGTTGAATAATCTGGGGCTTAATTACAACGACCAGCAAGAGTATTCCAAGGCTGAAGAAAGCTACTCACGCTGTTTGAAAATCTACAAAAAATTAGCCAAAAAAGATTCTGATATTTATACACCAAAGTTAATCGATGTGACAGATAATCTTGCATCTGTTACACAGAAAAACAAAAAACACCAAAAAGCTGTATCATATGCGTTGCAAAGTGTACGGTTACGGAAAAAAATAAACGATTCCCCGGACAAGATTGCATCTGCTTTGGGTACTCTCTCTGTATATGCACTCTATACGCAAGCGTATAACTCATCAAAGAAATACGCTCTTGAAGCCTTACGTAAAGATAGTACACAAATAGGAATAAAGACAAATCTGGCGCATGCCTTGCTTTTACTAGGAAAATATGAAGAAGCTTGGTCAATTTATCAAGAAATATCTAGCCGAAAATCACCTGAAACTAACAAGAATTATGGAGAAAGTTGTGTAAAAGATTTAGAAAATTTACTGTCGGAGAAACTAGTTCCTGAAGCACATGTTGGAGAAGTAAAGAAAATAGTAAACTATTTAAAATCAATAGAATAAAAAAATTATATAATGAAACATATTATTTCTTTTTGTTTTATACCAACTTCCCCTTTTTATGGTAATGTGTTTTATCAACGCATTCTAATTTGGAACAGGAAAACACCTATGCTTCTCTTGAAAAAAGTATTTATCTTTGCAAAGTTTATTACACACCACTCCATACGGAGATTTTTAAAACACCACATGAAAAGATATTTTCAATCAATAAGAACCTATTTTATTCTACTTCTGCTTGTGTTTTATTCGATTATTGTTTCTGCACAGAACAATACGGATGAAAAGCATGAAATTACAATTTACGCTATACCCACTCTCAAACCGTTTATTTGGGATAGTCCATCGACACTCTACTCATCCATGATGAGTTGTTACATAAAAACAATTGCCGTAAAAAACAACTATCTGTTTGGGCACGTTATTGTAAGATTACAAAGCCATTTAGTGCCCGGTGGCGAACTCCACATAGCTCAATTATCATGTACGATGAAAGAAAAGCGCGATTTGATTTTCAAAGAAAAAGTCGGAATGGCTATTATGGGTGTAGTTTTGAACGGAAGGATAGAGCCGGACGAGACAATTCGCGAAAAACTTAAGATATATGCAGATCGAGAGAAACTGGCTTTTATTAAATACAGAATTTCCAAAGAAGCGATGGAAAGGATTTTAGCATTTATCGATGAATATACTAAACCAAAAGAAGACGGTCGAGCAGAATATGAGTTTTATGGTGGTGCTTTTAATCCCCGCTTTGAGCATGAAGGAAGCGGATGTTCTGCATTCGGTTTAGCTTTACTGGACTTAATTAATCTAAGCCCTGAAAACCCTCATGAATGGGCACATGATGTGAATATCCCGATAGAATTAATCGGTGGAAATTTTAACAATCATAAAAAGGTTAAAACTAAAAGTATCTTAGAGAAAAAAGAGTGGTATAATTCTGAAAATGGCACGGAAAACGTTGATTATGTGCGTTACTTTATCTACGACCCCAGCTTGATGTTTGATTGGATTTTAGATAAAAGGCGTACCCACACCACAGAATTTCAGATATACGATGAAAACAATATTCCCGGGCTTTACAAAGATGCACGCGATGTGCAGTTTGACTGCAAAGAACCGCTTTTCAAAAAACGCCAACAAAGCAATTTATTCGTTGACATCTATTTGAAAGATAGAATAAGGGCAAAGAATCAAGTAAAATCGACAATCAAAATTAGTCAACAACAAGAAACTATAAAACATAGCGACTGGGAAGATAAATTGAATGCATTATTACTGGATGATTACCTTTTAGAACCTGAAACAGTGCAAGAATTAGAAAGCACTCAGCCAACAAAGCAGCCCTTCACTGTAGAACTTACCGAACGAAACGGTAAACCTATCACAATTATCAGTGAATTTGAAGATATAGATAACGAATCCAAAGAATTGGCTATAGAAAATCCAAGAATTTTTTTGCCTAATTTAGCTGCGTTGTTAAATAATCTGGGAGCTAACTATAACGACCAAAATGACTATTCCAAAGCTGAAGTTATGTTTATACGCTGTTCAGAAATACGTGAAGAATTAGCTAAAGATAATCCTGCAGTTTATTTACCTGATTTAGCTGATATTCTATATAATCTAGGATTTAATTATAGAGCCCAAAGTAACTATCCCAAGGCTGAAGCTATGTTTTTACGTTGTCTAGAAATTTATGAAAAATTAGCCAAAGAAAGTCCAAAGGTTTATTTACCTGATGTAACTCTAGTACTAAATAATCTGGGACTTAATTATAAAGACCAACGAGAGTACGCCAAGGCTGAAGAGATCTATTTACGCTGTTTGAAAATCTATGAAAAATTAGCTAAAAAAGATCCCAACGCTTATACACTAAAATTAATCAATGTAACAGAAAATCTTGCATCTGTTTGTCAAAAAAATAAAAAATACAAAAAAGCTGTATCGTTTGCATCACGTAGTGTTTTGTTAAGAAAAAAATTTGACGATCTCCCCAATAATGTTGCATCTTCTTTGGGTACTCTATCTCTCTATACACTTTATACACAAGAGTATAGCTCTTCGGAGGAATATGCCCTTGAAGCCCTTCGCCTGGATAGTACACAAACAGGGATAAAAACCAATCTGGCACATGCCTTGCTTTTACTGGGAAAATATGAAGAAGCTTGGTCAATTTATCAAGAAATATCTAGCCAAAAATCACCTGAAAGTAACAAAACTTATGGGGAAAGTTGCGTGGAAGATTTAGAAAGTTTATTGTCGGAAGAACTGGTTCCTTCAAAACATGTAGAAGAGGTGAAAAAAGTACTAAACTACTTAAAAAGAAAGGAATAAAATAAGAAAGTATGTTTAAATGTTATTTATAGAAGTAAGCAATATAGTTTTATATCATCACAATAAAACACCTCATGAAAAGACGTTTTCAATCAATCAGAACTTATTTTATTTTACTTCTGCTTCTGTTTTATCCGATTATTGCTTCTGCACAGAATAACACGGATGAAAAGCATGAAATCACAATTTACGCTATGCCCACTCTCAAACCACTCATTTGGGACAGTCCGTCAACACTCTGCTCATCTATGATAAGTTGTTACAGAAAAACAATTGGAGTAAAAAACAACTATCTGTTAGGACACATTACAGTAAGATTAGAAAGTCATTTATTGTCCGGTGGCGAACTCTACATATCTCAAATATCGGGTACGATGAAAGAAAAGCATAATATGATTTTCAAAGAAAAAGTCGGAATGGCTATTATGGGTGCAACTTTAATCGGAAGATTGGAACCGGAAGAGATGATTCGCAAAAAACTCAAGATTTACGCAGATAGAAAGAAACTGGCTTTTATTAAATACCGAGTTTCCAAAGAAGCAATAGAAAGGATCTTGGCATTTATTGATGAATACACCAGACCCAAAGAAGATGGACGAGCTGAATCTGAATTTTATGGTGGGGCTTTTAATCCCCGCTTCGAGAACGAAGGAGGAGGATGCTCTGCATTAGGGCTAGCTTTACTGGACTTAATCAATCTAAGCCCTGAAAACCCTCATGAATGGGCCCATGAAGTGAATATCCCAATGGAAATAATTGGTGGAAAATTCAATAATCAAAACAAAATTAAAATTACAACTATCTTAAAGAAAAAAGAGTGGTATAATCCTGAAAATGGCACGGAAAACGTTGATTATGTACATTACTTTATCTACGACCCGAGCTTGATGTTTGATTGGATCTTGGAAAAAAGACGTACCCACACTACCGAATTTCAGATATACGATGAAAACAATGTGCCGGGGCTTTACAAAGATGCTCGCGACATAAAGTTTGACAGTGAGGCACCTCTTTTTGAAAAACGCCGGCGAACCAACTTATTTATTGACATCTATTTGAGAGATAGATTTGAAATTACAGATAATGAGCTAAAATAATTGGTTGAAGCAAATCCTAAAATGTACTGATCTGATTTGGCTTATATTATGTTCATGGTTTCATTTGAATCATTTATTGTCTATTTGTATCCCTAAAATCCGATGTAAATCAAAAGTTGTACTTTAGAAATACATGTAAAAATAAAGTTACACTTTAGATTTACACGAAAATTTTGTATCTTTGCGCAGTGAAAATGGGTCAATTTATGAAATCATTGAATATGTTATCACGGAAAATAAATTTTCAAGATACTGAAAATGAGAGTGTTTTCCTTTGGGGTGCTCGTCAAACCGGTAAAAGTACACTGCTCAAAATGCTTTTCCCGGACGTTCGTTATATCGATTTATTAAAATCTGATGAATTTGCACGTTATAATCGTCGTCCGGCACTCTTGCGTGAAGAGCTTAGTTTACTTCCCGAGAATGAATTGGTGATTATCGACGAAATTCAAAAAATCCCTGCATTGCTTGACGAAGTGCATTGGCTGATAAGCAACCATCATCTTCGTTTTATTTTGAGCGGTTCCAGTGCTCGCAAACTACGTCGCAGCGGTGTAAACCTGTTGGGTGGCAGAGCTATCAGAAAACAGCTCTATCCCTTCGTTAGTGCTGAAATTCCCGAATTCGACCTGATCAAAGCCTGCAATAACGGAATGCTTCCACCCCATTATTTGGTAGAAAATGCTACAAACCGACTCCACGCTTATGTTGGCGATTATCTTCAACAGGAAATCAAAGCCGAAGCACTGACCCGAAACCTAAACACCTTTACCCGATTTATGGAGGTTGCTGCGCTAAGCAATGGTGAAATTTTGAACTATAATAACATCGCCTCGGAATGTGGCATAAGTGCTCCTACCGTGAAAGAGTATTTTTCCATTTTGGAAGAAACGCTAATCGGCTACGTCATTCCTGCATTTACCCGAAATGTAAAGCGCCGCGTTATTCAATCTCCTAAATTTTACTATTTCGATGTGGGTGTTGCTAATTTTCTCTTGAAAAGGACTAACCTTATTCCGGGTTCGCCTGAGTTTGGACATGCTTTCGAGCATTTTATCTTACAAGAAATTATCGCCTATATCGGCTATTTCAGACCGTTGCAAAATCTTTCTTATTGGCGCACATCATCGGGATACGAAGTGGATGCCATTATCGGAAATGCCGAGGTGGCCATCGAAATTAAATCGTCCGATGAAGTACAATCGCACCACACCAAAGGATTAAAAGCTTTTTCTGAAGAGTTTCCCGATTGTCGGCTAATTGTTGTTTCATTGGATAAATATCCCCGCCGAATGAATAATATAGAGGTTTACCCGGCATTAGAATTTTTAAAAATGTTATGGCATAGCGATATTTTTTAAAAACCACATACCACTTTTTAAATCAACAAATTAGAAAAATAACAGTATGAACATTTCGCTTATCATTTCAGCTGTTTTACCTATAATTATTTTTTTATCCTTTATTTACAGAAAAGATTCAGAGAAAGAACCTAAAAAACTTTTAGCTAAATGCTTTTTATTTGGTGCCCTTAGTATCATACCTGTTTTTTTGATTGAGCTTGCTATTGATTCTTATAGTAACTCTATCAATTCTCCTTTGTTACACTCTTTATATCGCGCTTTTATTGTAGCTGCCCTGGTGGAAGAGGGAACAAAATTCTTTTTTCTTAAAAAAGTAACATGGAAAAATAAAGAATTCAATCAAAGTTATGATGGTATAGTTTATGCCGTATTTGTATCATTGGGTTTTGCCATGGTCGAAAATATTATGTACGTATCGGAGCATGGATTTGTTGTTTCCATTTTTAGGGGAATCTTATCTGTTCCCGGTCACGGATTATTTGGGATTATGATGGGATATTTTTATGCCTTGGCGAGATTTTCAAATGATTATAAGAGACAAATATATTTATTCTTAAGCTTCTTCGTTCCTTTTCTTTTCCATGGAACATTCAATTTTTTACTGATGTATAATGCTCATGTTGAAAGTGAATTGATGATGTCATTAATATTTGTTGCTTTTATCGCTTTCGATATTTTTATGTGGAAAATGGGCATCAAAAGCATTAAGCGTCATTATGCAAGAGATATAAGAAAAAAAGAGATAATAAATTATTAAAAACAAAGAATATTCCGATTGATTTATGACAAACTACAATGTGTTTATAAGTGCCGCTGCCAACCTGGCAAAGCGTTTACATGCCGGTCAATTTGATAAAGCCGGAGAAGATTATTTTAAAGGACATATCAGTTCGGTTGCCAACCAAGGCAAAACCTGGCTGGAGAAAGTGACCGGTTACCTGCATGATGCCAGTGAAGATACTCCTCATACTGAAGATGAAGTATTGAATTTTCTTGAACAAGAAGCCGGAGAAGAACTTCCTCTAGATGTAAAATCTGAACTCGCTACTGCGCTAACCCTACTCAATAGCAACCATGCCCCTTCGCGAAAAGAGTATATCGCTACCATAGGAGAACAGTTGCTGGCAACAACCGTAAAATTGTATGATCTGCAGAACAATATGGACTTAACACGCCTATCTGCACCAACCCAAAAAGACCTCGACAGATTGAAACGCTATCAATCGGAATATAATTATTTGAAACTAAAACAAGAAGAATTACAGATACGCTAAGATAAAATTTGATCAGAACCGATCATTAATTTAAAATTATATATCTGCAGTCACAAAATAATAGTATTATTATAATATTAAAGAATACTTCAGTGCAATTATACTTTTCTAACATATATTATTTTATACGCTCTTATTAACCAAACACTTAATGTGTGTTAAAATAATTGCTTAAGATATAGTGAAAATCTTAAATAATTTGTGTAACTTTGCAAAGTTAAAGATTTAAGTTCTTTAAAAAATAAAATATTAACAAATTTTAAAAAAAACTGTCCTAATAAAGGGGACACTTAAAACGTATGAAAATCTCCTAGTAATTTGAAATTCATTTCATTAAGTTTCATAATAAGTATTATGTGTTTGTTCCAAAATAATTAATATTATGAAAAAATTAAAAAAAACATTTAGTAAACAAACACTAAACTCGTTTAGGAACTACTTTGATAGCTCTTAATTATTATTTATGATAAACAGAAACTATAAAAAGTGGTACTTGGAAACTACTCGAAAAAATAGGGCTTATTCTTAAAAGCCTCATGAATAATAAACTAAATATAAAAAAATGAAAAAAGTAATTTTAATTTCACTTATTACAATAATTTGCTATCAAGGATTTTCTCAACAACTTTTTTATATGAATAGCGAAATTAGTGAAGATAGAGCGTATTCAGCAATAATTAATACAGCTTTAAAACAAGAAGAATTAATCTTAAGGGTAAAAGATTATTTAGTTTCAGAGAAATTAATTGATTCTACCGAAGAAATAACTATTTACGATGAAAATATCTTTGAATATAAAGTGGGATTTGGGTTTAAGCATGGTCAGTATTTAACAAAAGGATTGTGGGGTGCTCCTCAAGTTGCACCTCCAGTTACATTATACTTTGATGTATTTATCTTACTTAATAATCTTGGGCAAATGAAAATCACGATTACAAATTTTTATTCTAAGGTAATTGCTTTTGTTGATGAAGATGGTTATTTAAATTGCCTCAAAGGTGGCAAAGGTAATGGAAAAGAATGGGGAGATGCAAATATAATTTACCCAGCGGACAAAGCAGTATCAGATGAATATGGTTTAATCTTAAGTACTGAAACTGGTGTAGGAAAAGCCCTTATACTTTTTGCAGGTGGTTTAGAGTTATATAATAAAACTGTCCGGGGTGAATTTAGAAAAAAAACAAAAGAACAATTCGAAATATATGAAAATGCTATTAAAAATGGTTCAAGCGAAGTCATTACGAGGGATAGGTTACCCTCGCTCAAAGTGATAGGTGGTATAGCTAAATATTGGCCTGATCAAGTTGACAAGATCATAGGTGATAAACTAGTAATTGGTGTTAATCAACATAGATGGGAACATTTTTTTGAACCAGTTTTTGACTATTTTTTTAAAGAAATTAGTGACAACATTTCCGGACAAATAGATCAAATTGCTTTAGACGGAAAAGTAAAATATGAAAATGTTGACGGCAAAATACTTCCTACAGACCCTAAATTAAGAAAAAAATGGAAAAGACAAAATATAGTATTCTAGTTATTTTATTAATTCTAATTTCTGGGCATATGTATGCCCAGAAATTTAACTTTGAATCTGACAAGAAACTAAAAACAGAATTTAATAAAAAGATTGCTGAAGCACTCGATGGGGATGACGTTAAACTTATGAAAAAAATTCTTGATAAAGACCCCTCATTAGTTAACTCATCTTCAAAAATGACAGCTCCTTCAAAACATTCGGTATTGGCTGCCGGTAAAATACCTTTGTTATATGATGCGGTTGATAGATGTTTGTACGAAAAACACTCTGTAGAGATGGTAAAATTAATACTGAAATACGATCCATTTATGTATTGTGTATTTGATGACCTTACACCATTCTATTTAGTATTAGAGTTTATTGCTACACATAAAATTGAAGAATGTCAAAACGCTGAAAATCTTTTTTACTTATTTTGTAATAAACCTAATTTTGACGTAAATCAATTATGTAAAGGTTCTCCTCTACCCTTATCGTTTTTAATATCTAGAAACTATTATTTCAATAGAAAATCATATAGTAAAGAATATATCTCGTCAGATATTATTAAAACACTTATTGAAAAAGGAGCTTCTGTCAATACAAGAGACGATAATTCAAATAGTATCTTGACCTATTCTGTTATAACAGAAAGACCAGATTTGTTTTCGTACTGTATTTCCAAAGGTGCAGATGTTAGTATCACTAATAAAGATAACCGTGATGCTCTGTATTTTGCTGTATCAAAGAATAACTCTCAACATGTTTCAACATTACTTAACTCAAAGTATCCTCTATCTGAAGATAGATTAGCATTAATTAATGCATACACTTGTATACCCTATGCTAGTAGCGAAATTAAAAATATAATATTTGACAAACTAAAAACTGGTGTTAAAAATCTGGAAAAAATGAAAATTATAACAAGACTATATCCAGATAAAAGGCTTTATTTTATTTCAGAACAATATAAAAGAACGAATTTTAATATAACAACTGAACAAATCCCTGACTTTATTTCTTTATTTTCAAACCTTTCAATAGATAATAATTCAACTGCTTATAAAAATTTATATAGTCTTAAAGAAGAATATATTTTAAGCTCAAAAAATATAAAAGAATTTGTTTCCAGAAATACTGTTTTTCCACTTTATGTTTTAAAAAATTATTCAGAAACATTTTATAAAAGCGAAAAAATTTCAACTGATTTAATAAACGAAATCTCCGAAATAAATACTATCCCTCAGAACTTGAAAAAAAATTTGATTTCGGAGGTTGAAAATACTACAAAAACATATTATGAAAAAACAATAGAAACTAACTCTATTGATGAACTTGCTTCATTATTTTTAAATTTTCCCAGCAAATCTTCAGATATTGAAAAAATTGCATTTGATAAATTTATTAAGGATGCAAATACTGGATATATAGGATATAAAACAGATGACGATTCTGATTTAATATTAGCTGAGAAAAGAAAGGTGGCTACTGTAATATCAAATTGCTCAACTTTTATAGAAACTTTTAATAATCCTGAGTATATAGCTATTGCGAATAATAAATTACAACAATGTTCAGATAATCACATTATTTTATCAAGAACCCACAATCAAGCTGTAAACTATTATAATCAATTATCAAGAAGATATCATAAAGCTTTTAATCAAATTGTAAAAAATGGCAAAACACCCTCTTATGAGATAATATACACTGAAGTAAGTGATGATGGAAAAATTATTTACTACGAAATAAAGGTATGGGATGTAGCTGGATCGGGCTCATTTAAAGTTGGAATTAGAAACAAAAATAATAATTACTGTGAATATGATAATGGATTTCTTGAATCAATTTTTGGACCATTTGACTCAAACTGTTCGAAAACTTTAGATGAAAAAATAAGAAAAATTTGTATAAAAAAATGTAGGATTGAAAATAATAATTTTTATCATATGAAACGCATTACTGAATTTCTCGAAAGGAATATTCATGGACGGTGGTATGAAAAAGTGTGGTAACTTTAAATGACAATGTCCACTAAATTATGTAAATAAAAAACTATAGGCAAAAAAGATACAAAACTCCCCTTCCGAAATTCGTCTTCAAAAAGTATATCTCACCACGTGTAAAATAGCAACAAACTCTTCAATGGTGACGTAGTTATCGTAGCTGAAATACAAATCACTGCTGTAGGTTGAGTTGCCTTTGTACACTTTATTGTCCTTGATGGTGTAGAGGAGATCGCTGCTGTAAGTGGAATTTCCCTTGTACACCTTGCCATCCTTAATTGTATAAACCTGGTCGCTGGAATAAGTGGAATTGCCTCTATAGATCTTGTTCTCCTTAATGGTATAGATGATATCGGTGCTGTAAGTCGAGTTGTTTTTATAAATCTTATTCCCCTCGATCCGACAGACAATATCGGAAGAGTATGAGGAGTTTTTTTTGTACACTTTTCCGTCCCGAAGGTTGCAAATCTGATCGGAAGAGTAGCGGGAATCTTTATGATACACTTTAACCATACCGTGCTGTATATCAAATGAGCAGAAAACTATAAAAAGCAAAGGGATAATGATCCATTTTTTCATGCTTAAACTATTTTTCATGGCAAAGATACGATAAAATAAATGATTTAGAAAGGAATCAATTGCAATGTAACTTCTTCCCCCTTCTTCAAGTTAATTTCCACAAAAGGAGTATCTGCTCTATCCACTTTATTGCGATCCCATTTCACGGTTTTAACATAGTCGGGTATTTTGATCCGATATTGATGATCTGCTTTGGCTCTGAGCGTAACCTCCTGAACCTGATGATTTTCCCAAACGAGATCCACCTCTCCGGCTCCCCGAACGCAAACTCCTTTGAGACTACCCTTCTCCCATCGATCGGGCAGTGCGGGAAGCAACTCAATAAACCCGTGCTGACTCTGGATCAGCATTTCGGCAATTCCTGCACTCCCTCCAAAATTGCCATCAATCTGGAAAGGAGGATGCGCACAAAAGAGGTTCGGATAAGTTCCTGCTCGCTGTTCCTCTTTATTTTCCGGATTCCAGGCAGGTTCCAGCAGTTTTTTCAACAAGCTGTACGCCCGGTTTCCATCCTTCAATCTTGCCCAAAAATTGATTTTCCACGCTCTTGACCATCCGGTACCCCCGTCACCTCGCCGATTGAGCGTTACTTTCGCCGCCTGAGCCCATTCCGGCGTAAAGTCCGGAGAAATCTGATTGGATGGGTACAATCCATACAAATGAGACACATGCCGGTGTTGGGTATCTACTTCCTCATAATCTTCCAGCCATTCCATTAAATATCCTTTTGGACTAATATTATTTGGGGGGAGGCGGAATAGCGCCTGTTCAACCGCTTCCGTCACCTCATCGCTGCTACCCAATATCTGCGCCGCCGAAAGGAGATTAGTGAAGAGCTCGCGGATAATCTGTGCATCCATAGTAGGACCAAGACAGACGTAAATTGTCTGATCCGAACCGGGTATTTTAAAGCCGTTCTCCGGAGAAGAGGAGGGCGCTGTAACCCAATAATTGTGGCGGGGTTCCTCAATCATAGCGGATAGGAAAAATTGAGCTGCACCCCGAATAATCGGATAAACAGATCGTAAATAAGCCGTATCCAATCCGTACTGATAATGCTCCCAAAGGTGTGCACAGAGCCAGGCTCCACCGGTATTGGTTGCTCCCCAGGAAGCATGCTCTCCCGGAGCGGTAAAATGCCACGGATTGGTCATCATGTGAGCCACCCAACCCTCTGCCTGATAAAACCCTTTTGCCGTCCTTTCCCCTGACGATTGCAACGACTCAGTCAGTCTGATCAGAGGAAGGTGAAGTTCCGCCAGATTCCCCACTTCAGCCAGCCAATAGTTCATCTGAACGTTGATATTCAAATGATAATCTCCATTCCAGGGTGTCTGCACCTGATTGGTCCAAAGTCCTTGCAGATTTAACGGTAAGCTGTTTTCTCGCGTCCCGCTGATCATCAAGTAGCGACCATACTGAAAATAGAGCGCCACCAAAGCAGGATCTTCATCCGACTGAAATTGGAGTAGCCGTTGATCTGTGGGAATATCCAAATTTTGCGGACCTAAATCCAGTTCCACCCGATCAAACTTTTCGCGATAAGCTTCAATATGACGCTTTTTCAGCTGCCGGAAACTGTACTTTTCTGCATGACTTAAGTTGTCTTGAACGGTTTGAATGTGGTTCTTCTCCAACATGTTCGTAGAGGTACACATCAGTATCGTAACCTCAGAGGCTTGGCTAATAATCAAAGAACTATCTGTAGAGGTATGCGTCCCCCCCTTTTTTTTAATTTTTAAAGTAAAAAAATAACGAACTCCCTGATCACTATCATAACCGTCATTCAGTTGCCCCTGCATCACTATTTCATCCGAATGAACACTGATTTGCACTCTTTCGGGACGATCCAACGCAATCTCCATCGACAACGCACCCCGCTGATCCGCAGTGTAGTGAGCCACCAGCAGATCATCCGTATGGGACGCAAAATAGTGTCGTTGGTAAGTCACCTTTCCTTTCTGAAACTGCGTAGTGGCGACAGCGTCGTTCAAAGAGAGCGTCCTGCGATACTCCGTCACTTCGGACTGATCGGGATAAAGATGTTTAACTTTCAGATTTCCAAGCAGTTGAAAAGATCCGTAAGGAGCATCTTTACCATTTCCAAAATGGGAACCTTTGCCGCCACATTTGAAATAGCGATACACCAACTCCTGCGCCTGCTCATTCTTCCCTTCAAGCAAAAGCTGACGAATCACAGGAAGCTGCTCCTGGGCATCGGGATTGATCGTTTCCGGATCAACACTCCCCGACCACATTGTGATATCGTTTAAAACGATCTCCTCCTGCTCAACACCTCCATCTATCATCATTCCTATTCTCCCATTTCCCAAGGGAAGCGTCTCCTCCCAGCGGGTTGCCGGATTGTCGTAGTACAACTGCAAAACCTGTTGCGATTCTCTTTTCACCGTACTGCAGGAAAAAAGAAATAGAGGAATACAAAATATCAACAATAAACGTCTCATCATGAAGAGAAATAGAGTGCAAATATACATTATTTTCAGATTTTACCCTACATTTTGAAACAGATCCTGTCCTTCTTTCCGCCTTCCGAATTCCGCCTTCCGCCTTCAAAAGATTTTTCATATCTTTGCAGGTTAAATACATAAACTATGTACACGCTTTTCTTGAAGGAATTGAAATCTTATCTGAGCTCGATTTTGGGTTATATTTTTATCGGTGTTTTCCTGATTGTTGCGGCTCTTTTTTTATGGGTTTTTCCCAATATTAACAACGTCCTTTACTCCGGCTATGCTGATTTGCAAGGTCTTTTCAATATTTCCAAGTTCCTCTTTCTGTTTCTGGTACCCGCTATTACCATGCGTTCTTTTGCGGAAGAGAGACGAAGTGGAACCATTGAATTGCTGTTGACCAAGCCGTTATCGGACACTCAGATTATCCTGGCTAAGTTTTTTGCCAGCGTTGTCCTGCTCATTATTGCGCTGTTACCTACGTTAATCTATATCATTACAGTATATAACTTAGGCTCGCCTCCCGGCAATATTGATATGGGTAGTACATGGGGTTCCTATTTGGGATTGGTTTTGCTGGGATCTACTTTTATCAGTATCGGGATTTTTGCTTCGGCGCTGACTACCAACCAAATCATCGCCTTTATTGTGGCTGCACCACTCTGTTTTATTTTCTATTTTGGATTCGAGTTTATTTACTCTTTTGAAGCTTTGGGCTCAGTTGGATATTTGATTAAAACCATCGGAATCGACCATCACTACGCCTCCATTAGTAAAGGGGTGATTGATTCACGGGATCTCCTCTACTTTTTTAGTATGATTTTCCTCTTTTTAATTGCTACACGTATTGTTTTGATCAGTAGAAAATGGTAATCTGTTAACTTTAGTAATGATGAATAATAGCAAAAAATATAAAAAAACGGCCTTAACGAGTTTGCTCGTAGCGATAATCATATTGGTTACCTTGAATATCGTTTTCTCGTACCTGTTTTTTAGAATTGACCTTACTCAAGACAAGCGTAATTCACTTTCCAAAACCACGATTGAACTACTCAAATCACTAGATGAGAAGGTATATATCAAGGTGTATCTGAAAGGAAAGAATCAACCTGCTGATTATGAGCTATTTGCCAGAAAAACAGAGGATATTCTGCAAGAGTTTCGTCGCTATTCAAGAAATATCTATTTTGAATTTGTAGATCCTATTGCCGGTAAATCTGCTGATGAAAGTAAAGCTATCTTCGGTGAATTTTATAAAAAAGGATTGCACCCGATTCCCATCAGTAAACAGGATGCTACAGGTTTCTCTACGCACTACGTAGTACCGGGAGCCATGATTTCGTACAAAGTTAAGGAAGCACCCGCTACTCTAGTGGTTTCCGATCCCAACAATAGCAGTAGCTGGCTCGACTATTCCATTCAAGAGCTGGAGTATAACTTAGTCGCTACAATCCGTCAATTGGTTGCACCCAGAACTGCCAAAATCGCCTTTACTGACGGGCATGGTGAGCTGGACTTTATGAGTACCTCCTGGATGATGTACCAGCTAAAGCGCTTTTATAGTGTAGAGCGGGTTACCTTAGATGGCAGAATCAACACTTTGAGAAGTATTGCGATTGAAGATTCTGTAAAACAAACCATTAAAGATTTGGGGAATAAATATGATGTGTTGATCGTGGCACAACCTACCGAACCCTTTGATGATATCAATAAGTATTTGATTGACCAACATATCATGAGGGGGGGGAAAGTTTTGTGGCTCATCGATGCTTCCAACGCTTCCATAGACAGCTTACAGACTGCTCCCGAGTTCTTCGCGGTTGAACGCCCTTTGGGACTGAATACGCTCTTTTTTAAATATGGAGTCCGTATCAATCCCAATCTGATACAAGATTTAACCTGTCTCTCCGTACCCATCCCCTCAGGATATATCGGAGATCAACCCCAATTCAAATTTTGGGCTTTCCCCTATCTTGTGAATGCTGTAAACTTCTCCTCGCATCCGATTACCAGAAAACTCAAGAATCTAAAGATGGATTTCACCGGTACTGTTGATTTTATCGGTTCTTCGGGAGATCTCAGAAAGACTGTTTTAGTAACTACATCCGAACGCACAAAAATGGTGCCCACACCGGCTATCGTTTCATTGGGAGTAGTCAAATCCAAACCGATTATGGAAGAGTATGCCTTTAAATATCTTCCGTTAGCGGTATTGGTTGAAGGAGAGTTTACCTCTGCTTACAGTGGTATTCTTCCTGTTGAATTTGATACCATTAAAGAACTGGGATTCAAAGATAAAAGTCCCAATACCAGACAAATCTTCGTTGCGGATGGAGATGTTATTCGTAACTATTTCGACTCCAAGTCCAACCAACCTTACCCTGCCGGATATGATATTTATACGCGAACCCTATACGACAATACTGACTTTATTTTAAACTGTGTCAACTATCTCTGTGCTGATGATGATCTCCTTCAGGTGCGTTCAAAAAGTTTTAAAATTGGAACATTGGATCCACAAAAAATAAGAGAAAACGGTACCTTTTATGCGGTAATCAATATCGTTATTCCTCTCGTTATGATTTTGGTAATGGGAGTAGTACTCATATTGATCCGAAGAAGAAGATACGGAAGAATAATTAAAAAATAAGTATTGAAATATGAAATATATCGGAGCCCATGTCAGCGCTGAAGGAGGCGTTGAAAATGCACCCATCAGAGCCCATGAGATTGGAGCCAATGCCTTTGCTTTATTTACCAAAAATCAAAGAAGATGGGTATCACCTCCTTTGACTAAAAAAAGTATAGAACTTTTCAAGCAAAATTGTGAAAAATATGGAATCAAAGCGGAACATATTCTCCCCCATGATAGTTATTTAATCAATTTGGGACATCCTGAAAAGGAAGGATTGGAGAAGTCACGCAACGCTTTTTTAGATGAGATGCAACGCTGTGAGCAATTGGGATTACAGTTGCTCAATTTCCACCCCGGGAGTCACCTGAATCAACACTCTATTGAAGACTGTCTGGCAACCATTGCCGAGTCAATCAACATCGCTTTGGATAGGACCAAAGGGGTTTCTGCCATTATTGAAAATACAGCAGGACAAGGAACCAATCTCGGACACACTTTTGAACAGATTGCCCAAATTATTGATCAGGTGGAAGATAAATCGCGAGTTGGAGTTTGCATAGACTCTTGTCACTCCTACTCTGCCGGCTATGACTTAAAAACGGAAGCAGGCTATGCGGAAACTTTCCGTCAGTTTGATGAAATCATTGGAGCTAACTATCTGAAAGCGATCCACTTAAATGACACTAAAAAAGAGTTTGGCAGCAGAGTGGACAGACATGACAGTATTGGCAAAGGTTTCTTAGGGATCGATTTCTTTAAACGCTTTATGAATGATCCTCGTTTTAACCATATTCCTATCATTTTAGAAACTCCTGATCCTACACTTTGGGCAGAAGAGATTGCGCTTTTGAGGAGTTTTGTAGTGGAATAATAAACGATTTTTGGGATAGATTGTATTACCTGGTTCACGAAATAAATAATAAGCTCTCACATTGGAGAGTGGGGAAATGGGATAACTAAAAAGGAAGACACATCCTGCCCCCTGATTTTTTTAATTCAGAAATAAGAAGGAAGAAGGTAGAAGGGATTCAAGGCGGAAATCGGAAGGCGGAAGGCGGAATAATCAATTACGAATTATGAGATCGTAAAGAGGTACCTACCTCATCATCCTATAAAAATAGATCAATCTAAAATTTCTGAAATTTCCTTGGTAAATCGGTCGATATCAAAACTGATTTGGGATTCAAACTCGTGGGTCCGTTCAGTGCAATTTTCTCTTTTACAATGTTTGCAATAGTTTCTGAAACATTCATCGGTGTGCAGGTTGAAAATGATATCTTCTGAAAAATTGGAAACCAATAGTTCCCGCAATTTTTCTCCCTCTTCGTGAGCTTCTGACAAGTACAAATTCCGAGGCAGCACCAGATCACAATCGATATGATATCCGTTGCCATACTTAACTAATTTGAAATTGTGAATGTCAATCCACTGATCCGACTTGTTTTGATCTATCATTTTACCGATTTTCTCTATTAGTACAAAATCGGCTTTATCCATTAAATGTGAAACAGTTTCTCTTAGGATTTTCACGCCGGTAACGATGATTATGCCACCAAATAGCAACGCAACGAGACTATCCAACCATACTAGTTTAGTGAAATAGATCAATAGCAATCCTATCAACAATCCAATGGATGAGTATGTATCTGAATGTAAATGTTTTCCTCCCGAAATGAGTGCAATAGAGTTGTGCTTTTTCCCCATTCTAATACTGTACCACCCTAACAAATAATTTAAAGCACCTGCAATCGCAACAATGATAATCCCGATATCCATTTTTAGAATCGGAACCGGAATAAAAAAACGTTTTACCGCCTCAAAAATGATCACGAGTCCGGCGATAATAATCAGAAATCCCTCAATAGAAGCGGAAAGGAATTCCGCCTTTCCGTGTCCAAACGGGTGATTTTCATCTTTGGGTTTACAGGATAAGTAAACAGCATAAAGCGTGATAAATCCGGTAATCACATTGACTATACTTTCTAGAGCATCTGTCATAATACTCACCGAATGGGTCAAAAAGTAAGCCAAGAGCTTGCCTATAAAAATTAAAACGGATCCAATGGCAATTATTCTTTGGACTTTTAATTTTATATTCCTATGAGCAGACTCATGTTCTGTCTTTGTTGCATCCATATCAACAAGTCGTTACACTCCTAAAAACTCCAGGTAACCCCAAATGAGTATAAAAGTGGCATCTGATAGATAATTTCAGCGGTTACCCGATCAACGTAGAAGATATTTTTATAATTGTACACATTTGTAATTGAACCGGTTAACTCAATTAAATTTCGTTCCCCAAAATAAAATTTTCTCTTTATACTGAAATCCAAACGATGATAAGCGGGTAATCTTCCAGCGTTGAGTTCAGCCAATAGATAATAGATTTCCTCATTCTCTTGCACATAATCCCCTGAAATAGTTCCTCCCAAGGTAGTATGAGGATAGATTGCTTGAGTTTGGGAGAAGGGAAATCCGGAACCATAATTCCAACGTAAGTCAGTTTGCCAAACCTTACGAACTTGTTTCCCAAAGGCATAAGAAACAAGCAAGTTAACATTGTGTCTTCTATCGAAATGGGGATTATAATTAATTTTCCCATCATAACGATCTACAAATCCTAATGAATAAACTGCCCATATATAGAGGTTTTTATGATCATATTTCAGTGAAATATCACCTCCATAGGCAGATCCTTTTTCCCAAATAAAATCGGGATCTATTTCAAACATTTTATATCGGTTGATAGAAGTCAATTGTATAAATCTTTTATAATATCCTTCCACATTAATCACCACATTCTTAAACAGATCCAACTCTAGTCCCAAAATCAGGTGTGCTGCTTTTTGTAAGTTATCTTTCATCTCTTTTCCGTCAAATTCGAGAGGAAGTTGATCCGGGCTCGATAAAAAGCCGGAAAATAGGGAAACCACATCTCTATCGGAAGTGATTGTGGTAAAATTTTGCGAAAAGAGTCCTGCAGAAAGTTTCAACCGTACTTTTTTAGTCAGATTATACTTCATTGCCAATCGAGGTTCCGGAACGGCCGCACTCATCGAAGCATAATATTGCAATCTGATTCCGGGTTCAATAATTAAACGATCTTGATAATTAAACTTATATTTTGCAAATAAAGCTACGTCGGTGGTATAATCTATTTCCTCTTCCATTAACCCACCTCTGGTAAAATATTTATAGTAAGCCTTATATCCTGTCAAATCAAAGCCGGCAGTAAAGTAATTTTTTCCCATATAGAAATTAAAAGCCATATTGGCTAAAAATCCGCCAATAGAGCTCTCCTTAGGATGAAATTCAGGGTCAACGAGTTGAGAATCATAGTTACTGTATGAAATACTCCCGGATATAGTAGTGGGTTCACTTCCGGGGACTATAAGAAACTGAGTCCCTGCACCCCAATTATTCCAACCGTATTGTGCAATATCTGGGAATTTAACCTGATCATCAAATCTAAATCCAAAGAAACTCACTTTAGAACCCTCTGTAGTGGTCAAAGAAAGTTTTCCATACAAGTCGAAATAGTTATAGGGCAATCCCACTTCGCCCAGGTAGGGGTACAATAGTTTCGATGATTGCTCGAGATAGGAACCTTTAATCGATGCAATATAAGAGAGGGATGTACTTTTCTCCTCTTTTAATTTTACTATAGGACCCTCCAACAATAATTTAGCACCAAAACTGTTCAAATCCACTTTTCCTGAAGTTCTTTTTTTATTTCCATCCCTGGTTTTTATATCCATTACAGATGAGATTCTTCCACCAAACTCTGCCCCATATCCTCCGGTATAAACATCGGCAGAATTGATAATTTCCGTATCAAAAACAGAAAACAAGCCAATGGAGTGAAATGGATTATAAAGTAACATTCCATCAATGAGCAACATATTCTGAATAGGTGTTCCCCCTCTTACGTAAAGTTGTCCCCCCTGGTCTCCGGTTGAAATCACTCCGGGCAATACCTGCAAATATTGTGCAAAATCGGGTTGTCCTCCAATAGAGGGCATTTTGGCCATCTCTTTGGGAGTTACACTGATTACTGACGTGCGTGTTTCTTGTACTCTACGTTGTGCATCCGCGGAAACCTCAAACTCATCCAACTTGGTAGTAGCCTTTTTCAATAAATAGCGCTTTGTAATAGTTCCCCGACCCACCACAACAGTATCCTCTATTGTAGAATATCCGAAATTTTTAACTGATAACACATAAGTTCCTTCCGGAATTCTAGTGATAATAAAAGCTCCGCTGCGCTCAGTCATTGATCCAAACTGCGTACCTTTTAGTTGTACCATACAGTAACCAAGAGGCTCCCCATTCTCATCATCATACACAAATCCTTTAACAGTCCCGGGTTGAGCACTGCTCAAGATAGGTGTCAACAATAAAATAAAAAGGAATAAAATGATATGGATATATTTCATATTGATAAATTTAACTTTATTTATTAAAATTGCCATAAAAAAGGGTATTCTCTCTGTGAGGTACCATCCATTGTCGCGCAGTTTTCAACATCTCTTCCTCAGTAACAGCAAGATAGCGATCTATCTCATTCTCAAACTGTTCCACCCCTGCTATTGCTTCCCGCACAGCTAACCGAGAACTCTTATCTTGAACCAAAATCTCGTCATACAACAAATCTGACACCACTTTATTTTTCACTCTTTGTAAGTTATACGACAGTCGTTCTCCAGCTTGATAAGAGTACACTAAATCGTTTAAAGCCTGATTTACCTGTTCTACACTGAAATTAGTATTGGGAACCCCTGCAACAAATAGAACAGTTGTTTCTGCATAAATATTTAAAAAAGTATACGCATCAACACATAGCTTCTGTTTGTGAACTAACTCCTCATGTAAATAACCAGAATCACTACCACCCAAAATTTCAGCCCAAATAACCAATGGATAATATTCTTTAGAAGGGCTTGAGGGTATACTCCACATTTTATAAACAAGAGGAACAGGAACATCCCTTTGTAACTTTAACAATCGAGGTTCTTTTTGTTCCGGTTCCTGAGGCAACTGAATCAAAGGATGTTTTCCTGAAGGAATGGTGCCGAACCATTTCTCTACCAAGCGAATAACTTCATCTACTTTAATATGACCGGCAATCGCAATAACTGCATTAGAGGGATTATAAAAACGATTGTAAAACTGCTTTAAATCATCCATTGTGATTTTTTCTACATGAGATCGCTCTTTCCCAATAGGTTGCCACTGATATGGATGGACTTGAAAAACCAACTCACTCACTTGATGGGACAGATCTCCGAATGGTTTATTCAAATAACGTTCGTTAAACTCTTCCAAAACCACATTTTTCTGTACTATAAACTTCTCCTCATCAAAAGCCAATGACAACATACGATCCGAATCCAACCAAAGGATGGTTTCCAGATTTTGGGCAGGTAACAAGGCATGGTATCCGGTCATATCCTTTGATGTATAGGCATTACAACTCGCTCCAATCTTTTGAATGTGTGCATCAAAATCGGGAACATTCACAGAGCCATCAAACATAAAATGTTCCAAAAAGTGAGCTAAACCGGTTAAAGATGGATCCTCATGTTTGGAGCCTACTTTATAAACCAGATGAAATGAGACTAAAGGTGTAGAGTGATCCTCATGAATCAATAATGTAAGTCCATTTGATAAAATATGTTTTGTATAAGGAATCGCCATATTATGCTTCGTTTTTCATATTAAAAGCAACAGCATACATCTTCATCTGTTTAATCATTGATGTAAGTCCATTGGAACGTGTCGGTGAGAGATGTTGAGTCAATCCAATTTCATCCAAAAACTCTAAAGAGGCATCTATAATAGCTTGAGGAGGAGCATCAGAGAATACCCTGATCAACAGACTTACAATCCCCTTAGTAATAATCGCATCACTATCTGCTGTATAGATCACCTTCCCATCTTTCAATTCAGCATGAAGCCACACTTGAGATTGACATCCTGAGATCAGATATTGCTCTGTTTTATATTTTTTATCGATGAGAGGAAGCTCTTTCCCTAACTCAATGATATAACTATATTTATCCATCCAATCTTCAAAGAGTTCAAACTCTGCCAGTAATTCTTTTTCGCGTTCTACTATCGTCATACCCTTACTGTTTAATAAATTTAATTCTATTTTCGGTTTCACCTTGTCTGATGTTTGCAAAATAGATCCCTGGTGATAATTGCGAAACATTTATATAATTATTCTGAACTTGTAATCCTCCGGCAAGAACCACTCTCCCGTGAATATCGATCAACTGATAATCGATTACCTCTCCATCTTCAGCATCAACCCATATTGTAATCTGATCTTGTGCCGGATTGGGAAATAATTTAGCTGAACCTACATCGACAATATTTTCCTGAACACCTACCGGTTCCGGAGAATAGTAAAAAGTAATGCTATCTCTAAAAGGAGTTCCAAACTGATTAAGTTCAAAAAAACAAACAGTCCCATCTGTTAAAAATGGGTAAGGATTAGTCCAGGGATTAAACTGATTTAAAAATGAATTTTGACTAAATGCTGCTGCATAAATGTTACCATCATCCTCCATAGTTCCCTCAGAGCGGTAAATATAAACTTCATCAAAATAATCTATAAAATCGGTTTCTGCATTACCATCGTAAAGCTGGTTAATTCTTGATATAATAACACCTGATGAAGGAATACTTAAATCAAAAGGGGGTTCCTTTTTGCGATATTCAAGTATAAAAAACTGATTCGGATCAGGAGAAGCAATCTTATAAACAGAACCCTCTTTGTGATTCTGATTAGAATATAGGGTGTAAAAACCGGCTTCTGTTATTTCCGGGATTCCTTCAATCCATCCCCCATATTTCCATTTAAGATAGGCTCCGGTTTGCTGAGGAGGATTACCATTACCTGCCATAATATCCCATGTTCCAACCGGTGTTCCTTCGTAGGAGTAACGATATAAATCAGGAAAACCAAAGGTGTGTAGCAACTCATGAGAGAGTACGGAAGTATTCAAGTAAGCGGGGTGTGTCATTAAGAAATTATAATCCCACACTCTTAACCCGTGAATATAAACCTCTTCTGAAAAGAGCGACCAACGGTGAGGCCACAATAGGGATGCCCAAGCCCCTAACTCTCCCTGAATAATAAAACTAATATTATCCACAAAGCCATCTCCATTGAAATCAAGATTCATTGATGCCGGTATCGAGCTTGCAGCAAACTGAACAGCCCTTTTCAATAATGCATGTTCTCGTTCTGTTCTTTCCGAAATGGTATCATTTTGCAAATATCCTATATTATTTTCTTCACTATAAGGCATATAGTATTGAATAGGGTAAATATCTCTATAAGCAATAATAGTATCTCCATTGGGTACAGGGAAAAAATGAGAACTCACAAATAACTGCTGATAAGAAGTTTTCTTTACATAATTATAGACTGAAACATCGGTTACTGACGAAGAATCATTAAAAATTGAATTAAAATATGTAATCGGTTGTGTAAAATCATCTGCATCTGCCAACTGAATAAAAATCACAATATTATTCATTGTGCCTACATTGCGAAAATTATTTTTTGGGGGAGCCTCCCGCGTACCCACCTCCATTTTTTCTCTCAATAATCTTATCTTTTGGGCAGAAATATTCAACCCGGGACTCAATACTCGTTTCGGAGAATCAATCCCCGGAATCAAGTTAGTGGGAACCAACTGACCTCTTTCCAAATTAGCATAAACATAAAATCCGGTAGTTTGATCTAAAATAATGGTGTAGTTATCCTTATCATGCAACCATTGGTAATAATCATCTCCCGTAGCGAAACAGTAAAGTGTATCTCCATTGGGTTGGAATAGAACAACCGGAACTTTCTCCAAATAAGCAGCTTGAATTGCAGTAATCCATAAAATAATAGTCATTACTAACAGTAGTACCTTCCTCATGTTATTAGAAATTAACCTGCAAAGATAGAGAAAAAAATATTATCATATCACAATATTTTTTATTACCTTTGCGGGTTGTACTAACTATTATACAGAACAAAATATGAATTTTGATTTAATCGTGATCGGAAGTGGCCCGGGTGGTTATGTTGCAGCCATCAGAGCCAGTCAGCTACAAATGAAAGTAGCCATTGTTGAAAAAGCTGAATTAGGTGGAATTTGCCTCAATTGGGGATGTATTCCAACCAAAGCTTTATTAAAATCTGCACAGGTATATAACTATATTAAAAATGCCACACAGTATGGTATTCAAGTTGGAGAGGCTACTCCTCAATGGGATCAGGTGATTTCCAGAAGCAGAGGAGTTTCAGATATGATGAGTAAAGGAGTACAGTTCTTGTTGAAAAAGAACAACATTACAGTTATCGAAGGATTTGGAAAATTAAAAAAAGACAAAACCGTCGAAGTTACTGCTGCTGATGGAACTGTAACCGATTATCAGGCAAACCACATCATTATTGCGACCGGTGCTCGATCCAGAGAACTACCTCATATTCCTCAAGATGGGAAAAAAGTGATCGGATATCGTGAAGCATTAACCCTCCCAACTCGTCCCGAATCTATGGTTGTCATGGGATCGGGAGCAATTGGTAGTGAATTTGCTTTCTTTTATGCTTCCATGGGAACAAAAGTAACCATTGTGGAATTCTTGCCTAAACTGGTACCTATTGAAGATGACGAAATTTCGGCACAATTGGGCAGAGCTTTCCGTAAAATGGGTATTAAAGTGATGACCGGAGCGGCTGTTGAAGAGGTGGATCGTTCCCAAGATCAATGTCTGGTGAAAATCAAGGATTCTAAAGATAAAATTACCGAAATCAGCTGTGATATCGTGCTTTCTGCCGTGGGAGTAACCACCAATATTGAAGGAATTGGCTTGGAAGAGTATGGAGTAGAAGTTGAAAGAACCAAAATTATCGTTGACCCCTATTACCGCACCAACTGCGAAGGAATTTACGCTATTGGCGATGTGGTACACGGACCCGCTTTGGCTCACGTTGCTTCCGCTGAAGCACATATTTGTGTCGAAAAAATTGCCGGACTTAATCCTGAACCTATCAACTATGGTCTCATTCCCGGTTGCACCTATACTACCCCTGAAATTGCTTCTGTTGGATTGACAGAACAAGCTTGTGTTCAAGAAGGTAGAGAAATTTTAGTCGGTAAATTTCCATTTACTGCATCCGGTAAGGCAACAGCCGCAGGAAGTCGTGATGGTATGGTGAAAGTAATCTTTGACAAAAATAGTAATGAATGGATTGGCTGTCACTTAATTGGGGATAATGTTACTGAAATGATCTCCGGTGCAGTATTGGCAATGAGTAAAAAAGTAACCGGACAAGATATTCTGGAAGCAGTTCATCCTCACCCAACACTCTCTGAAGCGATCATGGAAGCTACCGCTGCCGCTTACGACAAAGTGATCCACCTATAGAAATACTCAATGAAAAGAATAATCCTATTCAACCTCATCCTGTTCCTTCTAACTGTCGGGTTTGCCCAAAAAAAGGAACCCGCTAAAATAGACAGATGGAGTGGGTTGGGGTTCGATTTTTACGTAGGCGGTGGGATTTACTTTGCAGACTCTAAAACAGCACAATATTACAATGCTGATCCAAGTCACGAAGTAAACTTAGGATTGCTTTTTGATAATAAGTATCGCTACGATGAGATCACGAAATTAATTATAAATAATTATCCCTACGTGGACTCTATTTGGTTTGATCCGGCTGACCTGCCAAAAAAAGTGAAATATAAACTGGGAATGTGCTTGGGATTGGGAATGAAATATCAGTTTCATAAAAACTGGGGTTTGATGATTAATTATTCTCATATTCGGTTAACTGCTTCCGATGTTTTCCTGATCCGATTTCCACAACCTCCGGGAAATATCAGAAATGATTACGCCATGGAATACCTCAAAGCAGTAGAGGAACGCTCTTTTTTTGATGTTGGGATAACCCACACTTTTCACGCACACCAAACTTTAAGACCATTTCTTGAAATGGGACTACAATTTAACTACATAAAAGTGAGAAGTTTTGAAGCCATCATCGAAGATCGACCTTTTGATCTACTTGGTTCTGTATCAACCCCTTATGTCCCCGGACAACAAGTAACACCCAACTACCGCAATTGGGGCGCCCCCGGATATGGGCTCTCTTTTTCAGGAGGAGTTAAAATAATATTTAATCAAATTTTTTCATTGGATCCGGTAGCCTTTTTCTCCATCAGTTCTATGGGACACTCCGATAACTTAATCGGATATAATCAGGGATTTACCTTTAACTATGGTATCATGATCCGTTTGGTCATGAGCGACCTCTATTTTAATAAGTAGTTTTTTTATATATTTGCCATTCCTGGTTTTGACTTCAAAACCAAAAGATGTTCTATTTTATTTTACTCACTTTTCTTCCATTTTTACTATGAATATTGATCAATTTAGGGCAGAAATTGCCAAATATCAAAAACAACTTGCACAACCCATCCCAACTGAAATGAACCTCTGCATTGAAAAAATCTCCCAATTGGGAGCCATTCATTATCGTACAGGTTATCTGTTAGCCAATGCCAGACGCTTTCTCAGAAAAGTGAAAGAGGAAAAAACGAAAGATCAAATTGACAAAAAAAAAGAAAATAAGTTCTCTTATCAGGTCCAGAATACACTATTGGATGGAACTGTTGCCGAGGAAACATACCTGGTGGAGTTGCTCGAAATGATGAATTTCTCCTGTACCCAGCAAATTGAAATCTGCAGAACCATAATCAGTAAAGAGAAGGAGGAGTTGCGCTACTCCGGAATCAATCTACCGGGATAAAGCCAAAAAAAGGCAGAATCGTTTGACTCTGCCTTGATCTTTATTTGAGTAATACAAAAGATGAAGATTAATCTTCCTCTTGCATTTCTTCTTCGTATTTCTTAATGATTTCGCTTTGAACATCAGCAGGAACTTGTTGATATTCAGCGAATTTCATTCCATAAGAAGCACGACCAGAGGTGATTGAACTCAATGTAGTAGAGTATTTATTCATTTCTGCCAATGGAACTTTTGCTCTAATCTTTTGAAATTCACCTTCACTATCCATTCCCATTACAACACCTCTTCTTCCTTGAAGGTCAGTCATCACATCACCCATTCTTTCTGAAGGAACAAAAATTTCAACATCATAAATCGGTTCAAGAATCTTAGGACCAGCATTTTTAAACGCTTCTCTAAACGCATTTCTTCCTGCCAATTTAAACGCCATTTCGTTAGAGTCAACGGGGTGCATTTTACCGTCATAAATATTCACAACGATATCACGTGCATAAGAACCTGTTAGTGGTCCCTCTTCAATTCTCTCATTGATCCCTTTCAGAATAGCAGGCATAAAACGAGCATCGATAGCACCTCCTACAATACAGTTGTTGAAGATTAATTTTCCGCCCCAAGGTAAGTCATAAGTATCTGTTCCTCTGATAGGATATTTGGTTTGGTTTGGCATACCATCATAGTAAGGCTCAATCAACATGTGAACTTCACCAAATTGTCCTGCTCCACCAGATTGTTTTTTATGTCTGTACATCGCCTCTGATGACTTGGTAATAGTTTCACGATAAGGAATTTTTGGAGCATAATATTCAATCTCAATCTTGTTGTATTTTTCAATCATGAACTTGATAATATTCAAGTGTTGTTCTCCCTGACCGGATATAATTAACTGTTTTAGCTCTTTGGATTGTTCAGACAAGAAAGTTAAGTCAGTTTTACGGTATTCATTCAAAATAGCTCCCAATTTTTCATCATCTGAACTATTTTTCGCTCTTACTGCCGTTCTGAATTTAGGTTCAGGATATTCTGTTGGAACAATTACTTCTGAACCTGATTTAACCAAAGTATGTGAAGATTGAGTTCCCTTTAATTTGATTGTTGCAATGATGTCTCCGGCAACTGCTTTTTCTACTTTTTCTTTATTTTTTCCGGCAACACACAAAACTTGTGATAATCTTTCTTTAGCTCCGGTTGTAGTATTCACTAAATCCATCGCTTCAGTAATTTCACCACCATAGATCTTCATAATTGCAAGCTCTCCAATATGTTGCTCAATTGAAGTTTTGAATACATAAGCTGCTGTTGGATCAGAAGCTTTACAAGTCAACTTATTTCCTGATTCTGTTTCTACGCCGGACATTTCATCTGGTGAAGGACAGCTATCTTTAATGATCTCCATCAATCTGGTTACTCCTTGATCCGATTTAGTAGCAATACAAACAACTGGGAAAGTTCCTCTACTGATGATTCCCAATTTCAATCCGTGTGCCATCTCCTCTTCGGTCAATGATCCTTCTTCAAAGAATTTATCCATCAATGCTTCATCATTTTCAGCTGCTGCTTCAATTAACGCATTGTGCAACTCTTCTGCTTTGTCTTTTTCACTTGCAGGAATCTCTTCGATAACAGGAGCTCCACCACCTACAGGAAATTTCATCAATTTCATTTTCAACAGGTCAATCACACTGTCAAAACCGATTCCCGCATTCACAGGATATTGGAAAGGAACTACATTATTTCCAAAGTATTGTTTCAACTGACGAATCGTTTCTTCAAAGTTTGCTTTTTCATGATCCAATTGATTCACTGCAAACATAACAGGAGTATTCATTTTTGCAGTCCATCTCCATTGAATTTCTGCACCAACGTCAACTCCATTTTGAGCGTTGATTACCATCAAAGCAGTATCAGCCACTCTCAACGATCCGATTACTTCTCCGATAAAGTCATCAAAACCCGGACAATCTATCATATTGATCTTAATCCCTGCATACTCAGTATACATTACTGTTGCCTGGATCGATTGTTGTCTTTCTAATTCAATATCACGATAATCCGATAGTGTATTTTTATCTTCAACTGAACCTCTTCTGCCAATCACTTTTCCATGAAAAGCCATGGTCTCGGCTAGTGTTGTTTTTCCTACTCTATTCCCCCCTATGAGGGCCACGTTTCTAATTTCTTTGGTTTGATAAACTTTCATTGCAGTATTTAAATTATTCTAAAATTTTACTTGAATTTTGATTCTAAAATTGAGGTGGCAAATATAGTAAAAAAAACGATATTAAATATAAACTATTTTTTTATCATTTTTTTAGTAACATATTGACCCTTTTGGGTTTTAATTCTCACCAGATAAAACCCTGAACTGTACTCAAATGGATATTCTATCCTATTACCCCCTGCCTCTAATGAGATCCGTTTTGAGCTAAGCAATTTGCCGTCTATTCCCCAAATCTGAATCTCTACCTCTTCTGCTTGCTCCGGACCAATCTCCATGACTATTCGATCTTCAATCGGACTCATTATCCAGCAATTCAAAGCAGGATATTCTTCAATCGAATTGATTGTCGCATTCACATCCAGTTGCAACACTATAGGCAAGTGATCGGAAACCTGATACAATGCTTGCGCTATCGAATCGGGAACAACACTGTTAGAAGGAGAAATAATAGTTCCATTGAATCGTTGTCCATCTTGTCCAACAGCACGATAACTCTCATTAATCGATTTTACCTTTTTACTACCATAATAAACATAAGGGGAAACCAAAATAAAATCGAAACGATCGTCCAGCCCCCCTGATGCATAACATCCATTAGAAGAAGAAGTATGAGTTGATTGAGTATGATATGGAGCAAACTGACTGTTATTGTTCCATTCTCCCGGCTTATTGATCGGATCATACAATCTGAATAGTGTGTTGGAATAGTTAATCAAATGCTGATAGGCCGGTTCTGAAGAGGAATAGAGATTGAAATCACCGGAAAAAACAAAATTGTCAACCAAAGGGATCTGCTCCAGCTTATTCATAAGAGCTTGTACTTGTGTTAATCTAAGCTGCTTATCAGAATCATAGTATCCTGCTTTGAGATGCGCTACGATAAAAGTTGTAAAAATGGTGTCTCCTTGACTTAATTGTGGTGTCTTGTAGTACATTTTATAGCCATTGATATCCCGAACCGATGTCGTAATATAAAAATGGGAATGAAAAGCTAACTTTCTCGAGTCATAGTAAAGCATATTCGCAATTGAGCCTCCGGAAAAATTGGTTAACGGACAATTTTTATAATAATCTACTCCATTGCTATTCAAAACCTGATTCAAAATCCGATCCACGTAAACCGACTGACTTCCAATCTCATTCACAGAAAAAACATCCGGTTTTTCATATTGAATAATTTTTCTGAGAGAAAGATCTTTCTCATCCAGGTATTGAGCTGAAACCTGACATCCTGAAGGTACCGAAGTGGTATAATAAAGTAAATTGTAGTGCATCACTTTTATCGTATCTGCCATCAATACAACACTTTTCAACACAATAAAAATAAAAACCAATAAAGAAATTCGTTTTATCAACATCATATTAAAACATTACAAAAAAAAAGAGGAGTTTGACCTCCTCTTTTTGATTTTATTAAAAGGGCAAATCGTCCGATACGAAATCCGTTTCCGTACTGACGGGCCCCGCTTCCGCTTGAGGTGCCTGAATCACTTTTTCCGCTGTTGGTTTATTATCCCCATCATCCTTACTCCCCAACATCGTAAAAGTAGTCGCCTCAATCTCAGTTGTATACTTCTTAATTCCATTATCTTCCCAAGAACGTGTTCTTAATCTCCCTTCGAGATAGATCTGTTTTCCCTTGGTTAGATATTTTTCAGCAATCTCTGCTAAAAAACGCCAACACACAATGTAGTGCCACTCTGTGTGTTCCACTTTGTTCCCCTCCTTGTCTTTATACACTTCAGAGGTTGCTAATGAGAAGGAAGCTTTCTTCAATCCTCCTTCGAAGGCTCTGACTTCAGGATCTCTTCCGAGTCGGCCAATCAAAATTACTTTGTTAATTCCAGACATAGTAGTTAGTTTTTAGTACACAGCAAAGATAGAATAAAATTTTCAAATAGCCAAATAAATTTTTTATTTTTTTATAATTGGCTTAAATGTTGATCTGTCTAGTATATTTTGAGCATTTTCCATTTTCATTAATTGTTCAAGTGTTACTTCGGGATTGTTTTTCATGAACTCTTTCACGATTTTCCATCCAATAAACTGTCCCATCCTTCCGGGAGAAACATTTCCAAATGGCTTGGTAAAAGGAGATTCCTCTATCATATTCCGCACCACATCATCACTTTTAGAAAAAATCTGATTTTTTTCTATCAAATGACCCCACACATTGGGATAGTAGGTTTCCGCCCACTTAAATTTTTCTTCGGTATAACCAATAATTAAATTTTTAGGAAGTTGGGGTAACATCATCTCTGTAAAATAGAGCTTTTTTCCCTCTTGAATCATCCAATCCAATAATGTAACCAACTCTTTATCCGGAAGATGCCGATAAACAATTGCTTTTTTAAAAATATCTACAGGAATATATTTTGCTTCCATCCGTTCAGTTATATATTTTGGAATACCCATTTTCGCGTAATAAGAGTATCCGGTACCCAAATATTGATCCAGATTAATGTACAAAATTTGATCAAAAAAATAAACTGAGGGCATCTGAAGATCCAAACCCGGTACAATAGTGATCATGGTTGGAACAGAATCTTTTGGAAAATAGTTTAAGTAGTACGAAAACGCTTGTTTTAACTCCTCTTTCAAAGGCTCAATATTAGCAAACAAAGCTTGAGATTTAGAATACAAATCTTTGATAAAACGGTCATCAAGATAACCTTGTAACATTTTTTTTACTTCCGGATCCTGAGCATATTTTTTATCTATCAGATAAGGAGGATATTTTTCTGTTAACTTCGTTATCTCCTCATCAAAATGATTGAAGTCAATCCCGAAAAGATCCTGTTCATAACGTAAAATCGCCACAGAAATCTGCTTTTCAACCTTTTTTGCCTCCCTTTCCGTCACCATATTGGGTGACGTTGATTGGGGAGAAAAGAGATACACTACTCCTATTACAATTCCAACAAGTAATAGAGCAGCCCCTATCCAATACCACCTTTTTCTGTTTTTTATTTTTTGTTCCATTTCCAGGTTTCAATCATTTGTAAAAGATCATTTCTTAAATATTGGATTACGGGCTGTAAAGAGTCATTGTTGGGAACAAAGTTGAAATAGAGTGATCCTCTGACAAAATGGGAGGTGCTGTCAGTAACCCAAAATCTGAGTGGCGTGGCTGCTCCTTTTCCCTCAATATCATAGATATAGCCAAATAATCTTGCATTGGGATCCTCAATGACTGAATATTGAATATCATCCGCTTTACGATTCTCCACATGAAACATCAACATCTTATCCTCATTGTACATCAAATCACGCAGATTATTATGTAACCTGATTGAGGTCATCTTAAAAGTGGCATTCAACGAGGGATAATCTACGTCAATCCACATATTATCCTGTTCTTTTTTACTGATTTTCAGCTCCGCCAGTTCATTTTTCTCAAATTGAAACGGGATTACAGAATCAAAAAGCTTATATTGAGGTTCCGGAATCTCAATCCTGAAGTAACCCTTAGGTTTAGCAGAATTAGAATCCCCTTTCTTAACACAAGAAACAGCAAGGAGAGCAATGCAAACTCCCAAAAACAGAACTTTTATTTGCCGCATTAGTGCAATAATCTCTTAGATTTTAACAATATTGACAATCACTTCTACCGCCTTCACCATTGATTCTACAGGAATAAACTCATATTTCCCGTGGAAATTGTGTCCTCCGGCAAAGATGTTGGGACAAGGCAATCCTTTGAAAGAAAGGTTGGCTCCGTCTGTACCTCCTCTGATCGGTTTTACAATTGGCTTCACGCCTGCATCAACCATCGCTTTTTCGGCTCTTTCCACAATATGATACACAGGCTCAACCATTTTTCTCATGTTAAAGTATTGATCTTTGATCTCCACTCTCACTCTTCCCTCGCCATATTTTTTATTCATAAACTTCATCACATCAATCATATACTGCTTTTTATTTTCAAAAAGCGTTTGATCATGATCTCTGATAATATATTGTAATTCAGCCTCTTCCACTTCTCCCTTCATACTAATCAACAAGTAAAATCCTTCATAATCCTGAGTGTATTGAGGTCTCTCAAATTCAGGAAGTAATGCGTTGAACTCCATCGCCAAAAGCTGTGCATTCACCATTTTATTCTTAGCATAACCGGGGTGAACATTTCTGCCCTGGAAAAACACCTTGGCTCCCGCAGCATTGAAGTTTTCAAACTCCAACTCTCCAATTCCACCGCCATCCATGGTATAAGCAAAGTCAGCACCAAAGGAAGCAACATCAAAATGGATCACTCCCTTTCCAATCTCTTCATCTAAGGTAAAACCTACCTTGATTGGTCCATGCTTAATCTCCGGATGCTTCACCAGATACTCCATCGCAGTTACGATTTCCGCAATACCCGCTTTGTCATCTGCTCCCAACAATGTTTTGCCATCGGTAGTCAGCAGGGTTTGTCCTACATAATCAAGCAATTCCGGAAAATCTTCTACCGATAAAACCGTATTGCTCTCCTTATCGAGTAGAATATCTTTTCCATCATAATTTTCAATAATTACCGGTTTCGCAATCCCCGGCATATCGGGAGCTGTATCCATGTGAGCCAAAAAGCCAATCGTTGGCGCTTTCTCATCACAATTCGCTGGAAGCAAAGCGGTTACATAACCATGTTCATCTTTGCGAACCTCTTGCAAACCGATTTGTTTTAATTCTTCAACGAGATAATCTCCGAAAACCAACTGTCCATGAGTAGAAGGATATGTTTCTGAAGTAGGATCTGCCTTTGTGTCAAAGGAGATATATTTTGTAAAACGATCTATAAGTTGTTTTTTCATCTTTCTTGTCTTAATTTTTAGTGTTATTTAATATTTAATTTTTTACGAATATCCTTAGGTATCGCATCTTTATGAACTATAATGTTAATGGTTTGCATTTCAACAAATGGGAAAGAAGCATAAAAATAACCTTCGTAAGGATTGCTCGATTTCAATCCCCATGAATTTTTTACGATAAAATATTTATTCCCGACTTGATCTGTCGCAATACCGGTTAAAACCATACCATGATCATCAGTAGTGGTATAATTATCAAAAGCGATCTGTCTCATCTCTTGAGTAATCTCTTGCTCTTTACCGGGTTTATCAAATGTGTAAAGCTCTTTATCTCTCTCATTTTGAGATAAATTTTCCCATCTTGCACGATCTGATCCTGATGTAGAAGTAAAATCTTTTTCCGGAATAATGGCAACCCCTTTTCTCCAGTTAAATCCTTTGTGACTCACATCGGCACCCCAGGCAATAGTATATCCGTTGTTGATTGCATTTTCCATAATGATCATCATCTCCTCCAAAGGTACATTGTAGGATTGTTCCAATGCCCAATTGTCAGGAATCTCAATCGCAAATTTGGTGTAAAAAGGATGGTGTGTGAAGGAGGTGATACTGATATAATCATCCATGTTCAAACCCAACTCTTTTCTAAAAGATTCCGGTGTATATTTTTTGCCTTCATACTCAAATTCGGATGGAATTTCACCCAAATAGGTGTTTACAACTGCTTCAAATCCTTTTCTCCATTGTGGAGAAAGTTTCTTTTGAGGATTTTTTACAATCACATCCACATACGCTTTGGTTAATGCATCCAACTCACCATGTACGTGTCCGGCTTCCTCATCAAACAAACCGGTATAAGCAGATTCCGGAACAATACCATACATTTTGATCATATTGAATACATCAAAAAAGGCACCACCGCCACCAAAATTAAAATTTCCGTGCATTCTAACGTAAATATCTGCTTTGTGTAAATAAGTTCTGTTGACAATAAACATCTCCGACAAGTCATACTCTCCCTTACCCATTCGTATCAATTCAGCTTCCAAAAAGCCCAAACCGGAAAAACTCCAGCAGGTACCGGATCGGTTTTGATCCTTAACCGAAGTAACCGGAATCGATTTCTGAGTTGTGAAAATATAACCTTCCCCTTCTTCCTGAGCAAACAGAGGTTGAAATGAAAACAAAATAATCCCTGATAAAAGGAGTAATAATAATTTTTTATTCATAATTAAATAATCTTTTTATAATTTTTAATAAATATTTATATAAATTTTCTTCTTACCAAGTCACAAAATGTTAAATAAGCAGGCGCTGTCGTATCCCAGAAATAATAATTTTTCATCTCATCGATATGTCCAAACGCTTCATCCATATTGCTGCTATTGTTGATTTTCTGGATTGCACTGCTGAACTCCTCTCCTTTTCCTTTAAATAACTCCTTGATAAATAAGAACTTATCATTAATCGTAATTGCTTTGGTCAAATCATGAATTTTGGACTGTTGAAAATGAGTCACCACTGAGTTATCCTCTTTCTTATCGGAAAGCAGATCATGCAACGATCTTTTCTCTTTTTTAGGTTCCTCTTTCTGTTCAAAATAGGGAATAGTATGAGGTTTCGGAGCCGCAGGTTGCGTTTCTTTCGGATCATCCTGACGAATAAACTCCACAATATCATCTTCCATGAAAAGATCTGTCTGTAAGCCGGGTTGTGGTTGTGGTGCCACCTCTTTTGTTTCCTCTTTGGGAGTTTCAGTAGCAGTAGGTTTTTCTGTTTCTTTTTGGATTTCAATAATTTGGGGGGGATCCTCCCGCATTTCCTCCCGCTCTGGGGACACCTGCTCGCTCACCTGTTCTGAAGCAGCAGCCGCTTCTTTTTTCAAACTCTCTATTTCGGTTTGCAGTTGCGAAATAGTGTCATTCTTCTGCTGTAGTGCATCCATCATCTGCTGATGCTCTTCCTTGGAGCGATTCACTTCCGATTGCAACTGCTGAAGTTGAGTGGTGAGACTTTTCTCCCCCTCATTTTTTATTTCTAACTGATTACGCAAATCTACAACCTCATTCTGAGAAGCAGTACCTGCTTGCTGCAATTCTTCCAACTGTTTGGTTAACGACTCAATCTGTGCTTTGAACTCTTGCTCCAACTGCTGAGACGCCACATTCGGTTCCGCATCCAACGAAAATCTGACCTCATTGGGAAGCTCATCTGAGACCGGAGTATTGATCAATTGAATATAGGCTGCACGAACATGATGCAAAATGATCTCCTTCTCAATAGGAGTGTAGGGAACATCAGCATTATTGATAACATTCAGTGTTTCAATAACTTTTGCAATTAAACGGGTAGGTTTTTCCATAATGAACCGACAATTTTTAATGGTTTGAATTTTTATCAATTATTAAAAAAAGATATCAAAAAAAAATGTAATTTTGTTCTTTCATAATCAAACGTCAAAAATACAAAAAAAATATCATTTATATTACAGATGTTTCTTGAAAATAAAGCCGATAAAAAACTAAAGCAAGGGTGGATTGAAGTGATCACCGGTTCCATGTTTTCCGGAAAAACGGAAGAGCTGATTAGACGCATTAAAAGAGCTCGTTTTGCAAAACAAAAAGTGGAGCTTTTTAAACCCAGTATCGATACACGTTATGCAGATTCGGAGATGGTTTCCCACGATAAAAAAGCGGAAGAGGCAACACCTGTAGTCAATTCCGCTGAAATTCTGCTCTATGTCAACAGCGAAGATGTGGATGTCGTAGGTATTGATGAGGCTCAATTTTTTGATGATGGACTGATTGAAGTGTGTCGCACCCTGGCGAATCAGGGAGTTCGTGTCATTCTCTCCGGTCTCGATATGGACTTTCTCGGCAGACCCTTCGGACCCATGCCCGGACTGATGGCGATTGCCGAATATGTTACCAAAGTGCACGCCATCTGCGTTCGATGCGGCAACCTGGCTTCTTTCTCTTTCAGAACTATTGAAAACGACAAACAGATTCTACTGGGAGAAACAGAAGCATACGAACCACTTTGTCGGAAATGTTACCACGCTGCAACTAAAAATTAAATCTTTTTTTGTACTTTTGCAGCCGTTTTAGGAAACTGCAATGACTCTCTATTTGAACGTTTTAAGTTTTATTCAATTCAAAATCACCGACCTGATTGATATTCTTCTGGTTGCGTTTATTCTTTTTCAGTTCTACAAATGGCTGAAAGGAACCGCTGCCGTGAGAATTTTTATCGGATTGATGATCCTTTTTGTGATTTGGAAAGCAGTCTCTCTCTTGCAGTTGAATATGCTGAACGTGATCCTCGAACAGTTTCTGAGTGTCGGGGTGATTTTGTTGATTGTGGTGTTCCAGCCGGAATTGAGGAAATTTTTACTCTATCTGGGTAATACTGAAGTCTTGAAATGGGCACGTTTCTACATCAAAGGGAAAAACATTCCCGCAGATTATGCAGAAGACGTAGAGGCCATTACACGTGCTTGTGAAAGAATGTCGGCAAGCAGAACCGGTGCTTTAATGGTGTTTGCACGAAAAAATCCACTGGATGAGTTTTTAGCTACCGGACAAGAGATTGACGCTGTGGTATCCCAGGAATTGTTAGAAAATCTCTTCTATAAAAACTCACCGTTGCACGATGGGGCTGTTATTATTGCTAACCACCGCATCGCCGCTGCACGATGTATTTTGCCGGTATCGGAGGATGAATCAATCCCTTCCGACTTAGGTTTACGACACCGTTCCGCCATCGGAGCAACCACCCATACCGATGCCATCTCCGTCATTGTTTCAGAACAAACCGGTCACATCTCCTGGTGTAAAGGCGGAAAACTCACCAGAAACATCTCCCCCTCAGTCCTCAAACAAATGATGACCGACGAAATTTACGCCGAAAGAGAAAAGAAAAACTAAAAAGATTTCGGTGCTACAAGGTAGAAGGTAGAATGAAGAAGGTAGAATTAAAGGCGGAAATCGGAAGGCGGAAGGCGGAATGAATAAATTTAGAATTTAGAGTTTAGAATTTAGAAATATTTGAATATCAGGTATTTACATTTTAAAATAGATTTCATATTTCTAATTTCACACTTCTTACTTCAAAATAACCCCAAAGGGGTGACATTATTATAGCAAAATATTGACCCCAAGAGCCCAAAGAACCCCGAAGGGGTGACATTATAATAAATTTGGGCTAAAGCCCTTGATATCTTGGGGTTAATTCCCAACCATGCCCTAAAGGACATGGCTATTGATATGAATATCAATGAGATACGCTAGATATTTGACCATTTTCAATTTTCAATTTTCAATTTTCAATTTATAAAAAAACTTTCGCCTTCCGACTTTCGACTTTCGACTTTCGACTTTCGACTTTCGACTTTTTTTGATCCGCAATCCGCCCTCCGAAATCATTTGATTATCACCTTCTTAACCCCCAACACCGATTCTTTGTTTCGGAGCGACAAAAAATAGATTCCTGCCGGATTATTCGACAAATCAATGGTCATGCTTTCGGAAATTGTTGTTGAATAGACTGAAACACCCAACAGATTAAATACCTCTACATAACAATCTGTGCAATTTTCATCCAAATCAAGATGTATTAATCCATCGGAAGGGTTGGGATACAGTTTGATTTTTAAAGACTCATAATCGTTTATACCAACATAATTATAGTGACAACCAAGATTATCATGAAGTACAAATTCTAATTGAGTACCCCGAGTAATACATAGGAGTAATGGCAAAAAGGGTTCATAAGACACACTTACAAAGCCGAATGGACCATAGGTTGGACCCACACCTTCAATAAATTTTAATCTGACATTATATTCCCAATCCAACCCATTATAGAAATAAGTGTAGGTAATATTTTCATCAATATTAGGAAAATGAATAATTTTTCTCCCATTTTCATAAGTTACACTATCAACCACAAGTTTATAACCTTGTTCAGTAAAGTAGTACTCCGTACCAAACTCACTATCCAAAGTATATAATTGAAATGTATCTCCTTGATTTAAAGACATATCACAAATCAATACTTCATCTTCTATCGAAGGAAAATAACGAAAAATTTTACCTGTTGTATCCTCCCTTATAAATATATCTTCATCAAAAGCCCTCAGATTATCTTCATCAAACTCGGGTCGTGATACATAATAAGTTTTATCATTTATTGTGTGTTGATTCGTTTTTATAACCCAGTACGTGAATGTGGAAACACAATCCGGAAAACGATCAGAGGATAAATCTCCTTTCCAAGTTATGGGATGCAAAATGTTATATTTGTTGGTATCCGCAAAAAATGAAACATAACTTTGACTCAACAAAGTCAATGATGAAAAAATCAATGCTGCAATAAATAAAAATCTTTTCATATCGTTTGTTTTTAATTAATCCCGATTCCGTAATTCGTAATTCGTAATTGATCCTGCATATCCAAAGCGTTTAATGCTTCCGAGTGGGGGAAAAACACAACTAAAAAGTCACCCTCTATGCTGCCCCCTAATTTTTTTTATTTCCAAAAAAAACAACTAAAAAATCAACTCTCAAAGATATAATTTTTTTCGATAGATTCGGCAAAAAAAGAAAATAAAAGTTGAACGAAACACGTTATAGTCGGATAATCCTTTTGATAATGAAAAAATTGCTGCCTTTTTTCGCTTTTTTGTTCCTTTTGAACTCTTGTGGAGAGTATGTTCATCCCACAATTCCAACGCGAAAGGTCGATTTTTTTATTTACCTCGATGATATTCGGTATCAAAACCTGCTCAATTATGGTGGCTACGTTTATTTGACCGGAGGGGTGAATGGATTGGTGGTTTACCGGGTTGCTGAGAATATGTTCGTGTGTTATGACAGGGCTTGTCCTCACGATTGGCAACATCCGGATTCATGGATTTGGGTTGAAGATAGCGGACTCACCCTTCAATGTACACTTTGTGGCTCCCGATTCAATATTTTGGACGGGAATATAGTCAACGGACCGGCAGTCAATCCGTTATATACTTATCGTACAGCCTTTGATGGTATCCGACTTCGAATCTACAATTGAGGCAACATATTATACACCAAATCAACCATTCTGGGTCCGGCTTCTTTGGCGGCTATTAATACCTCTTCATGGGATACTTTTTCTACTTGTCCCACAACACCCAAATCGGTAATTACGGACAAAGCAAACACTTCCATCTTTCTGTGACGGGCAACAATAGCTTCCGGAACGGTGGACATGCCGACTGCATCTCCTCCTAAAATATAAAAAGCTTTATACTCGGCAGGTGTTTCAAAGCAAGGACCTGAAACCCCTACATAAACGCCCTGTTGTAAATGGAGTTGTAGCGTTTTTCCGGTTTCAAATGCAATTTTTTGGATTCTTTTCGAATAGGGTTCACTCATATCCAGAAAACGAACTCCCATGCGGTCGTCGTTAGGACCTAAAAGAGGATTATCACCCATCATGTTGATATGATCTTTAATAATCATGATATCGCCCACCTTGAAAGAAGGATTCATTCCTCCGGCAGCATTGGACAGAATCAATATTTCAACGCCCATCTCTTTTAAAACCTGGATGGGATAAGTTACCTCCTTCATGGTATAGCCTTCGTAGTAGTGAAATCTACCGGAAAGCACAACAATATCCACTCCGTTCATTTTTCCAAAAACCAAACTGCCTCTGTGCCCTTTGACAGTGGACACCGGAAAATATGGAATTTCAGCGTAGGGAATTTCTACTTCGATATCAAGATGATCAACCAAACCGCCCAATCCTGAACCTAAAATAATTGCAATCTTGGGATGAGTATGATATTGTGGTTTTAAAAAACTTACACTTTCTTTAATTTTTTCGTACATATTCTTCAATTTTTGATTTAAATAGTTCCTCTTCGTATACAATCTGAACCTCTATCGGCTGTAAAAAGAACGGGAGCAAAGATAAACAATTTTGTTGAATTCCCTTCAACCTCATCCAATCTTTCTCAGTTGTAACGATAATTGCATTTTTATGGCAACATTTGGTATAAAAATTATGGATTTTTTCTAGATCCTTTTCGGTGTATATGTAGTGATCCGGAAAATCAAACAATACGATTTTTGAAAATGAATTTTCCAGGTATTTTAATAAGTTTCTTGAATTGGCGATACCTGTTACAACAACCACTTCCTTAATCGTATCCAGTTCCAGATTGCCGGCACTCTCTGTTAAAGGAATTAACGGGTTATATTGAATGGTTGAAAAGAACAACAACTGATTCGGTTTGAGTTTCAATTTCTCTTCAACCACCGATGCCTGTACTTTATCCAAATTTTGCGGAGATTTGGTTACCACCACCATATCCGCATGGCGGGCAACCCTTCGTGATTCTCTTAAATTACCGGCAGGAAACGGAACATCGTTGATATAAAGGTCATCGTACTCCGTTAAGAGAATTTTATGAGAATAGTTCACCGCCAAATGCTGAAATGCATCATCCAGCAAAATGAGATCCAGGTCGGGATAGGTTTCCAGCAACCTTTGAATTCCAACGGCTCTCTTTTCCGATACCGCAACCGGTATAGAAGTGAATTTAGTAACATATTGCAAAGGTTCATCCCCCAACATATCGCTGTTCTTTTCATGTTCTGCCAGCTGATTGGACAAAATATACCCTTTACTCTTCCTTCTATATCCTCTGCTCAAAATGGCAATTTTATAATGCGGAGAAGTGAGTTTCACTAAATATTCAATCAGAGGGGTTTTCCCGGTGCCCCCAACTTTTAAATTCCCGACACAAATGGTTGTAACCGGAAAAGATGCGGACGAGATCCATCCCTTTCGGTATAACCAACGTCGAATTCCTACAATTGCAGCATATATCCAGCTAAAAGGCAATAATAACCGTCTCCCTCTCATTGATCTTCCTTTTTCTCCTCTTTGTGTGACCATTCTTCAAAAGCATCAATAATTTTTGTTACCAGCGGGTGTCTTACCACATCCACTTTTTTCATAAATATAAAATCGATTCCCTTGATGTTTTCCAATATTTTGCAAGCTTTCACCAAACCGGATTGTTGATTTCTGGGAAGGTCTATTTGGGTTAAGTCCCCGGTAATGAACAACTTGGCATTTTTTCCCATTCTCGTTAAGAACATCTTGATCTGCCCTTCTGTCGCATTTTGTGCTTCATCAAGAATCACATAGGCATTATCCAGGGTTCTACCCCGCATAAAAGCCAATGGCGCAATCTCAATGGTTTTGTCTTCCAGATAACTCAACAGTTTGGACATGGGCATCATATCCCACAAAGCATCATACAGAGGTTGTAAGTAAGGGTCTAACTTATCTCTCAAATCGCCGGGCAAAAATCCTAGATTTTCTCCTGCTTCCACTGCGGGACGAGTTAGAATAATTCTGCGAATCTGCTTGTTTTTTAACGCCCTAACTGCCAGAGCCACAGCAGTATAGGTCTTTCCCGTACCGGCAGGACCAATCGCAAAAACAATATCATTAACCTGAGAACTCTCAACCATTCTTTTCTGATTGGGCGTAATCGCCTTGATTAATCTTCCTTCCCTTCCATGTAAAATCACGTCGTCAACAATACTATTTTTGTCAAATTGATAAAAAGCGTACTCATCTGATGAAGTGATATTGAGAATATCATTCTCATTGATGGTTCCAAATTTTTCAAAATGTATGATCAACAACTCGATCTTCTTTTCGACATTTTCAATCTCTTTCTCCTCTCCGATCAATTTGATTTCATTACCCCGAGCGGTAATCTTAATTTTGGGATAGATTTCGGACAATAGATTAATATGAGCATTATTCCTGCCGAAAATACTCAATACAATGGTTGGATCTATAATGATTGTTTTTTCCATAAATTTTAATTGATCGATAAATATTCCAAAGGATTAATGGGAACTCCATGAAACCACAGTTCGAAATGCAGATGGGGCATTTTGGATTCCGGTCCACTCTTTCCCATTAAAGCGATAGGCTCTCCGATATATACCGGATCTCCTCTCCGTTTTAAAATGGATTCCACACTTTTGTAAATCGAAATAATCTCTCCCGGATGTTGAATTATGATATAGTATCCATCCTCAGGTGAATAACCGGTAAGCAATACTTTGCCATCTGCCACCGAACTGATAATGGTTCCGGCTGCATTGTATATATCTATCCCATAATGTTGTTCCGTAGGTGAATAAGATCTTTTGACAACCCCCATCGAGGGTGGACTGATCGTCAAAGTTGCAATCGACGCCTTTTCACTGAGTGGAATAGAAGATCTTGTGCTTTTGTCACTGATTTCCATCAAGATATGTTCCACCTCCTGATCTAATTGAGCTGATGCTTTCTCTAACTCTTTTTGAGATACTTTCAAATGGGATTCTACCTTTTCCGCCTCCTCTTCAACTTCGACAACATCAACATGATCATTCATAACATTAACAAAATTGTCAAGATATATTTGATTTTGTCGTAACAAATTCTCTAAAGAATCAACACGATATGCCATTCTTTTATAGGTTCTATACTCATCGGGATTGGTATATCCGGGAACATAGACACGCAATGGTGTAAAAGCAATCAATATCGCAGTGAGAAAAATTAAGAAAAACGCTGCCAGTGTAACCACAACAAAAAGAGTTCTGGGATTCAGCTTAAAATCAAACACACGTGCATGTGTCGATTCATCCAAAATGACCAATCTATGATTGACTTTCCAATTCCTTCTTATAGCACCCCAGGCTTTCTTGATATGTCTAAATCTAAATTTCATAATCCCAATTTAAGAAAGTGCTTGATTAATTTTTTTGGATGATTCTAAAATCGCTTCATACTCCTGAGGGGTAATATCACTAAAGAAATAGTGAACCGGATTCACAGGAATTCCACCTTTTAATACCTCATAATGTAAGTGAGACCCCATAGATAAACCTGTACTCCCAACATAACCAATAATTTCCCCTCTTTTTACTTTTTGTCCCGGTCTTACTGCTCTTTTAGATAAGTGAGCATACACTGTTTTGTAGGAGTAACCATGATTCAAAATCACTGTAATTCCATATCCCGAACCTGCTGCTTCTCTCGAAACCACACCATCTGCGGTAGCATACACCGGTGTTCCCCTTGGTGCTGCAATATCGATCCCGGTATGCATTCTAAGTATCTTTAAAATAGGGTGATATCGTCGTCCAAAACCGGATGTTACATTATACATGTTTTTAATAGGACGAATAGCAGGTATCGCCTGCAACATGTCACTTTTATTCTTAACCATCGACATGACCGTATCTAATGATTTTCTCTCCAAATCAATTCGAAGCGTCAATAAATCGACCTTCTCTGAGATAATATTAAGCAATTCTAATGTTTCATTCTCAGAAATATACTCATATTTCCTGTTTTGACTCAATACAGGATTACGGATCTCAATCGGTACCGGTTCCGCCTCAAAAATGGATCTATATACTTGGTCATCACGATCTTGAATATCCTGAAGAACAATTTCAAGCATATTTATTTTTTTGGCTGTTTGTTTTAATTGTTGCTTTAACTCATTATTTTCTCTCTGTAACATCCTCTCTTTAGGTGAGTCGATGACATAAAAAGAGATCCAAACAAACACCAATGCAAAAGCGAGCGCAGTAGCAATCAGCCAAAGCGTTCTTTTGATGAAATCTTTGAATTTGAACTCTGCTTTTTCAAAAGAAAGTGTTGATGGATTAAAATAATAGAAGGTTTTCGCCATACTCTATTTTTTACAAGAAATACACAAAATATAGCCTACACCTATGTTGCTACTTTCATTTTTATCTAATATTTTCTCCAATCTAATTCCGTACAACTGAGAAATATAGCGCAATGACTCCCCATATTCTATCGTATGAAACTCTACTTTGCACTTTTTTTTCTTTTTTTGAATGTAAACTACCTCACCTTCAACGGGTTGGTATTTATAATCATAAATGTCATTATACAATCTCAAATGCGTTTCCGGAAGCTGCACCGACTTGGAAATCTTGGCAAAAGAATCCCCCTTGATGGCAATTACGAACTTTAATCCATCTTTAACATACACTGTTCGATCAGAATAAGGATAATAAACTTCTTCTAAATCACTTGGATCCGTAATTACATACACTTTAGCTTGTACTTCTTTTTGAGTTGCCGTGTCTACCGGTTCCAATTGATATTCTTGAATTAATTCATCGTCAATCACAACTTGAATCTGCATTTCAACTTCTTTTGGTTCTTCTTTTTTTGAAGAAATAAAATCAGGGGGCAGGACAGCCTCACCTCCTTGGTCATTTCTTAACCCTTCTCGATTCTGCTGTTGCTCCACTTTACTCTTGATCTCCTTTTCTTCCACCACCGGCTCATAACCTTTGTCAAAACGATACAAATTATAAGTCTCTATCAATGAAATTAATAAAGCGCCATATTGAGCCCGTTGCGAATGTCCGATTCGCTGTAAACCCTCGGCCCATCCTCTGTAATCTGTTTCTGATAATGCAAAAAGAGGGTCATATAAGCTGTTTTGTTTGATTCTTAACGCATAATCAGTATAAGAATCCCGAACCAGATCATACTTGCGAAAACAAACATTTTGGGTGTTATTATCCTGATGATAACGATTATTTACATCTCCGGCTGTACAGGTTACCGCCAAATGGTTATTAGCAAACTGAGCTAAGTGATTGGTCCCCGCTCGCGTGTAGATCATAGCCTGAGCCAATAAAATACTGGAAGGAATATGGTGATCTCTACCCGTTTCGACAGCAATCGTTGAGTATTGATCAACGTAGGAACGCACAGCCTCGGGATCCAACGACTGAGCAATTCCGGTTTGAATTAAAATCAATACAAATAGAAATAATATTATTCTTTTCATAACTACTCCTTTTTGTTATAATTATTTTTTAAAGAGACGAAACTTCTCTTTTTTTAAATTCACAATCATTCCGGGTTCCAGTACTGTTTTTTCTGAAAATGAGTTCAATTTCATCAAAGAAGCAATCCTGACTCCATATCTTTGAGAAATAAAATGCAAAGTTTCCCCCGAATTGACCCTATGCGTTGCTTGATTATTACCATCCCTTTTTTGCTCAATATAAACAATCTCACCCGGTTCTAGCCCTTTGGTTACAGGAACATCATTATAGTAACGTATCCGTTGCTCATCACTTTGAATATCAGCAGCTATCGATGCATAAGTATCTCCCTTTTTTGCAACAACAAAGAGTACTTTGTTATTTTCATATACCGGTCTGGTTGAAAAAGGATATTTTACTTTTTTATATTTGGAAATTCTTGGAATAAATACAGTAAATTGGGAAACTCGAATCTCTTTCTGATCTAAAACCTCATCACTATCATTATCTTCTTCTATTTCATCTGCCACTTCCACCTGTTGAAGTTCAAACCAACCTATTTCATTTCTTTCCTGATACAAAGTATCCAATCTCGCAAGATCAAATCTTTCAATTAAACTAATTAATCGATCTGCATATTGAGGATTGGTAGCATAACCCGCTTCTTTTAGTCCTCTCGCCCATCCCCTATAATCCATAATATCCAGAGTAAACAAAGTGGCATAACGTGGTCTGCTGGTTAAAAAAAGCGAATGATCATTATAGGAATCCTCCACCTTTTCATATCTCCTGAAACACTCTTGTAAGGTATCGTCGTCAACTTTGATCGTATCACCAACCCACTCTTTATGACATTTGATTCCGAAGTGATTGTTCCCTTCCCGAGCTAATCGACTTGTTCCACAAGCACTTTCAAAAACACCTTGTGCCATTGTTATACTCGCGGGGATCTGATATTCATACATTTTTCGAATAGCCAAATCTTGATACTGTTCAATATAATTTCTAATATCCTGTTCCGTATATTGGGCAAAGGTAGCAAAAAAATTCGATAATAATAAAAAAACAACAACTCTTTTCATACTATAAAATCTCATTAAGATTGTAATGCTTCCATAATTAAAGATCCATAAAAATCGATCAGATCGATGCCATTATATTTCAATTGCCGGGGAATTAAACTTACCGCTGTCTGACCCGGAATGGTGTTGATCTCTAAAAAGTATGGGGTTCCACCCGGAGTTACTATATAATCAATTCTCACAACCCCCTTACAACCAAATCGTTTATATATCAATTCTGAATACTCTTTAATCTTTTTTTCCAATTCAATATTTATCTCAGCCGGTGTTACCACCTCTAAAAAACCGGGAGTATATTTGGCTTCAAAATCATAAAACTCCTTTTTGGAAAGAATTTCAGATACCGCCAAAGCACTGATCTCCCCCTGATACAATGTTACTCCGCATGTCATCTCTCTCCCCGGAATAAACTGCTCAACCATAATTTGGTGATCCACTTCAAATGCCAACTCTATAAACTGCTTGAGTTCATCCAAGTCATGAGCTTTATTCACCCCCACACTGGAACCGGAGTTACAAGGTTTCACAAAACAAGGTAAACCACATTGTTCAATTACTGCGTCATAATCTATCTCCTCTCCTTGATAAAAATGACACGATTTTGCGACAGGTACTCCCCATTGGGAAACGATGCTATTACAAAAATACTTATTGAATGTCAACGCAGAGACAAAACTGTCACATCCGGTATATTTGATGTTCATCATCTCAAAGTAAGACTGGAGTTTCCCATTCTCTCCGGGATCACCATGAATAGCATTAAAAACAACATCAAAAAAAACGACTTCCGTTTGTGTAGTCAAACAAAACCGATCTTTATCAATTTTATACCGGGCCCCATTGGAATCCCGATAAATCCAATCTATACCTTCCACGTAAATCAAGTAAGGAATAAATTGATTTTTATCAAGTGTTGCCTCAATATTTAACCCTGTTTTAACTGATATGTCATGTTCTCCGGAATTTCCTCCGGCAAAAATTGCAACTTTTATCATAATACAATAAGATTCAACGTGCAAAGTTATTAGATTAGTATGATTGTTTGGCTTAGTTCAACCTATTGTTTTTAACAATCAATTGTTAATTTTACAATCAATTCGCTATACTTTTAAAGTTAAAATTACTCATTATACCATCAGTTTTTCATCCTAAAATCCCATTTTTGTTAACACGCATTTAAAAAAAATAATTCATAAAGAAACCCAAATTGTTCTATCTTGTTTATTATCAATATTTTATTAAAATTTTCCTATTCAAAAACATTTTTACAAAATTTATCATTTTTTTTCGTACTTTTGCACCCCAATTTATAGTAAATCAAGTTGTTTAACAAACAAGAAAGGACTAACTTATCGGAAAGCAAATTCAAAGACCGCGTTTTCAAAGAGGAGCTAACCAGAAAAAAGAAGCACCTCATAAGATCAATCAATTTATCACTGCTCCTACTATCAGAATAGTTGGTGATAACATTGAGTCTCAGATTGTATCTCTCAGAGAGGGACTAGCCATAGCTGAACAGATGGAATTGGATCTTGTTGAGATCTCTCCGCAAGCTACCCCTCCGGTGTGCAAATTGATGGATTATCAAAAATTTCTCTACGAGCAAAGAAAAAAAGCTAAAGAGATTAAAGCTAAATCTGCTAAAGTTGTAATCAAAGAGATTCGCTTAGGACCTCATACTGATGATCATGACTTTCAGTTTAAAGTTAATCACGCAGAAAAATTTTTGAACGATGGCTTTAAAGTTAAGGTTGATGTGTTTTTTAAAGGAAGAACCATTGTGTATAAAGATCAGGGTGAATTGATGCTCCTTAAGTTTGCAACAGCTTTGGAAGATGTGGGAAGAGTTGAAAGTATGCCGAAATTGGAAGGAAAAAGAATGATTATGATTCTGGTTCCAAAAAAATAGAAATTTGCCTAAACTCAAAATATTAACATTTAAAACTACTTAAAAAAATGCCAAAATTAAAAACCAAATCTGCTGCTAAAAAGAGATTTTCTCTTACCGGCACCGGAAAAGTAAAAAGACAACATGCGTACCATAGTCACATTTTAACGAAAAAATCTAATAAGAGAAAACGTAATTTGTCCTATAGTACATTAGTCGATGCATCTCAAGAGAAAGCTGTCAAAGGGATGTTAGGACTTCGTTAATCAAATGAATTATTAATTTACCATCAGCCCATTAAGAGTTTCTACGAAAGAAAACGCTGACGTAAAAAGAAAGGAGAATTTATGCCAAGAGCAAAAAATCGTATTGCATCAAAAGCAAGAAGAAAAAAGATCTTAAATCGTACCAAAGGGTACTTCGGTAGACGTAAAAATGTTTGGACCGTGGCTAAAAACACATGGGAAAAAGGACAACTATATGCTTACCGTGATCGCAAAAACAAAAAAAGAACATTTAGAAGTTTGTGGATTACCCGTATCAATGCGGGCGTTCGCGAATATGGCATGTCGTACTCAGTATTTATGGGTAACCTCTCAAAGAAGGGAATCGAATTAAATCGTAAAACCCTCGCCGACCTCGCAATGAATCATCCAGAGGCATTTAAAGCCATCGTTGATTTGGTGAAATAGATAAATCTTAATAACCAAGATAAAGAGTTTTAGGTAAAATAGAAAAGGGATTCATATCCCTTTTTTTTTATAAAATAAATTGCTCATGATTCCGTTTATTTGTATCTTTGCATTCCAAATCAATTCAAAATGAAAAAAAAGTTAATTGTCATTTTCTTACTGGGGTTGAGTGCGATTGGGTTTGCACAAAGATCCGAAATTGGAGGAATGGTTGGGGGTTCTTTTTATCTTGGTGAATTGAATCCCACAACTCTATTTGGAAGTACAAAACCTGCCGGTGCCTTGCTCTATAGGTATAACTTTAATCCCAGATGGGCACTCAAAGCCAATATACTATTTGCGGAAGTAACTGCTAGTGATGCAGTTAATAATAAACAATATCCTAGATACCTGAGTTTTAAGTCACCAATCACTGAAATCTCTGCTCAAGTTGAACTTAACTTTTTTAATCTTTACAATATTCCTGCCCGAAACCACTTTTCTCCATACATATTTACCGGTATCTCCGTCTTTTCCTTTAACCCTAAAGCAGAGTTGAATGGAAGATGGTACGATCTACAGAGTTTTGGAACTGAAGGACAAGGCTTGGAAGGAGAACCTGATCCTTATAGTTTAGTTAGTATGGCTATCCCTTTCGGAATGGGATTAAAATGGAATTTAGGGAAGTATTTTATCCTTGGAGCTGAATGGGGTATGCGATTAACTTTCACTGATTATTTAGATGATGTAAGTGGTGTATATTATGATCAGGATGTACTCATTCAACAAAGAGGTGAATTAGTTGCACAACTTGCCGACAGATCCAAAATCAAAAATATGCCGGGAACACAGAGAGGTGATGCCACAATTAATGATTGGTACTCCTTCGCTGCGTTAACCTTTACGTTTAGAATTGGAAATGAAGATACCTCATGCCAAATTAGATACAATGTAAAACCTAAACGCAACAATAGTGGAAGAAAACATTAATATTATTCATATCCCTACTCATGTTGCCATCATTATGGATGGTAATGGAAGATGGGCTCAAGCACAAGGAGAAGAGCGAATATTTGGACATCAAAATGGAGTACAAGCAGTACGAAACGCTATCGAAGCTGCTGCCGAACTGGGAGTTAAGTACCTCACTCTATATACCTTTTCAACGGAAAACTGGAATAGACCTAAAGAAGAGATCGATGCTCTTATGGATCTACTCATATCTGCAGTGGATAAAGAATTGGATAATCTAATGAAAAACCAAATCAGACTTAAAGCAATAGGAAACTCCCAAGATCTTCCTAAAAACACTTATAATAAGCTAAGCGATGCTATAGAAAAAACAAAACACAATAAAGGACTAACCGTAGTTTTAGCCTTGAGTTACAGTGCAAGATGGGAACTAACCGATACAATGAAACGAATTGGAAACGCATTGAAAGATGGATCCATATCTGTTGACCAAATTAATGAAAATTTAATTCAAAGTTTTCTCTGCACACGAAATATTCCTGATCCCGATATTTTAATCAGAACAGGGAAAGAACAAAGAATTAGTAACTTTCTCCTTTGGCAAATAGCCTACACTGAGCTATTCTTTTTGGATACACTTTGGCCAGATTTTACAAAAAATGATTTCTTAAAAGTAGTGCAAGAATTCCAAACCCGTGAAAGACGATTTGGAAAAATTTCTGAACAATTGATCTCTGAATGATTTTTCATATATTTGCAGGTTATTTTATAAAGTTTAAATGAAATTAATACAACTCCATATCTTTACTCTCTTTTTAATCCTAATTACTTGGTCTATAAAGGGTTACTCACAGGAAGATACCATAAAAACAAGTTTAGGAGACTCGTTTAAAATTGACTTTACATCTCCTAAAAGATACGAAGTTGCCGGAATAACCAACTCCGGATCCGGAGCTTTTGATCCCAGAATGCTTTTTTTTAGCGTTGGTGATATTATAGAAGTACCGGGTGAAGAGATTACTAAATCTATTAAAAGGATATGGAATACCGGTCTCTATGAAGAGATCGATATTACTGTTACCGATGTTAAAAATGACCTTATCTTTTTCAATGTTCATCTAACTGATCGAGCCCGATTGGTCTCTTTTGGATTCTCAGGAACCAAATCTACCCAAGAGAAAGACCTTAGAGATCTCATCAAACTCTCAGCCGGAAATATTGTCAATGATAACATGAAACAAACCTGTATTAATCAAATTAGAAAATTTTATATTGATAAAGGTTATTATCACTGTACAGTTACTGTAGACGAATATCCTGATGATAAAGTAGTTAGAGGAGTGAATCTCGTTTTTAATATCAATAAAGGATATAAAATAGCTATTAGCAACATCCATATCATAAGTGACCGTAACGATATCTCTGTTGGAAAATTGAAAAAGGCAATGGCCAATACAAAAGAAAAAACACGTATTGCACCTTTTCACAAAATGGATACTGTGATCAGATACTTTATTAAAAATCCTGACCAATACAAATCAAAAGATCTATTAGAACACCTTGAGGATTATTTTTCCGATAGAATAAAGATAAGATTAGCAAAATCCTCAAAATTTATCGCCGAAGAGTATGAAAGAGATAAAGCTAATTTAATCGCAAAATATAATGATTTTGGATATCGAGACGCTTATATCCTTTCCGATACTGTCCTTTTTAGTAAAAATAAAGCAGAAATTTTTATTCGTGTAAAAGAGGGCAACCAATATCATTTTAGAAATATTACTTTTTCAGGGAATACCAAGTATGACTCCGAATTACTTTCCCAAATGCTCAATATTTCAAAAGGTGATATCTATAACCAGTCCCGATTGATGACTAATCTCACTGCTAATGAAAGTGGAAACGATATTAGCTCACTTTATATGAATAACGGATATCTCTTTTTCAATGCTGTACCTGTTGAAGTGATGATCGAAAAAGACTCTATTGATATCCAGATAAGAATAAGGGAAGGAAAACAAGCCATTTACAACAGAATATCAGTAAAGGGAAATACCAAAACTAGTGACAACGTAATTTTAAGGGAGGTTTCAACCATTCCCGGTCAACTCTTTAACCGTGCAGATATCATTCGAACTCAACAAGTATTGTTATCTCTCGGTTATTTTAATCAGGAAGCTATGAATGTGATTCCTGAACCTAATGAAGTGGATGGAACTGTAAATTTAACTTATGCTGTAGAAGAAGCATCATCTGACCAGTTAGAACTCTCTTTGGGATATAGTGGACAGTCAATTGGATTAATATTGAGTGCCAGAGTAACTTTAAATAATTTTTCAACTAGAAAACTCTTTAAAAAAGAAGCGTGGACACCACTCCCCAGCGGGGATGGACAAAGGCTCTCTTTACAAGCCTCCATAACACAACGATACTATAGATATTACGTCTTTTCTTTCACTGAACCGTGGATTGGCGGAAAAAGACCCAACTCCTTAACAACTGCATTAACATATCAAGTTCAAAGTAACGGTCTTCTAAAAACTGATGCTAACCATAGATCCTTAACAGTGTTGAGTGCTTCATCTTCCCTCCACAAAAAAATCAAGTGGCCTGATGATTATTTTTATCTCTCCCATACACTCCTTTATCAAAGATATCAAGTTAATAATTATGGATCTCTTTTTGTATTTGCTAACGGGTATGCAAATAATCTGAGTTACACCTTTACAATAGGTAGAAATTCGGTAAGTGCACCAATCTATCCTCGAGAGGGTTCAGATATTCTTTTCTCGGTACAGTTTACCCCCCCTTATTCTTTATTTTCAAAAAAAGATTATTCACAAGCAACTCCACAAGAAAAATATAAGTGGCTTGAAATGCATAAGTGGAAATTTAATATTTCTTGGTTTACCAGAATTGTGGAAAACTTAGTTCTTAATGTTAGATTAAGAACAGGATTTATGGGTCACTATAATTCTCAAATCGGACCCTCTCCTTTTGAAAGGTTTTATTTGGGAGGAGATGGTTTAGCTACATGGCAGTTAGATGGTAGAGAAATAGTTGGAATGCGTGGGTATGAAGAGTTTTCCCTCACTCCAAAAGCTAATGCCGATTTTATTGGAGGAACTATTTTTAATAAGTTTACTGCAGAATTGAGGTATCCTGTTTCATTGAATCCAAGTGCGACAATCTATTTACTTACATTTGTTGAAGCCGGAAAAGCTTGGTTAGATCCAAGAGAATACTCTCCTTTTGCTCTGTATAAATCTGCTGGTGTCGGAGTTCGAATTTTCCTACCTATGTTTGGACTTCTTGGTTTTGACTGGGGCTATGGTTTCGATGCGGTTCCGGGAACACCTAATGCAGGAAAAGGACATTTTCATATCTCAATTGGGCAATCTATTGATTAACCCTTTTAACAAACTAACAATAATTGAGTCTAATAAGAAACATATAAAATATAAAGCTATGAAAAGAAACATTATTTTGGGACTGCTTTTTGTATTATTCACAGTACCCGCTTTCGCACAAAAATATGCATATATTGATTCAGAATATATCTTAGGTAATATTCCTGAATACAATAGTGCTCAAGCCGAATTAGATAGGATTGCCACAATATGGCAAAGAGAGATTGAAGCAAAATTTCAATCCATCGATTCCATGTACAAAGTGTACCAAGTTGAAGCTATCACATTGCCTGAAAATTTAAAAAAGAAAAGAGAAGAAGCCATTATCAGTGCCGAACAAGATGCAAAAAATCTGCAAAAAAGAAGATTTGGAAAAGATGGAGACCTCTTTAAGAAAAGAGAGGAATTAGTTAAACCAATTCAGGATCGGGTTTTTGCCGCTATTGAAGAGTATGCCAGAGATAAAGGATATGCTTTCGTATTTGATGTGGCAGGAGCTATGACTATTGTTTATGCTGATCAAAAATTTGATATTAATGATCAAATCTTAGAAAAACTAGGAATATCTCCTAAATAGTTTTAGAAAATCTTATTATTTTAAAATATAACTTAGAAATTATTTTAACTATTACTGTATGAAAAAAACGATTTTATTATTGTTATCTATCTTTTGTTTAACAACAGTTGGACTCCAGGCACAAGGAAAATATGGTCATATTAATTCACAAGAAGTAATTAAATTGATGCCGGGTGCCGACTCTCTCCAAATTAAGATTCAAATTTTCCAACAAAGTCTCCAAGAGATGTATCAAGGTATGGTAGATGAGTTTACTTCCAAGAAGGACTTACTGGATAAACAAGCCGGTACCATGACTTCATCCGTTAGAAAAAGTAAGGAGGATGAATTAGTAAGTTTACAAAATAGAATTTTGGAATTTCAAGAGAATGTCCAAAGGGATATTGAGGAACAACAATATATTTTGCTCAAACCATTCCACGACCAACTACAAAAGGCAATTGATGATGTAGCTAAAGAAAAAGGTTATGCCTACATTTTTGATACACAAATTTTGCTTTATTCTGGCGGAGATGATATCACCGATTTAGTTAAAGCGAAACTCGGTATAAAATAATGATCCATAATTGTAGAAAAAAACAGACATGAATATAAAAAATTTTGGAATAATACTATTTTTATTTTTCGCAACATTTGCTATTTCTGCTCAATCCAAAGTCCAATTTGGACATATTGATTACGGTGAAGTGATTCGCTTGATCCCTGGTGTGGATACAGCTCAAACTGCTCTAGAGGCATTTACAAAAGAGTTCCAGGATGAAGGTGAAATTTTGGCTTCTGAATTTAGAAAAATGCAAGAACAGTTTGAAAATTTGGCAAACGACCCTAATACTTCTCCTAATATTTTAAAAATTAAACAGGATGAACTGCAAACTTTATATAGGAGAATCGAAGACTTTTCTGAAATGATGCAAATCGAAGTTCAAAACAAACAGATTGAACTATTAAAACCATTTCAGGAACAACTTACAGAAGCTATTGCGGTAGTTGCTAAAGCCGAAAATATTATCTATGTTTTTGATATCTCTACACTTCTCTACTATAAAGATGGTAAAGATATAACTCAACAAGTTAAAAAAGTATTGGGAATTAATGATGCCCAGTAGTGAAGATTGGTTATCTCTTTAAAATCACTTTCCCGGTAATACTTTTTTCAATATTGTTAATTTTATAGAGAAAATAGAACAGATAGACACCATCCGGTAACCCATCACCATCCCAGTTGTTTTGATAATTTGCGGATTTATATACTATTCTACCATTCATTGATTTAATAACCAATTGGGGATTTTCGCATTGTTCAATCCCTTCAATTACAAAATAGTCATTGTATCCGTCTCCGTTGGGAGTAAAGATATTGGGAATAGTCAGTTTTAGGGGTGTAGAGTAAGCAACTTCTACTTCAGGTGCTACCGGATCTTCACTTGCACTAATTGAAGCCGAAGGAACCGAAGGAACAACAGGAGTAGTTGTTTGAGGCTTACTTATTTGGTTTGAATTGTTGTAACTTGTATTTGAGGGGAGGGTAATAGGTGTTATGATAAGTGGATCTTTAACCTCATCACGAGTTTCTTCTATCTCTTGTGAAACACTTGTAGAGAACTCTTTATCTTTTTCAATATGTTTGGTTGCAGAGGTACTCTCCTCAATAATTACAAGATCATCATCCTCATGTATAACGGAGTCACTTAAAGGAAGAGAACTACTATCTACTCCTTGTACAGTTTCTGTTGAAGGGGAGGGGTGAGTCGTATCATTTTCCTTAATCAAAAAGTATGAAACGACAGAGATTAAAGCCACCGAGCCTGTTATAGCTGCCACTTTCAATGGTGCAGCAATCATTTTTGAAATGAAAGAACCGATCTTAGAGCTACTTCCGGAGCTAAAAGAAGTGGTTCGTGATTCCGGTAAAGTTGAACTATCCGTCCCTTGAATTGACAATAGGTTAAGTTTATTTTCGATAGCTTTCCAACAATGATCCGGTGGAAACTTCTCGAAATTATTCACAATATCTTGTATTGAGTTTTTTTTCATCATCCTATTGTTTAATTAGTATATTTAAGTTTATCTTGGAGCCAGGCTTTTCCTTTCGACATTCTGGATCTTGCCGTTCCAATATGAATATCTAACATTTCAGCTATTTGTTCGTAACTATATCCTTCGAAAGCATATAAGTTAAAAACAGTTTTATAAGGTTCAGGAATTGCTTGAATTAGTGCCAGTAACTCTTTCTCGGAAATTTTATCACTCTCCGAAAAGTAGATAGATTGAACCTCAGTGGTAGGATAATCTTCTAAAAAACGGGTCTCTATATGTTTTTTATGTTTCCGATAATAAGAGATTGCACTATTCACCATAACTGTATGTATCCATGTTCTTAAAGAACTTTTTCCCTTGAAGTGGACTAAATTTGTAAAAACTTTGAGGAACCCCTCAACCAGAATATCCTCAGCATCCTCATGAGTTTTAGCATACCGTAAACAGACAACAAACATCTTTGAAGCGTACCTATGATAGAGTTCGTGTTGACTCACTCTATCATTGTTTAAACATCCTTCAATAAGTTCTTGATCTGTTTTTGTAGCTTTCACTTCTCCCTTTTGACGCAGAACTGCGGTGAATGTTCCCGCTGTTTGCAAAAATATTATCTGAGTGATTTTACAATAGATTCAACTTCTCTTAAATAATCTCTTTTATCCTCTTGAGGTGCATAAACAAAACCATCAATGGTTATGACAGCGGTTTGATCTGAATTGATAAAAGAAAAACTGTAAAAAGGACCTCCCATGTTATCTCCTACCGACTCCCAAAGACCTCTCATTTCAACTCCTTTTTTTGATTTGATCGCAATTTCCCGGTATTCCGGATACTCGTAAATATCGGATAGAATTGGATATGCACCTCGTATTGCACCGGGAATATAATTTTTAGTCATTTGATTTCTGGTTTCAACCAATCGTTCTTTTGATAAAAGCAAATCATCACTTTTAAATATCATAATAAAACGATCATTTTTAACAGTCTTATACCTTAACCAGAGAAAATCCGGTTCCTCCCGAGCAATAAAATATTGCTGAGGAATAGTCAAAGAGATTCCGAATTTTTCCTTGATCGTTTTTTCTATCTGTGGACTATTATTCTTAATATTGAAGGCTTGTAAGCGCTTCAGATCATTTTCATACAATTTTTCAATAATCTCATCCTGATGTTGTCTAAAAAGAGCAAGCGTACTATCAACATGATTCCCTTTAATTGTGATATAAACTTGAGGAGAGGCCCAAACATTCTCTTCGAAATTGATACTTGGCTTATCGTAAGAATCAGTAATCTCAAAATATACAATGCTTCGATGTTTACGATAGAATGCATTAAAATCCTCCAAACCAAACTTCAACACATCGAACATCGGTTCAACTTGATTAATTGCCGGTTGGGGTTGTTGTAAAATAGAGATAATCTCTTTGCGTTCTGATTCTGTATATTGCTTTGGGTCCATAACTAAAACTATCTCTCCGGCTTTACCGTTAGAATAATTTTCTACTTTAAATCCTGAACCTGCTTTTTTCCTACACCCCCCTGCAAGTAAAATGATTAGAACAGCTAATAAAATAAGATTTTTCTTTATTGTTTTCATAATACAGTGAAGATTTTTAAGTGGGTTATTTATCTTTACAAAAATATGATTTTTTTACCACTAATTTTTGTACTTTTGTCTATTAATTTTTAAAATTCTATTTTTATGGGTGGTTTTTTCGGAACTATCAAGAACAGAGCGTGTTCTATAGATCTTTTTTATGGCATTGATTACAATTCGCATATGGGAACTCATCGGGCGGGGATGGTAACCATGAATGAAGAGAATAATTTTATCAGGGCCATCCACAATATTGAAAATTCTTATTTTAGAAATAAATTTGAAGATGATCTCCCTTCTTTTAGAGGTAATTCGGGAATTGGTGTGATTAGTGATTCCGATCCCCAGCCTATGGTCATGAAAACCCGTATAGGAAAATATGCAATAGTTACCGTAGCTAGAATTAACAATATCCCTGAATTAGAAGATGAAGTTCTTTCTAAAGGTGCCCACATAGCCGAATTAAGTTTGGGAAAAACATGTGCAACTGAATTAATCGGACTACTCATCTCTCAAGGAGAGAACCTCGTTGATGGTATTGAAAATGCATTTAATAAGGTCAAAGGATCTTTTTCTGCACTCATGCTAACTGCTGAAGGGATTGTTGCCATTCGTGATTATTATGGCAGAACTCCGGTAATCATTGGGAAACATCATGTTGATGGATATGCCGTATCAAGTGAAACTAATGCTTTCTCAAACTTGAATTATGAAATTGAGTATTTCTTAGGTCCCGGTGAAATTGTTTTAATTACTGCCGATGGCTACAAACAACTTCGGAAACCTAATGATAAAATGCAGATCTGTTCATTCTTGTGGATCTATTACGGATTTCCCATTTCAGAGTATGAAGGAATCAATGTTGATAATGTCAGAAGAAGACTGGGGAAGTTAATTGCCTCAAGAGACAAGGTTCAAGCTGATTTTGTTTCCGGTATACCTGATTCCGGTGTGGGAATGGCTCTAGGTTATGCTGAAGAATCAAAATTACCTTACAGACGTGCTATTACAAAATATACTCCCACTTGGCCTCGTAGTTTCACTCCCCCTAATCAAGAAGTTCGTGAATTGGTTGCCAAAATGAAACTCATCGCTAATCGAAAATTATTGAACGGAAGATCTGTAGTATTTTGTGACGATTCTATTGTCCGTGGAACTCAGCTCCAGAACAATGTTGATTTTTTATTTACTTATGGAGCTAAGGAAGTACACATGAGAATTTCTTGTCCCCCCCTCATTTTTGCTTGTCCATACATCAACTTTTCGGCATCAAAATCTGTTTTAGAGTTAATTACCAGAAGGACCATTGAAAAATTAGAAGGATCTAACGATAAAAACCTGGAACTTTATGCCACTTATGGAACCAAAGAGTACCACCAAATGATCAATCATATTCGGGAACAACTTCATATCACCTCTTTAGAGTTTGTTAAAATGGAAGAACTGGTTGAAGCTATTGGATTGCCAAAAGAGAAACTTTGTACTTTTTGTTTTGACGGATGTAGTGGTTGTTCCGGAAACTAAAACTTTTTTTGCTCTAATAGAGCACGGATTTTCTCTACCGCAATTTCAGCATGTCGTTTTTCTGATTCAAAAGTCTGCCCCGCAATATGTGGCGTTAATGTAACTTGAGTATGATTTGCTATCGTCTTCAATATGGGTGGCCAATCTTTTGGAGATGGTATGGTTAATCTGTGATTTTCAAATTCCAGCACATCCAAACAAGCATGATCAATTAATCCCTGATCTAATGCATTAAGAAGATCTTGAGTATTCAAAACTGCTCCTCTTGATGTGTTGATCAAAATTGGAGAGCGTTTCATTTTAGAAAAAAGTTGAGCATTAAAAAAATAATGATTTTCCTCAATATAATTGATATGGATTGAGACTACATCACTTCGCTTCAATAACACATCTAACGAAACTTCTTGAATAAATTCTTGTTTAAATCCGGTTTTATAACGATCATAAACCAATATTTCCGGATTAAAAGGTTTTAAAAAATTATAAAATGCTTGTCCGGTATTTCCAAAACCAACAATTCCAATAGTTAAAGAGCTTAATTCTTTTCCCTTGTTCTTTTCCCTCAGCCACTCTCCTCTTCGTACCTCTCTATCAGATTCTGAAATATTTCGTAAACGATTTAATAGCATTGCTAAGCAAAATTGCCCCACTGCAGGAGCATTTCCCTGTGGCGTTGAGATTACCTCTACACCTTTAAAAGTTGCATGGGCAACATCTATATTTTCAACACCGGCTCCTAATCTAACAATAAATCGCAATTCCGGATGTGAATCAATAGTTTGAGCATCTATGGGGAATCTACTTCTAATAATAAGACCAACAACAGGAGTCTTAATTTCTTGAAACTCCTGTTGAGTCATTTTCAAATTCACTTCACAAGAGAAACCGATGGCTTCAAGTTGTGTAACTAATAAAGAATCAGCAATATCAACGACTAAAATCTTGAAAGACATTTAGTATGAAAAATTGGTATTTCTTGCTTTTTGCCTCAATGTTTTTAAAGCTCTTTCTTTAATTTGTCTGACACGTTCTCTACTAATATCAAGTTTATCACCAATCTCATCCAAAGTATATTCGTGAGTCGTATTAATTCCATAGTAGAGTTTTAACACTGCTCTTTCTGTTTCCGGTAAAATTGACAGTACTTGTTCCACTTCTTTGTTCAAAGATTCGCGCATCAAAGCACTGTCAGTTCTTTCCTCTGTATCAGGGACATATGTATCAATAAATGCCGTATCCTCCTCAGGAGAAATAGCAGCATCCATAGATTGTGTGTGAGAGTTCATTTTTAATAGCTCTGCAACTTTATACTCCGGAAGTTCCACAAATTGAGAAATTTCTTCAATTGTTGGCTGTCTTTGTAGAGATTGTTCTAATTTTGCTATCTCTTTTTTTAATTTATTTATACTTCCAACCTGATTTTGAGGTAATCTAACAATTCGTGCCTGATCTGCGATAGCTTGATGGATTGCTTGTCTAATCCACCATACTGCAAAAGAGATAAATTTAAAACCTCTGGTTTCGTCAAAACGAGTCGCTGCTTTCATTAAGCCTAAGTTGCCTTCATTAATTAGATCTTGAAGACCGATTCCCTGATTTTGGTACTGTTTTGCCACTGAAACCACAAATCTCAAATTTGTTTTTGTCAGTTTTTCCAGAGCGTCTGAGTCACCCATCTTGATTTTTCTTGCCAACTCCACTTCTTCTTCAGCGGATATCAACCCCTCCTTACCAATGTCCGCAAGATATCTATCCAACGAATCACCATCTCTATTGGTGATTGACTTGGAAATTACTAATTGTCTCATAAAAAATAAAAATATTTACAAATTCTTACTAGTTTGATTAATAATAATATTATGCCAAAACGAAATATTTACCAGTAAATTTCATTTCGGTAACTATCTTTAACGTAAATTTTCAAAAAAAATTACACTTATTTGAGAAATATTTTAATTTTCTCATTTTTTTTTTATATTTTTGCCGCCCCAAACAGTATTTATTAAAATTATTATTAACAATGTACGCAATCGTAGAAATAGCAGGGCAACAATTTAAGATTGAAAAAGACCAAAAAGTCTATGTTCATCGCCTAAAAGCTGAAGAAGGGTCGCAAATCGATTTCGACCGCGTGATGCTTGTGGAAGACAACGGTGCTATCAAAGTGGGTTCTCCTCTTATTGATGGAGCAAAAGTAACCGCTACCGTTTTACATCATCTTAAAGGAGACAAAGTTCTCGTTTTTAAGAAGAAAAGAAGAAAAGGATATCAAAAACTAAATGGACACCGTCAATATTTGACCTCCATTAAAATAGATGATATCACTGTCTAATTAAATTGTATATTAACGTATAAAATATTGATTTTATGGCACATAAGAAAGGTGTCGGAAGTTCACAAAACGGTCGTGAATCCGAAAGTAAAAGGTTAGGCGTTAAGATTTATGGTGGTCAAGTTGCCAAAGCCGGTAACATCATTATCCGCCAAAGAGGAACAGTACATCATCCCGGTGTTAATGTAGGAATGGGAAAAGATCATACTCTATTTTCTTTAGTTGATGGTATTGTTCAATTCAAAAAAACAACTAATGGAAAATCAGTAGTTTCAGTTGTTGCAGCTGAAGCTTAGTTATTTTATTTTCCCCTTCTTTCAAGTTCTTCGTGAATCTTGAATGCTAATTCAAAGTTCTCTTCTGATATAGCCTCATCGAGTAGAATTTGTAAGTCATCGTTTGATATTCTTTCAACTTCGACCTTGTCCCATTCCTCTTCGATGTGGGCTAACAGGTCTTTTTCTTTAATAAAACGAACATCCTCAAGTTCAACCTCTTCTACTTTTGTAGCAACTTTATCAAAGATTGATCTTCTTATTTTGAAAGGAATATCAGAAAGTAATGCAATAGCAATAGCGTCTGACGTCCTTGAGTCTATCTCAATCTCTTTGGATCCATCTTCCATTACTATAGTCGAATAAAATATACTGTTCTCAAATCGACTGATGTAGATGCTATTGATTACAAATCCTGTTCTTCTGATAATATCGACCGTTAATTCGTGTATTGAAGGTCTTTTGGATTTAAAATTAGATAAAATAGTTGCTATTGCCTTGGCTTCAGTTTCTCCTATCATAATGGGAACAATCTTATTCTCATTGTTTTCTTTTAAAATCAGAAAAAAAGCTCCATTAGCAGAACCTGAATTCCTAATATCAACAATTTCTAAATTTAATAAATCTTCCATTTTTTTATAATTACAAACAAGAAATATAAACTACTATAACCAAATGACCTTTATTTTACTTCTTTTTTGGGCTCCGTATATACCGGAATCTCTTTTTTTAATGCAGAATAGATCAACAAAGCAATTCCAATCAAAATAAATGGAATACTAAGCCATTGTCCAATTAATAAAGACATTTCCGTTTCTTTAGCAACTTGAACTTCTTTAAAAAACTCAATAATAAAACGTGCTGTAAAAATCACAACAAGCAAAATTCCTGTAGTACTACCGGCACGCATCTTTCCTTTAGTATGTTTAAAATAGTACCAAATCATAAATAAAAAAAGGATCAAATAAACTAAAGATTCGTAAATTTGTGCCGGATGACGATATGTTCCGGCAACTCCAAAACCTCCATGTGTGAAATTAAAAGCCCATGGAACATCAGTTATACTGCCAACAATTTCATGATTCATTAAGTTCCCAATTCGCACAAAAGATGCCGCAATAGGGATTACCACTGATAACCTATCCAACAACCACAATGGTTTCATTTTATGCTTCCATGCAAAATAGGAAAGAAAAATAATCAATGATATCACCGCCCCATGACTTGCCAAACCTTGATAACCTACAAAGTTCCACTCCTCATCAAAAGGAAGGAGTACCTGTAACGGATATTTTACAAAGAACTCAAAATCATAAAAGAGAAAATGTCCCAACCTCAATCCGACAAAAGTCCAAACAATACTCCAAATAGCCAATCTGTCCAATAATTGCTGACTTAGATTCTCTTTTTTGAATATTTTTTGAAGCGTCAAATATGCCAAATAAAAGCCTATGGCTAATAATAGTCCATACCATCTGAGTTGAAAAGATCCTATGGACACTATAACCGGACTTACTGTCCAATTAATATAATTAAATGAATTGATCATAAGAGTGTTAAAGTTTACACAAACGATATTGCAAACATACAAAAAAAATCTTATCTTTGCAGACTAAATGATAAAATGATAAAATATAAATATTTACTTACTTATAAAAATTAGATTGATTATGGCAAAAGTTTTAATTATTGGTGCTGGTGGTGTTGGATCGGTAGTTGCACATAAATGTGCTGCTGTTCCGGAAGTATTCACCGAAATTATGTTAGCGAGTAGAACAAAATCAAAATGCGATAAAATTGCAGAAGCTGTAGGTGGAAATCGGATTCAGACAGCACAATTAGATGCCGATAATGTTGATGAAACCATCCGTTTAATTCAACAATTTAAACCCGATTTGGTTATTAATGTTGCTTTACCATATCAAGATCTGGCTATTATGGATGCTTGTCTGGCAACTAAAACTCACTACATGGATACTGCAAATTATGAACCCAAAGATGAAGCCAAATTTGAATACAAATGGCAATGGGCATATCATGATAGATTTAAAGAAGCGGGAATTATGGCACTTCTTGGTTGTGGATTTGACCCGGGTGTAACAAGTATTTATACTGCTTACGCTGCAAAACACCATTTTGATGAAATTCATTACCTGGATATTGTAGATTGTAACGCTGGAGACCATGGTAAAGCATTCGCAACTAATTTTAACCCCGAAATCAACATTAGAGAAATTACTCAAAAAGGAAAGTATTGGGAAAATGGGAAATGGGTGGAAATTGATCCCATGTCTATTCATAAACCTATAGCTTATCCTAATATCGGAGAAAGAGAATCCTATCTCCTTTACCATGAGGAACTTGAATCTCTGGTTAAGAACTTCCCAACTATTAAGAGAGCTCGTTTTTGGATGACTTTTGGACAAAAGTATATCCAGGTTCTCAATGTATTACAGGAAGTGGGTATGACTAGTATTGAACCTATACAATATGGGGGGATCGAAATCGTTCCACTACAGTTCTTAAAAGCTGTACTACCCGAACCTGCCTCTTTGGCTGAAGGATATACAGGAGAAACCTCTATTGGTTGTCAAATCAAAGGAATTAAGGATGGTAAAGAAAGAACTTACTATATCTGGAACAATTGCGACCATGCTAAAGCATTTGAAGAGGTTGGAGCTCAGGCTGTTTCATATACAACCGGAGTTCCTGCAATGCTGGGAGCAAAAATGATTCTTACCGGAAAATGGCTAGGAAAAGGTGTTTTCAATGTTGAGGAGTTTGATCCGGATCCTTTTATGGCTGAAATCGGAAAATACGGACTACCCTGGAATGAACAAATTGATCAAAAACTTCCGGTTGAACAATACAAATGTAATCTGATTTAAAGACGAGAGTTAACCTTTATGAAAAGATATGTTATAGTAGCGCTTTTTTGGAGTGCTTTCTTGAGTTGTGCTAATGCTCAAACAATAGATTTGGAAGCTGTTTTTAAAGGAAAGTACCAAATAGACCAATTGAAAAATTTGAGCTGGAGACCATCTACTCAACAATATTGTTATATACAAAATGATACCCTCTTTTGTTTTGATGGTAAAAGTGGACAAATAAAAGAACAACTTACATTATCTGATATTAACGAAAAAAGAGATGTAATTGCCCTAACCAGATTTCCCTATTTTACTTGGGTTGATCAGGATCATATTTATTTCCCTTCCACCAATGAGATCGTCTCTATTAAGTCTGCTGCGGTAACAGAGCCCGCCTTACCGGAGAATTGGATTGATGCTGATTTGAAAGAGCTTCTGTTTATTGTTAAAGAAGACAATCAAGTCTTTGTAAAAAGTAAAAAAAATAATTTTCAACCCATACTGCTTTGTCCGGATACCGGGATAAACATTGTTTTTGGATCAACAGTACACCGTAGTGAATGGGGAATTGATGAGGGTCAATATATCTCACCAAAAGGAAACTACATCGCATTCTACCGAATGGATGAAAGTATGGTAGAAGATTACCCTATCATTGATATTAACGAGCATATCACCACTTATAGAACCATAAAATATCCTATGGCAGGTCAAAATAGCCATCAGGTTAAAGTTGGTATTTTTGATGTAAATCAATCAATAGAAGCCAATCGATCGGTTTATCATTATATTCAAACAGATCTTGAAGATGGCGAATTTCTAACCAACATTACTTTTTCTCCTGATGAAAAATCCCTTTTCATTGCTCATGTCAATCGAGAACAAAACCAAATGAATTTGATTGAGTACGACCTTAACACCGGTAAAAAGGTGAAGACCTTAATTCAAGAACGTGATGAACGATACGTAGAACCGCAAACAAGACCCCTCTTTTTTAATAACTCATCATCCTTTATATGGCAATCCAGACGTGACGGATGGAACCATCTCTATCTTTATAATCGCAATGGAGATCTTATTTCTCAACTCACTAAAGGAGAATGGGAAGTAACTGAGCTCTTTGGCCTGGATCCAAAAGAGAAGTATCTTTTCTATACTAGTACAAACCCATCGCCCATTGGTAACTATCTCTACTCTTTAAACCTAAAATCTAAAAAATCGACTTGTCTAACCCATAAAGATGGCACGCACTCCCCTATGTTTTCAGATGATAAAAATTTCTTTATCGATTATTTTACCAATTTAGAAACTCCGAGACAAATTGAATTGATCAATAGCTACAACGGAAAATCCAAATTGCTATTGAATGCAAAAAACCCCTACAGCTCCATTCAATTAGGAAAAACTGAAATCGTTACAATTCAAAATAACGAAGGTGACTCTTTGTACTGTAGGATTATCTTCCCCCCTAATTTTAATAAATCAAAAAAATATCCGGTATTTCTTTACGTTTATGGAGGTCCTCACTCTCAATTGGTAACTAACACTTTTATGAATGGAGGTGTGTTTTTGAATTATATGGCACAACAAGGATATATTGTATTCACTCTAGATAATCGGGGTACCGCAAAACGAGGAGCTCTATTTGAACAAGTAATCCATCGCAGACTCGGAGTTCTTGAAATGGAAGATCAAATGGCGGGTGTCAGATATCTTTTATCTCAACCCTATGTTGATGCGAAAAACATCTCTTTAGATGGGTGGAGTTATGGAGGATTTATGATTTTGAGCTTAATCAGTACATATCCCGATTACTTCAATAGTGCAACTTGTGGGGGGCCGGTAGTAGATTGGAGTGGATATGAGATTATGTATGGTGAACGTTACATGGATACCCCCGAAGAGAACCCGGAGGGATATCACTCAACCTCTATTCTTCCGAAAGTAAAAAACATTAAAGCGAATCTACTCATATTTCATGGTGGAAAAGATGACGTTGTTCTTTGGCAACACTCTTTAAAACTGTTAAATCAGGCTGTTACAGATGGAGTATTAATAAATTACTTCGTTTATCCTAATCATGAACACAATGTACGAGGTCTTGACAGAGTTCATCTTTGGAAAATGATTGAACAGCACCATAAAACTTACCTTAAATAACAAATTGCTATGAAAAATCGAATTGCTATCATTATTATTATGTTGTTATTGGGAACAATTGGATTGTGTCTTATTGTAAAAAGTGGTGATATTTCAGATGATGATAGGGAAAATATAAAGGAGAATGTCTCATTCTATCACAACACGCTGGCGACCCCTCCAATTCCTCAATCTGTGCAATTTTGTGGAGAAAATGTACCCATTCAAACTTATTGGGTAAGAGAGGGTTTGGAAAAAGAATTGATTATCCACTGTTATCAACATTCCAGAACGATACAAACTTTCAAAAGATCAGGTCGTTTTTTTCCTGAAATCGAAAAAATTTTAAAAGAAGAGGGTGTTCCTGAGGATTTAAAATATGTTTGTGTTGCCGAAAGTAATTTAGAAAATGTCGTTTCACCTGCAAAAGCTTCCGGTTATTGGCAATTTATGGAATCTACAGGAAAAAATTATGGACTGGAAATTAACACAACCGTTGATGAACGCTATCATATAGAAAAATCTACAAGGGCTGCTTGTAAATATTTTAAAGATTTATATAAAAAATTTGGAAGTTGGACGCTGGCAGCTGCTGCATACAATATGGGAGAAAATGGACTTCAAAGAGTGTTAACGGAACAAGAAGAAAATAACTATTGGAAACTACTTCTTAATACCGAAACATCACGTTATGTCAGTAGGATTATCTCTTATAAACTAATGTTTGAACAACCGGAACTGTACGGTGTTCAGTTTACAAAAACAGATTACTATAAACCCGTACCATACAAAGAGATATCAGTTGATTCCAATATAGCCAGCTTGGTCACTTTTGCCAAAGATCAAAAAATTCTATACCGAGAACTCAAAGAGCTCAATCCTTGGCTAAGAGGAAAGAGTTTACCACAAAAAGGGACCCCATATATAATAAGGATCCCTTTAAAGTCTGAATTCCAATATGTGGAGTTATACTAAAAATAGCAATCTCTTTTTCCTTTTTCTATCTCTTGCAGTTCTGATTTAACTGTTTCAGTTCTTTTGTTTTGTGGTAAATCTGCAACCATCTTTTGGATTAGCGCCAATCCCTTATTCCTGGTTTCCTCGCCTGCAAAATCATATAAGTATTCTTTGAAAGAGAAAAGTGCATTAGGTAAACAATACTGCTTAATTAATCCGGGTTTTGCAAGATCCATAAAATCGGCTCCCACTCTACCATGTCGATAGCAACCAGTACAGAATGAGGGAATATAACCGCTATCTATCATTCCTGAAATCACTTCTTCCAATGAACGATGATCTCCCAATGCAAACTGACTACCGGTAGTATTCTTATTAGCGATATGACTATATGCTCCCGGATTAGTCCTGGAACCCGCAGATATCTGACTAATCCCATAATTAAAGAGCTCCGTTCTCAACTCATCAGATTCTCTTGTACTCAATATAATACCTGTATAGGGTAATGCTATTCTAATAATGGCAATAATTTTTTTAAAATCATCATCATTTACTTTATGTGGAATATGTTCGGGAAGTGGGGCCCCTTCAGCCGGCTCAATTCTAGGGAAACTTATGGTATGAGGACCACAATTAAACATTTTTTCCAAATGATTGGCGTGTTCCATTAAAGCCAAAATTTCAAAGCGATAATCTGCCAAACCAAATAAAACTCCCAATCCAACGTCCAAAATACCTCCCTGCATGGCTCTATGCATTACATTTAAACGGTACATATAGTCACTTTTGGGAGTATCTGCAGGATGATATTCCTTATATAGCTCTTGATCATAAGTTTCCTGGAAGCAAACATAGGTGCCGATATTCTCCTTATGTAATTTTTCAAAATCTTCAACATCCATTGGAGCCAACTCAACATTGATTCTTCTCACATTATTGTTTCCTTCTCTCACAGCATATACAGTACGTATTGCTTCACATACATATTCAATATTATTTTTAGGTGATTCACCACAAATTAACAATAATCTTTTATGTCCATCTTTTAATAAAATACGTGTCTCTTCTTCAATCTCTCTCATATTGAGTATTTTTCTCGTTAAATTTTTATTTGCACGACGAAAAGCACAATATGTACAATTGTTAACACAAACATTTCCCGTATAGAGAGGTGCAAAAAGAACCAACCTTTTGCCATAAATTTCCTCTTTCACATATTTTGCAACTTCCATGATTTCGTAAATCTGATCATGGTCTTCCACTCTCAAAAGAGCTGCTACATCTTCCAGAGTCAATCCTTTGAGATCTTTGGCTTTCTGTAAAATCCGTTCTAACTCTTGATGAGTAGGTGCCTCCCCCTCAATCATAGAGTACAGTTTTTCTCTGTCAATACTAAATGGGTAATCAATATTAGGTCTTTTTTTCATGGTAATAGTTTTATTAAAAATCGCTGCAAAGGTACAACAATTCGAGGTATCAAAAAAGAAAATTTTATCAGAAAAAGAGGAATGTTTTAACTAAAAAATGTAGCTCCGCCGGGAATCGAACCCGAATCTAAAGTTTAGGAAACTTTTGTTCTATCCATTGAACTACAGAGCCCGATTTTTTATTTAACAGTCCATATTTTTATCAATCAACTCAACACATAAATCATGATCCTTTTGAATCATTTTTTCCCAATCAGATTGTTCAATTTTCTTCAACTTTCTGATAACATTATCAATCATATCCGTTGGGAAAATAGCATGCTTTTCAAAAATTGTTCTCTGTTTTGACAATTCATCTGCAGACTCAAAACAAGAGGAAGGTAGTGGGACTAAATGTTCAAACTTCCCTTTATACTCAGGAAGATCAATATCTACATCAATATAATGAGATTCCGCAAATTTAAGTGCTTCTTCCATCTCAAAACCATGTCTCATGGAGATCAAGTGTGAAGCTAACAATAAGTAGATCTCTGAAGAAAAATCTGAAGTTTTGTGCGTAATAAAAGGAGTATGATATTTCTTTTTAGGTACAGGTTTCTCACTTGAACTTAAATCATTATAAAGTTCTTCGAATTGAGTACATCTTTGAGGAATGGAAATCGGAGCAGTACGGCGCTCATCACCCCAAAATAGGTAATGATATTTATTGAGAGAACGGTTAACTTTCAGGTAAGATAAAGCATTACTATTTCCAAATGCGGTTAAAGCAGGAGTACAAAACAGATAACCGGCAATGGCAGTCCTACCTATTGAGTTCAGTTTTAAATCCGTAAACATTTGATTCTTCCCATTCTTAACTATTTGAGAATGGATTATTAAATCATTCCCCTTACCATTAATATCCACAACAGGCGCAAAAGTTAGTTTTAAATTATGCTGAAAAGCACAATTTTTTAATACCCATTTTAAAATTGTTAATTGATCTGCAGCCATCATAGGAGATAGAGAAGACAACTCCACAACGTGCTGTTCGTACAGATAATCATTCTTTTTAAGATAATTTCCCTTAACATAACCTTTTTGTATTAAAACGCCACATTGTGCCGCTTTATTCATCCACTCATAAGTGAAACGATCATATATAGAGTAGGGGGATATTGAATACTCTCTATTTTGCAACTGATTTGAAAAATTGGGATCATCTTCACTATATAGATAAAACTCAACCTCACTTTTGAACCTGACCTCCATGCCGGTTACCATTTGAAAAGCATCATCTGCTTTTTTTAAAATATACTCAGATGAAGATTCTAAATTTTTTCCGCTATAAGTGTGTACAGAACAGAGAAAATTAAGCGTATGGACAGGTTCAAAGGGATTAACAAAGGAAGAGCTCAATCTGGGAAATAAAATAATAGAAGTGGACTTAGTTCTACTTGAGGATGGAAAAACTGAAGATCCATCTATCATTTCCCCCCAAGTCAATAGCTGATCAACAAAACTCTTACTATGAACATTAATATTGACTTTTCTCAAACAACCATCTTCCCCAACAAAAAGAAGTTGAACCATTTTCACCTCTTTTTCTTCGATATAACGAACTATATCTGTTTTGGAAAACTCTTTTGGATTCTTTTTTAAAAATTTCGAAATAGGATTAATGTTCATATATTTATCAATTAAAAGTGATTAAGTAGGATAACTTAAAACGATTGTTTCAAGAAATTATTTTAAAATACCTTTTAATTTCTATCCGCATTCTTTCTAAACTTCCAAACAAAACAACTTTGGGTTCTTCATCCTTTTTTAATAAAACCAATCCTGCCATAGCGTCAGAAATAAAGGGGGTTAGATCCACCGTTGTAATATTATTTAATTTATAATCTCTAATAACCACTTTATCAAAATCCTGATGTATTTCATCAAAAATGATCTCATAATCTTCACAATAACTTTGAAGAATCGGTACAATTTCATCCCAATCTTCAGGTTTTTTCCCATCTTGATAATAAAAAATGACTGCACTATACTCCGGAATTAAATCAGATAAGAGAAAATCAAAGCGACACATTTTATTAATTGCGTACACATCTATTACTTTGGTCGTTTTATTAAATGATTCGGGATTATTCCTGTACTCTGCTAAAGATTCCTCTGCAACAGATCTTACCCAAGTATAAGTTTTTTCCACAGAAAACTCTCCCATCTCATTTCGTGTTGTAGTCCAAATTTCTGTTTCTAAAATATCCTGATTTTGAACAGCAATATTAACAGCAACAGGAATCAAATCTAAAATTCTTTGGGTTCCCATTCCGGAAGTAATGACAATATATTTCCATTCCCGATTTTTGGATTGTAAAAGATATAACTCCCTCCCTTCAGGTAATCGCTCTATTACTAAAACACCCCACTCCAAAGGAAAATGAGTTTTAACCGTTAATTTTTGCCCCTCATATTGTGATGCAAAAAGTAAAAACTGTTTTAAAAACTCCTCACTTACAGGGTAAAGCTCATTCGTGTCTGTCGGGGAAGTCTCAATAAAATCAGAAATAGCGGCTATCGGATATTCTATTAAAAGTTCTTCTTCTTCAACAGTATCTTGTGAACGTTTCCCGGAAAAATTACAAGAGGCTAACCCCAAAATAAAAATTAGTGCTATTAGGGTGTACTGAAGAAATAATATACCTCTCCTTTTCATATTGTTTTTATATTTTACTTACGTTGCAAAGGTACAAAAAAAGTAATCATAAATGATCCTATTTTATTGATTTGGAACAAACCTCTTTGATAATTCCGGAAACTGAATATGGTTTAAGTTTATTTGCACTTGAGGATATCTTTCCTGAAGTTTTTTTGCCAACCATTCCGCAAAATAAATCGATCTATGTTGTCCTCCAGTGCATCCAAAATTGATCATTAATTGTTGAAATTCCCGTTCTAAATAATTATCAACTGCCATTATAATAATCTCTTCGACACTTCTCTTAAATTGTTCAACTACTTCATATTGTGAAAAATATTGTTGAATAGCAAGATCTGTCCCATTATACTCTTTATATTCCGGTATTCTACCCGGATTGGGTAAAAATCTACAATCAAACACAAAACCACCACCATGGGAACTTTCAGAAGTAGGTATCCCCACTTTAAATGAAAAACTTTGAATCGTAATTGTTAAATGCTTAGATTGTTCCAATGGTGATGAAAGATTCCCCTCTTTAGAAATAAAATCAAGCAGATTCCAAAGTGTTGGGATTGAAATAGGAAGAGTTTTATTCCTCAAAATATAACGAATATTTTGTAATGCATAAGGAATACTTTGCAAGAAATGACTCTTTTTCTCATAATATCCCCTGTAGCCATACGCTCCAAGAGCTTGCATAATACGAATCAATACAAAACCAATGTAATAGGTCTCAAATTTCGTTTTATCCACTTCTATATAGCGTGCCAATTGATCGATATAAAAATGATACAATTCCTCCCGAATCTTTTCCGGAATATCAGCTTTTCCGTCATATAAAAGAGATGCTAAATCATATTGCAATGGACCTCTTCTTCCTCCTTGATAATCAATAAAGTAAGGTTTACCTTGATGCAACATTATATTTCTGGATTGAAAATCCCTAAACATAAAATATTGTGCATCTGCTTCCAATAAAAATTGAATCAATCTATTAAAATCATCCTCCAATTCTTGTTCATCAAAATGAGCATGAACTAATTTCAAATAATAGTACTTAAAATAGTTCAAATCCCAATTCATCGATTGTCGATCAAACGCAGCTCTGGGATAACAGAGGGAAAAATCGATATCTTTCTCATTTAACAACTGAATTTTTGGAAGCTCCTCAAGTACCCTTTTATACCATTCGATCGTTGCTTCACCTAAGCCTTCCTGACCTCGATCTTGCTTTAAAAATTCAAAAAGGGTTATATCCCCAAGATCTTCTATAATATAATATTGTCTATTTGGTGTAATGAAATAAATTTCCGGAACCGCAATTTTTTTGTTTCTAAATGACTCCGTAAAACCAAAAAAAGCTTCATTTTCTTTAACATCACTATTATAAACACCGATAACAGGCTGATGATCACGAAAAGATATTCTGTAATAAATTCGAGGTGATCCGGACTGAGGTAATTTTGTAATTTCTAAATGAGTCTCTTTAAATAGGTCTGTTACTATCGTTTTTATTATCTCCATACTCAATATTTTTAGAAAAGCAAAGATACAAAAAAAAGAGGCCTAAAAACAGTTGATTTTCAAGCCTCTTTGTACCACGGGCCGGGGTCGAACCGGCACGAGTATTACCTCACCGGTTTTTGAGACCGGCGCGTCTACCAATTCCGCCACCATGGCAATAATGTGATTCCGACAGGATTCAAACCTGTAACCTTCTGATCCGTAGTCAGATACTCTATTCAGTTGAGCTACGGAACCATCATTGTTTTGAACCGCGAAAATACAATTTTTTTTTAACATTTACCCTCATTCAAATAAAATTTGAAAAAATAATTTTTATATCGTTTTTTTTGTTAATTTTGCAGCCCTAAATTAATAACAATTAAATCATTAAACAATTATGGCAACAAGGATCAGATTACAAAGATTTGGTAAAAAGAATCAACCTTTTTACTCTATTGTAATTGCGGATGGTCGTGCACCACGAGACGGGCGTTTTATCGAGAAGATTGGAACCTATAATCCATTAACCCATCCTGCAACTATTACTTTAAATTTTGAAAGAGCATTGTATTGGGTTGAAGTAGGTGCTTCTCCCTCTGAAACTGTTCGTTCGATTCTTAAACGTGAGGGTGTAATGTTAATGAAACACTTAAGAGGCGGAATTGCCAAGGGTGCCCTGACTGAAAATGAAGCTCAACGTCGTTTTGAAGCTTGGAAACAAGAGAAAGAATCAAAAATAAACAATTTAAAACGAGAAGCAGTAGAACAAGAACGCAAGGAATCTAAACTGCGTTTAGAAAGTGAAAGTAAAGTTAGAGAAGCAATTGCTCAAAAAGTAGCAGCTAAATATCAAGCTGAAGCCCAAGCTGAAGCAGCAGCTCAAGCTGAGGCTGAAGCAGCAACTGAAGGAGAAAGCAGTGATGATGTTCAAACTGAAGAGCCTATTGCAGAAGAAAACAATCCTGAAGTAAAAGAAGATAGTGCTGAATAATTCACTATTTCTATTGCACTAAAAAAAGAGATCTGAACAGATCTCTTTTTTTTATTTACGTTTTCCAACACAAAAAAAGGGAGTTTAAAATTTTAAACTCCCTTTTTTTTAATTCAGAATAAAACTTATTTAACAACTACTTTTGTGGTATAAGTTTTATTATCTTGAGTTACTTTTAACATATAAATTCCGGGTTTAAGTTCAGAAACATTAACATGAACAGTAAGTTCATTTACAACATCATTGTAAACTTTTTGTCCAACAATATTGAATAATTCTACATTTGCAGTGCTGGCAGTGGGTAAATTCACTGTAAAGTTATTTGTTGCCGGATTTGGATAAACTGAGATGTTTTTTTGATCAATTTCTTCCACACCTACCCATTCGCAGTCATCACAAGATGCAAGAACTGAAATTCCTGGACGTTTTAATTTTCCAATCCAAATAGAGTTACTAACATACTGACCTAAGAAAGTTGAAGAAGTATAAGTCCAATCCATTGCACACATAGAGTTGCTCTCTTCTGTCATTAAAGCAGTTGAACCAAAAGTACTATAATCATCTCTTGGATCTTCATTGTAATATGCGACAAATCTGTTAATATCTGTTCCTATTACGTCAGTGATAACTCTATTAGCTTTACCTGAGATAAAAGAGTACGCAACCGCAACAGTTTTAGTATTTAGGTTATTAAATCCTACTACCGGCAAATTTTTGTATACAAAATAGCCTCCCGTAGTATCATCAATTGTTAAAGGAACTTTAACGGTATAAAATTTTGGATGTGTTGCTTGAGCAATGGATGAATTACTAAAATCATAATCAATTTCGGCTTGTATAAATGCCGGAGTACCACCTGCATTAAGAGTCATATATTCAAGGTTATCATCAGCTATAATAGTCATTACCAATGTATCAACAGTAGTAGTAGGAACATTTTCTCCCCACAAATAAGCATAAATACAGCTCATTGAGTCGATAGAATAAGTATTGGTTCCTCCAATATAAGGTACGGGAATTGGTGTTCCATCCTCATCGCATAAACCAAAATAAAGATCATGCCAAATTTGCTCTTCAAAGTTAAAAACCTGAGCAAAGCTAAAGAACTGTGGACGTCCATCACCATCAGAATATTGAATTGTACCTACTGAATCTTGTAAGAAATTCACGTATCCATAATCCAATTCTGTTCCCATGTAATACATTAAATCTTCACAGTAGGAAAACCACCAAGAACCGGCTCCTGATCTGTCAGGACGATAATTAACTTCTTGTTTTTGTAAATTAAGATTCTCTTTCTTAATTGTTTGGGTTGAGATTTGAGCATAACCAACACTCACAATCATAACCATCACTAATAATGAGTAAATTTTTTTCATTTTTCTTTTTTTTAATAAATTTAACTATAATTTCACTTTTTAAATTTCAATACTGCTTTCAAGCAGCAAAGATATATAAAAATATAATATAAACCATATTAAATGAATAACTTTATAAAAAAAAGTGGAGTAGAAACCCCTACTCCACTTTTTAAACACGAATTAACTCTTCTTATTACTGAACAATCAATTTTTGTGTAGTAGATCCTTTCTGAGTAGAAATGTTAACTAAATAGAATCCTGAAATAAAATCAGAACAGTTAACCATCAATTGATTAGTTCCATACCCTAATGAAACAATTTCATTATAAACAACTTGTCCCATTAAATTAGTAATAGTTAATGTTGCAGCTCCTTGATCTTTAGAGAATAAATTAATAGTTACAGTATTAGATGTTGGATTAGGGAATAGTTTCATTTCTGAAAGTGTGTTCTCCTTGATACCCTCTTCATTCCAAAGTCCTTGATAAACTTCAGTTGTTTTTTTGATAACTCCAATATCTTCTTTATCGATATTCATTGCATAAACATAGTTTGTCGCTGATCCAAATCCGGCAACATTACCTGGTAAATAGTCAAAGTACCACATAATACTCAATTTACCATCAGTCGAGTTAGGAGCCATTTTGGGCCAGAAACACTCACCTTCCATTGTTACAAACAACTCCCCATACAATTCGCTGCTTACCCAGTCCACAAAATACATTTCAGGATGGTATGACAACCAACTAACTCTATTTTGGTCATCCCAGGTTGCACCATTATCATTAGACACTGTTGCAAAAATTCCATAATAGTACTCGGAAGTTGCTCCACAAAGATAAGGAGCCTCCATTGCTGCAGCATATACCATATAAACTTTACCTCCCTCAGCTACCAAGCTAGGAAAAGTAATTGGTCCATTGTTTCTGTAGTCTGAAAAGCTATATCCACTCATAAACCAAATGGTATCATCTCCATCCAAATTAGGACGTCCCAATCTACCGCTATAAGTTTCTGCAGTTGTTGTATCAAATGCAACAAGTGGAGTCATGGTTGAATTCCAGTAGAATAAGTTATCATACCCTGCCCAATAAGTATAGTAGCCGGGCTCATTTTCTTCTGTTCTAGCAGCCATATAAGTTCCAAAAGCAACGTGAACAGTACCATCATCTCCAATAGCAATCGATCCGGTTCCATCTGTAACAGCAGTCATAGGGAAATATTGGGTATCAAAGTCAAAATTATTTCCACCCACGAAAGGATAAACAGTATGTTTGGTCCATGTTGTTCCACCATCAGAAGATTCAATATAGTAGGTTTCTGAGAATCTTTCGATTACCAAAAGAGCAACTTTTCCACCTTTAGCAACCGCCATATAATTGTCTGCCATACTTTCATTTAATCCTGTCATCGCGCCAATCAACTGTGGTGCAGACCAAGTACTTCCTCCATCTGTTGATTTGAAATAAAGTAGTGGTGTTTGAAGTCCTTGATAAAGAACATCTTCAACATTATCTGTACATGCAAATAGATGAACTGTATTTCCCTCTGTAGCAATAGTCGGCCACAATAATACAGTGTTGGATGAATTATCTCCATCATGTGGAGGACCAATAAGCGTAGATTCAGTCCAATCTCCGGTTCCTTTTGTTGCTCTCTTACAAATTGTTAATCCATTATTTCCATTATGAGATACAACAATCTCACCATTCCCAACCGGTGCAATTACTCCCCATCCTGTACGTACAGATTCTATTCTTTCAGTAGCAGGAGGAGCCGGAAACCATGAGTTACCATTATAGTAATTATAACCTGTCCCTCTTTGTGAAGAAACTTGTCCAGTTGTCCACACTGCAGCTACAGTACCATCATTCCAGTTGGTAATTGTATTTCTTGATGTGGCATTAGTAACCGCATCATAATATGTAGATCCAATATTGGTAGTACTAAATGCACGAATAACTTCAGGAACTACATTTTCAGGAGTCATTTCGTTACCTGTAAGGGCTGTTTGTTTAGCCTTGGCAACAAATGATGTGTTCATTCGACTCGTTTTAGTTTGAGCAAAAAGTGTTGCTGAAACTAAAAACATTACAACTAAAAAAGATAATAATTTTTTCATACGATTTATTTTGGTTAAACAATTAATATTCCATCATGCAAAGATAAACTTTTTTTGCAAATTTTCAACTATTTATGAAATTATTTTTTTCTAAAATAAATTTCTATGGGTACACCTGAAAAATTCCACAAACTTCTTATCTTATTTTCTAAAAATCGTTTATAGTTTTCTTTAACATATTGGGGCATATTGCAAAAAAAAGCAAATGCCGGAAATGAAGTTGGAAGTTGTGTTACATATTTGATTTTTACCACTTTATCTTTCACTATTGGAGGGGGAGTTTCTTTAATAATCTCCAATAATTGGTCATTCAGTTGCGCCGTGCTTATTCTTCTCTTACGATTTTCATTAACCTCAATTGCTTTTTCAAGTACTTTATAAATTCTTTGCTTATTGATTACTGATGTAAAAATTATAGGAAAATCTGTAAAAGGAGCTGTCTTTCCATTGATTAATTTTTCATACTCTTTAACCGTTTTACTGTCTTTTTCTACTAAATCCCACTTATTCATAACAATCACAACCCCTTTACGATTTCTAGCCGCCAAACTAAAAATATTCAAATCTTGAGCATCAAAGCCGACAGAAGCATCACACATTATAATACAAACATCACTGTTTTCAATTGCTCTAACAGATCTCATCACGGAATAAAATTCCAAATCCTCACCTACTTTACTTTTTTTTCTCATTCCTGCAGTATCAACCAAGTAGAAATCAAATCCGAAACTATTATACCTAGTATATACTGTATCTCTTGTTGTACCCGGCAATGGAGTTACAATATGTTGATCTTTACCCAGAAATGTATTGATAATTGAAGATTTTCCAACATTAGGTTTCCCAACAACCGCTATTTTGGGCAGATCGTCCTCTTCATGAACTTGAGATTTATCGAAATGAGTGACAATTTGATCTAACAATTCCCCTGTTCCACTTCCTGAAATAGCAGATATAGGGAAGATTTGTTCTAACCCTAGCTCATAAAATTCTGCATAATCAAAATAATTTGAGGGCGAGTCAATCTTATTAACTACCAAATAAAAAGGTTTTTTTGATTTTCGTAGCATAAGACCTACCTCATGATCTAATGGGGAAACACCCTCTCTTCCATCTACCAGGAAAAGAATAACATCTGATTCTTCAATAGCTAATTTTACCTGTTTCCGTATCTCTAATTCAAATATGTCATCCGATCCTACAACATAACCTCCGGTATCGATAACAGAAAACTCATAACCACACCAATCCGATTTACCGTAATTTCTATCTCTGGTTACACCGGCGATCGAATCTACAATTGCTTCTTTAGTTTGTGTTAATCTATTGAATAACGTTGATTTTCCAACATTAGGTTTTCCTACCAATGAAACAATATTTCCCATTTCCCCTCTAATTTTTTTAATGATTAATAAAATTATAAAATATTGGCCAACTGCTCTTTAATCTTTTCCACCTCTTCTTTCATTTGAACCACTAACTGTTGTATTTCAAAATGATTGCATTTTGCACCTATTGTGTTAATTTCTCTACCCATCTCCTGTGTGATAAATCCCAATTTTTTCCCTTGAGATTCAGTTGCGTTCATCGTGTCCAGAAAGTAATTACAATGCTTTTCTAATCTCACTTTTTCTTCAGTAATATCCCATTTTTCAAGATAGTAAATCATCTCCTGTTCAAACCTATTGGAGTCAACAATACGTGATAATTCTGCAGCTTGTAGTGATTCATTGAGTTTATTTCTAATTTCCAACATCCTTTCATTTTCAAATGGATCAATTGAATCCAAAAATTCGATAATCAAATGAACTCTTTGAGTTAAATCTTTTTGTAAAACAGATCCCTCTTCTACACGAAATTGATTAACAAGGTCGCAAGTTTCCATAATTTTATCCTTCAACAAGAGCCAACATTCTTCATCCAAATCCTCTTTTTGAGTTGTAATCACATCAGGCATTCTAAGAACCTGTAAAAAAAGATCAGACTGAACTTCATTATTAAGATATTGAGACAAGTTTTTCAGTTGTTGGTAATACTCTTTTGCCAGGTCAAAATTAATCTCTATTGCCTGATCAGCACCATTAATTTTATCCTGATATATTGACACCTCTATTTTCCCTCTCTCTAAAGTTTGGGCTACCCAATTCCTGATTTCTAACTCTTTTTCTCTATATGTTGAAATAATTCGAGTTGAAATATCCAACTGTTTACTATTTAAGGCTCTAATTTCTATTACAATCATTTTCCCGGAAATCACAGTTGATGTTTTTCCGAAACCTGTCATTGATTTAATCATATCCTTTTAATAAAAAGGGTAGCAGAAGCTACCCTTAAAAATTTTTAACAACAATAAATTAAATTAATTTTCAACTTTTTTTCTAGTCGCATAACTAATTTTAAGTGCATTGTTTTTCCTTAACTCCGTTTTGATAACATTCACATATCTCATTTCAACATTTTTATCTACTTTGAGTGAAAATGTCAATTTGTTTTTATCCTCATCGCTACGGGATTCTTTAGCTCTCGCAATAAAATCCTGAACTTGAGTTTCTAGGTCTTCTTGTTTAATTGTCTGATCATTCAATTGAACAGATATTTTTCCGGGTGGAATTGTATTTTCATTTTTATTCAATGGTTCACCAATATAGATTGTTTCTACCAATGATTTTTTTTCCAACTTTTGAATCTCTGTTGCAGATGGTTCAGTAAATTTCACTTTAACATTTGTTTCTCTCATGTTTGTGATTACCATAAAGAAGAATAGAAACATGAAGATAATATCGGACATTGACCCGGTATTAATTTCAGGAAGTTCTTTTGTGTTTTCTTTTTTAAATCTAGCCATAATAAATATCTTTATGATTATTCACCTGTATTACTCCAGTCCATTGGCTTCGCTTCTGAAATCTGCATCGGTACCGCTTTTTTCACAGCAGATTGTAAAGCTGTATCTAACAGTTCATATTTTTTTCCAAAATACTGAAGTGATACTTTATCTCTTAACTCATTAACAGCCTTTTCCAGCTCATTTTGAACCTGTATATAAACATCATACGAAGTACTTTGGTCATTTTTGAGGGAGATAACTCCTTGAGACACCCGATAATCCCCAATATAATCTATTGACTTGGTCTCTTTCACGGGTAAATTGGGATCATCGTACGGATTTTCAATAAATTCTTTAGCTTTATCTTTCAGCTGATTAATAAAAACGATCTGACTATTAACAGAAATTTCATTCTTGAAATTCACAACCACATTTAAGACATTTCTTTCATTTATCTGTTCTTTTACTTCTTCTGTTGCATGAGGCGGTAACCTACGTGGGATCCCTTGTTCTGTATTAATCGAAGAAGTCAACAAAAAGAATGTGAGCAGAAGAAAAGAAATGTCTGCCATTGAACCTGTATTGATTCCTGGGGTTTTTCTTGCCATTTTATCTGTATTTTTTAACGAAATTCATAATAAGTGAGCCAATAACAGCTGCTATTGCTCCAAAGAATATAACGTAGAAGAGGATTATACCTGCTCCAACCCATTTCATCTCACCGGGTGAAGTTTGAAGTTTTATCGCCACATCAGTCAATTGATCAGTTGAAACAAAATATCCAATAATTGCAACAACAATAAGAAGAGCTACTCCTAATAAAACTCCTATTGAGGATTTAAAATTTTTCACAAGATGGAAGATTGCAAAGAAAGCCAATAATCCAACAGTTATAAAAAATACAATATAAAACCCATAAATTGCAAGATTTAATTGTACAGCACCTGCTTTAAAACTACTTACATTATCTTGTAACTCTTTTAGCTCAATTTCTTTTTTCTGAACAGAAATGTTAGCATCTATATGAGAAACTTGCTCCAGAAGAAAATTTAAAGCCTTAATGTTTTCAACTTCAACGAGATAATCTTGTTTAACAGCAGCATACTCATCTTCGAGTTCCAAAATATAGCCTTGAAGTTTATCAAGGTTTTCAACTTTGTTAAATTTCTCAACATAAGATTGAGCTGTGGGCTCTTCTGCAATAAGTCTTGCTGAATAAAAAGCAAAGTCGACTTTATACTGATCAAATTTTTCTTGATCCTTACCAATCTCTTTAAGAGAAGTTATAAAAGTGTAAAGAATCTCTTTTTTGTTTTGAGCCTCTTTATTTAATTTGCTTCTTTCTTCAATTTGAGATTGATACTTAGTAATAAATTCTTGAAGATTATCCACATTTGCAGCAGATAACTCTTCCAACATTTCCGGTGCAGCTGCTTTTACTTGCCCGGTCGCTTTGTAATTTGCCATAGATTTTTCATCAAAATTAAAAGAAAATATCAAAGCAAACAAACACGCTATACCGGCAATGGTGAAAATGATTATATTAACAATTTTTTTCATAATACAGTATTAATTTAATAGTTAAAGTGATCTAAAAATTATTTATTTTTGATCAAAATATCCATAAAAGTAATGGTAGCATCTTCCATATCACTAACAATAGAGTCAATTTTTGAAAGAATGTAGTTATAAAATATCTGTAAAATAATAGCTGTAATCAAACCAAATACAGTTGTTAATAACGCCACTTTCATACCTCCTGCAACAATTGTTGGAGAAATATCACCGGCTTTTTCAATATCATCAAAAGCGAACACCATCCCTACAACTGTTCCAAGGAACCCCAACATAGGTCCTAAAGCTAAGAAGAGAGAGATCCAGCTTAAGTTCACTTCTAATTTACTCATTTGTACACCACCATAGGAAACAACGGCTTTCTCCACTGAATCCATACCTTCGTCAAAACGATCCAATCCTTGATAGAATACACCGGCAATAGGTCCTTTTGTGTCGCGACAAAGTTCTTTTGCTTTTTCGATTCCACCGGTTTTAATTGCTTCGTCTATTTTTTCCAAGAATTTTCCGGAATTAATGGTAGCAAAGTTAAGATAAAAAATTCTTTCGATAACTAAAGCAAGTCCCAAAATCAAACATAACAAAATAGGAGCCATCCAAACAGTTCCCCCTTCAATAAACTTGTTTTTTAAAACATAGTGCAAACTTTCTTCAGCAGCTGTATCAGGATCTTCAGCTCTTTCTAGTCTTGCTGCCCCGGCAACTTCCTCTGTTGCTTCTTCTGCAGCTTCTGTTACATTTTCTGTTTTTTGTTTGTCAGGAGCAGTTTCTTGTTTACTATCTTGCGCAAAAACAGTGTTTGAAATACCGAATGCTATAAATAATACAACGGTAAATAAAGCGATTAATTTTTTCATAATTACTTTTGAAATTTAAATTAATGAATGTGTTGTTTACAAATTTTATTTTATTATCTTTATTATCAATCAAATAGCTGCGGAGAGAAAGGGATTCGAACCCTTGAAACGCTTTCGGCATTTACACACTTTCCAGGCGTGCGCCTTCAACCACTCGGCCATCTCTCCGAAGTTAAACAATTGAGCGTACAAAATTATATAAAAATAATGAGTTATTCCGTTTTTTTATCTTTTTTTTTTTATTTTTATTTTACTTATCTTTGCAAAGTCAAATTTTGTATCAAATATTTAACATTTTTACTTATGAAAAACACACCTATTAGTAGAGAGATTGTTGATGAGATATTATCCAAAAGCGGTATTCGTCAATTAGGAGTTGCCTCTATCCGAGAAATAAAACGTTTAATCAATGACATTGAAGTTGCCAGTGGTGAAGAGTTTATTAGAATGGAAATGGGAATTCCCGGGTTACCGGCTGCTGCCATTGGTATAGAAGCTCAAATTAAAGCTCTACAAAATGGATGCGCTGCTATCTACCCTGATATTGATGGTATCCCGGAGCTTAAAAGTGAAATGTCTATATTTATCAAAAACTTCTTGGATATTGATGTATCACCCAGTGGCTGTATCCCCACTGTTGGATCTATGATGGGCGGAATGGCTGCATTCATGACCATGTCAAGAGCTGATAAAAAGAAAGATACAACACTTTTTATTGACCCGGGATTCCCTGTACAAAAACAACAACACAGAGTATTAGGACTAAAATTTGAAACTTTTGATGTTTACAATTATCGTGGAGAAGCATTAAGAGGAAAATTGGAAAGTTATTTACAAAAAGGAAATATTCACTCCATTATATACTCCAATCCTAATAATCCTTCCTGGATCTGTTTTACTGATAAAGAACTTCAAATTATTGGAGAATTGGCAAACCAGTATGATGTAGTAGTATTTGAAGATTTAGCTTATTTTGGAATGGACTTCAGAAATGATATTTCTCAACCCGGAAAAGCTCCATTTCAGCCTACTGTCGCCAAATACACTCAAAATTATGCACTACTCATCTCCAGTTCCAAAGCATTTAGCTATGCCGGTGAACGTATAGGAATGTTAGTACTATCTGACCATCTCTATAATAGAAAGTATGATGACCTCATCCCCTATTTTGGAACTCCTTTATTTGGTAGAGCAATCATATATGGTACAGTATATGCAATGAGTTCCGGAACATCCCACTCTGCACAATATGCATTGGCTGCTATTCTCAAAGCATGTAACGATGGAAGCTATCGATTCCTGGATGATGTTAGAATATATGCAAAAAAAGCAAATATGATGAAGAAAATGTTCATCGATAACAATTTCTACATTGTTTATGATAAGGATGAAGATAAGCCATTGGCTGACGGATTCTATTTCACTATTGCTTATCCAAATATGTCAGGTGAAGAATTACTTAAAGAGTTCTTATATTATGGTATCAGTGCTATTACATTATCTATCACCGGAAGTGAAAGAACTGAAGGTTTAAGAGCTTGTGTATCCTTAGTTCCACTCGAACAATTACCTTTGTTAGAAAAGAGATTGCAACAATTTAAAGCAAATCATTAATAATACTACCATACCTATTTTATTAAATTAAACTATAGCATTTATGAATATTACAAAATTAGATCAAGTAGTTGAGTTAGTTAAATCAAAACCCAAAAAAAGATTAGTTGTTGCTTATGCCAATGATGAGCATACTATTGAGGCAGCTTATAATGCTGTCAATATGGGAATTGTAAGTGCAACTTTAGTTGGAGAAGAAACTACTATACGCAATGTATGTAAGAATCTGAATATTGATCCTTCCCTTTTTACCATCATTCACGAACCCGTTGATACAAAAGCAGCACTAACTTGTTGCGATATCATCAATGAAGGGAAAGGGGATATCTTAATGAAAGGCGCTTTACCGACGGATAAATATATGCGTGCTATTCTCAATAAAGAGCGTGGATTGTGTCCTCCCAATGCAATTATTACTCACATTACAGTATTTGAAAATCCGGCTTATCACAAACTCATTATTGCCGGCGATTGTGCTATTATTTTGAATCCTGATTTAAAGCAAAAGCAGTTTATTTTGAAATCTATTATTGATACTGCCCATGCAATCGGTATAGAAAAACCAAAAGTAGCTATTATAGCAGCAACTGAACAGATGTCTCCGGCTATGCAAGCTTGTGTAGATGGCGCTATTTTATCTAAAATGGTAGAACGTGGGCAAATTAAAGGAGCATTGGTGGATGGACCTATCTCTTTGGATGTCGCATTAGATGAAGAAGCCGCAAAAATTAAAAAAATGACCGGTGAAGTTGCCGGAGATGCCGATGGACTTCTTTTCCCTAATATCGAAAGCGGAAATGTATTTTATAAAGCATCTACCAAATTTAATAAAGCTGAATGTGGCGCATTTTTAGCAGGTGCCAAAGTACCATGTGTGTTATCTTCAAGAGGTGATACTGCGCTTACAAAACTGTATTCTATTGCGATCTCTGCTGCTTTTAATTAATTTTTAATTAAAAAGATTACGGCCTAATAAACATGATAAAAAAATTTTTTATTCGTCGAATACGAATTTTGTTCCTACTTTTTACCCTTTCAAGTAGCTCTGCACTCTTTGCGAGCTACCTGTTTATTCCTATGGATTTAACTCAGGCCAATCACCTCAAAGCATACGGTATTGCTTTTTATTCTATTGAAAGAGGAATTGATGTGAGCTGGTTATTAAATTACAAGGGGGGAAGTTTTATGATGATCTATGACTCCAAAATTGAAGATGAATGCTTAATTCGAGGAGTCACTTGCAATGTTATCGCTGATGTTCAGATGCAGGGAATTCTTCATGAAATCTCTGCCTCTGACTCCAATATGGATGAAATTCGACTTACAAAAGTCCCAAAAATAGCTGTCTATTCCCCAAAAAACAAACTTCCCTGGGATGATGCTGTTACCTTAGCCTTAACCTACGCTGAAATTCCCTACGATGTTATTTATGATGAGGAGGTGTTGACCAATGCACTTCCCAAATATGACTGGTTACACTTGCACCATGAAGATTTTACCGGTCAATACGGAAAATTCTGGGGAAGCTATAGAAATGCTGCCTGGTACATTGAAGATGTCAATACGAACGAGGCTATGGCTAAAAAATTAGGATTTAACAAAGTTTCTCAGATGAAACTGGCTGTTGCAAAGAGAATCAAGGATTTTGTTTCAGGGGGTGGATATCTGTTTGCTATGTGTTCCGGACCAGATAGTTTTGATGTTGCTTTAGCTGCTGATGGTGTTGATATTTGTGATACTCCGTTCGATGGTGACCCTATCGAACCCAACGCTCAAAGCAAATTAAATTTTGATAATTGTTTGGCATTTACCGACTTCAATATCGTCTTAAATCCATATACTTACGATATTTCCGATATCAATGTGGATCCTAATCTTCATATGTCAAACAAAAAAAATGATTATTTCAATCTCTTTGAGTTTTCTGCAAAATGGGACCCCGTCCCTACTATGCTATGCCAAAATCACCAAAATGTGATCCCCGGATTTATGGGACAAACTACTGCATTTAGAAAAAGTAAAGTTAAATCCCATGTTGTAATTATGGGTGAATCCAAACTCTTTGATGAAGTAAGGTATCTCCACGGAACTTATGGAAAAGGAACATTTACATTTTATGGAGGTCATGATCCCGAGGATTATCAACATTTTGTGTATGACCCTCCCACTGATTTAGATTTATTCCCCAATTCTCCGGGTTATCGTTTAATTTTAAACAACATTTTATTCCCGGCAGCAAAAAAAGAGAAACAAAAAACTTAATTGTCATTTTTTTTTTGTATTTTTGCACTTTCAAATGTCAAAGCTAATTGGATTAACCAATTATTCAATTTATATCTTTCTTTTCTTTAATTTTTCACATCATTATTATTATGACAGATTCTCAAGAGAATGGCCGTAAGAGAAAACGAATCTCTATGCCAGTAACTGCCTCTAGTTCTAACAAAGTTACTTCAAAAACATCTTCCTCAACATCAACTGTTTCAACAGTGATTCCTCCTATTGAGACTCCATCTTCTACTGCTATCATTTCTGAAAAAATGCTGAATGAAAAAGCAATTGAAACAACTCCAGAGGAACTAAAAACAACTAAAAGTGCAAAAAGTTCCAGAACAACTAAAAGTACTAAAGTTGAAAAAGAGATAAAAGAGGAAAACTCTGAAGCAAAAACTCAAGAAAAGGAGAAACCCTCCACCAGAGCAAAACGTTCCGCAACTCAATCTACAAAAAAAACAGCTACACAAAAAAAATCTGATGAAGTCAATAAAGACTTATTACTTATTGATGATCCTATTTTGGAAGAATATTCAAGTATTAACGAATTGGACCAATCCCGAATCGATGAGATAGAAGCTGAATCCGTAGAAAATCAAAAATTAATTGATCAGGATGAAGATGGGGACGATGAAGAACTACCCATTACCTCTGAAGAAGCTGACTCTCCCACTGATACTGATGATCAAGATGAGACATCAACCCAAGAGGATGAGTTTTGGAAATTGATTGAAAAGTCTGAATATCAAGCTTCTGTTATGGGGGAGGGTGTCTTGGAAATGACATCGGACAATAGTGGATTTTTAAGATCTTCAGATTATAACTACTTACCATCTCCCGATGATATCTATGTTTCTCATGGATTGATTAAAAAATTTGGATTAAAAAATGGAGATACCATATCAGGGCTAATCAGACCTCCAAGACATGGAGAAAAATATTTCCCTCTATCCAGTGTTGAAAAGATCAATGGAAAACTTCCCGAAGAGGTAAGAGACAGAATCTCTTTTGACTTTTTGACCCCTATGTTCCCCGATGAGAAAATAAAACTAACTGATGATCATCAGTCCAATATCAGTACCCGCGTTATTGATCTTTTTGCTCCTATTGGAAAAGGACAAAGAGGACTCATCGTTGCTCAGCCTAAAACGGGGAAAACAGTACTTCTTAAAGAGATTGCCAATGCTATTGCCAATAACCATCCGGAAATATACCTCATCATCTTGTTGATTGATGAACGTCCTGAGGAGGTTACAGATATGCAACGCAGCGTTCGTGCCGAAGTGATCTCATCCACTTTTGATGAATCAGCGGATCGCCACGTAAAGATTGCCAATATTGTACTTGAAAAGGCAAAACGAATGGTTGAGTGTGGCCATGATGTTTGTATTCTTCTGGACTCTATCACACGTTTAGCCAGAGCATACAACACGGTTCAACCTGCTTCCGGAAAAGTATTATCTGGAGGAGTTGAAGCTAATGCTCTTCAAAAACCTAAACGATTTTTTGGTGCTGCCCGAAATATTGAAAATGGAGGGTCTCTAACTATTATCTCTACAGCTTTGATTGATACCGGTTCAAAAATGGACGAAGTTATTTTCGAAGAGTTTAAAGGAACAGGAAATATGGAGTTGCAGCTTGACAGAAGATTATCCAACAAACGGATCTTCCCCGCTGTTGATATTGTTGCTTCAAGTACACGTCGTGATGATTTATTACAAGCCCCTGAAGTACTTCAAAGATTATGGATCCTGAGAAATCACTTAGCTGATATGACCACTATTGAAGCAATGGAGTTTATTAAAGACCAAATGAATCGAACTTCATCCAATGAAGAACTTTTGGCAACAATGAATAGCTAATAGCTATTTATTGATTTTATTCAGATTGATCTATTGAATTAGTTTTTTGTTCACTTTTCCAAAAAATTAGAAAAAGAGTGACTAAAATTGGAATTGATTTAACACTCTTGAAGGGAAGTTACTTTACATTATTATCAAAAAAGAAAACTATTATTATTGATAATCAGCATTATACATTGCAAAATAAATTATTTTAAACTTTCATCGAACATTAGTAAAAAAAGTGTTATATTTGCGCCCTATCAAAATAATTAAATACTGAAATTATGTTTAAAAATCAACCAAAGGGGTTAATCCCCGCAGCACTTGCCAACATGGGAGAACGTTTCGGTTTCTACGTGATGATGGCTATTTTGCTTTTATTTCTGAACAATAAATTTGGATTTTCCGGGTCTGAAGGCGCTATTATCTATTCAGTTTTCTATGCCTTAATCTACGTTTTAGCATTAGTAGGTGGATTAATTGCCGACAGATCTAAAAAGTACAAAAGTACTATCATCGCAGGTTTGGTATTGATGACGATAGGATACATCCTCATCGCCATCCCCACAAAAACACCTGTAGAAAATTTCCCGCTAATTTTGGGGTACACCTGTTTCGGACTGTTCGCCATAGCTTTTGGTAATGGTCTGTTTAAAGGTAACTTACAAGCAGTTGTAGGTCAGCTTTATGATAATCCGCAATACGCCGAAAAGCGAGAAACAGGATTCCAAATTTTCTACATGTTTATCAACGTTGGTGCTATGTTTGCTCCTATCATGGCAGTGGGTTTAAGAAACTGGTGGGTTCAAAGCAATGGTTTTAAATTTGATGCAGACCTTCCCGCTCTTTGTAACCAATATTTGGGTGGCACAATCACACCTGAAGCACAAACACGTTTGACAGAATTGGCTGCTCAAGTGGGTGACACTACCGGTGATTTAACACTCTTTGCCAATCAGTACCTGAATATCTTCATGGAAGGATATCACTATTCATTTGGTATAGCCATTTTCGCAATGCTTATTTCATTGACTATATTTTTGGCAAATAAAGCCAAATTACCTGATCCTGCACAAAAATCTGTAGAGGCAAAACAAAATACTCAAGAAGTTGAAATGGATATCAAAGAGATTAGACAACGTATGTATGCACTATTTGCTGTTTTTGGCGTTGTTATTTTCTTCTGGTTCTCATTCCACCAAAATGGACAAACCCTTACACTATTTGCCAGCGACTATACAAAAATGATTAATATTAACTTAGGTTTTACTACTTTGCAAGGAGCAGAAGTATTCCAGGCATTTAATCCTATTTTTGTTGTATTTCTTACACCTGTAATTATCGGACTGTTCGGTTGGATGCGTAATAAAGGATGGGAAGTTTCTACTCCAAAGAAAATTGCAATAGGTATGGGAATTGCTGCCTTGGCTTTTGGAATTATGACATTGGGGTCTATCGGATTACCAGATGCAGCAGAAAGAACTGCAATGGGCGGACTAGATGAATCTATGCGCGTTTCTCCATTCTTGTTGATCATTACTTATCTTGTTTTGACTGTGGCTGAACTATTTATCTCTCCACTGGGAATTGCTTTCGTTTCAAAAGTTGCACCTCCAAAATATCAGGGTATCATGCAAGGTGGATGGCTCAGTGCCACTGCTTTAGGAAACCAACTACTTTTCATCGGTGTAATTTTCTACAATAGCATTCCTGTATGGGCAACCTGGATGATTTTTGTTGTAGCTTGTTTGATCTCTATGACCATCATGTTATCCATGCTTAAATGGCTCGAAAAAGTAGCAAGCTAATAAATATTTTAAGAAATAACTATGAAAGAGGCTGTCTGCACAAGGCAGCCTTTTTTGAAGGCGGAAGGTTGAAGGCGGAAGGCGGAATCCAATTACGAATTACGAATTACGAATTACGAATTACGGAATCCTAAATTTAGAAATTAGAAATTAGAATTTATAATTTATAATTATTTGATTATTAGGTGTTTAGATTCAAAATTGGATTCATTTTATATTTTAATTTTTTCTTCTTTTTGGAAATAAAAAAATTGGGGGGCAGAATGGGTATTGCTCTCCGGTTATTTCATCACCCCACTCTAGAATATCAAACCTTTTAGGTAACTACACAAATTACGAAATCCGAAATCAATAAATCGTTACCGTTCCGTTCACCACTTTTCCTCCTTTTCCTTCGGATTTGTAAAAAATGACGTAGGTGTAGGCGCCGTTCATGCAACCTTCGCCTGTCCAGCCTTGTTCCGGATTTTGAGAGGTAAAGAGCAGATTTCCCCAGCGATTGTAAATATAGATGGTGTACTCTTCAATTTTATCGGGATAGGCAAAAATCGGCTTAAACTGATCGTTTAATCCATCGGAATTGGGAGTGAAACTACTGGGAATATAGAGCTCTTGTTCACAACGTTGATAGAAAACTTCAATCTCTGCGGTTTCATCAAAACAGAGATTGGAGACTAACACCTGATAAACACCGGCATATCTCACCAAATAGGTGGCTTCTGTCGATCCATCCTGCCACAAATAGGTGCAATAAGGTGTTTCCGCTGAAAGAAGCAAATGTTGACCTTCACAAAGCGTAGTATCATTGCCTAAATCGACTTCAATTGGATATAAATAACCCAAATAGATCGTATCGCTTACCTGTAAACATTCATCTGTAACGATGACCCAATAATCTCCTTCAGAACTCGCCAAATAGGTTGTATTTGTGGACAAATCTTGCCACAAATAGGTGGCAGGATGGGGTTGCTCTGCGTTCAGGAGCAACGTTGCCAAGGCACATAGAATGGAGTCGTTACCCAAATTCACCGAAGATTGCGGATAGAGTTGAACGTTGATATCATTGAGAGAAACTGTACAACCCAAATTGGTGACAGATACCGAGTAATGCCCCGCCGTATCAATCACAATAGAAGCGGTTGTATCTCCAGTGGACCACAAATAGTGAATTGCATCAGGCGTTTCTGCAGAAAGCTCGGTTCCTTGGCACAAAATAGTGTCTGTGGAAAATGGAATTACAGGTGGAGGCACCACAACAACAAATGTGGTGGTGGTATCGGGACAAGTATAATGTAAAACCAGTTGAACGGTTAGCGTACCTGCTGTAGTTAAGGGAAAATCTACTGTAGGCGAGTTCGGATATAGCGTTCCATCTACAATCCAGTCTATGGCTACAGAATCGGGATTATGAGGTACTTCCAAATGCAGCAGATCCCCAACACAGCGGTAAACAGTTGCAGAATCAACAGGACTCAAATTGGAATAAGCAACAGGAGATTCGTAATAATTGACTCCGGAGTCATTATTATGGAAATAGAGAAAATCCATATGTCCGTGATTGTTATTGGGTCTCATATTATAACCGAACTCGTTAATAGTGGCATTAAACCCATTTTCATTCTCCAAGATAAAGAAATCGGGAATCGAATTGTTAAAAAGGCTATATTGCAGATAGTAATAATCCCCGTTTGTGTACGGAAAAGTATCAAAAGCGGTAGATGGAATCAATTCATGATTGATATACATGGTATGAATCCCTTCCGGTTTAACAAAGATAACCAGGTCAACATAAGTGGTATCCGGAGCTTGGGATACGCGGCGTTGTGTTGTCGGGAAAAACCATTTTTCCATCATGCGGTCAGCTGGTAAAATATGGTTTAAATTGGTATAGTTTGTCACTTCATTACTTATTGGCATCATTGAATTACCAGAACCTACATAAGTATGATTAATTCCGAAAAAATATCCGTGATCT
>Ga0208040_1000035_pt1 | contig 171999 bp, 160 predicted proteins | sample AD_UKC083_MetaG_FD_184431 | JGI IMG/M metagenome (GOLD analysis project Ga0208040, IMG submission 184431) | Active sludge microbial communities of municipal wastewater-treating anaerobic digesters from USA - AD_UKC083_MetaG (SPAdes) (version 2) | ecosystem: Engineered > Bioreactor > Anaerobic...
GGGCGCTGCCTTCCGGCGGCCAGTCGTATGGTACGGTTGCGGGGAAGAAGGGTGGCCGGGCCATGGCCGGCGTTCAACCGGATCCCCGGAAAGTCATCCCGCTGGATGAGTCCGATCACGATGTATTAAACAGGTTTTGATCAAGCCAAAAGATAAATTTGAAGAATATGCTGCCCTGCTTCATCAGCGGAGCAGCAGTACAATCAAGGGTTGACAATAAAGATAAAATGGATTCGGAAGCCAGTAACGGTATAACGGATTATTATTCATTAGAAATTTCTCCAAGGCAGTTTGATAAAATCAGCGGACTGGTTTATCAAATCTCCGGGATAGATTTGCATGAGGGCAAGGAGGAACTCGTCAAGGCGCGGCTTTTGAAAAGGCTCAGGCATCTTAAAATAACAAACTTTGAGCGCTACCTCAAATATCTGGCTGATGATAAAAGCGGAAAAGAATTGCGGGCGATGGTGGACGTGCTGACCACCAACAAAACTCATTTCTTCAGAGAGGCCGAACATCTGGATTTTTTAAGGGATGAAATTATTCCTCATCTGGGGAAGGGCCCGATCAGAATATGGAGCGCCGGCTGTTCTTCCGGAGAGGAACCGTATTCGATCGCCATTGTTTTAAGTGAAGCCATTCCCGATATCGTGATACGCGATATCAGGATTCTGGCGACCGATATTTCGGATCGGATGATGGAAAAGGCCCGCAGGGGAATCTATGATGGAGAAACCATCAAGACCGTGCCACCGTTATTGAAACAAAAATATTTTGAAAGTGCCAAGGCCGGCTCCGGACGCCAGTATCAGGTGATTCCGCAACTCCAGTACCTGATCAGTTTTGCCAAACTCAATCTGATGGAGGAATGGCCGATGCGGGGGCCGTTTGAAGCTATCTTTTGTCGCAATGTCATGATTTATTTCGACAAGCCTACTCAGGAGAGACTGGTCGGAAGATTCTGGTCACTGTTGCGTGAGGGCGGGTATTTATTCGTGGGGCATTCGGAAAGTCTGACCTTTCTGAAACACGATTACCAGTATCTGCAACCGGCCGTTTACCGCAAAGTCAAACCGTCGGAAATGCATCCAAGAAAGCGCGTGGGAGTAAAAGGAAAATAATTATTTATGGTCTATACGGTGGGAGTGGCCGATATCAAAATATCGGGAGAAGCTGAAGATTTATTAATCACCTACGCGCTGGGCAGTTGTCTGGGGGTCACTGTTTATGACTTTAAAAAGAAAAAAGGTGCCCTCCTGCATTGCATGTTACCGGATTCCAGTATCGACCGGGAAAAAGCAGCGGGCAATCCTTCCGTGTATGTGGACAGCGGAATGAAAGTCATGCTGGATAATTTTTACAAGAATGGTTCGCGCAAGAGCGATCTGTTGATCCGGGTGGCCGGCGGGTCCAGTTCAAAAGTGAATGAAGCGGAAGATTTTTTTCAAATCGGCCGCCGCAATTTTGTCAGCCTGCGTAAATTTCTGTGGGATGAAGGATTGATGCTGAAAGCTTATGATGTCGGGGGGTACGGATCACGCACCGTGACGCTGGAAATAGCCAACGGAAAAATGATCATCAAGTCTCAAGGTTCCCTCAAAGAGCTCTAAACCGTAAGTGCTTTTTAGGGATAAAATAAAAGCTTTAGATTAAATAGGAGAAGGTGAAATGGCTTTAAATATTCTGGTGGTCGATGATAGTGCAGTCATGAGATCCATTGTCATCAAAACACTGAAAATGACGGGACTTCCTTTGGGGGAAATCTGGGAGGGCAGCAACGGTGAGGAGGGCTTGAAGATTCTGCAGGAAAAATGGATCGATTTGGCCCTCGTCGATATACACATGCCGGTGATGGATGGAGAGGAAATGATCAACCATCTTCGGGAAAACGAACAGTACCAGAACCTTCCTGTCATCGTGGTCAGTTCGGAGAGTGATCCCAGCAAGATAGAAATGATGCATAGAAAAGGCGCCACATTTATCCATAAACCTTTCAAACCGGAAACCTTGAAAGAAGTCATGATTGCCGTCACGGGGGTGAGCAATGAATACACAGATTGACAGCGATGTAAAAGCCAAAATCGAAAGAACGCTTTATGAGTCCTCGGTGAGTACTTTTGAAGACACCTGTTTTATGTATCTGGCTCCGGAAATGGAAGAAGAACAAAAAGACCTGCCGGTTCAAGCCGCTTCCGAAGCACGTTACAAGGGGGATTGGACGGGGAAACTTTTAATAGAAGCCAGAGGCGGTATGCTGGAGGGCATCGCTTCTAATATATTAAGCATTGATAATCCCAGTCTTCAACAGAAGAAAGATGCTCTGGGAGAAATCGCCAATATCATCTGCGGCAATGTCGTGATTTCTCTGGGAAGGCACGGAAAAGTATCTAAAATTGAAAGCCCGCAGTTCTTGAGTGAGGAGGAATTACGGAAAGAGGAGAATATCGGCTCTCTTGTGGCCAGTGTGACGCTGAATTTTTTCGAGGGGCGTGTCGATATTAAATTTTTTGTGGACGGTTACTCTGCCGATAAGGAGCAAAACAGTGATTAAGGTTTTGATTGTCGACGATTCCGCTTTGGTTCGCAAAGTGCTGACCGAGGAACTTTCCCGCTACAGCGATATTGAAGTTGTCGGAGGTGCCATCGATCCTTATGTGGCTCGCGACAAAATAGTGCGTCTTAAACCGGATGTCATCACGCTGGACGTAGAAATGCCGCGGATGGATGGACTTTCATTTTTATCCAAACTGATGAAATTTTATCCCATGCCGGTTGTTGTTGTGAGCTCCCTGACTCCCAAAAACAGCCAGAATGCCATTAGAGCGCTGGAATTGGGGGCCGTGGAAGTCATCTGCAAACCGGGTTCGAGTCTGTCGGCTCCGGAGATATCAAAGTCTCTCGTTGAAGCCATCCGGGCGGCATCCCGCGCCCAGGTGGCCAAAACAGTGTCGGCAGATTTCGTGGACAAAGAAAGCACACCCGGATATAAAATTCAGTTAAATACGACACACAAGGTGGTTGCCATTGGCGCGTCCACCGGCGGCACCATCGCCATTGAAAAACTTTTAACCGCCATGCCGCTGAACATTCCCGGCATTCTGGTGGTTCAGCATATGCCGGAATATTTCACGGCCAGTTTTGCCGAGCGTCTGAACAATATCTGCAAAATTGAAGTCAGAGAAGCTAAAGACGGCGACGCGGCAGTTCCCGGACTGGCGCTGATCGCTCCCGGCGGGCATCATATGCTGCTGGAACGCAGCGGGGCCTTTTATCAGGTCAGGATTAAAGGCGGTCCCATGGTGCATCATCAGAGACCCAGCGTGGATGTATTATTCCACTCCGTGGCTAAACAGGCCGGCGCCAATGCGATCGGCGTGCTGTTGACCGGAATGGGAGCTGATGGCGCCGAGGGACTTCTCGCGATGAGAAATAACAAGGCTTATACGATTGCTCAGGATGAAGCGACTTCTGTTGTTTTCGGCATGCCCGGTGAGGCCGTCAAACTGGGTGCGGCCTGTGATGTATTACCGCTCCCGGACATTTCCGGAAGGATCATCAAACGTCTGACCGGTGAAAAGAAAGACCAGCCATAAAACATCAGTCATATAAACCATCGTTATCGAATCTGCTCCAGCCATTTATTCAGGAGTTTTGTCTCTTTTTCTTTCCATTGAGGCGAGAAACGTATTTGTAAAAAAGATTCATACAGTTTGTCCATGGTTTTTACCGCATTTTCAATGAGGTAAATTCTTTCCAGCAGGCTTCCTGCCGGATCCTCGGGTGTTTCCTGCCAGTCCGGAGCCGGCAATTTCAAGGATTGGATATCAAACGAATCGGCCTTGATGGCAAATTCCCACTCGTTATTATCGTGAATCAGTTTGATGCCCGCTTCCTTGACTTTTTTCCCCTGCCGTATAGCTTCCTTGCCTTCAGTGAGTTCGGCGTGAATCCCGTGACAAACGACGCCCTGAGCATATTCGCCTTCCCCGGCTTCCAGAGCGATTCGTTTTAAAAAATGCAATTCCACTTCTTCTTTGCCGGACAGTTTGATTCGGCCGTTGCGCTCTTCCGCTTTGAACCAGAGCCAGGTCAGGAATTCGCGGCCGATGAGAGAAGCGGTTTCCATGGATTCCGGATTTTTGGCGATCAGATGATGCTCCTGAGGTGAAAAACGTTTCAGCGTCAGCGAAAAGGTCTTTTTGAATAAATCAGCAAAATCCTGGGCGACATTGTCGGAGAGCGATGAAAAATAAAGCGTGTTCTGGCTGACTGCCCAGCAGACATCGTAAAAAGACGGCACGGGATCAGTTTTTTTCAGCAGATCCAGTTTAATCTTGTCTTTGATGGCCGAGGCCTGCTGTTTATGAATTCTGCTCTTGCCGCTTTCAGCAAGCTGGCGCCTTTCTTCCTCCATGATTTTTATCTTCAGCAACTTGGAGGGAATCAATTTACGGTCAATGCGCAGAGAAAAGATCAGATAATCACCCAGCGCGTAATTGGCATTCTGGAAATGACTGTCGAGGATATCGGTCAGAGAAACCCACCCCATGGTTTTTTCTTCTGTTGATTTAAAAGTATCCTGATATGAATTGGCTTTGATCCGGTTGTTGACGAAATTTAAAAATGCCTGCGGTAACTGTCCCTCCACGTGAAAACGGGAGAAGGTAAAACTGCCTTTCAGTAAACTCATCTTTCACTCCTTATAAGGCTTGCACCCTATATTACCACAGGACGGCATGTCAAGTGTTTATGATGCCGATTTTATGCGAAAATTAGATCATTTTAGTCATCTGCCGGTTAAATATTTATCCGTGGACAGAGGTTTTTTTTTGTGTTAGGTGACCTGCATATTGCCAGAAAAACATCAGCAATACGACTTAAAAATCACTGCTTAACGCGTGCGGTACCTTGCGGTTTAGAGACAACGGGTTTCCGGATCCTGTCGGAGGTGATTCCACTGAAAATAAAAAAAATAGGCATTGTCGCCAATACGGAAAAAGAAAAAATTGCCGATCACGTTCTTTCGCTAAAGCAATGGCTGGAAGAAAAGGGTGTGCAAGCATTTCTGGAGATGGAAATTTCCAGAAAAATATCAACAAATGACGGACTTGCCTGGAACGAACTGGCGAAAAAATCGCAAATGGTTGTTGTGCTTGGCGGGGACGGAACGATGCTGCGCACGGCGCATTATCTGGCCGGGCACAGAGTGCCCATCCTGGGAATCAATCTGGGCAGTTTCGGTTATCTGACCGAAGTCAACTTAAATGAGATTCATTCGACGCTGGACTTGATTATCCTGGGCAAATTTGTAACGGAAAAAAGAATGATGCTGGATGTCAGCGTCAGGCACGGAAAAAATATCACTCGTGTCGGCAGCGTTTTAAATGACGTGGTCATTAATCGCGGCGACCTGTCCCGCATGAACGAACTGGAAGTCGATATTAACGGCAAATACCTGACAACGTACAAGGGCGACGGTCTGATTGTATCCACCCCTACCGGTTCCACCGCCTATTCACTTTCCGCCGGAGGTCCGATTGTCTTTCCGGGCAAGGACCTGATTATTGTCAATCCCATTTGTCCCCATATGCTGACGAATCGTCCGATCATTTTTCCCGAGGATGCCAGTCTGCAAATCACACTCTGGTCCAAAGATCAGGGGGCCATGCTGACGTTGGACGGACAGGAGGCCTACAAAATAAAATCCGGCGACGCTATCATGGTAAAAAGATCGAAGCATGTTACGACGCTGGTTCTTTCTCCCTACCGCAGCTACATGGAAATCCTGCGTTCCAAACTCGGATGGGGTGATTTACCTCCGGGAGCCAGGAAAAGAAAAAATGCTTAATGAACTGAGTATAAAAAATTTTGCCATTATCGATGAACTTCATCTGTCATTCAGCGAAGGTTTGAATGTCATTTCCGGAGAAACGGGCGCGGGAAAATCCATCATTGTCGGTGCGGTCAGTCTGCTGCTGGGAGACCGGGCGACAACAGAAATGATCAGATCTCAGGCGGATACGGCAACGGTGGAAGCCGTTTTTGATATTTCGGACAATAAACCGTTGCAGGCCAGGGTGGCCGCCATGGGATTCCCGGAATCTGATGAACTGATTATCCGGCGGGTGATTTCCCATGCCGGGAAAAACAAAGCTTTTATCAACGGACAGGCGGCGACGTTAATGAACTTATCCGCCGTCAGCGAGTTGCTGATCAATATCTGCGGTCAACATGAGCATCAGGTGATTCTCAATGCCGAAAATCATATCGATATCCTCGATGAATTCGGCGACTGTATGGTTCAAAGAACTGAATATGAGGAGATTTATAATCGGTATCAGCAAACCAAAAGTGAAATAGACCGATTGAGAAGTTTAAGCCGGAGCCGGGAGGAAAAAGCCGACTTGTATAAATTTCAGCTTAAAGAAATTCAGGACATTCATCCTCAGCCGGCGGAAGATATAACGCTTGCTGATGAGAAAAAAGTTCTGGTCAACGCCCAGAGGCTGACAGATTACGCCCATCGCGCGTTTGATTTGCTTTATGGTGATCAAGACAGCGCCATGGTGAAGCTCAAGGAAGTTGGAAATCAGATCAGAGAGATTAAAAAAATAGATGCCAGTCTGAACATCGCCGATGCCGATATGGAAAGCAGTGTGATTGCTCTTCAGGAAGCGGCGTTGACGCTGCGGGATTATATGAAAAACATCTATTTTGATGAAAGCAGACTGGCGGCCATCGATGATCGCCTGGAACTGTTAAATCGTCTGAAAAGAAAGCACGGGGGAACTCTGGAGGCCGTGCTGAACAGAAAACAGGAAATAGAGGAATCGCTGAAAACGGTATTTTCTCTGGAAGAAGAACTGGAAAGGCTGAACCGGGAGCAGGATAAAATCAAAGAACATTTAAAGCAAAGCGCCGATAAACTTTCTCAGAAAAGACAGGGGGCGGCAAAAAGGCTGGAGGATGCGGTTGACCGGGAAATCCGTGCATTGAATATGCCGCACGCGTCTTTTTATGTGAACTTTCGCAAATCCGTCGATGAGGTTTCCGAATCCTTCGGACCTAAAGGCATTGATGACATTGAATTTTACCTGTCCGCCAACAAGGGAGAGGAAGCCAGATCGCTCAACAAGGTTGCTTCGGGAGGAGAATTATCGAGAATTATTCTGGCCCTGAAAAATGTTTTGTCACGCACCGGATCTGTTTCCTCCATTATTTTCGATGAGGTCGATAACGGGATCGGGGGAGCCGTTGCGGAAATTGTCGGCCGCAAGCTGAAAGAAGTTTCAGCTAACCATCAGGTTATCTGCATTACCCACTTGCCTCAAATCGCGTGCTTTGGAGAAAAGCACCTGCATGTTTCCAAAAAGGTTGTGAAGGGAAGAACCATCACCTCGGTAAACGAACTGGATGAGGACCGCCAAATCGAAGAAATCAGCCGCATGCTCGGCGGCGTTCATGTCACGGAAACAACCCGGGAGCATGCCCGCGAAATGCTGAACAACTCACGATCCTATCAATTGAATAAAACAGGAGAAAGAAGATGCTGAGAAAAGCGCGCATTGAAGATGTCAAGACGATCCATCGGATGATCAATTTATCGGCGGGAAAAGGTGAAATGCTGCCGCGCGCGCTGACGGATCTTTATAAATCCCTGCGGGATTTTTTTGTTTTTTATGATGAAGAGGAATCACAAATTACCGGTGTTTGCGCGATGAATATCATCTGGGAAAACCTTGCGGAAATCCGTTCGCTTTATGTGGATGAAAATCACCGGAAAAAAGGCGTCGGCAGACAGCTTGTGGAGGCCTGTATCTCCGAAGCCATTACAGTAGGCCTTTTCAAGATTTTTACCCTCACGTATAAAAAAGAATTTTTTGCCCGGTTGGGATTCAAGGAAATCGACAGGGGGCTGTTGCCTGAAAAAATATGGTCTGACTGTTTTCACTGTTCCAAATACCCCGATTATTGTGATGAAACGGCAATGATTGTGGAGCTATGAGATATTCTTTGAAAATATTTCTGTTCGTGGTATTGGTCGCGTTGCTCAATGGCTGTGTCCATACTGTTTCTGAAACATCTGTAAAACCTCTCGAAACGTTTGTTTCCGTTGTTGCTGATGATCTGGATTTTAGCGATGATCTGGATCGGGAATCCCTGGAGACGGCGATTGAACGCAGCATTCATTTTTATGAAAAAGCCGGGCGCAATAAAGTTTTCAATATTAACGGTCAAGCCATGAAGGCTCGGGAATTTAAAGAAACGCTGATCACCTTTCGCGATATTTTGCGAAGAACAGATAATCAAGCCGATTTCAAAAAAAGAATCGCCGGGGAGTTTCAGGTTTACCGCCTTTCCGGTTTTGATGACGAAGACAGTGTGCTTTTTACCGGTTATTATGAGCCGTTCCTCGAAGGTTCTCTGGAACGGACTGCGAAATTCAAATACCCGCTCTATGCCGTTCCCTCGGATTTGATCAAACAACAAAATCAGATCGGCCGGATGGATGGCGGAAAATTTGTGCCCTACTACAGCCGGCGGGAGATTGATGTGGAAGGTGTTTTGCAGGGCAGAAATCTGGAACTGGTCTGGGTTTCTGATCCTCTGGCATTGTTTTCTCTGCACATTCAGGGCTCCGGAAAGATTAAACTGGAAGACGGCGATGTTTTATCAGTGGGTTTTGCACAAACCAACGGCCGTCCCTTTCGCAGTGTTACCAAATTCATGCTGGAGGGCAACAGGATAAACAGCGCCGAGGCCAACTATCGACACGATTTCCTAAAAGGGAAAAGCGACCGGGAAATTTTCGATACATTAAGTCACAACGAACGATACACCTTCTTTCGTTTTCTGGAAAAAGATCCGGTTGGTTCTTTGGGTGAACCGGTAACCCCCGGTCGAACCATTGCGACTGATCCCGATTTTTTTCCCGAAGGTGCCCTCGCCTTCATCCGTTTGAAAAAGCCTGTTTTCGATGAAAAGGGGAAATTTAAGGAAAAAGTTCAATTTTCCCGTTTTGTGTTCAGTCAGGATAAAGGAGCAGCCATCAAAGGACCCGGCCGGGTTGATCTTTTCTGCGGTTTTGGTGAACAAGCGGAATACACGGCGGGAATGCTGAAAGAAAAGGGCACATTATATTTGCTGCTGAAGAAATAAATGTTTCAGACATGTATGTGCTGAGAAGGGACTGCGAAATTTAAGTGTATTCTGGTGAAAATCCCCGTTATTTCTGTTAAATAATTTTGAATATTCAATTTTTTGCAGATATTGAGCAAATATTTATTATTGATTTTGCTGGATAAATTCAATTAATTATAATAAAATAATTAAAATCATTACTTATGGCTTGTATCTTGCTTTTTTTATTAGATTTATAGACAAGTTAATAAATCTAATAATTTCAATTGAAAAGGCGTATCATGTTAAAAATCTTCAGGAAAGAAAGGCAACAAGGGTTCACGCTTATCGAGTTGATGATTGTCATTGCGATTATCGGCATACTGGCAGCAATCGCCATCCCTCAGTTCATTACATACAGAAAAAGAGGGTATGTCGCATCCCTGAACAGCGATGTCAAAAATGCTTATACTTTATCCCTGGCCTATCTTACGGAAAACCCTAACGGCACTTTAACCCTTGCCGCTTTGACTTCAGCAGGTTACGAATCTTCTTCGAGTGCGACTACAAGTATAACCTGGACCAATAATTCCAATTACACAATAACTGTGACAGGTCCCGCGCATTGGAGTTTGACTAAAAGTACCGCGGAAATGCGCATTATTTCAGGCATCGCAACACTTGATCCCGCAAAAATATAAATTTTTTATAACTACGGCAAAATATCAAACCACACTCGCATTGAATCATCAATGACAGTGCCCCTGTAACCAAGCCATTTTAAGAGTCGCGCATTCACCGATGGCACAGGCTTTTTTCGCATCATAACAACCGGATTTTGCATTACCCGTCGTCAAATAAACGAATGCCCTGTTATTCCAAGCATCGGCATAATCGGGTTTGATGAGCATGGCCTGACTGTAGTTATCAACAGCCTGTTGATATTGTCCCAACCGGAGATGGATGAAACCCCTATTATTATAAGCTTCAAAATACGCTGGTGTCAGGGCAATGGTTTTGTTGAAATCATCGATGGCCAATTGATACTCTTCCAATCCGACTGAAAATAAAATCTTCCTGCCCCGGAATTTGATGTTGATCAAAGAAGGCATTCCCCATGCTATCATTATTGTGATGCCGATAGAGGGCAGATAGGTATAACGGTCGGCCATCGCTTGTGTACCGACCTGAATAAGTCCAATAACGGGGATGAGTGTCCCAAGATACCAGAACCAGCCCACCGGTAAGAAAGGCCATTTCTTTTGATAATAAATAACAAGAATTGAGACGAATATCAGTGCAATAATAGAAATAAACACTTTCTCGAAAGATAAAGACATCCAGTCATGGTAAATTGGAACTAAATGAGAAGGCCATAATATCTTTTCCAAATACGTTGCATAAGCAATAACGGCGTTAATGCAACGAACAGAAAAAGGCAGAATGATTATCGAAGCAACCGACCCTGCTTTGTTTTGTGACCAGATCGCCGAGATACTGATAATAATGGTTTTTATTAAAAAAGGAACTTTTTCCCCTATGAGTTTTATCGTTTGATTCATACCGGTCTTTTGGTCACCCGATATTTTTTGCCATCTTCTCAACGGCCAGTAATCCAGAAGCAGCAGAATGAAAGGCAGGGTGACCAGCATCGATTTGGACATCACGCTTAAAATGAATAATGTCAGACAAAAAACGTACGGGGCGATTCTGGGTTTCTCCGCATAGAAGGCATAGGCGTAGATGCAGGCTATTCCGAAAAAAAGGCTCAAGACATCTTTTCTTTCGGAAGCCCAGGCCACCGATTCCACCCTTAAGGGATGCAGGGCGAAAAAGGTGGCGGTAAAAGCCGCCGGCCAGATATTCCCGGTTGTTTTATGAAAAAACAGAAACAGCAGAGTCGACGTGCCGATATGCAGAAGAAGACTCGCCAGATGATGTCCAGCGGGATGATTCCCGAAGAGGCGCCAGTCCAGCATATGAGACAGCAGTGTTAATGGATGCCAATTGCTGGCGACGACGGAAGTGAAAGCCCATTTAATACTGGAAAAATTAAATCCGGATTGAATCTGGTAATTTTCAAGAATATAGGCCTTATCATCAAGATTAATAAAGTGGTTATCGGCAATACGTCCAAAGGCTATGCAGGACGCAAGTATTAAAAAAATATAACGAGATAAGCATTTTTTTTCATGAAAATCATAAACATCTACCGTTCGTGATTCCTACACCTGTTACATAAAGGCGCAGTCATTTTTTTGATTATACCGGATGGATGTATGATTATGTGGAGCACTGACCGATAAAATACTACCGTCGTTCATAATTTATTATTTTGCAGTATAACCGCGGCTGTCGAGACATTCTGTCATCGCTTTTTGATAATCAGCCCGCTTTGGCATAACCTGATCCTGTGATATTCCCGATGGAACCTTTGTCGGATCGTAGCGCGTTTGTTCAACCGCCCACTGATGGCATGCGTATCGATCGTAGTCCTGTTGTTCCTGGCTCTGACCCTGACGGGGATATATGAACATTTTGTCATCTTCAGTATCCGTGCCGGTCTGTTCTGCTATATCGGGAGCCGTTTCTCTTACATCGCCCTGGGGCGGCTCGACGACAACATAGCCTCCGGGCGTGCGCGTGTAGTAGGTGTCATTCGCGTAGTAATAGGGTATCCCGCTAATCCAGATGGTGGCATAGGCAAGGGGTAAGAAAGGAACAATCATACCGACGGGCGGCGCAACCACCACGTATCTTCCGCCATGATATCTGTACCAGACCCCGTCATGGGCATAATAGCGGGCGTTATGATGTCTGACAACTCTATGATGACTGGGAAGATGCCCGTAATACTCGCCCTTTAAAGGATAGGATCGATTGTGATGAAAACGAGAATCCAAAAACGATTTATGGCGGGTGGCAGGCGCTTTTTTTACCATATGAGCGGATGATTTTTTAGGAGGATCTGCCTGTGCCTTTTGTACAGGGAAAATTGAAGATACAAATATCACTATCAGAAACAAACACAAAATAACCATATATTTTTTTAGACTGGAAATCACAGACATGATGACGTCCTCCTCCTTGCTGATGGAAAATTATTTTACCGTATATCCGCGTCCCTCCATACAGGCGGACATGGCGCGTCGAAATTGCAGGGCCTTCTTTTCTTTATGAAAATCACGCGCCTGATCTCTGTTCTGGTAAGCTTCCTCCATCTGCCGGGCGTATTCCTGACGGGACAGATCAGAGGCGGCTCCGGCCAGAGCACCATAAGTTGATCCGATGAAAGCGCCTTCCACAGCATGACGCGGTCCGCCGATCAGGGCTCCCAGTACGGCACCGGCAATAGACATGGCCACGGTATCTTGTCCGGGCGGCGGCATGGGAACAACGCGGACGCGCTGTTGCGGTTCAATGGCTGACGCGCCGGGATCAAAACCGGTTTGATCAACCGCCCAGTTGTAGCAGGCATAATGATCACGTGATTGCTGCTCGGCTGACTGATTATTATTGGGGTAAAAATAAATCTGCGTAATGGCTGTAATGTTTTCATTATGAGGAGCGGGCTGATTGATGACTTGCTCAGCGGGGTAATAATAACAGGCACTCACAAGGAAAACAGCCGCGACAGATATGCAAATCATAAGATGCCTCAAGATTTTCGTATTCATAATATTTTTCTCCATGTTGAAATAAATTGTTTTTAAAAACATTTGGTTATTAATAACACTTTTTGAAGTTTAACTGAACTAATTTTATCGGTTAATTCAAGATCCGGAAAAAACTAATCCGATGGTTAATATGACAGTCAAACATTATATCGCTTTGTGCCCATCTTCTGATTGACATACCTGCTTATTATTTTTAAAATCAATAAAATTTAAAGATTAATTTGATTGTGCCGGAAGGATGACATGGAAGCAATTTTAGGAATCATGATAGGCATCGGTTTGAGCGCGGCGTGCGGATTCCGTGTTTTTGTGCCGTTGCTGATTATGAATCTGGCGGCTTTGAGCGGACATCTTCCGTTACCGGAGAATTTTGCATGGATCGGCAGCACATACGCCACCATTGCTTTCGGTTCGGCAACGGTTCTGGAAATCATCGGTTATTATGTGCCCGGTGTTGATCATATTCTGGATGCTATTGCCACTCCCGCTGCTGTTGTTGCCGGAACGCTGACAACGGCGTCGATGGCAGTAGATCTGCCACCTTTTCTCAAATGGACGCTGGCCTTAATTGCCGGAGGCGGGATAGCGGGACTGGTGCAGGGCTCCACTGTGGCGTTACGAGCGAAATCTTCACTGGCTACTGCCGGCACAGGAAATCCTTTTTTTGCAACCATCGAACTCGCCTGTTCGATTCTAATAGCTGTTATGGCGATTATTGTTCCCATCGTTTGCCTGATGTTGATCGTGGTGTTTTGTTTTTTTATTTTTAGAAAAATAGGTCGATTGATCTTTGCCAGACGACAACCAAAAACAGGTTAAGCTTGGTGAGTGTTTTTAGAAAAACAAGGGGTATGTTCTCAATCAACCATCGAACATACCCCCTTAAATTTAATGTAAATCTGCTAATATTACTTGGCAGCAGGAGCGGGAGCAGCCGGTGCTGTTGCGGCGGCAGGTGCAGGGGCTGCCGCGGGAGCGCTCATTCCCAGGGATTCCATGATTTTCAGTGCTTTATCTTTCAGAGAATTCGCTCCGGTCAAGGCATCCGTTAAATTTCCGCTGGTGAAGCTCTGCTGTACCTTGCCCCATTCGTCCTGCGCTGAAGCAAGACCGGCTTTGGCTTCTTCAAGTTTTTCCTTGGTCAGATTTGCCGGAAGCTTTTTAGCCTTGGCCAGTTCTTCCACCTTGGCCTTGATGTCCTCAAACATTTTGGGAAGATTCTGGCTCATTTCCGTCCATTTCTGCGTGAGCTCTTCCTTTTTGGCTTTTGCGGCTTCTAATACTTCTTTGGCTTTTCCGGCCAGAGCGGTTGCTTCTTCCATAGCGGCTTTATATTCCCCTTTGCCGAATTTATCCTTTACCGCGGCAAGTGTATCTTCCAGTGATTTAACCTCATCAGGAACGATCTTCACTGCTTCGGCTTTGGTAACATTTACGGCTTCTTCCGCCGCTTTAATGGCCACGTCTGCCGCGTTTTTGCCACCGGAACAGGAAATCAAAAAAAATACACTTACGAACAATGCCATTGCCAAACATAATGTCTTCTTCATAATGATCCATCCTTTCTTCTTGTAGTTATTTTTTGGAAAAGGAAACAACTTTTCCCGATCCACATATTTTTTCAATGTTTCTTATCGAATCCTGATTTTTGTTTTATCAAATTTTTAAGATGACTTCCCGGCTTCACCTCCCTTCTTGTCTCCTTTATCTTCTGTTGAGTTTTTCTGAGCCAGGCCATTGAAAACAATTTGTTTTGAATGAAATTGCTTATATTCGAAATTTAAAAAATAATCGAGTAAAAAATGTGTTTTAAAATACAAAGATTAGCTTGACATACAAAAGGCATTTTTTATATTTTAAATTAAACAATAATCTTTCAAGAGTGCGAGAAATTAATCAAAAAAGTAAATAAAGGAATGGAAAGTATGCAAGAACATCGACATACGGAGCGCCTTCAGGAATATAACGAGATTACCACAACGATCCTCAGAGAAGACGGCACGCCTGTTAAAGAAAAGAATTATTATGTTTTCAGCAAGGATATCTCTGAGACCGGCGCTAAAATTCAGGGAAATATTCCTTTGCCGATTGATACAATGCTCAAGATTAATTTCAAGTTAAAAAACTTGCATGAAGTCATTACCGTTTTCGGAAAAGTGAAATGGACCAAAACCATCATTGAAAATACGTATTATCAGACAGGTGTGGAATTTGTTGAGACACCGGCTGATGTGATTAAAAAGCTTTTTGAGGATCACAACGCCCGGAAATAATGAATTTCTGGATCATTTCTTTACAGATCGCGCCCTCGCGTAGAATCACCGGCGGATCACACGTCACATCGATGATGGTTGAAGTTTGTCCCCCCGGAGTTTTTCCTCCGTCAACAATCGCATCAATTTTATCGCCAATTTGTTCAACAACAGCGTATGCCAGTGAACATTCGGGCGCGCCGGATAGATTGGCGCTTGTCGCAGTGATCGGTCTGTTTATTGTTTGAGCTATTTTCAGTGCGAGAGGATGACTGGAGACGCGCAGTCCTATTTTCCCGGTACCGGCTGTCAGCAGCGGTGAGACTTTCTCCGATGCTGAAAAGATAATCGTCAAAGCTCCCGGCCAGAACTCAGCCATCAGTTTTTGAGCTAACCGGGGAACGTCTTTAACCAAAAGATAAACTTGATCAGCATGACCGATAATCAGAGAGATCGGATTTTTAAAATCTCGGCCTTTGACGGCAAAAATCTTTTCGATGGCTGCTTGATTGGTGGCATCCACTCCCAGACCGTAAAAAGTTTCAGTCGGATAAGCGATGACGCCGCCTTTCGCCAGAATTTCTGCTGCTCTGGAGATCATCTTTCCCACAGAATGTTCTGTGTCCGGCTTTAGAATTTCGGGCATGTCAGATTTGCCTGTTTTTTCTCCACATCCTTCGCCATTTTCTTGATATAGGCGGCAAGCCTTGTGTTGAGCTCTTTATCTTCAAGAGCCAGCATCCTTACAGCAAACAAAGCCGCGTTTTTGGCGCCGGCCTTGCCGATGGCCATGGTCGCTACCGGAATTCCTCCGGGCATTTGCACGGTGGAAAGCAGGGCGTCCAAACCGTGTAAAGACGTCGCATCAATGGGAACGCCGATGACCGGCAGGGTCGTTTGAGATGCAATCACTCCCGCCAGATGAGCGGCCGCTCCGGCACCGACAATGATTATTTTAACACCTCTCCCTGCTGCGGACGTAGCGAACTTCGTTGTGCGTAACGGTGTGCGATGTGCCGAAGTCAGAATCACTTCATGGCCAATGCCGAACTCCTCCAGGACTTTGATTGCTTCGGTCATGATGGGTAAATCGGAATCACTGCCCATGACCACGCTGACAATTACATTTTTGGTGGGGGTTTTTGCTTTCATGCGGCCTCCTTTGTATGTCCTTAGTATTGTTGTTTAATTTGCAACTATCTAACGTATCAGGTCTTTATTTGCAATATTTATTATAAAATGAATATTTGCACCAATTCCAGTTGACATAGGCACTATCTCTACATATACTCCCCCCGCAAAAAAACCCTTACGCATAATCAAGGAGAAAAGTGAAAAATGAAAAAAAACGTATACAAGTATCTGGCCGGCAATGAATATCCGGGTCGCGGCATCTGCATTGGCAAAACACCCAGTGGTCAGACAGCGATGATTGCTTATTTCATTATGGGACGCAGCACCAACAGCCGTAACCGTGTGTTTGATCCCATTGACGGCGGCATCCGCACCAAGGCAGCCGATCCTTCCAAAATGACCGATCCGCACCTGATTATTTATAATCCCGTACTGACTTTGGGTAAGACGACGATTGTTACCAACGGCGATCAGACCAATACGATTTATGACTTTATTTCCCGCAACGAATTCCCGGGGTACGGTTTTGAAGCGGCGCTGGCGACCCGCACCTTTGAAGACGATAAACCCAACTGGACGCCCCGAATTTCCGGCGTGCTGGATATGCGTTTGGGTGGATATAAACTCAGCATTTTGAAAAGCAATGAAGGGAATGAGCAGAGCGTGCAGCGTTTTACCTTTGATTATCCCCAGCCCGTGGCCGGAGAGGGACATTTTATCAGCACCTACAAATGCAACGGCAATCCGATTCCCAGTTTTGTCGGTGATCCGATACGTGTGGCCATCGATGAAGAAGATCCTGACAAATACGCCGCCAAACTGTGGAAAGCTCTGAATGAGGAAAACAAGGTGAGTCTGTTTGTGCGTGCCATCGATCTGAGAACGCAGACGTACAAAGACGTCATCATCAACAAATACAAGGCTCTGGAGGGATAAACCATGAACGAAATACAACTGAAATACGGCTGCAACCCCAATCAGAAACCGGCAAGGATTTTCATGGCGGACGGCGGCAATCTGCCTGTGGAGGTGTTAAACGGCAAGCCCGGCTACATCAACTTTTTGGACGCGTTCAATAGCTGGCAGCTGGTCAAAGAGCTCAAGGAAAATACCGGCATGGTGGCCGCGGCCTCTTTCAAGCATGTTTCTCCCGCCGGTGCGGCATTGGGTTATCCGCTGGACAGGGTTTTGCGCAAAATGTATCACATTGATCCTAAAGTGAAGCTGTCTCCACTGGCCTGTGCCTACGCCCGCGCCCGCGGCGCCGACCGCATGAGCAGCTTCGGCGACTGGATAGCATTAAGCGACGTATGCGATGTTTCCACGGCAAAAATTATCAAAAATGAAGTTACCGACGGCATCATTGCTCCCGGCTATGAACCGGAAGCACTGGAGATTTTGAAATCCAAGAAGAACGGCAATTACAATGTTGTGAAAATTGATGCCGGTTATGTGCCCGTTTCACTGGAGCACAAGCAGGTGTATGGCATTACCTTCGAGCAGGGACGCAACGATTTAAAGATAGACAATCGTATGTTGGAAAACATTGTGACCGAGAACAAAACGCTGACTGACGCGCAAAAGCGCGACCTGGTGCTGAGCCTGATTACGCTGAAATACACGCAATCCAACAGCGTCTGCTACGTGCAGGACGGCCAGGTTATCGGCGTGGGCGCGGGACAACAAAGTCGAATACATTGCACCCGGCTTGCCGGTCAGAAGGCCGATAACTGGCAGTTGCGCCATATGCCCAAGGTTCTGAATCTTCCTTTCCGCGATGATGTTGCCAAACCGAATCGCGACAACGCCATTGACGTTTACCTGGGCGAGACGCCGGAAGATGTCATCGGCAACGATGTCTGGGCGGAAACGTTTACCAAACAGCCGAAGCCTTTAACGAAGGCTCAAAAACAGAAATGGCTGAGCAAGGTCACCGGAGTCTGTCTGGGCAGTGACGCGTTTTTCCCCTTCGGCGACAACATCGAGCGCGCCCGCCGCAGCGGTGTAACCGCGATTGTCGAACCCGGAGGTTCCATCCGCGATCAGCAGGTGATTGACACCTGCAACAAATACGGTATTGTCATGGCCTTTTGCGGCCTGAGGTTGTTCCACCATTAAACTGATGCAAAATGATGGAGAAAAGTATGGAAAGTCTGAAAGAATTGCAGTTGCGTTATGAGTCGCTCAAAGGGCTCAATTTAAAACTGAACATTGAACGCGGTCAGCCGGGAGACGATAATTTTGATTTATCGAATGCCCTCTTCAGCATCGTAACGGAGAAGGACATTAAAACCGCAAGCGGCTTTGACATCCGTAATTACCCCGGTGGTGTCTTAGGATTGCCGGAAGCCCGCGAATTATTTTCCGGAATCTTAGGCGCGAAAGCCGAAGAAACCATGGTCGGCAATAATGCCAGTTTGCTCATGCTTTCCAAGGTTCTGATGTGGGCGTTCCTGCGGGGTTTGGTCGGAAGTTCCGCTCCCTGGTACAAGATCGACAAGCCGAAAATGATCGTCACCGTGCCCGGCTATGACCGGCATTTTCTGCTTTTGTCCGAAATCGGATTCGAGATGATTCAGGTCAACATGACCAAAGAGGGACCGGACATGGACGCGGTTGAAAAAGCGGCCGCGGCAGACGCAAACGTCAAGGGAATCCTTTTTGTCCCGACGTATTCCAACCCTACCGGTGACACGGTTTCCGACGAAACCGTCAAGAGACTGGCTTCGATGAAAACAGCCGCGCCGGACTTTACTATTTTTGCCGATGACGCTTATTGCGTTCACCATCTGGTTGACAATCCCCGCAAGCCGAAAAATCTACTGCGCGCCTGCGAGGAAGCCGGGAACCCCAACAGGGTCTATATGTTCAGCTCAACATCCAAAATTACTTTTTCCGGCGCGGGAATCGGTTTCATGGCGACCAGCACAACGAATCTCGCGTATATTTCCAAACTTTTCGGGACCACGTTCATCGGACCCAACAAAATTGAGCAGTTGCGCCATGTAAAATTCCTGAGCGCTTATCCGGGCGGCGTTGCCGGCATCATGAAGGAACATGCAAAGCTGCTCAAACCCAAATTTGACATCACGGATAAAGTACTCTCGAAAGAACTTGATGGAACAGGATTGGCCACTTGGAGCAAACCGGAAGGTGGTTATTTCATCAGTTTGGACACGGCAAAACCGGTCGCCAAGCGGGCAGTCGCGCTGTGCAAAGAAGCGGGCGTTGCCATTACGCCGGCGGGCGCGACGTTTCCTTTCGGCAAAGACCCGAAAGATGCCAATATCCGGATTTCCCCAACCCGGCCGCCAGTTGCCGAACTGGAGAAGGCCATCGAGATTCTGGCGGTGTGCATAAAACTGGCGTCAGCAGAATACGACGGCGCGAAGAAATAAATATGAGGATAAATGTCGGATATGCAAGTGCTTGGTACTTGCATATCTGGCATCTTCACAAGGTTGTCATTCGCGTCGAAGATGGCCTTTAGGCTATGCAGACCGGAATCCAGAAATGTTTTTTGTCTTTGATGTTTGTTCATTCTGATTGAACCAGTAATAATAACGTAAAATCAGACACTTGAGCCTCTATTGACATTAAGAAATATTTCCTGTATATCCAGTATCAACTGAAGGTTAATTTTACTTTCCCTCTGAATTTTTCGCCGACTCACACCGGCTATCAATAACAACGCCGGATTTTTATCTAAATGACAGAATAATGCATCGTAAGGATGTTCGTACAAGCATAGATGGATTGGTCTATCCATCGAAGGGGATATTTTTGCCATAAACACAGGAGGATAATTATGGGTATGCAGCGTGTTGAAAATTATGAACGTACGGCTTCCGGTATGGTTTTTACCGGGAAATCACCGGAGCAGAGCAGAATGGATCGTAAAAACAAACTGAAATGTTTTCTCTTGAGTCTTATTGAGGAAGAGTTTGAACTCTCCTTTCGGTCACAGCATTGCTTGAATAACTCAGGTATAAAATTGATTGGCCAACTGGTGCAGAAATCTGCATCGGAACTTCTGCGTCTAAAAAACTTTGGCCGGACATCACTGCGCGATATTGAAAAATATCTCAAGGCAAACGGTTTAACCTTGGATATGGCACTGGACTTTTTTCCATGGAATGGTTCAGGCGAAGGTAATGAATTAATCCGGATTCTTTCCTTACAGAAACCGGGTGGTGGTTTCTTCATAGATAACCAAACTGCCAGGGAGCTTGAAATTGATTTAGAGGAACTAAATCAACCTCTCAACAAAAAGAAACAATCGCTAATCCATACAAAATATTTATTGGATCGCTTGGAATCAAAGTTTGAAAAAGATGCTCCTTATCTAAATGAATTACTCAAGTCGCACCGTCAGTGGTTGGAGAAAGAATTAAGGTAATGTTATTTAAATTCACATTTATTCATTTTATGTCAAATCAATGTGAAATTAGAGAATTTCTTTAACTCTGCCCACAATTCCACTTTCCAAGCGCACCTTGATGCCGTGTGAATGGGTGGCGGACTTCGTGAGAATGTCTCGTACGACGCCTTCTGTGAGCATGCCTGCTCGTTGGTCCTGCTTCTGCACAACTTTGACACGTGAACCCACTCTGATATCAGCGCGGTTATTTCCAAACATGGAGTCCGTCCTCAAAAAAAATTATTGAGATTATTTATCACGGTTTATTGTGAGCCGCATAATCCCTCGTCGCTGCGCTTCGGGGATAGTTCGGCTTACGCTTCAGACTTCGTTACACTTGTCTTCAGCTTGCCTCACTATCATTCTGTCAATCTTCGACAATGGCAACTTTTTTAAATCGGCGAGTGATGCCCATTGCCAATTCTGGCAGCCAAGTGGTTTGGGTGTGCCTTTTAGAAAGCGGCATTCATATGCGTGAAGGGTTAGGCGGAAGTGCGTGTAGATATGGTTGACAGAGGCCAGATGTTCTCCCGGCCGGATATAGATCCCCAATTCGTCTTTCACGTTGCGCTTCAAACTTTCTTTCAAATCTTGATCTGCTTCAACAAAACCGCCGGGCAGTTTCCACAACGAGGCCAGTAATCCTGATGCCGGCCTCTGAACTACCAGCAGCATGCCTTTGGCATTGCGGATGACGGCTGCTGCCGCCTGCCGATGCGGGACTGAGGGGGTCTTTCTGGTTATCGGTAAAACGTTTTGGAGATCGCGCAGTCGCGCCTGACAAAGATCGGCTACAGGGCAACGGGAACAGTCAGGATTTTTGGCTTTGCAGATTGTTGCTCCCAGATCCATCAGCGCCTGATTGAAATCGCCGGGATGTTTGACAGGAACCAGCGAAGCAGCAAGCGTCTGCAATTGCTTATGCGCCTTTGCGTCGTCAATAGGTTTGCGAATCGCAAAAAGACGACATAAAATCCGGCGGACATTGCCGTCAACGGCGGGAATATTCTGCCCATAGGCAATGCTTGAAATTGCGCCGGCTGTGTATTGGCCAATGCCGGGCAGTGATTTTATATCTTCGAAATTATCAGGGATCTGACCGCTAAATTTCTCAACAATTACCTTGGCGGCAGCGTGAAGATTTCTGGCCCGCGAATAGTAACCCAGATTTTCCCAGACCTTCAGCACGTCCTGCAAAGGGGCGTAAGCCAGCCTGGAAACGGACGGAAAGGCTTTCAGAAAACGATGATAGTAAGGAATGACCGTATCAACCTGAGTTTGCTGGAGCATGATCTCCGAAATCCAGATGCGGTAAGGATCGCCTGTCTTGCGCCAGGGAAGCGATCGTTGATTGCGCCTGTACCATGACGTTAGTTTACGGCTCAGAAGACTTTTTATTTTATCGGCATCCTGCATCATCGCGGTCTGTATATCTTATATGTTGCCATATCTCAATGATAGAAGATTTGCTATTATCCGCGACCCTTTTTATCTTGACTTATTAAGCCATAATCTTTAACTTTCAAAAAGACTCAAAATTTTAGTGGGAAAAAATGTCTTTAAAAAGTCAGCGGATGCAAACCTGCATCATTGTCGTGACAACCGCATATTTTTGATTATGAACAATACGCTGCCAGCAAACAAACCACGTGATTACATTATGGATCTGGAAACCGACATCCGGAATTCCATGGAAAAGGGTTTTCCTTTTCTGATCTTTACCCCGAGGCTTGAAAAGCATTTTCTTTCCGACACACTGGATGCGCGCAAGAAGCGATTCTTCATTCTGGGAATCATTGCTATTGTAATGTACAATCTGTTCCTCTTGACGGACAGGGAGATGCTTCCTGATATATATTTGATGGCGTGGAAAATCCGGTTGGGGATTGTCACACCCGTCATGATTATCATCCTGGGCATGATGCGTTGGCGGGCTTTTGCAAGGGTGCTTGATTATTTCGTCGATTTTATGATCCTCCTGACCGCCGGCAGCATTATCTTCTTTCTGGCATTGAGCCATCATCCCAACGTCGTTCACTATCATACGGGAATCATCCTGATCGTCATGTTTGGAAATATTGTTGTCCGGTTCCGGTTCTGGCACGCATTTTGTGTTTCGTGGCTGACGTTTCTCTTTTATCTTCTTACTGTTCCCCGGATCACGCCCATGCTGCCGCCGGTGATGATCAACAGCAGCATCGTCTTGTTTACCGCCATCATCATCAGCCTGATCGCCAATTATCAGATGGAGAACGATGCGCGGTGGAATTATTTGCGCAACCTTTTGAAGGAGATCGAGACGATCCGTCTGGAAAAGGCAAAGATGGAGCTGGAGCATTTGTCCTCGTCTGATGTTTTGACCGGACTTACCAACAGACGGTATTTTGATTCTTTTCTGGACAAGGAATGGAGGATGGGGATCAGGAATCAGACACCGGTGTCACTGCTCTTCCTGGATGTGGACGATTTCAAAGCGTACAATGACAACTATGGGCATCAAGCAGGCGACGTCTGCCTCCAGAAGATCGCTGCCGTTATCCGGCGCAGTGTCCACCGTTCTCGAGATCTTTGTGCCCGGTATGGAGGGGAGGAATTTGTTGTTCTCCTTCCTGATACCGCTCAGGAAAGCGCATTACACATCGCAGAGATTATCCGGGCAGGCATTGAGATGGAGAAATTGCCTCATTCATTTTCCCGCGCCGCTTCTCATATTACCGTCAGTATCGGCGTTGCCAGCATAATCCCTCAGTTGGGAGTTGACCAGGGTTTACTTGTTGAAATGGCCGACCGGGCTCTCTACAAGGCCAAAGAAATGGGGAGAAATCAGGTTCAGGTATTTATACCCGAGAATAATCAGTCGTGACGATTTATCCTTGGAACCGAACACGTTGCTTTGTTTTCGGACGTAGTCGCCTTTTAACTTGACTTATTCATCGGCAATCTTTACAGTTTTTACAAGCATACAAGAGAAGGAGATAAAAATGGCGAACGAATTAAAAGCGGTTATTGAAACCAGCAAGGGAACAATCCATTTAAGACTTTTCGCGGATAAAACGCCGGTTACCGTCGGTAATTTTATCAATCTGGCAAGGCGCGGTTATTACGATGGTTTAAAGTTCCACCGGGTTATTCCCGATTTTATGATTCAGGGAGGATGCCCTTTCGGTGATGGCCGCGGCGGCCCCGGCTACAGATTTCAGGATGAATTCGTACAAGAGTTGCGACACTGCAAACCGGGCATTCTTTCCATGGCGAACGCCGGACCGCAGACCAACGGCAGTCAGTTTTTCATCACTCATGTCGATACGCCGTGGCTGGACGACAAGCACACGATCTTTGGAGAAGTGGTCAGTGACAACGACCAGAAAGTGGTCAACCTGATTGCTCAGGGCGATAAAATCATTTCCGTTAAAATTGAAGGCGATTACACAGAGCTGATGGAAAAAATAAACACCGTGGTTGAAAAATGGAACGCCATTTTGGATGAAAATTTTCCGAAACTGACAAAAGTTTAAAATAAAAAACATTTATCAATGGGGATGCGCCGTGCGAAAAGTCGAGAAAACTCCTGCGCGGATGGTGGAAAAAGACGGTACGATTAACTTTGGAACCTTTCAGACACCTTTCCGCGAGGCGAATATCCTCGACTCGCCGCTGCATGCCTCTTCTTCCAAAGTTCCCGCTTTCTGGAAAAAATTCCGTCTCAAGGAATGGCAGCATTACGGTATTATCACGCCCACCCATTACTTCGGCATGGTTATTTTTGACGCCAAATTCATGGGTGTTTCTTTTTTCTATGCCTATGACAGGAACGAAAACATACGCTTCGAGCACGGCGCGCAGGCGCCGGGTGGCGCGTCGCTTGTTGCCGCGCAGATGTATGATGACATCTGTGAGTTTAAGCAAAAAGGTTACCTCCTGCGTTTTGAAAATAAACTCCAGGATGGATACCACAAACTCATCATCGATATCGCAGGCAAAAAGAACAGGCCTTCCGTCAAAGGCGAAATTAAAATTCTCGAAGACCTGAATACCATCGAGCCGCTTGTCCAGGTTTCACCGGTTACGCCGTTTCGGCCTTTCTACACACATAAGGTGGCCGCGCCGGCGGAAGGTGAAATCATGCTGGACGTGAAAAAGATTGCCCTTCACTGCAAGCAGGACGTGGCTTTGATTGACGAACAAAAAACGTATTATCCCTATGTCAGCTTCTGGAAATGGGCGACCGCCGCGGGCTATAATGAATACGGCGAACTGCTGGCGTTTAATCTCTGCCAGAACATGATAGAAAATGATGAAGATTACAATGAAAACTGCGTGTGGGTGGACGGGAAAATCTATTGTCTGAAAGCGGCGCGTTTTAAATTCGAAGAAAACAACGTGCTGCATCCATGGGAAGTCAGAACGAATGACGGATACATGGATCTGTCTTTCACGCCCTCCGGTGAGAGAGCTGAAAAAATAAGCATCGGCGTGATCCGTTCCGATTTTCACCAGCCGTTTGGCATGTACAACGGACGGTTTAAAAACGAGCACAACAGGATATATCCGCTGACCAATCTATTCGGCCTGGCCGAGCATCACATCACGCGTTACTGATTTCTGATGATTAATTTTTCTCCCAGAACAATTCCCTTGCGTTCAATGTATTTGTAAGCCATTAGCGAGATAGCTATCAGTAAAGCAAGCGTAAGCAGAAGCGACGAGACGTATCCTAAAATGTCCGTCGGTATAATATTGTATATCCAGCGATAGACGGGGATTATGGTAAAAATGAGCAGTGGATGGAAAAGATACATAGAATAACTCATTTTGCCCGTATAAGCGGTTTTGGCATTAACAAGAAAACCAAAAGGCTTCAATCCAAGTCCCGGCACAAGTAAAGAAAAGCAGATGCCGTGGAGAATCTTTTTTCCCCAGACGATGTTTTGCATACTTTCAGTAAGAAGCGTACCATAAAACACGATAAATAACAGGATCAATATGCTTCCGTATGTCTGTCGGGACTTCTGATTCATCCTGACTAAATAATCAAAGAAGAGGTGATAGACAATAATCCCGCAGACAAAAACAGGCAGATGCTGAAGAAAACCGAAGCCCCACACAAAGCTGATATCGTCCGCTCTGAGATATCCTGTGGCCACACCGTAGTTTTTAACAAAGTAGGACCAGCCCCACGCCATCAGAACGGATGCGACAAATAAACCCAGCGCTCCATATAAATTGCGAATGTATTTGTGGATAAAAGGGAAAATCAGATAAAGCAGAACAATAACGCCGATGGTCCAACTTGCCCAGACAAATCCTGTGATGCAGGACGGTACAAGATTAAACAACAGCGAGGCGTTGATGAAAATTTCCGAAACCGGATGCACGACATGAAAAACAGCAGCGTCGCGAATCCAGTACAGGAGCATCAGAAAATAAAATAAAGGAGCGATTCTGAAGAAGCGCCGGATATAGAAATTGCGCGTGGAGAAGGGTTCGTTAGCTCGCGCGTTCATAGAATGGGAAAGGGAGAAGGCGCTCAACACAAAAAAAAGGCTGACGCCGGCGTCGCCGCCGTTAATGAGAAACGGCGCTATCCATTCAGGAACAGCGAGGTTGGGTTGCGGGATTAATACAAGGTGACTGATTACGACATAGATGATTGCGAAAAAGCGCAAGGCATCCAAAAAATCAAGGCGCACATAAGGCTCAGCCGAAGAATTGTTTGACATTAAACGCTCCGTGAAAGGGGGGTATTCAAACAAAAAAAGAAACTTTTCAGAAATCTTTTCGTATCTTTTTCATGTGATCTATGCGCTTCTGGATGAGCGCGTCGGTGCCGATGTCTGCACGATAAGCGACAGGTCCCTTGACGGCTTTAACCCCTTCTTCAGCTATTTTGCGGGCATCCGCCAGGCTATCGGAGATTCCGACAATGCCGATGGCACGCGAAGAACTTAAGTATAAACCATCTTCTTTTTGATCCACCGACGAATAGTAAAGCCTCGCCTTGCCCACGTCGCCGACCTCAATTTTTGCTTTGGATGAAGCGGCGTCGGGATGATCAGCAGGCAGGCCGTAACCTTTCGGCACAACATATTTGCAAACCGTTGCTTTATGTTCGAATTCAATTTTTAATTTATCCAGCGTTCCGGCAATGATGTGCCGGCAGACTTCCACGAAATCAGTTTTCAAAAGAGGCAGGATGTTCATGGCTTCGGGATCACCGAAACGCGCATTGTATTCCAGAAGTTTAACGCCATCCTTCGTGGCAATGAATCCGCCGTACATGACGCCTTTGTAAGGACTGCCGGTTTCTTTCCATAAAGCTGCCGCGACCTGGCGGGTAATCTCCAGACCGTCCTGAATATCCTGCGGTTTCAAAAACGGCATGGAATGATCCGCCAGCGAATAGGAACCCATGCCGCCGGTGTTGGGGCCCTTGTCGCCGTCAAATCTTCTTTTATGATCCTGCACCAGAGGTGTGGCAACGACATTTATCCCGTCGCACAGGCATTGCAGAGAAAATTCTTCTCCGTCGAACTTTTCCTCGACCACCAGTGAGGAACCACCAGCCAGTATTTGTTCGCAAAGTTTCAGAGCTTCTTCTTTAGTAGTAAAATGATCTCCCTGAACCTGAACGCCCTTGCCGCCGGTCAATCCATCCGGCTTCAAAACAATGCCTTCCAGTTTGTTTAGAAAATCTTCCACGCCGTCAATGGATTTAAATACTTTGAACCGCGGATTGCCGGGAATATTGTATTTGCTGACCAGATTTCTGGTGAACGATTTGGATGTTTCCAGCCGGGCCAGATTTTTTGTCGGACCGACGGAAGCGATATTCATTCTCGCCAGCGCGTCAGCGACGCCGTTATTGAGCGGATCTTCCGGGCCGATAACAGCAAATTCGATTTTATTTTCCGCGGCAAATTTTGTAATCGCGTCAAGATCCGCGTAACTGCCCAATATGATTTTTTCCGAAAGAGAGGCAATGCCCGGATTGTTGGACTTCATAAAAGAAAATAACGTCGGCTTTTGTTCCGAGCGGGTTATGGCTTCAGCCAGCGCGTGTTCGCGGGCGCCGTTTCCGATCAGTAATAGGTTAGGCATGGGAAAGCTCCTGTTCAAGAAATTGTTGAAACTATATAGAAAGAATAAGATTTGCTGTCAATGGAATAATCAAAAACCAAGGCAATGTTTCTTTTTTCTTTATAATCTGTTAAATTGACAAATCTTAACAAAAGAGATGAGGTGTCCAATCATTGGTTTGGAATGTTGATATTGTCGTTTTAGTCATGCTTTTTATATTATCCGGTTTTTTTTCGTCCGCGGAGGCTGCTCTGCTTTCACTCAGAGACCTGCATCTGCATCGGATGAAACAGGATAACTATCCTTTTTTTGACTATGTCGTTAAGTTGCTGGGAAATCAGCGACGGCTGCTGATTACAATAGTGACCAGCAACGAAGTCGTCAATGTCAGCATTTCCATCCTGGCGGCTTCCTATTTCATCGGGCTTCTGGGCGTCAATGGACAATGGGTTTCTATAATTTTCACAACGGTTGTCCTGCTGTTTGTCGGAGAGGCGATTCCCAAAACATTTGGCGTCACCTATCCGATGCAGATTTCTTCTTTTGTTTCTCTTCCACTGACAGCGATTTCGCGTCTGGAGTACCCGATAGTTGCCTCTTTGGAAAAAATATCCGGATTTTTCCTGAATCGTTACGGTACAAATAAAGCCGAAGAATCAGAAGTCCTGATGGAGGATGAATTTAAAACGCTTGTTGACGTCGGAAGCCTGGAAGGTGTTTTGGATGAATCACAAAAAGAACTGATTAATAAAATATTTGAGTTGGGGGACAGGCCGGTAACGGACATCATGATTCCCCGCGTGGATATGTTTTGCCTGCCGTTGAATATGCCGGTTGAGGAAATGCTGCAATTCATCGCTGCGGCAAGGCAGGAGCGCATACCCATCTACAGGGAAGATCGGGACGACATTGTTGGCATTTTATTTGCCCGTGATTTGCTCAACAATGTCTGGCGAGGCAGAACGCAAAACAGTATTCAAAATCTGCTGGTAAAGCCATATTTTATTCCTGAACAAAAAACGGTTCATGGACTTTTGCATGATTTTCAGAAATATTTCATGCAGATTGCCGTTGTGGTTGACGAATACGGTGGCGTTTCGGGAATGATTACGCTGGAGCATATCCTGGAGCATCTTTTTGAAGACACTGAAGGTACTGATGAAGCTTGTAGCGAAGGCTGTGAGAAAATTGATGAACAGACGATCATCGTTCCGGGGAACATGCCGGTTGAACAGTGCAATAAACTTCTCGAAGCTGAATTGCCGGAGGAAGAATTCGACACCATAGGTGGATTTGTTCTGCATCTGTTCGGGAAAATGCCGGAAAAGGGAGAAAAAGTGCGCTCGGATGGATATGCCTTTTGCGTTATTGATGTTGGTAAGACAAGAATACTGCGAGTTAAAATAACCCGAGAACTCCCTGAGGAGCCGGAAGAACAATGAGTTTTTATTTCATCATCGCGGCCATATTACTTTGTGTCATGCTGGAGATGCTGTATTCCGGCGGCGAAGTGGCCTTGTTTGCTTCCGATATCAATAAATTGAAAAACCGCGCGCATCAAGGTTCCAAAGCCGCCGAGAAAGCGGTTGAATTAAAAGAAAAGCCGGAATGGTTTATTTCCACGGCGCTGGTCGGAACCAATCTGGCGATTATCATCGCGTCAACTCTGGCGACAGGTCTTTTAATATCCTTTTACGGGGGTGATCGGGGCGAAAAAATTGCTTTTCTTGTTACGATCCCGACGCTTTTTTTAATGATTATCGCCCGCAGTGTATTTCTTTATTACGCGGAAACTATGGCGGTGAGAGTGGCCTGGTTTATTCGTTTTTCCTCGATGCTCTTTTATCCTGTCGCTTTTGTTATCGCGGCTGTATCCAGGGGCACCGTTCATCTTTCTTCTGACCGCAAAGCAGGTGAAACGTCTCATATTACCAAGGAAGGACTCAAATACATTCTGGGCGAAAAAACGAAAGGCGGCGATATCCTGACCCGGGAAAAAGAAATGGTCAGCCGTGTGTTTGATTTTTCCGAACTGACGGCTGTTAAAATCATGGTGCCCATTTCCGCGCTGACATCACTTCCTGCCTCCATGAAAATTTCAGAAGCCGTGGGTGTTGTGGCTGATAAGAAATATATGCGCATTCCCGTGTACGAAAATACGGTTTACAATATTGTCGGTATTCTTCATTACTTCGATCTTTTGGAAATGCTGCTCAAAGACAAGCAGAAAGGAGAGAGCGTGGGCGAAGCGACCGTCGCTTCCTGTATGCGCAAGGATGTTTTTTATGTGCCGGAAACAAAAAAAGTCAGTGAACTGCTGGTGGCGATGCAGAAAAAAGACGAGCAGATGGCGGTGGTGGTGGATGAATACGGCGGAGCCACCGGTGTTGTGACGATTGAAGACATCGGAGAAGAAATCGTCGGAACGATTGACGAGTATGTGGCGGGAGAAAAACTATACAGACAAATCGTTCCCGGCCGTTACCTGGTTTCCGGAAGGCTGGAGATGGGCACGTTGCGGCAATTAATAAAAATAAATCTTCCCGAAGGCAACTATGAAACCGTCGGCGGTTTTCTGATGCAGCAGATGGGCCGGATTCCCAAACCTAAAGAAAGGTATCAGTATGGCGATGTTACGTTCATCATCGAAAACGCCGACCAGAAATCAATTAAGGAAGTGATGGTGAATGCGCCATACATTCAGGAAATGAATAAATAATGAAGGGAAACTTGGCATAGTGATCGAAAAGAGATTTTGTACATTGATATTGGCGGCGGGGAAGGGTACCCGAATGAAATCGGATTTGGCGAAAGTCCTGCATGTTTTGAACGGCAAGCCCCTGCTGCATTATTCGATAGAAGCGGCAAAGAAAGCCGGTGCGGAAAAGATTGTGGCGGTGATCGGTCATCAGGCGGACATCGTGCGCAAAGTGTTTGCAGGCAGTGGTTGTGTTTTTGTCGAACAGAATCCGCAGTTGGGTACAGGTCATGCTGTTTTGCAGGCGAAAGATGTATTGGCTGATTACAAAGGTCTTACCGTCATTCTTTGCGGGGATGTGCCGCTTTTAAAGGCTTCTACGATTAAATCGTTGATTGATAACCATCTTGCAAACAGTGCAGTGGTTTCCGTTCTGACAACGGTTCCGCCTCCGCCTCATGCCTACGGCCGCATTGTCAAGGATGACAAGGGCAATGTGTTGAAAATAGTCGAGCATAAGGACGCCACGGAAGAAGAGAAGAAAATCGGGGAAATTAACACGGGCATTTACTGCGTGGATACAAAATTCCTTTTTGAAGCATTGGGAAAAGTTACCAATCATAATCAGCAGGGCGAATATTATCTGACGGATATTGTCGAGATAGCCGTCCGTGAAGGGAAAAAGGTCAAGTCTTTTATCGCTGACGATTACGTTGAGGTGATGGGAATCAACACAGTGGAAGAACTTTCCCGCGCGGAAAAACATCTGCTCGCATGATGGATATCATTCAAACATCCGCCAAACAAGGAGCACTGCTTGCTCCACTGGCGGGGATTTCCAATCTGCCTTTCCGATTGCTGGCGCGACAGCAGGGCTGCCCGTTGGCCTACACGGAAATGATCAGTTCCAACGGCCTAATCCGCAAAACGGCCAAAACCTATGAATATCTGAAAACCAGCCCTGAAGACCGCCCGCTGGGTGCACAGATTTTCGGTGCCGACCCCCAAATTATGGCTGAAGCCGCTCGCATTGTTGCGGATCACGGTGTCGATTTGATTGATATCAATATGGGCTGCCCGGTGAAAAAGGTGATCAAGGCCGGTGCCGGAGCCATTTTAATGAAAGATCCGGAACTTTCCGCCCGGATAATTGAAGTAGTGAAAAAAGCCGTTAAAATTCCGGTTAGTGTAAAGATTCGTTCCGGTTGGAATCGCTCTTCAATCAATGCTGTGCAAATCGCAAAAATGGCTGAGGATTCGGGGGCGGACGCGATAACCGTTCACGCCCGAACAGCCGATCAGGGTTACAGCGGACACGCTGACTGGAAAATCATCGCCGCTGTTAAAAAAGCCGTTAAGATTCCAGTAATTGGCAACGGCGATATCCGGCAGCCCCGGGACGCCATCAGAATGCTTTCCGAAACTGACTGTGACGCCGTGATGGTGGGGAGAGGCGCTTTGGGCAATCCATGGATATTCAAAGGCATTTCTCAGTTATTGAGTGGTCAGGACATAAACTATCTGCCGACTCTCACACAACGGCGGGAAATGATCGAAAATCACTGGAAAATGGAAATGGGACTCCTGGGCGCAAGTTTGGCCGGAAAAAGCTTTCGTAAGCATCTTCTCTGGTACACTAAGGGGTTAGAAAATTCGCATCAGTTCAGAGAACTGGCTGGTAAGCTAAAAAACGAGGAAAGCATGCTGCATAAGTTAAGTGAATATTTTCGGTCGCTGGAAGAGTCCAAAAATTAAAATAAGGCCTTGACATTGCGCCCATAAATTGGCATAAAATAAAGCAAAAGAAGCTTTAAAAACTAAATTATTTTTCATAAAGGAAGGATGAATTTTACTGTGGAACTGGAAAAATTTGCTAAACTGGAAGAAAAAATTAAAGTGATCGTTGATGAAAAAGTTTCTTTAAAAAAACAAATTCAAACATTGGAGGAAACGTTAAAAAATAAAGAGGCGGAATTACAAGGATTAAAAGATAAAGTTAAGGTATTGGATGAGGAAAGGAACAGCGTACGCACAAGGGTGGATACATTGCTTGATTTGATGTCAGATGTGGATGTGGCAAAATAAGCTTCCAGGGCGTGTGTTTTGAAAAACAGTTATAATATAACGATATTAGGCCAGGAACTTTCTGTGATAAGTGATTCGGAAGATGAACAGGTGGCCGAGGTTGTTCAGTATTTAAACAAAAAAGTGGATGAAATTTTACACTCCGGCAACGGTCTTAAAACATTGAACGTTGCCATCCTGGCGGCTTTAAACATTTCAGAGGAATTGTTGAAATTAAGAGGAGTTAACAAGGAGCTCTGCGATCAACTCGAAAACAGAGCTGAAAAATTAATTCAACTGATTGAGGAAGCAAGTTAGCGACTTTTTTAATTAGCCCCTGCGATGTGCGTGATTAACATTTGTTTTTGAGCCAACATTTTTGACCTTGGGACCTTATCCTTGATTGCGGTGTGCATGTCCGCATTTTCCTGAGCTGGTCGGGAAGCAGAAAGCCTGAAGCAACCAATACCGGTACCCACCTTGTAAAAAGGTTCAAAAAGGTGATTAACACGGCATAGGCGGGGGTCTTTCTTACGTTTCTCACCAAATATTTTCTGCCTTAAAAATAACAAAAGATATTTGTCCCACTTAGCTTCGCACGTGGGATAATTCGCTCTAAGATTTTCCGTCGCACTACGTTTCGGAAAATCAAGGCTCATTAAAACTTGGGTCTCATTAAAAATTCTCGCGTCACGCTTTCTTTAATCAGGATGCCAGCCGCGAGGTTTAAATATAGCTCATCCGGGATTTTTTCCATGTCCTGCCCGTCATCGTGAACGGTCGGCCGGTGGATGTTCCGGAAGGGCACAAAGGAGGTAACATCATTTATGTATGCAGGTTTTTTACCAGTGCTGATCATAGTTGTCGCAGTCGTTGTGGGGATTATTATCGGTTTTATTATGAAACAATCTCTGGCTGCCAAAGATCTGAGATCGTCAAAGAATTTAATGGCGAGAATGGCGGAGGAGGCCAAAAAAGAAGCGGAAACCATTAAAAAAGAAGCTGTTCTTCAGGCAAAGGAAAATTTGCTGAAGATGAAAGCTGAATTTGATGCCGAAGCAAAAGAAAGAAGAAACGAAATCGAGGCGCGGGAAAAACGTATCCGGACCAAAGAGGAAAATCTGGATAAAAAAACAGACGCGCTGGCACAAAAAGAATCTTCGATGGAAGCCCGTGAAAAATCATTAACGTCCAAAGAAGCATCACTTGAAGAAAAAAGGCGCAAGTTGGATGCCTCGCTTCAGGAACAGCAGGAAAAACTGGAGAAGATAGCCGGGATTTCTTCCGAAGAAGCGAAGCAATTACTGATTCAATCTATGGAGGCGGAGGCTAAACAAGATGCCGCGGCGCTTGTCCGCAAAATCGAGGATGAAGCCAAATTAACCGCCGATAGAAAATCACAGGAAATTATCGCCTACGCGATTCAGAGATATGCCGGAGACGTGGTGGCGGAAAAAACGGTTTCCGCGGTCAATCTGCCCAGTGAGGAAATGAAAGGGCGCATTATCGGCCGTGAAGGAAGAAACATCAGGGCGATTGAAGCGGCCACGGGGATCGATTTGATTATTGATGATACGCCGGAAGCGGTTGTTTTATCAAGTTTTGATCCGGTGCGCAGAGAAGTGGCCAGAATATCGTTGGAGCGTTTGATTCAGGATGGCCGTATTCATCCCGGTCGCATTGAGGATATCGTCAAAAAGGTCAGAACGGAAGTCGAACAGATCATCAGAGAAACAGGAGAGAAGGCGTCCTTTGACGTCGGCGTTCATGATATTCATCCTGAAATCATCAATCTGCTGGGCTCTCTCAAATACCGTACCAGCTATTCGCAAAACGTTTTGCAGCATTCTATTGACGTCGCTTATCTGACGGGTATTATGGCTTCGGAACTCAAATATAATGTGAGGGAAGCCAAACGCGCCGGTTTGCTCCACGATATCGGTAAGGCCATCGACCATAAAGTGGAAGGAACGCACGCCGCCATCGGCGCTGATTACGCCAAACGTTTCGGCGAGAATCCCCGCATTGTCCAGGCGATAGCAACCCATCATGATGACGGACGCAACAACACGCTGCTGGGCGTTCTGGTCCAGGCGGCAGATACCCTTTCCGCAGCCAGACCAGGCGCGCGTCGTGAGATGCTGGAAACTTACGTCAAGCGTCTGGAGGGGCTGGAAAAAATCGCCAACTCCTTTTCCGGTGTTGATAAGTGTTTTGCCATTCAGGCGGGACGTGAAATCCGCATTCTGGTGGAAAATGAAAAGATATCCGAAAATGACGCCACCATGCTGTGCAAGGATATCGTCAAGAAAATCGAAACTGAACTGACTTATCCCGGCCAGATCAAAGTGACCGTTATCCGGGAAACGCGAGTTTCCGATTTTGCGAAATAATCGCGTTTGAGCTGCGAAAGGATAAGGTTCAATGAAAATATTATTTATTGGCGATATTATTGGCAGTCCTGGAAGAATGGCGCTTCGGGAACTGCTGCCTGACTTTATTTCCAGGAAAAAAATTGATTTCGTCATTGCCAATTGTGAAAACAGCGCTGCCGGCTTTGGCGTGACGCAAAAAGTTGTCGATGAACTGTATCAGTACAGGATTGATGTGTTGACATCCGGCAATCATATCTGGAACAAAAGAGAAGTTCTGGATTTTATCGGAAACTATAAGACGCTCTTAAGACCGGCCAATTATCCTTCGACCACGCCGGGAACGGGTTCTGTTCTGGTACCGCTGCAAACTGGTGAATGCATCGGTGTGCTCAATTTAGCCGGGCGGATTTTCATGCAGCCGATTGATTGCCCTTTTGTTACGGCCAAAAATGAAATTGACAAGCTAAGGGAAAAAACAAAAATTATTATCGTGGATATGCACGCGGAAGCGACGTCCGAGAAAAAGGCATTGGGCTGGTATCTGGACGGGGAGGTCTCCGCTGTCCTCGGAACACACACCCATGTGCAGACGGCTGACGAAGAAATTCTGCCGCAGGGAACGGCGTACATCAGTGACGTGGGCATGACGGGGCCGTTTGATTCTGTCATCGGCATCATGAAAGAAGCCATCATCGAAAGATTTTTAACCCAGATGCCCAATAAGTTTGATCTGGCGAAAAACGATATCCGGATGCAGGGTGTCATCTTGGATATTGACGCCGACACCGGCAAGGCGAAAGCCATTGACAGAATCAGTGTTAAATTGAAAGACTCATAAAGGTATGTTCGGATGAAAAGCGCATATGACATTCTCAAGGAAAGAGGTTTTATTGAACAGGTTACCGATGAATCGTTGATTCAGGAACTCTTCGCGAAAGGACCGGTCACCTGTTACACCGGTTTCGATCCCACGGCAACGAGTCTGCATATCGGCTCTCTTGTCCCCATCATGGCGCTGGCGCATATGCAGAAAAGCGGCAACAAACCCATCGCGCTGGTTGGCGGCGGCACAGGACTGATCGGCGACCCCAGCGGCAAAACGGAAATGCGTCAGGTGCTCACCCGGGAGCAGATCGATTACAACGCGCAGTGTCTGGGCAGACAGCTTTCCCAGTATCTTGATTTTTCCGACGGCAGGGCTCTTCTGCTGAACAACGCCGACTGGCTGACCAAAATCAATTACATTGAATTTCTGAGAGATATCGGCAGGCATTTCAGCGTCAACCGGATGCTGGCGGCGGAAAGCTATAAAATCAGAATGGAGAAGGGGCTGAACTTCATCGAATTCAATTATATGATTCTCCAGGGCTATGATTTTCTATATCTGTTTCAGCATCACGGCTGTGTCTTGCAAATGGGCGGTAATGACCAGTGGGGCAATATGCTGGCTGGCACGGAGCTGATTCGCAAAATCGAAGCCAAGGACGCCCACGCCGTCACGTTCCCGCTCATTACCACATCGCTTGGTCAGAAGATGGGTAAAACCGAAAAAGGAACCATCTGGCTGGATGGCAGTCTGACCAAACCATATGAATATTATCAGTACTGGGTCAACTGCGATGATGCCGATCTGGAAAGATTTCTCAGGTTCTTTACCTTTCTGCCGCTGGAGGAAATCGGCATGGTCCAAAAATTATCCGACGCGCAATTGAACATGGCCAAGGCTGTTCTCGCTTTTGAGGCCACAAAAATCACGCATGGTGAAAAAGCCGCCGTTGAAGCTTGGCGCGCGTCCATGGAGGCTTTTCATTCCCGCCCGGTGGACGCGGCGTTGTTCCCGTCCAGCACCATTCCGCGCGAAGCGGTATCCAGCGACACGTCCGCCATTCCCCGCCATAAAATTTCCCGTAAAGATCTGGCATCCGGCGTCCAGATTTGCGCGACCTGCGCCAAAGCAGGTTTGACCCAATCCATTTCTGAAACAAAACGTCTCATCGAGCAGGGCGGAATTTACATCAATGACCGGCAGGTCAAATCGATTGATGAAAAATTAACGATAGTGGATTTCGGTGAAAGTAAGGAAGTGCGCGTGAGAAAAGGGAAGAAGAAGTATCTGATTATAGAAGTTCAAGACTGATATTTTAGCGTTCCAATTTTTACGTGACATGGTTTTATTTTTCCAAAATGTCATTGCCCGTTCAGGACAAGGACAGAAGAAACCGATTTTGTCCGTTCATGCAGAAAATGATTGAACAAAAAAAGAAGCCTCATCATTTCAAACGTTTTCCGGCACATAGAAAAGCAAAAAGTAAAAAGCGGACGTCTTTCTGTAAACCGGAAGCCGTTCCGGCACTGAAGAATATTCTGGCTAAAATCGGCAAGCCTGATTCCACTCCCTTTGTACCCGATGATTTTCAGGTTACAGCCCTCGAAGCGATAAAAAAAACAGATTGTCTGGTCATTGCCCCGACCGGCTCGGGCAAAACCTGGATCGCGCGGGAAGCGATTCTATCCGTCATGGAAAAAGGAAGGCGTGCCTGGTACGCATCGCCCCTGAAGGCTCTTTCCAATTCCAAGTGGATTGAGTTCGGTCTGCATTTTGATCCTGAAAACGTCGGTATCATTACCGGTGATACAAAGGAAAATACCGAAGCGCCGATTATTGTCGGCACCACGGAAATATTACGTAATCAACTCTACGATGCGATGCATCAGGGGAAGGATTTGAACTGCGATCTGGTGATTCTCGATGAAGCGCATTTTCTAGGTGACGCCGATCGCGGCGTGGTCTGGGAAGAAATCATGATTTACCTTCCCACGCGGATTAATCTGCTGCTTTTATCGGCAACCATCGGAAACGGAGAAGAAATAGCCCGGTGGCTTGAATCCATCCGGAAAAAAACCTGCGCGGTCATTACGGAAGAAAAACGTCCCGTGCCTCTTTATCCTCTTTTCCTTCATCCATCAGGCTGTTTGCATCCTTTTCTGGACGGTAGAAAAGTTGCCGCACCGGTTGCCGATTTTATCAGACGAAACGACGGGAAAAAAATGAGCGGCGGGAAAATGCCGGATTACATCGGTATCATCCGGGTTCTGGAAAAATTCGATCTGCTTCCTGCAATCTTTTTTTTGAAGTCGCGTGCGGAGTGTGACGCGGCGCTGACCGCACGAGGCACGCTTTCGTCTCCGGAAGATTCCGCGGGATTCAATGATTCTCTCTATGAATTACTGGAGCGTTTTCCGTCGCTGAACAATCATCGTCAATTGAAAGCATTACGCAACTGGGGGCTTGCCTCTCATCATGGCGGACAGTTACCGGCGTGGAAAATGCTGGTGGAAGAAATGATGAACAGGGGACACCTGCGCGTGATCTTTGCCACATCAACCATCGCTGCGGGCGTCAATTTTCCGGCCCGGACCATTGTTCTTTTCAACTCCGATTTATTCAACGGCAATGATTTCAATCCGCTGACGGCCACGGAGTTTCGACAAATGACCGGCCGTGCCGGCCGTCGCGGACAGGATAACATCGGTTTTATGCTGAGTATCCCCGGAAAATTTATGGATTTGTATCACATCCGAAGATTACTTTTTCAACAGTCGGAAGACATTTTCAGTCAGTTGAAAAATGATTTTGCGATGGTCTTGAATCTTCTTTTGTCGCAGACACCGGAAGACATTCGCAAAATATTCGAAAGGTCGCTGGCGGCTTATCAGAAGACTATCCGGCATCACGGCGCTGATTTTTCCGCAGCCAAAGCACTCTGGAAGGATTTCTCGCGACACTTTAAGTTTCTGCAGAAGGAAGGCTTTGTAGATGAAAACGGAGCGCTGACCGAAGACGGACATTGGGCTTCAAGACTGCGTTTGGATTATCCATTGCTGGTGGCGCAGTGCCTGCGCGAAAATGCTTTTCCTAAAGAAAATGAAAAAATTCTGGCGGCGGTTGTCGCGTTCTTTGCCTATGATCGCGATGACGAAATCAAATTGAGTATGAAGGACCTGCCGCCAAAACTGCTTTTGTCGTTTAAAAAAGTTGTGCTGGCCGTCAGGCCGCTCATACATCGCCTCGAAGCGGCGGGATTTGCCACGGTGAAACCGCATACGGCAGCCGGCGTGGCCATGTATTACTGGGCCCAGGGACACAGTTGGGATTCCGTCATTAAGGCCACGGGCATTGCGGAAGGCGATATGGCCACGCTGGTTTTACGCACGGCGGACAATCTGCGCCAGATCGCGTCGCTCAAAGATGCCTATCCGGAAATTGCCGAATGCGCTTACAAGGCACGGGAAGCTATATTGCGTGAACCGGTCTTGTTCTTATAATCCGGAGCCTGTAAAAAAGCATTTTTCATTCTTTTGCAAAATCTGGATTTGTTCCGATCTTGCCTCTCTGCATGTCATATTGCCTGACTGGTCACAGATTGTAATGATTGCTTTAAAAGAATTGACACGGAAATCTTATTCTTTTATGTATGCGTTTAAAGAAATGAAAGTTTGAATTGAAAAGAAAGGAGTTCATTATGGCAGCAAGAAACGAAGTGTACAAATGCGAAGTATGCGGGAATATCGTGGAAGTCCTCCATGCCGGAGTGGGCAAACTGGTGTGTTGCGGCCAGCCCATGAAGCTGATGGTAGAGAACACAACGGACGCGGCAAAAGAAAAACATGTTCCTGTCATAGAAAAAGTGGCAGGTGGCGTAAAGGTCAAGGTGGGAAGTGTTGCCCATCCCATGGAGGAGAAGCATTACATCGAATGGATTGAGATTATCGCGGATGGTAAAACATATATCCAGTTCCTTGCGCCCGGTCAGATGCCGGAAGCGTTTTTCCCGGTCGAGGCGGCCAATATTACGGCTCGCGAATACTGCAATCTACATGGTCTCTGGAAAGTGTAGTGCGGAAGAATCTGTAAAAGGATCATTCAAGAATGACGAAAGGTTTGGGAAATGACTAAATTATTCCGATGTATTATTTGCGGTGACGCTTATATCGGCGCCAATCCACCTTCCAACTGCCCCTTCTGCGGCGCCCACACGAGTTTCATTATGGAGGCCAAAAACGCTGTTGTGAATTTTGATGTTCCGCTTACTGAACGGGACAGAGCCAATGTTGAACACGCCCTGCAAGTGGAAATAAGCAATTCGACATTTTATCGTTGCGCGGCGGATAAAACAAATGACGCGGAAGGAAAGATTCTGTTCAAAGCGCTGGGCAAAATTGAGGCGGAGCATGCTTCCATATGGCGTAAGATACTTAAGCGGGATGCACTTCCACCAGGCAGTGAAAACTGCCACCCGGAGAATGTCGCAAACTTAAAAGAATCTCACGAAAGGGAATCGAGAGCCATCGCGTTCTACGGGAAGGCGGCAGCGGAATCGGATCATCCGCGGATCAGGCAGCTTTTCGAAGCATTGGTGGAAATCGAAACAGACCATTTGGAATTGTCGGAAGAACGGCTGAAATAAGAGATTTCTGGGGCCGGGGAATGCACGCCCCGGCTCATCAGTCATGCTTTTTCCGTTCGTGTATAAAGCACCGGGGATCTTCCGCAAGATAATCGCCACTGTAAGCCTGAGCGCGTCCGCGACAGCCGCCGCAGACGGTTTTGTAATTGCAATCGCTGCACAGGCCTTTCAACAGTTTTTCCCGGTTGCGAAGGTTCTGAAATACAGGCGAATTTCTGTAAATTTCACTGAAATTCAGATGTCTGATATTGCCGGCGTTGACTTCCACGAAGGGGCAGGGCCAGACATCGCCGTTGGCTTTGACATAAACAAAGCCACGTCCCGCCGCGCATCCGTGAAAAACCTTACCGGCCAGATTGAGTCTCCATCCATCCTTAATGCCTTTTTTCTCCAGGATATGGGGCCAGTACTGCGGACCGGCAACCGGCTCGATGATTGTTCTCGCTGTTTTTTGTTTGAGGGCAATCAGTTCGCTCAGGTATTGATTGGCTGCTTTCTTTAATGTGGCCTTTTCAATCTTCTCTCCACGGCCGACGGCGACCAGTTGATACATAAGCATAATGCCGGCGCCGCAGTCATCGACGAAATCAATGAGTTCAGACAAATTGGGTATATTGTATTCCATCGCCGTCGTATTGATTTGGAGAAGAATCCCCGCTTTTTTTGTGGCTTCAATGGCGCGAAGCGCCAGATCAAAGGCTCCCGGTTTGTTGCGTACCCTGTCGTGTACCGCGGGATCGGCGGCATCAATACTGATGGCGTTGCAGACCACGCCGTGATCTTTGAGTTTGAAGGCCATTTCTTCGTCAATCAGGGTGCCGTTGGTGGCGATGATGTTGGCGAGCCCCGCTTTTTGAGAATGGCGGAACAGTTCGAAAATATCCGGCCTGACCAGCGGCTCGCCACCCGTGTAAATCAGCGTGCGGAATTCGCTGACGGAGGCAATCGAGTCAATGAGCTTTTTTCCTTCATCAGTGGTGAGCTCATCGGCATCGGCATTGCCGCTGACGGCGTGACAATGGATGCAGCGGAGATTGCAGGCGCCGGTGACCTCCCAGACCGGATGTCCGGGATAACCGATACAGCCCATCCCCAGAGCGCCGTTGGCAACCGGTATGGATCGGAAACCGTATTTAAATCCCCACCCCGCGTATTGCCTCCAGTTGTTCAGATAAGCCATTAAAAGCGAACTGCCCAGTTGTCTGCAAAGCAGGGAAGGCGGATTATAAAATGCTTTGACCTTGTTTTTTGATTTCATGAATTTACTCAGATGTACGCCAGAATATACGCCAGGGTTGTTCCCAGATTGACAACGATGTTCAGAGCACAGAGCTTCTCCAGCGCATTTTTATCTTCATGCTTGTTACGAAACATCATGAAAACGATCCATAAGGAAATCATCAGGACCGGAAGATAAAAATAAACAATCCGGAAAGGAATTCCCCAAAATGGCGAGGCAAGGGTTGCCGCGGAAGCCAGCAGGGAGAATGCGATATAGAGGAAAACACCGTTTTTTTTGCCGATGCGGTAAAGCAGGTTCTTTTTCCCCGTGGCGATGTCGGCTTCATAATCCGGGAATTCGTTCAGAAAAATGACATTGAAAATCGTCAGCCCGATGGGGATGCCCATCCAGTGGATCACCGGATGAATCGCGCCGGTCTGGATATAATAGGCGGAAGCGACCGGCAGCCATCCGTAGCAAAACCCGATGAAAATTTCACCCACGCCCCGTTGGACCAGCCGGATTGGTTTTGTCGAATAAAAGAAACCGGAAAAAGCGCCCAGGAAACCCAACAGGAGGGTACAGGGGCCGGTTTTCAATACGAACTGCAGGAAAATGCCGATGAGACCGGCAAGGATAATCGTCACAATACTTGTCCAGAATGGAACGAATGGAGATATCTTGCCGTCGGGGAGGATGCGGGATCCGCCTGCAAATTGATTTTTATGCAGGCGATTGGAAATAACATCTCCCTGATAATCAAAATATTCGCCCGAATGGTAGGTGGCCAGCATGATCAGGATCACCCCCAGAACCCCGAGAGCAAAGATTTCCAGACTGAAAACCGAGTTGATTCTGTAAGCCAGAAACGTTCCCAGTATGAAAGGAAGGACGCCGACGGTGTGAAAAGGAGGACGGGACAGGATAAACCATGTCTTTATTTTTTCTATATCAGAGCTATGCATAATATACCCGTATTGATCGCGGGTGGTATTAACATAAAGATTATTTTTTGTAAAGGAGAGCGGGTGTCCCGGTTTCAAAACCAGGGGTTGGGGAGATCATCCGGCGAGTATGAAAAGCAACGGTGTTTGCAATCCTGGAAGAACCGGATAACATTCCAGAAAAAAACAGATAAAACGGGCGCTGTCTAAGAAAAAAATCATTTTTCCCTTGATTGTTAATCTTTATTGTGCTAGGCGTAGCGCTGATTTGAAGACAAAAGCAACGTTCCAAGCCAGAAAACATGCGGGTTACAGGCAATTCAGGAATTTTCTTTGCGGTTATAACCGTGAAAGCGGTTAGTAATAAAATTTTAAATTTGATTTTAGGAAAGGGGGATTTTAGAAGATGACGAAGGCAGAGTTAATAGGGGTTATCGCAAAAGCAGCAGACATTACCAAGGACAAGGCGGCAACAGCACTGGATACCTTCCAGGAAACAGTCACCAAGGAACTCAAGAAGACCGGCAGACTGTCTCTCGTGGGATTCGGCACGTTTTCAGTAACCAAGAGAAAAGCCAGAGAGGGGCGCAATCCTCAGACCGGCAAAACCATCAAGATTCCCGCCAAGAAAGTCGTCAAATTCAAGGCAGGCAAAGAACTGGCCGGCAAAGTTAAATAACCAATCACTTGTTTCTGTAGAAACCAAGGCCTCCCTATTTCATATAGCCGGAGGCCTTAGTTCGTTTTAATGAAAAGGAGTTATTTTGGAGAAGAAGAGAATTCTCAGCGGCATGAGACCGACAGGCAAACTTCATCTGGGTAACCTGCACGGCGCCTTACGAAACTGGATTGACCTGCAGGAAAGCGGCCGGTATGATTGTTTCTACTTTGTGGCCGATTGGCACGCGATTACCAGCGAATACAGTTCCACGGAAGGGATTAGAGATAACATCAAGAACATGGTGATCGACTGGGTCAGTGTGGGGCTGAACCCGCAAAAAAGCACCCTTTTTGTGCAATCAGCCGTGAAGGAACATGCCGAACTATTCCTGTTGCTTTCCATGATTACACCGCTGGCCTGGCTGGAGCGCAATCCCACTTACAAGGAGATGAAGACGGAACTCTCCAACAAGGATTTGTCCACTTTCGGTTTCCTGGGCTATCCGGTTCTCCAGGCCGCCGATATTATCATGTACAAGGCTTACGGGGTACCGGTCGGCGTGGATCAGCTTCCCCACGTGGAACTGACGCGAGAAATAGCCCGGCGCTTTAATTTTCTTTACCGGGAAATCTTCCCGGTTCCGGAGCCATTGTTAACCAGTGTTCCCAAACTGCTCGGCATTGACGGCAGGAAGATGAGCAAATCGTACGACAATTCCATCTACATCAGTGATCGCGGCAAGGAGCTGCAGCAGAAAGTCAACTCGATGTTTACCGATCCGCAGAGAATGCGCAAGAAAGATCCGGGCAATCCCGATATCTGCAACGTCTTCACATTTCACGGCCTGTATTCTTCTGCGGATAAAGTAAAAGAAATTGACGTGGAATGCCGGAAGGCGGGCATCGGCTGTACCGACTGCAAGAAACTGCTGTCCCACCACGTTGCGGAAGAACTCAAACCGGTTCACGACCGGATGGATTACTACATCCATCATCCGGAAGAAATTAACGCCATCATCGAAGAAGGCAATCAGAAGGCGACTAAAATAGCCCGTCAGACCATGAGCGAAGTCCGCGAGGCCGTCGCCATTTAAAAAAGAAAATTCCGATTCGTTTGATCATAACGGATTGTATTGAATATAATTTATGGATAGCGAACAGACCAATAATTACTCAATCAAGCTGGATATCTTTGAAGGTCCGATGGACCTGCTGCTGTATCTTATCAAGAAAAATGAAATCGATATTTACAATATCCCCATCGTGATGATCACCGAACAGTACCTTGATTACCTGAAAATGATCAAGGCGCTTAATCTGGATCTGGCCGGTGAGTATCTGGTGATGGCCGCGACGCTGATTCACATCAAATCCAGATTGCTTCTGCCTCCGCCGGAAGAACCGGAGGAAGAAGAGGAAGATCCCCGTGCCGAGTTGGTCCGTCAGCTCATCGAACACAAGAAATTCAAGGAAATTGCCGAAGATCTGGCCAACCGGCCCCTTCTGGAACGGGATGTTTTCGTCCGCTCGGCGGCTTTACCCGAGGAGACGGCAAAACCGGACAGTGAGGAGGAAGAACTTATCGAAGTCAGTGTTTTTGAACTCATTGAAGCTTTCCACCGGATTATTTCCCAGATGGATAAGAAAGTGCTGATTGAATTTGATCTGGAAAAGCTTTCTCTGACGGACATCATCAATGAGATTATGGATCAACTGACGCTGAAAAAGAATCTGACCTTTGAAGATTTGCTTCAGGGCAAAAGAGATCGCCGACGGATTATCTACACGTTTCTGGCCATTCTGGAACTGGTAAAACTGAGAATGATTAAAGCCTATCAAACTTCAATTTTTGGGGTTATCCGGATATTTCCGGCAGTGGAGTCATAAATGGAAAAAATAAAAGCAGTAATTGAGGCTCTGATTTTTGCTTCCGATGCGCCTCTGGCCGTGGAAAAAATACGCACGGTTTTCCCGGACGTGGAGAAGGCGGAAATTAAAGAAATCATTGATCAACTCACAGCGGAGTATCAGGAACGGCAGGGCGGCATCTGCCTGCAGGAAGTGGCGGGTGGATTTCAGTTCCGCACCAATCCCGAACTCAGTCCGTGGATCAAGAAACTCAAGACCAGCAAGCCGCAGTCCCTGTCGCCGCAGGCGATGGAAACCCTGGCCATCATTGCCTACCGGCAACCGATTGTAAAATCGGAGATTGAAGACATTCGTGGCGTGGATGTGGGCGGTCAGCTGAAAGGGCTGATGGAAAAGAAACTGATCCGCATTGTCGGCCGCAAAGACGTGCCCGGCAAGCCGATTATTTACGGGACAACCAAGAAATTCCTGGAAGTCTTTAATCTCAAAGACATTATGGATCTGCCCAATATTCGCGAATTGAAAGAACTTCATAAGCAACAGGAACCGCTGCAGCAGGTCCTGCTGGAAGACGAAATCCTGGAATCGGAACAGGACGTTCAACCTGCCCGGGAACCGGAACTGAAAGCGGAAACGGAATCAGAAAAAACGGAAGAAAAAGAGGAAATCAAACAAGAGCCGGAGCTGGAATCTGACGAAGAAGAAACGAAGACAGAAACAACAACAGAACCGGAGCAGGCATCCGGCCCATTAGAAGAACAGGCAGTTGAAGCAGGCCCGGAGCAAAAACCGGAAGAAAGAGAAGCGCAGGCAGAAGAAACAATCCCGCAACCGGAAATTGCCGAAGAAAAACCCGCGGACAGTTCTGAATCATGAAAGAACGTTTGCAGAAAATAATTGCCACGGCCGGTGTTGCGTCCCGGCGTCACGCTGAAAAACTGATCACCGAAGGGCGCGTCAGCGTCAACAATGTTGTGGTGGATAAACTCGGCGAGAAAGCTGATGCCGAAAAAGATGTCATCCGCATTGACGGCAATATTATTTCCACTGAGAAAACAAAATATTATATAGCCCTGAACAAGCCCGCCGGCTTTGTCACCACCCTTCATGATCCCCAGAACAGGCCGACCATCGTTGATTTATTAAGAGATGTGCCCGAAAGAGTCTATCCCGTGGGCCGGCTGGATTATGATTCCAGAGGCCTGCTGCTTTTAACCAATGACGGTGATTTCGCTCAAAAAATTCAGCATCCGCGTTTCCAGAAGCCAAAAGTTTACAAAGTGAAAATTCAGGGGCGTCTGTCCAAAGAACAGTTAACGCAACTGAGCCGGGGTGTTAAACTGGAAGATGGTTTGTTCAAACCGGAAAATTTAAGAATTGAAAAATATAATGATAAAAGCACCTGGTTGCGGCTGACGTTACGGGAGGGAAGAAACAGAATTATCCGCAGGGGATTTGAGGCCATCGGTTACAGAGTTGCTTCTCTGATGCGCGAGTCAATCGGTAATCTTCAACTGGGAACCTTGAAAGAAGGTGACTGGAGACACCTGACAAAAAAGGAAATAAATCAGTTGCTGGATAATCAGACAAGGCAAAAAGAGTAAAAATTTTCTTGACTTTCGTCCAAAAAATAAATAATAAATTCAACAAAGAAAATTTAGAAAATCATATAATCTTGTTATTGGCAGAGGATTCAGTTTTAGGAGGAGCTATGAATAAATCCGATCTTATCGAAGCTTTAAGCACTAAATTAAACCTGACAGAAAAAAAGGCTATCGATGTAGTCAATCTCATTTTCAAGGGATTCACCGATGAATTAAAGAAAAACGGCCGTATCGAAATCAGAGGCTTCGGCAGTTTCGTGGTGAAGAAATACGGTTCCTATACCGGAAGAAATCCCAAGACCGGCACAAAAATTGAGGTTGAACCCAAAAAACTTCCCTTCTTCAAGGTCGGCAAAGAGCTCAAAGTCAGAGTTGACAAGAAAAAATAACCATCATTACTGTTCTTATGAATATTAAAAAAAGGAGGCATCATCGATGCCTCCTTTTCCTTGTTCGCAGATATTCTTTTCCAGCTTTAACCTAAATTAGCATTCACAAAATCCCAGTTCATCAGATTCTGGATTACGGCGGTGAGATAATCCGGTCTTCTGTTCTGATAATCCAGATAATAGGCGTGTTCCCAGACATCGATGGTTAAAAGCGCTTTCTGACCGTGCACCATCGGCGTATCGGCGTTGGCCGTCTTGGTGATTTTGAGCTGATCGCCTTCCAGCACCAGCCACGCCCAACCGCTGCCGAACTGAGTGGCTCCTGCATTTTTTAATTCTTCGACAAATTTATCATAGCTTCCCCAGGTGGCATTAATTTTTTCGGCGATTTTGCCGGCTGGAGCTCCTCCGCCTCCTTTTTTCAGGCATTTCCAGTAAAAAGAGTGATTCCATATCTGGGCGGCATTATTGAAAATACCGGCCTTCGCTGTGTCTTTGGCGGCGATCTGAATAATTTCTTCCAGTGATTTTGTTTCCAACTCTGTGCCCGCGATCAGTTTGTTGAGATTATCCACATAGGCTTTGTGGTGTTTCCCATGGTGGAAATCCAGGGTGTTGGCGCTGATCACTGGCGCTAACGCGTCTTTTGCATAGGGCAATTCCGGTAATGATATAGCCATCTTCTCCCTCCTTTTTTTTCTTTTTATAATAGGTCATGTTTGGAGTTTGTCAAATTTATATTTCACTTTTTTGTGAAACTCCAATTCCGAAAGCATATAACCTAAAGGTCACTATAGGCGTAGCAGAATTGGCAAGTTGTAATGAGACCCAGGCTTCAGAAACAAAGTGCGCTGAAGCCTGTTGGTCAAATTATCCCGCACAGCGGAGGGTACTACAGTACCCGTGATTTATTATCATTTGCGGCGACAATATGCCGGAAACGGAACTTGAGCCAGTTCATGTAAATCACTGTGAAAACGGTGAAAATTAATGAAGGCACGGCAACCTCCGGACTGAAAACGGTGAGGGCGATGCCGCCGGCCAGTCCGCTTTCCTTCATGGTTGCCGGCAGGATGAAGGCATTGATCCGGTCGTCCGATGCTCGAAGATAAAGCCCGATTCTTCTGATGATGAAATAAAAGACGAAAGTGCTGACAAAAGCGATAGCGACGATGATCAGAAGATCGACCGACCATTGTAAGAGAAATGGTCTGCTGTTGGCGGTGATGGTGTAAAAGACGATCAACAAGCTGAAATCCATCATCAGATCATCATGTTGATTGATGATCCGATCCCATTCATTTTCTACGGCAATGCGGGAAATCAGAAGCGGCAGAACAATCAAACACAGCACCAGCACAATGATATTCCAGTAATTCAGATGCATGTATTTCAGAAAACATAAGCCGACTAACGGTACAATGATCAGCGCTCCCAGATACGTTCCGGCCACCGAAGTGAAAACCTGGTTTTTATTCATGCGCAATAAATCACCCATGATGATGATTTCCAGAGACAAAGGCATGGCCGCTACCAGCACCAGACCAATCCATAGTTCCTGTTTCTGAATCAAAAATGCTCCCGCTAAAATGATAAAATTTCCCAGAACGATATAATTCATGATGTTGCTCTGCAGGGAGGAGAATAAAAGCGTGCGCAGGTGATGAAAAAAACCATGGGGAAACCTCAAGAGCGTAATGGTGATGCCGACCATCAACGCGGGCAGGATCAGAAAAATTCCCGCTTGTGCGCCTTGAGGAATGGTAATGCCGAGAATCAAAGCGAGCAGAAAAATGATGCTGGAACGATAGGCCTGTAAAGGGAAAGCCATTGTTTACCCCGTTTGAACAGGTAATATTTTTTTAGCTCCGAAAACAAGTAACAGGAAACCGATGTTCAGGAGCACTATAGTGCCTCCGGCGGGCAAATTCAACAAAAAAGCCAGCAGAATTCCTAAAATGACCGATAACAGAGAAAAAATAACGGAAGCAATGATAGTCATTCTGAAGCTCAGAGACAGTTGCAGGGCAATCAACGGAGGCAGAATCAGCATGGCGGAAACGAGCATAATCCCCGCGACTTTCATGGCCAAAACAGCGCTCACCGCCGTCAGCAGAAAGAGAATCATATTGATTTTTTTGGTTTTCACGCCCATGGTCTTGGCCAGTTCTTCATCAAAAGTGATGGCGAGTAAATCATCATAAAAGATGATGACGGTGGCTGCGACAATCAGGAAAACGATGAAAGAGACGAACAGCTCCGCCTGCGTTACGGTTAAGATATTGCCGAAAAGATAACTGAACAAATCAACATTGTAACCGTTGGACAAACTGACGAGTACAATGCCGGCGGCAATGCCGATGGAAGAAACAATGCCGATGGCCGCGTCTCCCTGAATGCGTTTGGATTGCGTCAATTTAAGAATGGCCAGTGAGGAGATCATGACCAGCGGAAGAGCGGCCAGCGTAATGTACAGGGGGCTGACACCGATCAGCATCACCACCGCCACGGAACCGAAGGTGATATGCGCCAGGCCGTCACCGATCAGCGAAAAACGGCGCAGAACCAGAAATACGCCCAGAATGGAAGAAACGGCGGCAATCAACATCCCCGCGAGAAACGCCCTTTGTACAAATTCATAATTGAGAATATGTCCCAGTTCCATTACGTCTTCATCTCCGTTTTATCATGCTGATGACAAATCATGTGCTGACTGTCCGATCCGAAGAAGCCGGTCATATCGGGAGAGCAGCAGAAATCTTCGAACGTTCCGGAGAAAATCACTTTCTTGTCGAGATAAAGCAGATGACGGGCGTATTTACCGATAATACCCGTATCGTGTGTAATCAGAACCACGGTTGTGCCGTTGCGGTTCATTGCATCGGTGATGGAATAGAAAACATCTCTTGTTTCCGGATCCAGGGCTGTGGTCGGTTCATCAAAAATCAGCAGTTCCGGTTTTCTGATTAAAGCGCGGGCCAGCATGACTCTCTGCTGTTCGCCGTAGGATAATTCCCCGATCAGTTTTGCGGACAGATGTTCAATGCCCATCAGGCGCAGCGTTTTTTGCAGATCTGCAGCATTTCTTTTTTTGATGCCCAACTGAACGATTTCCCCGACCGTGCTGGGAAAATGATAATTCAGCGCGTTGATTCGTTGCGGCAAGTAACCGATTTTATCCCACTGATTAAAAGTGGACAGCGGCTGGCCGAAAAGAAAAACGGTTCCTTTCGACGGTTGCAGAATGCCCAGAATGTTTTTAATAAGCGTACTCTTGCCGGAGCCGTTGGAACCGGCGATGCCCAGATAATCGCCGTTTTGAATGGTCAGGGAAACGTCGCTGATCACGGCCGTTCCATTATAACAGAAGGTCAAATCATCAACGCGGATTACATCGGACATTTCAATCCCTTCTGCAAATTGATCAGGTTTTTTTCCATGATGGAGATGAACGTTTCGCCTGCCTCCATGTCCGCTTTTTTCAAGTCATGCCCGTTGTTGAGTTTCAGCAAGCCGGTGCCTGTTTCTCTGGCGATGGTCCGGGCCAGACGGGGATTGCTCATCTCTTCATAATAGACATACGGCACCTTTCCTTTTTTTATCTGTTCAATCAAGATTAATATCTGATGCGGAGAGGGTTCCGAATCGGCAAAAACGTTGGACGCCGCAATATACTGAAGATTATATTTCCTGGCCAGATACGCGAAAGCCCAGTGACCGGCGTGCAGAATGGTTTTGGACCGGCAACCGGATAACTGTTTGCGGTATTGCTGATCCAGTGCGGCCAGTTTCAGTTTGTAGGCGTGAGCGTTTTTCTTGTAATAGTCACTGTTGCGGGAATCTTTCTGAATGAAAGCCTCAGTGATGTTATCCACCATTTTCTGCGCGTTATCCAGATCCAGCCAGATATGCGGATCAAACCGGGATAAAACTTTGTCATGCTCTTCATAAGTCACCTGTTTTTTGACCTCGTCATCCAGCGGCATCAAGATCGCGCCGTTTCCCGTTTCCACCGCCATCATATTGGTATTTTTATCGGCGGCCTTGATAATTCTGTAAGCCCATTGTTCAAGCTCGAAATTGGTAAAAAGAAAAATATCTGCCTTCGTGACTTTGACGATATCTTCAGGTCTCAGTTCGTAATGGTGAGCGTCCGTTCCAGGCGGCAGAAGCATTTTCAGATCGATTTTGTCTCCGCCGATATGGCGCGCGAAATCATAAACGGGAAAAATAGTGGCGATGACACTAAGCTTCTGATGCGCCTGATTATTTTCTTTGGCCTGCTGACAGGAAAGGATAAATATTAAAACAAGCAGCAACAGGCATATTTTTTGTAAATTCATCGGTATTCTTCTTTTCTGTTTTTTTAATACTTTTAAGTAATTAAGCGTAACTATCAAAAATACAAGTGGCTTGCAACAATTATCAGGACCATGTACAGTTTTTAAAAAATATATTGACGGATTCTGTTACTATTGTAAATTATAGAAAAAAATTGTGAAAGGAGGATTGCTTGTGAAACCCATCGGTCCTTTAATGTGGGAACACCGATTGATTGAAAAAATGCTGGTGGCGATGATGCGCCATATTGATGAGATAGAGAAGACAAAAAAAGTTAATCCGCTGATTATTGATACAGCCGTTGATTTCATCCGTACCTATGCCGATCGCACGCATCACGGAAAGGAAGAAGAAATTCTTTTCCGGGATCTGGCTAAAAAAGACCTCACCCCGGAGCTGAAAATAATCATGCAGGAATTGCTCGATGAACATGTCTGGGGCAGGAAGACGACTGCCGCTATTGTCGCGGCGAAGGAAAAATATTTACAGGGCGATCAGGAACAACTTTCCGTCATCATCGACCAGGCCCGGCAGTTGGGCAGCTTCTATCCCAGGCATATCGAAAAAGAAGACAAACACTTCTTTTATCCCTGCCAGGAATATTTCGACAAGGCAGAACAGACCAAAATGCTGGCCGAATTCTGGGAATTCGACCGCACAATGATTCACGAAAAATATAATAAAGTTTTCGAGGAATACTCTGCTCTCAAGCTTTAATATCTCCAGTCCCAGAAGCCGAGAGCGAGTACATTCATAATAACCGGGACGGCGTATATAATGCCCACCATGGTCAGTTTGGCCTTCATCGATTTCAGGCTGATGACGATTAAGGCATAGAAGAAGAATTGGAAATAGCCGATAAGGAGAATGAGCCATACGCCCTTGAAGGATAAGTACCAGAAAGGGTATTCCCAGACCAGTTGTCCTCCGACGTTGAGGACGCATTCGATAAATACGCAAACAACCGTGTAGGCTATTGCCCAGAACCATTTTTCCGGAATCCCCAGGATTTTCTCTTCTTTGCTTTCCGATAGCGTATGATAATAAATGATTCCGAGAATAAGAAACATGAATATGATTTCGATATTCCATCCCACCGTTACTCGCAGAGCCGTATCGCCGGGCGTTGTCCAGAAGGCGGACCGCTGAGTCAGGTGCATCACCCAGCCGTTCCATGTTTCATTGAAGAAATCGGCGCCGAAGACCGTCAGGCCGGCCAGAATCGCGTTCCAGTCGCCGGTGCGTCGCGCGTCTTTTATCTCCTTGGTGTAAATATAAAAAACAATTGCCAAAAGGGGAATGGCATACCATTTGATCGTGGAAAGATCCCTGAGTCCGATTAAAGCCTGCTGGGTTGCTTCTGTCATAATGACCTCCTCATGAATGGTTGAGAATAGAAATGAAATGCATCAGCAAATCATTTTCTTGTGAAACTCCAATTCCGAAAGCCTATAACCTATCGGCGCAGCGGAATTGGTCAGTTGAACAATCCCGCATGGCGGAGGGTACCCTATTGTACCCATGATTCAGCTATCATGTTGCCAGATGGTCTTTATTATATTATAATGCGCCGCAATTCCAAAGCAGTACTTTTCGATATCTTAACAACCGGAAAAACGCGGAAGCAGCGCGGAGGAGAATAAAAACTTTTGATTTTCACCATCAGAATAAAAATCGCCCTGATCATTTTATTAACCATCATCATCATCGGTACCGTCGGTTTTCATATCATCGAGGGGTGGAGTTTTGTTGATTCTTTTTATTTATGTATGGCAACGTTGTCCACGGTTGGTTATGGCGATTTTGTTCCCGCGTCAACAGCCGGTAAACTGTTTGCGGTTTTTGTGATTATTTTCGGCGTGGGCATGATGTTCTACACACTGGTGCTGATAGCCGAGACATTCATTGAAGGTCGTTTACGCTATGTGTTAGGGGGAGGTAAATTGGAAAGAATAATCGAGAAGATGCACAATCATTACATCATTTGCGGCGGCGGCCGGATCGGTTTTTTAATCTGCCGCGAGCTGATGGCCGGAAAAGTTCCCTGTCTGATCATTGATAACCATCCCGATGTGATTCAGAAGGCGCAGGACGAGGGATTTATTTACTGCAAGGGAGACGCGACACAGGATAAAGTCCTGCTGGCAGCCGGCATCAAACGCGCCAAAGGCATTATCTGTGTTCTGCCGTCCGACGCGGAAAATCTTTACGTCATTCTGACGGCCAAGGAACTTAATCAGAAAATTTATATTATGGCGCGCTCCGAAGAAGAGGAATCGGAACACCGGTTGCTTCGGGCGGGAGCGGACAAGGTCATGTCGCCTTATACCCTGGGTGGCGTGCGCATGGCAATGGCCATTATGCGCCCGGCCATGCTGGATTTCATTGAAATTACCACCAGCCGCCAGAGTCTGGAATTAAGGATGGAAGAAATTTCCATTGGCAAAAATTCTCACTTGGTTGCCAAAACTTTGGAGGATTCGGGCATACGCAAGCAATTCGGCCTGATCATCGTTGCCGTAAAAAAAGAATCCGGAAAAATGATGTTCAATCCGCTGGCCAGTTACATTATCGAAGCAGGCGACCGGTTAATCGCGATGGGTGAGGATGAAAACGTCAAACAGTTCGCGCAGTCCTGCACGGAATAAAAAAGGAGATCATGATGAAAAGAAAAAGTTTACGAAGAACAGGAATATGGGGGACGCTGTTATTGATACTGATTTTTTCAGGGTGTGCCTCGAACCTTTACAGCATCAACCTCTACTATGACGGAGCCAAGGCTGTTATTCCGGCATATCTGCAAAACAGCGGCAAAGCAGCCGGTACGGATATCGCGGTCGCTGAATTTACCGATATACGTCAGATCGATGACCGGCTCGTCATCGGACATGTGGTGAAGGCAAACGGATCAAAATATCCGGTGTTCCCCAAAAATATTCCGGTGACAAAATCCATTGCCCACGGCATCAAAAATTATTTGAAGAAAGCCGGCTATAACGTGACCGACAAACTGGAACAATGGAATGTGAGGGAAAAAAGTATTCCGTCCGGAGATGCCCGGATGCTGATTGGCGGCAGCATCGACGAAATGGAAATACAGTGCCGGAAAGGTTACCTCACCAATACGTATGCGGGCAATCTGAAGTTGACCGTTTTCTTCGCCGACATGGCCAGCGGGAAAATATTGCACAGAACTCAGGTGGAGAGCAAATACTCCCGCGAGCACCTTTTGTTTTCAGAAAATATTCTGACCGAGCAGGCCGACATCGTTCTGGCTGATGCCATTGAGAAATTGTTTGAAGATCAAGTTGTAGCCCAAAAACTTAAAGCGGCTCTGGGAAAATAAAATATATCTTTAGCGTTAATGGTTTTAACATCCCTTTTTCTTCAAGAGGGATTGAAGGCAATTTTATCATATCAAACCGCAACAATACGGTGCATGTCCGAAGGGAAATTGAGTATATGGAAGTCATCCGGAAATGGATTATCAACCAGATATACAAGGTTGTGACGGGTTCAAGAAGAATGCGGATGCTCATGACTCCCCTGTTAGGATTTATTTTTTTCTCCATCGTCCTGTCCCTGATTCTTTCCTCTTTTTATCTGGACCGGTACTTCGGATTCGCTCCATTTTTTGCAAAACCATTGCGCGTGGCAATCTCTTTGCCTTTTCTGATTGCGGGAGCGTGCTTATGGCTATGGAGCGCGGGCCTTTTCTTCAAAAGAAAAGGAACGCCCGTGCCGGTCAATCCTCCGCCGAAACTCATTACCGATGGTCCTTACGCGTATTCCAGAAACCCGATGATGACCGGTCTTTTTATGGTCATGGCCGGTATTGGCATCTTTTTCGGATCAATAACGCTTACCTTCGTCATGACACCGCTTTTTGTTTTAATGAGCGTTCTTGAATTCAAAAATATCGAAGAACCGGAACTGGAGAAACGTTTTGGAAACGAATATACGAAATATAAAGAAAAGACTCCCATCATTATTCCGCGGATTCACTGAAAATATTTAAAAGGAGATGCGGTTATGCGGAAAATAAAAGTAAAAAATATCATAAAAATTTTATTTCTCGGATGGTGTGCGCTGAATCTGATAAATTGCGGAAGCTTCGGCTCTGTTATCAAGATGCCGGCGGTAAATGAAGTGCCGACTGGCCATTATGAGCGTATTATAAAATTGAACAATCCCGCAGCGGCGCCAAACGAAACTCTTGCGGGACTGATTTTTATTAAAGAAGGCACGAGCGTCTGCACCGATTATCCGCGACAGGAGAACATCAAAAGCATTGACGAACTGACGATGATGGAAAAACGTTCCTTTAACTTCTTCAGTAATTACACCATAGAAGCGGAAGGTCGTACGTTCGGTTATGTCTCTGTTCCGGTAGATTATAAAGCAATCCTCTGGCGAATGGAAAAAGACGGAGATTGCCGATATAAGGTGCAGCTAATGTGGATGAGAGAACGCGATAGTATCAACGAAGCGATACCCAGAGCCGGATCCGGCCCCCACGGTAACTGATATATTCTGCGATATACACGAGTGAAAAGACTAGCGTTGACAACCGGTGCGATAATGATTTCTTTTATACCTCTCGAATCATCCTGTTCAAAATTTGGAAGAAAATGAATAATGTAATTTTCATCGGACTGGTCAGTTTTTTTGCGGATTTAAGCACCGAGATGGTTTATCCATTAATCCCGCTGTATCTGACAACGGTATTCGGCGCGACGCCCGCCCTCGTCGGCGTGATTGAAGGAATTGCGGAAAGTCTGGCGAGCCTCCTGAGAGTATTCAGCGGGTACATTACGGACAAGACCCGGAGGAAAAAACCCATTGCCTTTGCCGGTTACGCCGCCGGTCTGGTCTATAAGCTGATTCTTATCATTGCCGGTTCCTGGATGGGCATCCTTGCGGCGAGAATGATAGATCGTTTTGGTAAAGGCATCCGGACCGCGCCCCGCGACGTGCTTGTGAGCGAAAGCTGCGATGCGGATAAGCTCGGCCATTCATTCGGAATCCACAAAGCGCTGGACATGGCCGGCTCTGCCGCCGGAATCCTGATTGCTTTCTTCATCATGAAAGCATGGAATGGTGCGTATGCCTATAAAGAACTTTTCCTGCTTGCGTGCATTCCGGCGGTGGCGTCGCTTTTTATGTTTATCTTTATCCGGGAAACAGGCGAACACTGCGAAGTCAGTGAACCGCTTCATCTTGTTCAAGGGTTTAAAACGCTGGACGGGCGTCTCAAACTGTATCTTGCGGTTGTTTTCCTGTTTACACTCGGAAACTCATCGAATGCCTTCCTGCTGCTCAAGGCCGGATACGTGGGCTTCGATCCCGCATCCGTGATACTTCTTTACTTTTTATACAATGTCGTGTCGTCAGTGTTTGCCGTGCCGTTCGGCAAAAGATCCGACCGCATCGGACGGAAGCGTCTGCTGGTCGCCGGCTACTTTATCTTCGCTATTGCCTATGCCGGATTTGCCTGGGCTCCGAATAAGGCAATTGTCATTGCCGCATTCGCGTTGTATGGAATATTCACCGCGATGACGGCAGGCGTAGAACGCGCCTTTGTTTCGGAAATCGCGCCAAAAACATTGAAAGGAACCATGCTTGGTCTTCATTCGACGATTGTGGGAGTCGCTCTTCTTCCGGCAAGCGTGATCGCCGGAATACTCTGGAATGCGTTCGGCGCAATGGTGCCCTTTGCGTTTGGGGCAGGTCTCTCGCTGGCATCAGCCCTGATACTGATGATAGGATTGCCGCAAAAAGAGGCTAACTGCAGCGCTTAATCATTCCAGGCAGCCGCGAGAACTCAGAGCTTCCGGCTAAATCGTTATGCTCAGTCCGTCATAAGCGACAAAAGATTCGGGAAATATCTTGCGTGCCTGCGCTTGCGCCTTTTCTCTTTTAGCGATGGTTGTGTATAACGCCGCGTCGAAATGCGTGAGGGCAAGTTTTTTGGCTTTTGCCGCAACCGCAAGTTTTGCCGCCAACTGTGGATTCATGTGCGGCCAGATATCGGAAACATGTCCGGCAGGAAACGCGCACTCCGAGATCAGCAGGTCGGCATTTCGGGAAAGCTCTTCCGAGTTTTTGCAGTAACCGGTATCGGTGCAGTAACTGATAATCCTGTTGTCAATTTCCAGCCGGTAGCCAAAACAATAGGATGCGTGCACCAGCGGCAAAGCCTGGAAGCGGAAAGGCGCTTTGTGCCATCCTTCTCTGATGTCCTTCACGGCGCAGGGGAAGGGCAGTCTGTTCAGGGGAAGGGAATATTTGGGTGCGAGAAATTCTTTCATGGTCGCCCTCGTTCCTGTTTGTCCGATGATTGTCAGCGATTGAAAGTTGAATTTCGCCAGCGTGTGCAGACCTTCTATGTGATCAATATGGAAATGGCTGAGGAATGCATACACGGGCAGAGCTTTTTTCATATATCTGTCCGCCTTGTAAATACCGTTTCCGGCATCAAGAAGAATATACGCTTTGTGTGTTTCGATCAGCGTGCAGATGGTATTGCCGCAATCGGTGTCAAACCAGCCGTTCGTTCCCAGAAATGTAATTTTCATCTTGCCTCCTCAAACTTGTTTAATCGATTTCACAATACTTTTCAAATCGCAAGTCATAAAAAGAGTTTTGTCATTTAATCATACATTCATTCCTCAACACAAGATGATGGTGCCAATACCCACCCTTAGAGGGGTTGATTATCTCTTCAATGCCTGTATCTTACAAGCAAACATAACAAAATCAGTGCCTTGCGTGAAGATGCAAGGACCCGTGTCGTGCCCCGTGTGGGCGCGTGGATTGAAACGCTTAATCTCCGGTTTGCTCGGGGAGCCCGCCCTACAGGTCTTGCGCTGCATGAACATGCTACCATCAACGGCGGGAAGAAAACACGGCTGCTCAGTAGATCAGATCAAAAACTATATATTGCCTACGAAAATTGTTTTGAGTTTTTTGGTTTGATGGATTGCGGTTCTCAAATTCGGTATGCCGTTTCTTCCGCCGTATTGCGTGCAGGAAAGCGAAGCCACGGCAACGGATAATTTTACCGCACTGTCAAGGTCGTAATTCCGGCTGACAGCAAAGGAAAAAGCGGCATGAAAATTATCACCGGCGCCAATGGTGTCCGCTACTTTTACCTTTGGTGCCGGAATATTGTACAGTGCGTCGTTCATTACAAAATATGCGCCATGCTCACCGTGTGTGATGATCAATTCGTTTTTAATCTGTCTTTTCAGTTGACCGACCTTGCTCAGGAACGTGTCCTGTGCAGAAAATATCCTGTCGTCCTCAAAAAATTCGTAGGATGGAATAAAATAATCGGCAATCTCGTATAAATCTTCTATTCCGTTTACCCATCGTTCACAGTCGTAAACAATTCGGGCTTCTTTATGGAGATAATTCTTCAGTTTCCCGCCCAGATGTGTTGTCTCCGGATCGAGCAGTACAACTTTTACCGGCGCGATGATTTCCTTTGATATTTGTTTTATATTTATTTCCGGCAACGTGCGTTTTTCATAAAAAATGGTACGCGTACCGCTATGAACATTGACAAAAATATAGGCAGCCGGTGTTGTGTGTTTTGGACAAATTTTTATAAGGTCAGTTTCTACATTGAAATCCTTCAGTCTTTTTAAACAAAACCGGCCTTCCGCATCATTGGCCAGATTCGTCCAGAAAGCCGCTTTCCCGCCAAGTTTTGATATGCAGCATGCTGCCGTGGATCCCTGACCTCCGGCTTCAACAATTTTTTTGATAATCTGCTTCTTGGAATTTTCTGTCGGATAATGATCTATCGGAAAGATATAATCAATGCAGCTTCGCCCGATGACCGCAACGTCATATTGTCTTGTTTTTATCTTTTGCATTCAATATTTGCCGGAAATGATTTTTTGATCTTAAACGTAAAGAAAAGTCCACCGGATGTCAAGATGAACGGGTGACTCCAATGAAACCTTCCTGGAAATATTCATTAGGACATCATCAAACAATCTGATATAGTCACTTATCAATATTTCTTATTAATAACAAAAAAGGAGATCATCATGCTTTCTGTCGGTGATAACATTGATGCCTACTGTCTGAAATGTAAGCTGGTTTTGACTCATGTGATCATGTTCAAAGTGGATGGCGTGGTGAATCGCGTCAAATGCAAAACCTGCGGTGCGGAACATAAATATCGGGGAACCACACCGGGTGTTAAAAAAGCTGCTGCCGTGCGGTCTCCCGGAGCCGCTCGGGTGAAAAAACCTGTAACAGCCAAGGAGCCGGTTAATAACGCACCGCTGCAATGGGATTTGAAAAGTCGTAACATGCCGCCCGAAACGATCATTCGGGATTACTCCATAAACGATACTTACAAAGTTAACCAGGTCATCAATCATCCGACGTTCGGGATTGGTTTTGTGGAAAAAGTCGCTTCGGACAAAAGCGTTTTCATCTTATTCCATGACGCCGTACGATTGATGGGGATGAATATTTCCTAGCGCTTTAGGAAATCATCCGGCGAATCCATCAGACAATCCTTCATAATCCTAGCTGGTTCAAGGCTTCGTCTTGAATCAGCACATTTTAGAAAAAAGCATTGCTGATCCGGTAGAATGCCCGCTCCAGCGATGCATTCGCCGACGACCGGCGCAACGCAGAAGAATCGCTCATCTAATCGCCTTGATAAAATCCTTTTGTTCGTGTAAGACTCTTCACCAACTTTTCATATATTCTGGAAAGAAGGCTCTTCGTTATTCTTTTTGTTGAATGTCCGCACATAGAGCCGATTGATTGGTTATGGCAGTATAAAATAGTGGCGCAAAATTAAATTAAGAGAGAAAACTATGACCTCACCGATACAGCAGAAGATTCGAGACAAGAAAAGAACAGCCGGTCAGATTGCCGATATGGTTCAATCCGGCGACTGGATTAATCATGGCACGGTCGGCGGCGACTCCACCGTCTGTACCGAAGCGGTTGCCAGGCGTCTGGGAAGCGGGCCGGGTGATCTTCATGACATTGAATTCTGGCTGGCCGGCAATTTTTATCCTCATCCCGAATTGCAGCAAATTGATCCGCTGCAGCAGTACCACTGTGTTCATGAACATTTCTTCTTTCCCTGGAACCGCAAGGCGAGAGAAGAAAACGGTGTGACCAGCTGGACGCCATGGGGCTGGGCAGGCGGCATCTGGGCCCATCATTACCGCTTTGCAAACGGTGAGAGAGAAAAACGCGGAATCGACTGGTGGTTTAACGCGGCGACGGCTCCGGACAATCACGGTTATTTCAATATGTCCTACGGGACCAACAGCAGTAACATCTTCAAGCAGACAGCGAAAAAAATTGTCTTTGAGGTGAGGGCGGATTACCCGTGGGCGGAGGGCGGACGTTTTAATACCATTCATATTGATGATATCGATTATTGGGTGGAGGTGGACTGCGAAAAATACAAATGGCCCCAGATGAATGAAAAGGCCATTGCCCCGCGGCCTGTCGAGCAGGAAATTGCACAACATATCATGACCATCATGCGGGACCGCGATGTGGTGCAACTGGGCATCGGTTCGCTGCCCTCGGCGTGTGTTGCCGCCATGGCGGATGCCGGATTTAAGGATTTGGGTATTCATACGGAAATGCTCAATTACGGTCTGATTAAAATGATTGAGTCAGGTCAGGTGACCAACGCTTACAAGAATCTGGATCAGGGCAAAAGCGTCTGGACGTTTGCTTTTCCCGTGGATGTGAAATGGTATTATGAAACCGTGCATCGCAATCAGGCACTGGCCGTTTACGACATTGACTATACGAATAATCTTGATGTGCTGCGTCGAATCGACAATATGGTGGCCATCAACAATACGGTTGCCGTTGATTTGCTCGGCCAGATGTCCTGTTCATTTTATGAAAAGCGTCCAATTTCCGGTACGGGCGGGTTTTTCCAGTTCATTATCTTCAGCGCGCAATCCCGGGGCGGCCGCGGCGTTGCCGCGATGACCTCACGCAGCAAACATAATACGCCGCGGATTGTTCCGTTCCTGCCTGCCGGGTCGGTGGTGGACGTGCCCGCACAATTTGCCAATTATGTCTGCACGGAATACGGGATTGTCAATCTGCGAGGGCTGAACGGTTACGAACGCGCCCGCGCGCTGATTTCCATCGCGCATCCCGACGACCGCGAATGGCTGGAGCAGGAAGCGAAAAAACATGGACTCCTTCCCCCGAAATTCTCCGTGGATTTCCTGCCGGAAGAAGGAGGCAACCGTCGCTATCCGTCCTATTCGGAAAGGCATAATTACAAAATGCCCATGGGCAGCGCCGTCTGGGGATATGACTGGGATCCCATTCAATCGGGTAAATAAAAAAAGCTTCGTGAGTGCCGCAGTATTTTTGAAGGTTATTCTCAAGATATGAAAGTAATTCCGATCGATGCCTCGACTGTCATGCTTTTGCGTCCTTGTCAGGATGCCGGCATCAGGGACATAGAAGTTCTGATGGTCAGGCGTAACCGCAAGAGCAGCTTTGTGCCGGGCTATTATGTTTTTCCCGGCGGCGCGGTGGATACCGGAGATTTTGCTTCTGGATTTGAACGCTTTACTCGGGGGATGGATCGTTCTGACGCATCACAAGTTCTTAATGACATGCGGCATCCCGATAAGGCTCTGGGCGCGTGGGTGGCGGGAATACGCGAAACGTTTGAAGAAGTGGGCATCCTGCTGGCGCAGAAAAAGGACGGTTCGTCCGTCACCGTCAGAACAAAAGAAGATCGTCGCCGCTTTTGCGATTACCGCAAGGCAATTATCAGCGGTGAAATGAGTTTCCTGCAGATGCTGGAAATGGAAGAACTTCTGCTGCCGCTTGACCGGTTGCATTATTTTTCGCACTGGATTACGCCGGAGCCTTTTCCTCTGCGCTATGATGTCCGTTTTTTTGTGACGGAGGCACCGCCGGATCAACCCGTAATCCATGACGGCATTGAATTAACCAGCCACGTCTGGATTCGTCCGGCGGAAGCGCTACGACAGTATGAGCAGGGAAGGCTGGATATGGTCTTGCCGCAGATCATGACCCTGGAAGATATAAAACATTTCAAAACCGTTGCGGAGGTTGTTGACGCAGCCCGTCAACGCCACGTTCCCGCCACGATGACCAAAATTAAAAGAATCGACGGCAAAGATGTCGAGGTAATGCCTGACGGCTCCGGATTTGAAAGCCGCCCGCCTGTTTATTCCTGGCCGGACAAGGATCCGGACTGATTCCGATTTTGTTCCCGAACATAAAAAATAAATTGGTTTATCGGCTACTTAAGCATGACAGTCTATAATCTTTCTTGACAAAACCGAAAATGGTTGTATATTACAACTATGTTGAAGAAGAAAAAAGAAAATGCAACAGATTTAATGGATGTGCTGGGCGGTCTTGCGCAGGTCATGCGTTCCTGCTGTCGGGATGAGGCTTTTTGCGAAGGGGTAACCTTTCATCAGTTCATGATTCTTGATGCCGTGGCCAGGGAGAAAGAATTACCTATGGCGGACTTGCACAAACTGCTCGCTGTGGAAAAAAGCACCACCACACGGTTGGTCAATCCTTTAATCAGGAAGGGGCTTGTCACAAGAGAAATGGTGGCCCATGATTCCCGGGCGATTAAACTCGTCCTGACCGTTAAAGGCAGAGAAACCCACCAAAAGGTTCAATTATGCTTGGCGGATTTTTTTCAGAGAGCGCTGGGAAACATGTCGGAAAAGAAAAGAACCGACGTTTTGCAATCGGTCAAAATATTTATAACGGCTGTAAAAAATTCATCGACTGACCGCGGGTGTTGTTAGGGTATTTTGAAAGGTACCATTCTCACTTGGAGCTGCACGTGGGATAATTCACCTTACAAATTTCAGTTCACTACGTTTCTGAAATATGAGTTTCATTATGGAAAAAATTGCTCTTCCCATCATTCCGGAACACGCAAATTGCTGCGGCAGTATTGTGACAGCAGCATCGGAAAATGCCGTGCCTGCATTGAATCAGTCTTTTGTTGTCGGTACTGTGGAGACACCAGCGGGCAGATTGCCGCGGGTGTCTTCAGAACTTGTCCGGCAGGATCGCTGGGGCGGCATGAAAGCGCGCTGGGGCGTGGGACGCATGGAATACAAAGTCGATCCCGGGCTTTACGCGCTGGGCACACCGGATGAACGTTCTCCGGTTTTTGTTTCCGCCAATTACAAGATGAGCTTTGACCTTTTGCGGCAGTCGCTGACAGGGCGCTCCGGTTGGATTCTGGTGCTGGATACGAGGGGAATCAATGTCTGGTGCGCTTCGGGCAAGGGGACTTTTGGCACGGAGGAACTGATCAGACGGATTGAACTGAGCGGGCTGAAAAAAATTGTCAGTCATAGAAAATTAATTTTGCCTCAATTGGGCGCACCGGGAGTCGCTGCTCACACGGTCAAAAAGCTTTCGGGTTTTCATGTTCAATACGGGCCGATTCGTGCGGAAGATTTGCCGGCTTATCTCGATGCCGGTTTGAAGGCAACAGATGAAATGCGGATAAAAACTTTTCCTTTAAAAGAAAGAGCCGTGCTCATTCCCATCGAACTGATCGGAGCGGTGAAACCGTTGCTGATTCTGATGGTGGCTTTTTTGGTAATAAGCGGCTTTGGTGGCCCTGCCGGATTTTGGGATAACGCGGCTGGCATCGGTGTATTCGCTGTTTTTGCTCTGTTGAGTGCTGTCATCGGCGGCACCGTGCTCAATCCGCTCTTACTGCCTTATCTTCCGGGGCGTGCCTTTACGATCAAAGGCTTTTCCGTAGGCCTTGTTGTGACGCTGATGCTGCTTTATCTGCGCGGTATGGATTTGTCGGCGTGGCCGGGTAGGCTGGAAACCCTGGCGTGGCTGTTGATCATTCCCGCCATATCCGGGTATCTGGCCATGAATTTTACCGGATGTTCCACCTATACATCTTTGTCGGGCGTAAACAAGGAAATGCGCTGGGCTCTGCCGCTGGAAATCACCTGCTTTGCCGTGGGAATTTTTATGTGGCTGGGCGCGCTGTTGATGGCTTAGGAGTTGAGCATGAAAAATCCGGTTTATCTGAAAAATGTTGTCACCCTGCAACTGGATGAAAATAAATGCACGGGTTGCGGGATGTGTCTGGATGTCTGTCCACATGAAGTGTTTAAGATGAATGGCAAGCACGTTGTCATCCGGAATCGCGATGCCTGCATGGAATGCGGCGCGTGCCGGCAAAACTGCCCGGCGAACGCCATTGCCGTGGAATCGGGTGTCGGTTGCGCCGCTGCGGTGATTAACGCCATGCTGGGGAGAGAGGGCGAATGTTGCTGCGGACCTTCCGACTCCGATGGCAAAGGCTGCTGTTGTTGATGTTATCTTCAGTTGTGCCGTTATTCGTGGGGTTTGATGATGACCTTGATGGATTCCCGCCCGTCCGTCACCAGTTGAAATCCTTTTACAATTTCATTCAGAGGCAGCCGGTGCGTAATCAGATCATCGACGGTGACATGGTGCCATTCGATTAATTTCATCGCTTCGATGATGTCGGGCGGACCACAGTAGTAGGACGTAAGGATGGTGATTTCCTTCATCCAGAAATCATTGACGGGAACGGCCACTTTTTTATCCGGTGCGGGAACGGCAAAGAGCACGATGGTGCCGCCCTTATCCACGCACGGCCAGGTCTGTTCGACCGCGGAATCGGCGGCGGCGCATAACAATACAACGTCCGCTTTCCGGCCGGTTATTTCAATCAGTTTTTCGGAAATATTATCCGCGGCGTCGATAACTTTATCGGCGCCCATCTGCCGGGCCATTTCCAGTTTGGTTTGATTGATGTCGGCAGCAATGATCCGGCATCCTTTTGTCCTCGCCAGTTTGATGTGCATCAGACCGGACATGCCGCAGCCGATGACCAGCACGGTTTGGCCTTTTTTTACGCCGGCCAGTCTTTGCGCCCGGACGGCACAGGCGAGCGGTTCGATAAACGTGCTTTGATCATAGGTGATGTTGTCCGCAAGAAGATAGGTTCCGTTTTCGATCAGGATTTCAGGAACCAGAATGTATTCGGAAAAACCGCCGGGCAGTCTTTCCTTGACTTCGGAACATTGCGGGTAGTGTCCGTTTTCACAATAATAGCATTTCATGCAGGGCACTTTGGGAGCGATGAATACGCGATCGCCGGGCTTGTATTTTTTAACCGATTTGCCGACCAAGACAACCTGAGCGCCGACCTCGTGTCCCTGAATCAGCGGCGCCCGCGGGAGGCGGTACCATTCGACGATGTCACTGCCGCAGATACCGCAGGACAAGACCTTGACCAGCATTTCCCGGCTTTTGGGACGGGGGGTGGGAATGTCTTCGATGCGGATATCTCTGTTATTATACCAGTACGCGACCTTCATAATGAGACCCAAACTTCAGAAATAAAGTGCACTGAAGTTTGTTGGACGAATTATCCCGCGAGCTTCAGCGTGCGGGATTTGGGTTCTGTTTCATACCTTCGATTTCTTCAGGCTCTTGTAAAGCTCGAAAGCCTTCTTGGGAGTTTCGTTGTCGTGAACAACGGCGCGCACCGCCTGAATCATGGCAATCGGCGCGTCCGACTGGAAAATGTTGCGTCCCATATCGACACCGGCAGCGCCTTTTTGCACGGCGTTATAGGCCATCGTCAGGGCGTCGAGCTCAGGAATCTTCTTGCCGCCGGCCATGACGATGGGTACGGGGCAGGAAGACGTCACCGTCTCGAAATCTTTCTCAATATAGTAGGTTTTGATGTAGTGAGCGCCGAGCTCCGCGCAGATGCGGCAGGCCAGCCGGAAGTATTTCGCGTCCCGGGCCATATCTTTGCCGACCGCGGTTACCGCGAGCGTTGGAATGCCGTAACGGTTGCCGATATCCACCATTTTGGTCATGTTGATGATGGATTGTCTTTCAAATTCACCACCGATGAAAACCTGCACGGCCATGGCGCAGACATTCAGACGGATGGAATCTTCGATATCGACGGCGATTTCTTCATTGGAGAGTTCCTTAAGAATACTGGCGCCACCGGAAACGCGCAGCACGATGGCCTGGTTGAATGACGGTGGTATGACGGAGCGTAGAATGCCCCGGGTCAGCATCAGCGTGTCCGCATATGGAGCTAAGGGAAGGATATTAATATCAACTCTTTCCAGGCCGGTGGTCGGTCCCTGGAAATAACCGTGATCGATGGCCAGCATCACGGTGCGGCCGGATTGGGGATTAAATATCCGGGAAAGTCTGTTTTTCATTCCCCAGTCCAGGGCGTTCGACCCTTTGAGAAAAAATCCCTCTGTCTGTTGAGGCATGTCACAGTGAAACATCTTGGCTTCTTTGATTCCATCCAGGTCTGCCATATTTTCTATTCTCCTTTTTGATGAACGCTTTGATAAGAAAGTTATGTTTGTTTATGGGAGGCAATCTGCCATATTTTTTCAGTCACGTCAAATTCGCTTTTGTGAAAACGGGAATTTTCCAGCCAGGTATTCAGGAAAGATTAAATCGGGTGAAGATAGAGTTATTTCTTCGGCGGTGTTATCGTATCGGAGCTGCAATAACCTTTTGTTTGCGCGACTCTTAATGTAATGCAATCGCCCAGTTCACAGGCTTTTTGCGCGTCAAGACAGCCCTGTTTATTCTTGTTCTGCTTGAGATAAACAACCGCTCTGTTGTTGTAGAAAATGGCGTATTCCGGTTTTAAAAGGATGGCTTGATTATAATCTTCCAGCGCTTCCTTATATTTGCCCAGTTTGACGTAAGCCCCGGCTCTGTTGTTGTAGGCGTCGGCATAGTCCGGCGACAAGCGGATAGCTTCACTGTCATCTTCAACGGTGCGTTGATAATCACCCAGATTGTAGTAAGCGGTCCCTCTCTTGTTGTAGGTATCGGCGTTGTTCGGTTGTAGTTGAATGGCCTTGTTCAGATATTCGATTGCCTTTCGTGGTTCTGTATATTGTTGCCCGTCCCAGGATTTTTGAGCCTTGTTAATCCAGTCTTCCGCCGTATTATTCCTTTCGGAGCAGGAATAAAGAAAAGCTGAGAAAAGAAGAATTAATATAAAATATTTACGCATAACCGAATCTTATCTGTAGAAAGGAAGCTCCTTTTTACGCTCGTCATGAATTCAAACTCAGAACAATTGTTCACGGTGTTTATTTTAGTCTTATTCAATAATCAAGAATATTTTTTTAATGGTGGGATTCTGTTATGTATCTTATGGGTTGACACGGTATTATTTATAGTGTACGTAATTAACAAAAAGTATGTATCTTTTTAGGAGTAGGTATTATGGTAAAAAAGATAACGATCAGTGTGCCGGATGACCTGTATGAAAAAATGACCGTATGGAAATCTTCTCTGAATTTTTCAAAAGTCTTTCAGGATGCGGTTTCCGGTATGATCAGAAAAAAGGAAGTTTTGACATCCAGACTCAGAGAGGAAATCGATTTTTCAGCCGTTGTGGACCGTTTGAAAAAAGAGAAAATCGAGTTTGAATGCAATATCACGGAATGCGGTAAAAAAGACGGTCTCGAATGGTCGAAAACCGCCCATTACCGGGAACTTCAGTATGCCCTTGCCTGGAATAGTTATGAAAATCCTGACCGGGATGAAGAACTGGGCGATTATTTCTCTCATATGTTTAAGCATTACAAAAAAAGAATAACGGCGTCCGGCAAAAAAGCGCAGGATTGTTTCAACGGTTTTTCGGAAAAATATCTGAAAGGGTGGAAGGAAGGGGTTGAATTGTTCTGGAACGAAGTGAAGGATAAGCTTTAACCGGCGGGCAAATATTAATTGGAAAAATCATGGACCCAAGGGGGGAATGGTATGGGATTGGGAGACGAAGCGAAAGAATTTTTTGAAGAATACAGACAAAGATTTCTGGAAAACCGGCAAAAATTTTCAGCCAGCGTTAAGATATTTGCTGAAAAAAAAGACTGGATAACCCGTGTCAGTTACCAGCCTTACAAGTGGCTTTTTATTTTACCTTTACTGATCACGACCACCTTCATATGCGGGATTCTGGCCATCATCACTTCCCTGCTGTTCACGCCGCGCACTGGCGGCATTTTTGCCGTGCTTTGGGCAAGAATCAACAGCTTTTTCACTCCGATGACTGTGAATGTCATCGGCGCTGAAAACATAGAACCCGGCACGTCCTATGTGATTACGTCCAATCACCAGAGCATGTATGACATCTATGTCCTGTATGGCTGGCTGGGCGTCGATTTCAAATGGGTGATGAAAAAAGAACTGGAACAGGTCCCGGTGCTGGGTCTGGCCTGCAAAGTCCTTGGCCATATTTATATTGACCGGTCTGACTCGAAAAGCGCTGTGGAAACCATCAAGGCCGCCAAAGCAAAAATTGTCAACGGAACATCGGTTCTGTTTTTTCCGGAAGGCACACGCAGCGACGACGGGAAAATGAAGCCTTTTAAAAAAGGCGCCTTCAAGATGGCGACCGATCTGAAGATACCCATTCTTCCCGTCACCATTAACGGCACCAGGAACATCCTGCCGAAAGGAAGCCTGGACCTGATGCCCGGCGGGGTGACGATGATCATTCACAAGCCGATTTCCGTAGAGGGCTATCATGAGAAAAACATACATGAACTGATGGAAAGGACAAGAATCATCATCAACGCGTCTCTGGATTGAATGGATTCGAATCTGCTTAGGAATCGAATCAGAAGATAAGACGCTATCCTTATTTTAGACAGCCCGGCGGTGCCGGGCTGTCTTGTCTGTGCGGGACTGAATTGCGGGAAGAATAAATATTCTAATACTTGTTCGGATAAAATGTCGCCGTTAAGGTTCCATAAATGGACGCTTTGCCATCGCCGGCGATGTTCACAGAGTTCTTTGCCCCTGCGTAAAAGCTGTGGGCACCTTGAGTTACTTCATATACTCTTGTATGTGAAAAAGGATGATTATTACCATCACCTTCAAAGACTACGCATTTATCAACACTAAAATTATAAGTTTCTGTGTCACTTGCTGCCAGTAATAATCTGTCTCCTGTGTCCGCAATGGCTCTCCCGTCAAATCTGACCACAACATAACCTGCCGTAGGAGCGGCCACCGTAACGGTTGCCAGCGTGACGTCGTTTGTGCTGACATCAATACCTGTTTTGGAAATATTTGCCCACTCTACACCCGGCATTTGATTGCCAACTGCCTTAAAATTGTCATTCATCTGGCTTGAGCTGATCGTTGTTCCGGATGTAAATGCATTAGGCACTGTTACATGGACAACCGGCAAGGAACCTAACGGGAATGCCGGACCTCCCGGGTATAGCGGGGTATCCTTTATTGGATCAATCACTAACTTTCCAACGGCATACGGGATGGTCATAAAAAAGACAAACGCAACAGTCAAAAGAACAACTCTTGCTGAAAATTTTATTTTACTTAAAGTTCTCATGATATTCTCCTTTTTGAATGATCTAAATAATTTTTTATTTTATGAATGGATAACCTTATGCAAATCGTCTTTCATAAGATTAAACCAAAAAAACAATCAGCTCTTGACCGGGTTTAGGGTCCCCATTCGGGCTCATCCCACTTTGATTCGTCCCATTTTCCTATTACGGCTGATTCCAGAATCCACAGCGCATATAAGGTTACGTTCGATGAACCCATCACGAAAGTCTGTCCCTGGGTATAGGTCGTTCCGCTTCCGTTCGATTGCGTATTCCAACCCGTAAAGAGATAGCCCGTTTTTGCAAGGGTTCCGGTGTTTCCGAGAACCGTGACCGTCTGTCCGCTTGAGTAATTCGTAGAATCCACCGGAACGCTGCCGCCGGTGCTGCCATTACCGTTATACGTTACGGTGTACGTTGAGTCTGGCGGTGCATCATCATGGTCTGATCCGCCATCGCCTCCTCCTCCACTGCAAGCTGACATCGACAAAAGCAACATTGCAAACAATAATACCAGATACTTTATTTTCATTGTTTCCCTCCTTTTGCCTTGTTTTAAATAAATTGATTGTCTGAAAACGGCTTAACGATTAACAATGCCTGCATGTCATCTAAGATTTGTTAAAAAAATACCAATAAACGACTCTGCTTTTACGACCAGCGTGAAACAAAAAACAGACACGTTGAATGATGCTTGATGATGGATAGGAGTATCTCTGTAGAACAGAGTATATTAAGCACGTTTTTATGTGTCAAGAAGATTCTTGGGAAGATTTCCGGACAGGGTTCCTTTGCCGTGAAGAAAACTTTTTTCATAGGTCATTTATCCTAGCACGGTGTAATGAAAATCTGTATAAGATGAAAAATACAAAGCACCTCTGGCCGATAAGCAGGAATGTACAATCAGAGTGATGGATACCGGTTCTTTTCTGTATAACGTCTTGGAAAAACGAAGCCCACGATCATTCAGTGGCAGTAATTTTGATCCGTGGCCCATTTCAGTGTTTTACAGTTTCCCATGGCGCAGGCTGTTTGCGCATCAGCACATCCGGGTTGTTTTTGACCTTGAACAAGATAGATATAACCGCGATTGTTGTAGGCGTCGGCATGATCCTGTTTTAATTGAATGGCCTGATTGAAGTCTTCCAGCGCCGGCTGATATTGACGCAGGTTAACATAAGCAAGCCCCCTGTTGAAATAGTCTTCCGCATGATATGGTTTCAGACGGATGGCGCTGCTGTAATCTTCTATGGATTGTTGATCATGTCCCAGGCTTTCGTGAGCAATTGCCCGCATGCGGTAGAACTGGTAAAGGGGTTTTATCCGGAGCGCCTGATTTAAATGTTCAATAGCCTCCAGGGGTTTGTTTTCATTTAACAGGGCAATGGCCAAGCCGCCATGGGCCATGTAATTATCATTGGTGACCTGCAGAGCGTGTTGAAAAAGCGTGATGCTGTTTTTCCAGTAGCCGCATTGTTTCCAGGTTATGACGGACAGAATGAATAATACGGCTATGGCTGACGGGACCAAAACTTTTTTACGGAAGTCATTCTTTACTAAGAAAAACTTAACTCCCCATGACAGCATGACAGCGATGCCGATCGACGGCAAATACGTGTAGCGGTCGGCCATTGCCTGTGAGGCAACCTGTATCAGACCCAGGACAGGAATCAACGTTCCCAGATACCAGTACCATCCTACGAATAAAAAAGGCATTTTTTTTATCTGGTAAATAACGGTAACGGAAATTCCTGTCAGAATCAAAAGGGAGAGTAAGAGCTGCCATAAAGGAAAGGGGAACTCGTAAGGATAATGAATGGCCAGATTTGAGGGCCAGAAAAATTTGCCGAGATAAGCAACATAGGAAATGATCGCGTTCAACGCGCGCACGGAAAACGGTATGTTTTCCATGGGAATCACCAATCCGCCTTTATTCTGCGCCCACAGAGTCAGGATGATCGAAATGATCGATAAAATAATAAAAGGGATCTTTTCCCGGATCAGAGAGCGGTTGGCAAAAGGTGCTGACTGCCAACGCCCCAGGGGCCAGTAATCAATCAGCAGTAAAACAAAAGGCAGCGTGACCAGCATGGGTTTGCTCATCAAACTCAAGGCAAACAAGATCAAACAAAGCATATATCGGGAGGGTTTGGAGTTTTCAGCGTAGAAAGCATAGGCATAAAGGCAGGCCATGCCGAAAAACATGCTCAACACATCTTTTCGTTCAGCAGCCCAAGCTACGGATTCGACCCGCAGGGGATGTAAGGCGAAAATAGCGGCGGCAAAACCTGACGTCCAGGGATTGCCGGTAGTTTTCTTGAGAAACAGAAATAAAAAAACAACAGCGCCAATATGAAATATCAAACTGACGATATGATGGCCGGCGGGATGTGCTCCGAACAGCGCCCAGTCCAGCATATGTGAAAGCATCGTCAACGGATGCCAGTTGCCGGATACAACCGCCGTCAAGGTCCATCGGACATTTTCCGGATTGAACCCGGATTGAACATGTTGGTTGCCGATGATGTAACGACCGTCATCAAAACAAATAAATTCATTGCCCGCTATCCGGCCGAACGTGACACAACAGGCAAGTGTTAAAAGTGCAATGATCAGCCCCGTGTATTTTTTTGACATCAACAGAGAATATCCCCATGATGATTCATTCTGAAAATGACGTCATTTTCGGTACAGACGAACGGCAGGCAGGCAAAACGCAAGACGCGAAAGATGTTATGTCTGGTCCGTGTTTCTGCTGCTGTGGCGTTCATGACTATTGTTTTTCCAAAATGCCGGTACCGCTTACTTCACCTGTACAGGCCGTTCTGCCATCGTATTGCAGAATCATCGTCTGCGGTTCCGTGAGCGTGTTAAGATAGGAAAAGACGTCAAAGGTGCCGTTGCAGTATGGCGGTTCTACAATGGTCAATACAGCACTGCCGGTTTTGTTGTCGCCGACAGAACCGGCGAGCGTTCCCTTGGCGCCAATGTTCGCGGAACCGGTGCCGGTGACTGTCTTACCATTTTGTTGGAGGTCGAGTGTCATATACCCCAGCCCGGTAAAAAAGCCATACCAGGTACCGGCTACATTTTCAGAAGAGGAGGGTTGTTTTGCCATGATGACGGTACCGTTTTCATCACCGCCACAGGCTGTGGAATCGTCAAATTGGAAACTGACTGTTTCAGGATCGGATTGATTGTCAAATGTTCCGGTGCCATTAAAACTGCCCTGGCAGTCCGGATTGAGAATGGTTATCGTAAAACTGGCGGTATTGCCGGCAAGAGTACCTTCCAGCGTACCGGCGCTGCCATCGGATGAAAAAAACGTACCCGTCAGTTTGTTGCCGTTTTGTTGGATGTTTAGTTCGTTTGTTAATGGGCCGGAAGCCGTTGAGTTATAGGAGCCCTTCCAGGTACCGTTTGCATTGACTGAAGATGGAGAGGGCGGGTTGTCGTTGTTATCACTATGACTGCTGCTGCCTCCGCCCCCGCCACTGCAGGAAGTCATCGCTAAAATACCAATTGCCACCAGTATTATAAAATATTTTTTCATTGCCCTCTCCCTCCGCAAATAGATTTTATGGATTGATTTTTCCTGAATATGTAATGAACAGTCTTTTAAGTCAAGAAAATCTTCCATCTTTTGGAGGAAAACATCAGCAGGCATTCATAATCCCAGGCTTTGCATCCTCAATCAGGTGTCGGAGAAGTTTCACACGGGGAAAACCGTTTTGCGGATTGCCTCCGCCGGGATCATGATTTAGATTAACTTAAAACAAAACATTTATCCCTGAATAATTTCAGGCAGGCATCGACAACCTCTTCGTCGAAAAGAATGCCCCGGTTTCTGGTGATTTCTTCCAAAGCAGCTTCAATGCCCAATTTCGCGCGGTAAGGGCGGTCAGAGGAAATCGCTTCCACCACATCGGCAACAGAAACTATTTTGGACTCCGGCAAAATTTCCTCCCCTTTGAGATTCAAAGGATAACCTGTTCCGTTAATCCGTTCATGGTGCTGCAAAATGACGGTGGCGACAGGCCAGGGAAATTCAATATCTTTCACAATGTTATATCCCGCCTGGGAATGGGTCTTGATTAACTCATATTCCAGGTCGCTCAGTCTCGTCGGTTTGGTCAGAATTTCTGCCGGTATCGATAATTTCCCGATGTCATGGATGGTTGCGGCCATACCGATAAATTCATTTTGTTCACTGCTTAATCCCATCACGGAAGCAATCGCCCGGGCAATCTGGGCGACGCGCCTCTGATGACCGGTGGTGTAAGGATCTCGCACCTCGACAATGTTGGCAATAGAGTGTATAGTTGCGTCCAGGGTCGCTCTCATACGGTTATAATGTTCAGCGCGTTCTTCCTCCAACAGTTTGCTTTCGGTTACATCCTTGAAAAAAACAAGCGTGGCGGGTTTGTTCTCCCATTCCACAAGCGTGACATTCATTTCCACCCAGAGGATTCTTCCATCGCGGTGCAAAACTCTGAACGTATAATCGGAAGGAACGTTTTCACCGCTCAGTCTCCTCTTGTTAAAATCCAGGACCATGAACTGATCATCGGGATGAATAAATTGAATAAACTCGCCGGATGTTAAAACGTCCAGAGGATAACCGAGATTGCTGATGACGGCTTTATTGGCAAAAACGACTTTTTTATCCTGTATAATCAGAATCGACTCGTGAGAGTTTTCAACAACGAGACGGTACCGCTCCTCGCTGTTTTTGAGATCTTTTTCAGCCTGCTTGCTTTTGGTGATGTCCGCATACAGGGCCTGTATTCTCATTTGGCCGTTCCACAAAACTTTTTTAAGGAACACTTCGATGTTGCGGATGCTCCCGTCTTTGCGGACAATATCCGTTTCGTATCTGGCCGGAAAGAATGAATCATCTTTTAACATCTTGTTTCTGATTTGATATTCGGCAAAGGATTCCGGCGTATATCTTTGACAGGGAGGAGTGGCTTTTAGTTCTTCGAAATTATCGTAACCGAATAAATTTAAAAACTCTCTGTTGGCGTAAATAATCCCGGCATTTTCATCCACAATGACCACTCCCAAAGGAGACTCATCCATGGAATGATGAAAATTTTCCTCGCTTCTTTTCAGCATATTTTCCGCGTTTCTCTTGTCGCGCCTGATTTTCGCGTCATGTATCTCTTTTTCAATGGAGACGGTCAGTTTGGCAAGTTTATCCTTCATCAGGTAATCGTGAGCGCCCGATTTCATTGCGCTGACGGCTGTTTCTTCTCCGATGGTTCCGGAGACGATTATAAAGGGAATATCCAAATCCTTTTCCTGCATCAGTTGCAGGGCGGCCGGCGCGCTGAATCTGGGCATATTATAATCACAGAGAATGACATCCCATGTCTGCTGTTCCAAAGCATCCTTCATGGCCTGAGGCGTATCAATCCGCTTTGAAAACACCTGATAACCAGCGTTTTTTAACTTTCTGACGAGAAGCATGGCGTCATCTTCGGAATCATCAACGATGAGAACGTGAAGGGCATTATTCATGTTACAGCCTCGATAAAAATGGATAAAGTGGAAGCTTCATTCATCATTCATCCGCAGCAAGTTATGTGACCATTGCTCAATCATGTAAAGTAAAATAAATCGTGGTTCCCCGGTCTAAATGCGATTGAGCCCAGACACGGCCGCCGTGGCGGATTATGATACGCTGTATGAGCGCCAGACCGATTCCAGTACCGGAAAACTCTTCCGCTGAGTGAAATCTTTGAAAAGGCGCGAACAATTTTTTTGAATTTTCCATGTTGAAGCCCGCTCCGTTATCGCGAACATAATACACCTTTTGATTTCCTTCGGTTCTTGCCGAAAATTCAATTTCGGCTTTTTCTTTTTTCCCGGTAAATTTCCACGCATTTCCTATTAAATTTTCCAGAACAATACGCATTAATCTCGGATCTGCCGAATCCACGAGATTATCGGTAATGGTAATGTTGATAAGGCGGTCTTGATGCGCGCTCTGCAATTCATCGGCAACCGCTCTGGCGATCTGGGAGAGATTGACCGGTACGATGTCCATTTCCGAACGGGATATTCTGGATAATTTCAGCATATCCTCAATCAGGTCTGCCATTTTATTGGTGGCACGGGTTATTCTTTTCAAATAGGATTTGCCCTGCTCGTCAAGTTTATCGTCATATTCCTCCAAAAGGGCCTGTCCAAAGCCGTCAATGGTTCTCAGGGGCGCGCGAAGATCGTGAGACACGGAATAAGAAAAGGCTTCCAACTCGGCGGTGCGTTCTTTCACTTTTTCTTCGAGTGTTTCATTGAGTCTGATGATCTTTTCTTCGGCTTTTTTACGTTCGGTAATATCCGTGATATAGCCATGGGAAAGAATACTTCCGTCCGGCAGTCGCTCCGGAGTGGAATGACCAAAAAGCCATTTTACAGGCTGTCCGGGAAGTTGAACACGGAATTCCAGTTCCCAAGGGGTCATGTTTTTTCCCGTGACGATGAAAGATCGATAAAGCTTTTTGAGGTCGTCTTTGTAAATGACCTTTTCTACCGGAGCAAAATCATGACGGACATCCTCGGGTGAACAGCCAAACAGTTGACGGATGGAGTCGGTCGCAAAAGGAAAACAATACGTTCCGTCCGTCCTTCCTAAAAAATTATATAGCATTCCGGGAACATGCGCGGACAGTTTTTTAAATCGGGTGTCCCGTTCCACCAGGGCGTCCTCCGCATGCTTTTGTTCGGTAATATCAATAACCGAAATAATTACGGCAAGACTTCCCCCGATGTTTGTTGTCGCACCTGAAAGATAAAGCCACTTGATGGTACCGTTTTTGGTAATAATTCTCAGGCCATAACGGCTTGGTACGGCCTCGCCCCGCTGGCGTTTCAGACCGCGTTCCATAACCGCTTTTTTATCTTCAGGGTGGACAAAATCCCAGAAATTCATTTCCAGCAGCTCCCGGTTGCTGTATCCGGAAATTTCCGATGCGGCAGGATTCGCGTAAACCCATTTATTGTTTTGATAAAGCATGACGGCTGTTGGTGTGGATTCTGTAAGCGTACGGAACTTCTCTTCGCTTTCGCGCAGGGATTGCTCCACGCGTTTGCGTTCGGTGATATCGCGAAGATTAATAATGACGGCCTCAATGGTATTATGGTTGACAATACTTCTTGCCATGATTTCAAATTCTCGCAGGGTTCCATCAGCATGACGGATACGCGCTTCCGTCCGCTGGGGAGGCGCATGGATGTCGCTGACCAATAGATTGAAAGAATTAATGATTGTATTCAGATCGTCTGCATAAATGTTCTTGAATGTGCTGTAGCCAATTCGTTCGGCAGGATTGTATCCGAGAAGTTGTTCGAGGACGGGATTCGCGTACAGAATAATGCCGTTTTTATCCGTAAGAACGATGATATCTGAAGACTGCTCCGCCACGGTCCTGAATTTTGCTTCCTGCACGCGTAATTTTTCTTCGGCCTCCTTCCGATCGGAAATGTCGCGTAAATTGGCGATCATCATTTCAATGCGTCCGTCTTTCTTCAAAACATTTCCGATGGCTTCAAACGTACGCCACGTTCCGTTTATGTCACGAATGCGTATTTCGGCCTTTTCAACGTCCGGGATTTCTCCTCGCATTAAAGTCGTGAACAGATCCATGAAATAAGGTTGATCATCAGGATGAATATTTTCAAAGGCGTTTTGATCTTTCCTGCTTTGAAAATTGTATCCCAGGATTTTTTCTACGGCGAGATTCTCATAGATGATCTTGCCTTCGGGGCTGACCAGGATAATGATATCGGAAGATTGTTCCGTGATGATTCGGAAGCGTTCCTGCTCTTTGCGTAAGTTTTCTTCCGCTGTCTTTCTCTCCGTGACGTTGAGCAAAATTCCGTCAAAAACCACCCGATCTTCAAGCCGGGTCGGTACGGACAGTCCCTGAAACCAGACAATTTGCCCGTTTTTCGCGTATATCCGGCCCTCGAAATTCCAGCGGGATGACGTTTCAATGGATTCCTTGATGGATGCAAAAAATCTTTCCCGGTCATCTTCATGAATGCGGGAGCAGAAATCGGAAAACAACGAATTCAGATTTTCTGATGCTGATAAGGACAGGACATCTTGAATCTGATGGGAAGGTTGGCTGACGTAACTTACCCCTGATTCTCCGTTATCTTTTACATAAAACTGATAAATCATTCCCGGCAAATTTTCGGTGATGCCGCGCAGGCGTTTTTCTTTTTCCTGTAAGGCTGACTTGGTCCTCTTAATTTCCGTGATATCGACGCCGATTCCGAGATAATGGTCGCTGCCGCCAATGTTGATTTTTCTCGGCGTGAAAAACATGGGAATGGTTCTCCCGTCTTTTGTGAGCAGTCGTGCTTCCACGTTGCTGCTTCCCGTTTTCATCGCTTCGATCATGGCCTTCTTGATGTTGGAGCGGTCAGGTTCCAGATCGCCGAACCAGTCCAGAATATACATGCCTTTCATTTCTTCGCTGGAGTAGCCGGTTAAGGCTTCGTGCATTTTGTTCCACCACACCAGATGGCCGGTATGATCGTACAGATAAAGAATGCCGGGAACACTGTTGATGAGTTCTTCGTTAAAAATTTGAGCCTGTGTTAATTTTTCTATCGCTTCCTTGCTGTCGGTAATGTCCATGATTTGTGTGAGGATAAAAGGCGAATTGGAAATGTTGATGATTAATGCTGAGTGGAGTCCCCAATGTATTTTCCCGTGCTGGTCACGGACGCGTAATTCGAAATTATTTGCCGCACCCGTTTTATAAAGTTGTTTTAAAAAAGCCCTGGGTTCGGATTTATCAATCCAGAGACCGAGATCCGCGGGTGTGTGACCGATGAGATCTTCGCGTTTGCATCCCAGAGCGTGAAGATAGGCATCGTTGGCATCAACATAGCGTCCTTCGGGAAAGCTGTTAATGCACATGGGCGAGGGACTTTGGTTGAAGGCGAGGGCAAACTTTTCTGCTGTATAACGCAGGGCTTCTTCGGCTTTTTTACGTTCGGAAATATCCTTGACGATATGCACAAATCCGGTCAGTCCGCCCTGATCATCCAAGATCGGATAGGCGATGACATTGTACCACATGCCGTTTTTCCGGCGTTCTATGGCTTCCTTTTGCAGCGATTTTTTGACTTTCAGGACCGGGCAGTCCGGGGGAGGTTCGGTTGTGCCGTGAATGATTTCCCAGCAGTATTTTCCTGTGGTTTCTTCCTTGGGAACGTTGAACATCCTGCTCATCATGCTGTTGCAACGGACGATTCGCTGGTTGATGTCCAGCATGCAAATGGCGTCGCTGACCGTGTCAAACGTGGTCTGCCATTCCCGGGCGGATTTCTTCAGGACGTCCTCTTTCATGACGCGATCGGTGATGTCACGTATCATGCCTTTAAAGCCAATGGGTTTGCCGGATGGATCGTTCAATAAGGATACGGAAAGTTCAACGTGAATAACCGAGCCGTCTTTTTTTTTCGCCTGCCAGTCTATTTCCCGGACAAATTGTCCCGTCTGGTAAACGTTATGAAAGCTGCGATACGCTTTTCCGGCACTTTCGTTGGACATGAAATGACGGTAATTATTCCCGATGATCTCATCTTGGGTATAGCCAAACATACGGCAAAGCGCATCATTGGCATAAGTATAATTGCCGGCAAGATCCACTTCAAAATATCCTTCCAGCAAATTTTCAATAATCTCGCGGAACATATCGGGGTTGTTTTTTCGAAGGGATTGGACCTTGCGTTTTACGGAAGGAGGGCTTTTTGTCGCGGTCTTTTTATTTTTATCCTGCCCGGACAATGATGGTTTGCGTTGGGCTGTCTTTCTTTTATTGGCGGATTGAATGGTGTTTTGCTTTTTCATGACGTCAAATCTCTTATGGTCATTGAAGGAGAAAGATGACTAATTTATTATGTCGCGGGCATTTACGATGAACGAACAACTTCAGAATAAGCGTTCAGTGCCATGATTAAATCTGATGAAGATTTTCGTCAAATGCTTAATTTGTTTAGGTTAAATTATATTCTTAAAAAAATTAAAGTCAATAGATTTATTATTGCATTATGAGGTGGCGGTGGTTGAATATATGTATCTGTCCGCAGATGACGCCCGCTTTATAAATTTCTTTCCGGCCATCCGGTTTCACAAAAAAATCCCCGGGTTCTTTATCGGGCCCGGGGATTCGCATTCAAAAGAGACGTGGTTAGAAAGTAAGAGTCAGTTTATTCAGGATGATATAGTCATCGTGCACTTCACTGGTTTTGTCAAAACCTTTGAAATAATCACCCGTGAAGAGATAACCAAATCCCAGCATGTAACTCAGGTTGTCGGTGATTTTGTAAGTTCCTGTAAGATCAATTTCCGTACCATATTCGTCAGAAACGACGTCCGGAGCACCCATCAGGGTACTGTTGTCGGCCTTCGCATAAGAGAGAGAAGCCATGATGTCCAGTTTGTCGATGGGTTTCACACCCGCTCTGCCCTGAAAGAACCATGCATTGTACATCCCTGTGTCATTCAGATTATATTGCTGAGAGATGTAATTCATGTATGAACTGGTTACGTTATTACCGTAAATTGTCCCGACCCAGTAATGGCGCTGATTGTTAAATAAAAGCAGGGTGGGATTCCAGTCCATGCCACCTGTCAGGAAGCCGCCTGTTACTTTCTTCATTTTCCCCGAGTCATTTAAATGGCTCCAATCGTTGCCCGCAACATAAGCAACGCTTCCGCCAAAATAAACTTGATTCAAAACAACACTGGCATCAATCCAGGCGGCGAGATTATCCACTTTTATATCCTGGCCTCGGGTGAAATCATTGACATCATCAGCCTTAATCTTGCCCCAGGCATAGTTGACTTCCGCCTGAATTTTAGCAGGACCGAGCTGGATAATAGCGTAAGGTTCTAGAACATAAACATTTCCGGTAAAGCCAACGTCAGCGCCCATGAACGTTTGAGGCCTGGAGCTGGCTTCTCGATAGTAAACACCCAAAAGGCCGGCCTGACCGCCCTTCCATTCATAAAAAACTACCGCCTCATACTTGTCCGTATCGTTGTCCGTAACGGATGAAGCATACGCTCTGGTATAGCTGTTATCATTGAGTTTAAATGCTTGCAGGGCAACCGTCCAGCCCTTTGCCTGCGCGGCCCAGAGGATTCCCCCTTGCGGAACGGAGGTATCTCCGAAGATAGTTCCCCAAGGGCCGTCATCCATGTAACCGACAGCAAACAAACCAATGGGAGAGGTGTATTCGACATAGGCGAGGTCGAAAGCAATGTTTTCATTATCCGCTCTTGACTGGGCTGATTGGAAGTCGTTTGGTCCATCCGGATCCGATCTCTTGGCGCCCCAACTTCTTTCCATGACATCGAAACGGGTGACCATCTTGAGTGACGGTGAAACAATAAAATCAGTCTGCAAACGCAGTCTCTGATAAAAGAAGGCCGTGCTGGGAGAGCCATCGCTATACGTTGGATTCTGAAAGTCCGGCAGAGTCGCGAAATAGCCGTCTTTGACAAAAGTGGTTTTATCCAGATACATACCGGCAGCATAATAGGAACCGCTGAATTTGACATCGACCGCCAGAGCCGATGCACTGAAGGCCATGATCAGCCCTAACGAAAACAAAACCAACCAAAATTTCTTCATGCTTTCCTCCTTAAATTTAAAGGTTCAAATTAGGCTTCCGGAAAAACGGGCATTTCCTGAAGGCTCCTTTATTTTTTTTAGAAATTATAAAAAAATATGTACAAAAAATAAATGAGTTTTTTATTGACATCATAAATAATCTACTATAAACATTAATTGAATGGCATTAAATTAATATTATTCAATCATAAAGTCAACAAAAATTTCAAACTTTTTTGGGTCACATAATCATTTAATAAAATTATAAATCAAGGAGATCATTCAATTTTTATGAGCGAATACAGAAAATACAAGCAGGATGTTCTGGACGCAACGCAGTGGCTTTACCAGGAGGGCTATTTTGGATCGCAAAGGGGCAGCGGAGGTAATGTTTCCGTGCGGGTCAGGGAAACCGTTATGGCGATTACACCGTCATCGGTGAAATATCCTGAACTTGTTGTGGAAGATATTTGCATTGTTGATCTGGACCTCTCGGTCATCGAAGAAAATCAAAAATTGAAACCTTCTGTGGAATCGGCAATGCACAGCATCATTTACCGCAACAGACCGGACGTCAATGCCATTGTTCATACGCATCAGCCATACGGCAGCGTTTTCAGCCTGATTAACACATCGATACCGGCTCTTTTCGATGAGGTTGCCTTTTCACTGGGGCAGACGATAGATGTCGTTCCTTATGCTCTTTCCGGCAGTTCTGAACTTGTGCACAATGTGGCCGCCAAACTGTCCAATAACGCCAACGCCTACATCCTGCAGAACCATGGCATCTTAGCCTTGGGCAGGGATCTCGATAAGGCAATTCTGCATGCGGAACTTCTGGAAAAAGTTGCTCATATCTACTGTTTTGCGCTGTCCACCGGCAAGCCGGTGACCGCTCTTCCTGAATCAATTATCGCAGTGGTTAAATTAGTGAGAGACGGTGAAGTCGAGCAGGCGGCAAAAAAGAAGCAGGACAATTGATGTAAAATCTCTCAATTCTTCCGTGATGAAAATGCGCTCAGTAGAAGTCCCAGCATTCTTCCTACATCCACGAGGATTTCAATCGTTATCGCGTCCAGAAAACTAAGCGAGGATAGATGGATATCCTTAAAAATAACCTTTGAGGCATCTTTCGAACACATATTGGTCTGAGTGGCGGCGTCCAGATGACTGTCCGGATCCATTTTCTGGAAAGCATTGATGAGTTCCTGGCCGAACTCATCAAGAAAAAAATAGAAAATTGATTTCATCTGTGTTGCTGCACGGTGCCTGTAAGCCTTGATGTCTCCCAAAACGTCACGTCTTTCGTTTTGTCCGATATTTGCTCCTTTCAGCAAGGCCTCTTTGAAGGGAGGGAATCCTTCGCGGAATCGGCGCTCCGCGTAAATTTCATAACCCTGATGGACGGCGGATAGAACCTGAAAAAGCTTATTGGACGAAAATAAATTCCTGACCAAAAACAACGGGGGAACCGCGTAAACATGGAAAGGATTGCCCAGGTCGGCCAGATAATGCGTGCAGCGTGAAAGATACCGCCAGCCCCAATAATCATTATTGTTTTCAAAGGCCTTTTGGGCAAGGTCTAAATGGACACGAAAGGACTCGGCCGCTATGCCGAATTTTTTACCGAGCACCCGGAATTGCATGTGCCGCCAACCGTGTGACCCGCCGGTGATTTTCTGATACCGGTGAAGATACAGATCACAGTCCGGATTCAAATCCGGTTCGGTCGTGTAGATCACGAGAATCTTCCAGGGTTCGATGGTTTTCTCGACCGGTGGTTCGACGCTGTATTGAGCGTTGCGTTCTGCATAGGAATAGGACGAAAGCAGGGGAAGGTTGCGGTCTTCCCGGTAAGATTCCTTGTAGCAATCGATGTGCTTGGGGCCCACAGGCCAACAATCCTTTTCGACATCGGGCTTGGGCTGAACCGGCACCGGCGGCAAGCCCATGAGGTTGTCCAGAGCCTGCACGACAAAATACGTGATGTACTCATGGGAAAACCACGGCGCCCATGCTGAAGGCATTCGAGGATCGTCGTGCAGGTAATAGTCTGAATTTTGCATTTTTATAAATAGCCGGTGCGGATTGATCATCAAGCCCCGCACCGGCTTCCGGAATTCGTTTTGAATTTTCAGTTAAATTTTGAAATCTGTCTTTTTGCCCCAGACGCCCAGCGCGACACCGAGTTCTTCATGCTCCTTGGCATATTCTTCCAGTTTGACGCCCTTCATGGCGGCATCAATGGCTTGGCGCAGAGCACGCGCGCCGGCTCTCGGTCCCTGAGGATGGGCATGTATGCCACCGCCTGACCCGATCATGATGTCCCTGCCCAGCGCGTTGACGATGTCCTGCACGTTTTGTGGCGTGATGCCGCCTGACGGCATGGGCATGGTCGGCTTGAGATTACCCATCGGATAAATCAGGTTGCGTGTTGTATTCATGAAACGCTCGTGCATGTAGATGGCTTTCCCGCCCATGGAGAAGGGGAGAACAATGGAATCCGCGCCGCACAGCCGGGCGATCTTGCCGAAAATGATCGGCGATGAAATTCCCTGATAGGGGGACATGAAGAAAGCGCCGGCCACGTCCATATGGGCCAGAATCGGAACGTTGATCTGCGGGTCGTCAGCCAGGGCGCGCATGGCTTCGGGGCCGACGGCCAGGTAGTTGACCATCATGCCGTTTACGCCCGCGTCGACGCAGCGCTTCGCCAGATCGAACATTCGCGGCAGGCGGTCGGTAATATTCACAGTATAGAGCGTGTGCTCGCCGGTTTCCTCAAACACTTCTTTTTCAATCTTCATGTAGGTTTTGACTCTTTTCACAGCGTCATTGTAACGCATGTTGGCAATCAGCTCGTCGTCCTTGATGACATCGCACCCGCCCAGCGCCGCTTCTCTGAAAAGTTTGGCGCCAACTTCCAGCGGATAGCCGCTGCACGGCTTAATCATGTTATTGAGCAGCGGACGTCCTTTCTCGAGCCCCAGCGCTTTCCACCAGCCGTCGATTCCGAACCGGGGACCGTTGAACTGATCCAGGGTCGCCTTGGGGAGTCGGATATCCAGAAGCTTCAAATTGGGTACCAGGGAGATGTTACCGACCAGCGCCGTCAGCATCATGGGAAGCTGGTCTTCCACGTTGGCGGCGGGGAAGGCCACCTGGATGACATACTGGCGTGCGGTGACATCCGCCGGGACGCCGTATTCATAATAGGGTGCTTCGTAAACGCCCATGACCTTGGCGACGTGCTTCGCGCGTATCTCTGGTGTTTCTCCAGGTACCGGTGTCCAGGTTCCGGTGGTCTGTTCAATGGCGATCACCTGACTCATGACCGACGCGTCCCATGCCTTGTCCATCTGAGCCCAGTACGTGGCAATCAAGTGATTTTCCATATCAATGCTCTCCGGAATGGTGATGGGTTTGTCTGCGAAGGCATCAAAATCTTTTTTTACACAGATCGGTTCGTTCTTCTTTTTCATAAATGACTCCTTTTTTATTAATTATTTTTATGATGTTAGTTTTTTGGAATCAGCGAAAGCACGTATTCCCATATGTCCAAAGTCTTTTTCAACGCGGCGTCATCGTGTTGCATGCAGGTGTACATGCGGGTACCGGCCAGCGTGCACAATCCGTGAGCCATGGTTACCACCTGATAATCGTCCGCGACCTGTTTGCGTGAAAAGATCTGGGTGAAGGCGTCGGGTGCATTCAAGTCTACGGAGAAAAACGCGGTTGTCATGTAATGCATGATGGCGCCGAAATTATAAACAAAGAATCCCAGCTCGGGACGCGTAGCGAAAAGATCGTTCAGTGCCTGAGTCAGTTTGTCGGCGTAAGCCGTTGCCTTCGCTACCGCATCCTGTTCAACCATATATTTCAGGGCATAGTAACAGGCGGCCATGGAAATGGGGTTGGCAGCCAGTGTGCCGCCGACAAATATCTTGTCACCCAGACTGCCCGCGCACACCTTCATGACGTCTTTTCTGCCGGCGACCGCGCCAGAGGAGGGGTAACCATGCGTGATTATCTTACCCAGCACTGTCAGGTCAGGCAGGATGTTGAAATATTTCTGAGCGCCGCCCATGTCCAGCCTGAACCCGGTCACGACTTCATCAAAGATCATCAGCGATTCATACTGATCGCACAACTTGCGAATGGTTTTGTTCCATTCGGGATGAACCGGATGAGCGCCGGATTCACCGCCAATGGGTTCAACGAGCACGCCGGCAACACCACCCTTGTCCTGATTGTCCTTAAAGGCCTTTTCCAGTGCCTCGAAGTCATTGGGCGCTACATCCACCGTATGGGCATAATATTCCGGAGGGATGCCTTTGGATTCGAAATTGCCGGTCTTGGGAATGTGCACCGAATAGATCATCTGATCCGACCAGCCGTGATAGCTGCCGCCGATTTTGATGATTTTGAGTTTGCCCGTAAAGGCGCGGGCGATTCGGACGGCGGCCATATCGGCTTCCGTGCCGGACTGGAGAAAACGCACCATTTCCACGCCGGGCATATGTTTGATGATTTCTTCAGCGGCCAGAAGTTCGTACTCGGATGTCAAACCGGTCGCCGGTCCTTTTTGCCGGATGATCTCAATAATTTTTTCATCAAGCGGTTCATAACCGTGCCCCAGCATAATGGGCGCGCCGCACATCAGATAGTCAATGTACTCGTTGCCATCCACGTCCCAGATCTTGTAACCTTTGGCGCGGTCCATGGCCAGAGGAAACGGTTTGTTCTGGCTTAAGTTGTGTTCGACGCCGCCGGGAATCAGGGATTTGGCTTTTTCAAAAATTTCTATCGAACGTTTGCAACGCTGGGCATAAAGTTTATGTTCCGCGTCGAGTTTATCCTTGGGAATCGGCTGCACCGGCCTCGACAAAATAAAATCTTTCCTTTTCATGATTTCCGCGTATTCCATATCTCTACCTCCTAAGATTGCATGGCGACTATTGGGGCAGCGCACACACACCGGGTGCCCGCCTGTTGAGCCGCGCGCATGCTGTTTTCTGCGTTTTGTAATGATTTAAAAATTCGGCAAAAAGTTCATCATAAATCTTTCGATTATCGGGATTGGGCGTGTATTCCGCCTTTATTTTGATATCTTGAGGAATCTGTTCCAGGGTAATATATTTAAGAGCCATCGAGGCAAGAAATGCCGCACCGCGCGCGTTGGAATAGATCGGATCTTTCACCTGCCTGATTTTTCTTTCGAGGATATCGGCCATGATCTGCGACCAGACATCGGAATTGGCGCCGCCGCCGATAAAGTTGATATGATCGAATGATCTTTTCATGAATTTCTCTATTGGACCGAGCAGCCATTTCGTATTGAACGCCACGCCTTCAAAGACAGACCGCAGGATGTCTTCCCTCGTATTTTCCAGCGAAAGGTTAAAGAGGGATGCGCGGATATGGCAATCATCCACAGGCGAGCGTTCCCCGAAAAGCCAGGGGGTGAAAATAACGCTGTTGGAACCGGCCGGCGCGCGTCCCACGATTTTATCCAGCACCTTGAAAATATCCGGGGCCTTTTCATCCTTCATCAGTTCATCTTTGTGATACAGAAAATTGTCTCTTAACCAGGTGAGGCATTTGCCGGCGCATTCCTGTTCCGAAAGAATAAGATAACGTCCCGGAAGCGGACTCGGGAACGATCCGAAGTTGTGGATGATATCGGTTTTTTTGAAAGGAACATGGGCGGAGAGCCACGACGACGTTCCGATATAAAGATGGCCTTCATAGTCCCGTACCGCTCCGGATCCCACTCCCGCTGATGGCACATCCGGCGTTCCGCCGATAACCGGCGTATCCGGTTTCAGACCCAGGTCGGTGGCGATTTCTTTTTTTATCGGACCCAGGATATCCATCGCCCGGATGAGATCCGGCAGCTTGTCGCGTTCCAAACGGGCGATTTTCAAGAGTCTGTCGTTATAAACAACACGCAACGGATCACGATTATCCGTTACCCAGTGCAGCAGGATGGAATCCTGTGTGGCGGCAAATTTTCCCGTGAAGCGGAAGTTTATATAATCTTTCGGCTCGAGAAATTTATAGGTTTTGCGATACAGATCCGGACGGTTTTTTTTCAACCATAGAATGTGGCACAGGGAATCTTTACCGGAGTGTGATGGAGCACCACCAGTCAATTTCATCCAGGTCATGAATTTGAGCAGCGGGTAGCCCTCTATTTTAACAAGTCCGTCGAGTATTTCTTTGACGGCTTCTGCGCCCCGGCTGTCCATCCAGATCATGGCGTTCATCAGATGATTCCCTTCCGAATCCAGCGCGACAGTGCCGGACCATTGGGCAGTCACGCTTATGGCAACGATATTTTCAGGCGCGGTGAGTTCCCGCCGCAGCAATTTTTTGGCGGTGGACATGATGGCATTCCACCAGCCTTCCGGATTCTGTTCCGCTCCTCCACCGGGAAGCAGGATAATCGGCGTGTCCATAAATTCACTGCCGATCACTTCTCCGTATACCGAAACTAAAGCGGTCTTGGGACCGGACGTTCCCAAATCAACCGCCAGAATATATTTGTTTTTGTTTTCCACGAGCTAATCTCCTGACTGCATCAAATATGCTATGGAAAATGATGATCTTACCCGTCTTGATTCGTATCCTCAGGATCACCATGGAATTTATTTGGTGATCGATCGAATGATGTCGTCGACGATCTTCTTCAAAACAGTTTCCGTATCCCCGGCAACCTGATACAGAACACCGCTGTTGTGCAGAGAAATTACGCCATGCAAAGCACTGATGATTTGAACGGCCAGAAGTTCTTCATCAACAGGCTTTAAATTCGGCTTCGTTTTTCTGTAATCCTTAATAACTTTGAGAGCAAAAGTCAGCACCTTGAGCGAATTATGAAATTCATCATCAGAGATTTTCTCCAATGGTGTGCCGACATAGTCACTATGTTGTTTGACGGGTCTGTTAAACATGACGTCATAAATATTAATGTTCCGGGTACCGAATTGCACAAAGGAATTGACGATATTCCGGACTCGTTGCAGGGGGGTGTCGGATTTTTTTACGGAATTACGAATTTCGTCATACAACATGGAGTAGGTTTTTTTGTGAATGGCAATAAGAAGCTCGTCTTTATTGGTATAGTAATTATAAAGATTGGCTGCCGTCATGTTCATCTTGGAACCGAGCTTGGCCATGGATAAACTTTCAAATCCGTTTTTCTCGAGAATTTTAATGGCACAATCGAGGATTCGTTCGCGAACCGCATCTATCTCTCCGAGACTTCGTGTCGTTTTGGGCATGATTAATATCCTTTTTGGTTCGTATTTTTTTAAATCTCATCCGTCTTTATCATTTTCGATTCATGGAGTCTAAGAACAATGAACACATTGAGGATCATCATGACCATGAATATGAGCATGGCCGGCGTTTTCGGCGCTCCAGCGGCCGTCATGATGTCCATACCGAAAATAAATATTATTCCCGAAATCTGTCCGGCAAGAAGCAGCAGTCCCTGGGAAGTGGCCTCGGGCGCCGGATAAGATATTTCAGCGCTGTACTGAAATCCGATAGGTGCTGCCGCCATGAGAAAAAAGCCGGATATAAAGCATGAAGCAAGGAGCAGCCAGTAACTATTAGCAAACGTTAATCCCAAGATTCCGGGAATAGAGCCAATCAACGTAATGACGATGAAAATTTTTCTTTTACGCCATTTATCGGAAAGAGGCGGCAAGGTCGCGGCACCGATGATGCCTCCGACCATCATGATCGCTCCGCAAATGCCCGCTTCCGTAATGGAAAAGCCGCGCGGCCGGACAATTTGCTCAATCCAGGTCGTGACCGCGTTGAATATTCCAATGGAAATAAAAAATACAATAATCATATAGAGCATATCTCTTTGCTTGAGAATGTGTTTCAAACCTGCAAATACGGAGATTCTTTCGTCATGACCGGCGGGGCAGGGCGGTGTGGGGGGATGTTCTTTATTGAACAGTATAAAAATAACGGCGCCGGTAAGCGCCGCTGTTCCATAAAGCATCAGCATCTTTTCCATACCCCACGCTTTGAATAAGAATGGCGTGGCCACCATGGCTATAATAATACCAACAAATTGGGCCAGGACCGATATTCCGGCTTGCGTTGCGCGTTCTTGCAGGGGAAACCACCGTACGCCCACTTTGGTGACGGCATTGAGAACAAAAGGTTGTCCGATGGCAATTCCGATTTGAGCGATAATGATCATTTTGTAACTACCGCCGTAGAATCCTTTCATGAAGCCGAAGATGCCCATTAATAAAGCGCCGATGCCGATGCCGATTCTGATGCCCCATGTGTCAATGATATAAGATGCCGGAAAGGAGACGAAAAGATAAACGATCATAAAGATCAGGGAAAGCAAATCGATTTGCAAGGGGGAGACGTTGTAAAATGTGACCGCTTCACTGGTGATGGGCGCAAATGTTATCCATTGAATCTGCATCAAAACATTAATTAAGAAATAAACCCCAAGGATGACCCATCTGTAGCCGTATACTTTAATTTCGGATTGTGCCATTTTCGATCCTTAATTGTATCTCGCCTAAACACCTAATTCCCGATTGTTTTAAAAAAAGCTTGCTTTTAAAAAAAATATTGTTATAAGTGTTAATTTAATGGCATTAAGTTAATATAATTAAATTATAAAGTCAATGACTTTTTTGGCGTTGAGTAAAGATTTTTTTGTAACGAGAACCGTCAGGAGGGATAGATCGATGAAAAAATTTTTTATGCCGGTCATTATTTGTTTCTTCGTCGTTGGATTATTCAGTATTTCTGCAAGATCCCAAAACCCCGCCAATCCACAAAATCCGATTGTCGGAACATGGGAAACCATCGATGACGAAGGTCCGAACAAAGGGAAAGCATCATCTTACATAGAAATATTTGAGAACAGCGGTGTCTATTCCGGTAAAATTGTCAAACTCCTTCTCGATCCCCCCGATAAGATTTGTCTTCAATGTAAAGGAAATTTAAAAAATAAACCGCTCATTGGCATGAAAATTTTAGATAGCATGAAAAAAACCGGCAACGTGGATCAAAAACTCGGAGCAGAATATAGCGGTGGGACGATCCTGGATCCCGATTCGGGAGCCACTTATAAATGCAAAATGTGGGTGAGGGATAACGTCCTGACTGCTCGAGGATATATCGGAATCAGCTTGCTGGGCAGGTCCCAGCAATGGCACAGGGTTAAATGATGAAAGAATCATCGATAACAAAAAAGGAGGGGCTTTTATGTTTAAATTAAGAATGATTCTTGTGATGTTGATTTTTGCTGCTCTGATGATTGTTCCCGCACCAGGTTTTACGTCAACGTATCTGATCGGCACAGGGATATATGACATTACCGGACCGGCAGCGGAATGCGGTATGATGGGTTATTTCATGCCTGATCAGGTCACCGAAGGCATCCATACGAGATTGAGGTCCCGGGCCTTCGTGGTTGTTGATCCCCGGAGCGGCAAGCGGGTTGCGCTGGTCATTGCAGAAGCCGGGATTATTCCCCAAGGTATCAATCAGGCGGTTGTTAAAAAACTGTTGACCAAATACAACGGCCTTTACACGGACCAAAACGTGACCATCAGTGCGACACACACCCATTCCGGTCCCGGCGCTTATTCCCATTATGCCCTGTATAATCTCTCCATGTTTGGATATGACGAAAAACACTTCAACACCGTTGCCGAAGGGATCTATCAGTCCATTGTCAGAGCGCATAACAATCTCAGACCCGGTGATATCCGGATCAACAGGGGAGAATTGAACCATTGCGGCTGGAACCGTTCGTCTCTGGCCTATGAGGAAAATCCGGATGAGGAAAAAGCACGATACAATTCCAACACGGATAAAACCATGACTCTTTTGCGATTCGTTGCCACGGATGGGTCCGATCTCGGTACGGTCAACTGGTTTGCCGTCCATCCGACCAGTGTAGGAAATACCAATAAACTCATCAGCGGTGATAATAAAGGGTATGCCGCCTATTTATTTGAAAAACAAATAGGGACCAATTATGCGGCGGCTGATACCTTTGTGGCCGCGTTTGCGATCAGTAATGCCGGCGACGTTTCTCCCAATATTTACTGGGGATATCCCAATGGCGTTGATGATTACGAGCATATGAAAATCATCGGCGAGTGCCAGTATTACAAGGCGATCGAATTGTTTAATGAAGCCGATGTCAATTTGGCCGGGTCCGTCGATTACCGACACATGTATGTGGATATGTCGAATCAGTCTATCAGTCCCGCCTTCATGCCGCCGGATCATTCCGGCGCTGGGAAAACCTGTGTAGCGGCTATCGGCGCCTCCGTGCTGGCCGGCAGCACCGAAGATGGGAAAGGTATCGATATTCCCGAAGGGCTCACGTACCCTTATGATATCTCCGTGCTGGGTAATCCGTACAAGTTGGCATTCACGATCTCTCCTTTGGACCAGCAATGTCAGGGTAAAAAACCCATTGTGCTGCCCACGGGCAGAATCAAATTCCTGGGCATTCCGATGACACCTGAAGTGCTGCCTGTTCAGATTTTGAAGATCGGCAATCTTGCCATTATCGCCATGCCGACGGAAATAACCACGATGGCCGGCCGGCGACTGCAGGAAACGGTCATGAACGCTCTGGGTGATCAAGTGGATTATGTGGTGATCGCAGCACTTTCCAATGCCTATGCTGAATATGTGTCTACTTATGAAGAATACAACGTGCAGCACTATGAAGGCGCATCCACCCATTTCGGCCCCTATACCTTAAACGCTTTTCAGGAAAAATTCGATTACATCGCACGAGCCATGAAAAACGGTGTTTCAGTCAGTCCGGGTCCAACGCCGAGAGATATATCGGGCAGCCAGCTGATCAAAATTCCGGGAGTTGCGTATGACGACAAGCCTCTGTCCAAAAGTTTTGGTTCTGTGGAGACCGATGCTGCCGCCTCATATACCAGAGGCCAGACCGTCAGCGTGACATTTTGGGGCGGACACCCCAAGAACAATTACCAGATTCAGAAGACATTTTTGAAAGTGGAAAAAATTACTCCGACCGGAGCCGTCACCGTGGCCAACGATTGGGATCCCGAAACCCGTTATTACTGGAAACGCTCTGGAACTGCCAATTCAAAAATCACGATCGAGTGGGATACCACCGATGCGGTTCCCGGAACGTATCGCATCAGACATTATGGCCACTGGAAATCCGGTTGGACCGGCGCCATTACCCCTTATGAGGGGGTATCGCGAACCTTTACTGTACATTAATGTTCATTCCGGGGTGACAGTGAATAAAGGATGCTAAATGGGTGAAGAATCTTCGATAAGCAAAAAGGAGGATCTTAATGTTTAAAATGAGAATGATTCTTGTCATGTTTTTTTTTACTGCTTTTATGATCGTTCCCGTACCGGGGTTTACGTCAACGTATCTTATCGGTTCAGGGATTTATGATATAACCGGAACGGCTGGCGAAATCGTTATGGAGGCATTTGCCGTGAGTTCTCAGAAAACAGCCGGCATCCATACGAGATTAAGGTCGCGGGCGTTTGTGGTTGGTGACGGAACAAATCGGGTCGTCTTTGTCAGTGCCGATCTCGGCATGATGTTTCAAATGGTAAAAATAAAAGTGTGTGAGAAAATTGCTGATGATCCGGTGCTGTCACCCTTCTATAATGAAAAAAATGTCCTCCTTTCCGCGACTCATACCCATAATGATCCGGGTGGTTACTCGGGATATTTTCTCTACGATTCCCACGTACAGGGCTTTGTCCGGCAGAATTTCAATGCCATTGTCAACGGCATCTACATGTCCATAAAAAATGCCCATGGTAATTTGAAACCCGGGAAGATATTGATTAATCAGGGAACGATTGAAGGCTGCGGCGGAAATCGTGCAGAGCCTCCCTATAACAATAATCCCGCCGGGGAAATAGCCCAATACTCAAGCAACACCGATAAAACCATGACCCTCCTTAAATTTGTAGCCCTGGATGGAGAGGAAATCGGCACATTGAACTGGTACGCGGTGCATCCGGACAGTATCGGACCGGATAATCATCTCATTAGCTCAGATAACAAGGGATGGGCTTCCTACTTGTTTGAAAAAGACAAGGGGACCAATTATCAGGCCTCCAGAACGTTTGTCGCAGCGTTTGCCCAGACGAACGCCGGAGATGTAACGCCGAATATTGGCTATGGCCAGGCTCCCCAATATGTGACCTTTGCCCAAAATCCAAGCCTGAAGAACGCTGTCTTGAAACAGTATAACAAAGCCAAAACATTATACGATAACGCTTCAAAAGAATTATCGGGGTCCGTTGATTACCGGCATGAATGGGTGGATATGAGAACGCTGTATGTGGAAACAGCCGGTACCACAACGTGTGCCGCCGGCATGGGAGCATCTTTTGCCGCCGGGAGCCCTTACGATAACCCGAGCCCATTTCCATTATTTCCAAATGGTACCACGGTGAACAGCTTGAACTGGAACGACGATGCTGCCCGCACGGCTTTAAACAGTTTGCTGGGTGGTATGTTTGCTTTTGCCTGGCCGGCAACCGCTAATGCAGCTTATCAGGAATGCCATGCGGAAAAACCAATTCTTATTCCAACAGGCGTTGCGCATCTTAATATCAGTGGTCCGACGATGACCCCGCAGATTGTTCCTCTGCAAGTATTGAAAATCGGTAACCTGGCGATTGCCGGTGTGCCGGCGGAAGTGACCACCATGGCCGGACGCCGGATAAAGAAAACCATCCTTTCTTCTCTTAGCCCAATCGGCGTTAATTATGCCGTTGTAGCAGCGCTGGCCAATACGTATACGTCTTACCTTGCCACCCGGGAAGAGTATGCCATGCAGTGGTATGAAGGGGCCTGTACGCAGTTTGGCCCAAATGAACTGGCCGCGTTCCAGCAGGAATATACGAAACTCTGCAATGCCATTGCAGATGGCACAGACGTTGATCCGGGACCAACCCCGGAAGATATAACGGGGCAAACTGTCGACTTTACCGCGAAGGTTGTATTTGACGATGTGCCACTCGGCAAAAATTTCGGTAGTGTTTATACGCAGCCGAAAACAAGTTATACACGTGGTGAAACTGTAAGCGCCGTATTCTGGGGAGGACATCCCAACAACGATCTGAGAACCCAGGACACATTCCTCGTCATTGAAAAGCTTAAAGGTGGCGTTTATGTTCCTGTCGCGAGAGACTGGGATCCGGAAACCACGTATAACTGGGCGCGAAATTCCATTGCCTATTCCAGAATAACGATTACCTGGGACACTACCAATGCGACGCCGGGAATATACCGAATTCGACATAAGGGAAATTGGAAGTCGGGTTGGACGCGCAAGATCAGCCCGTATGAAGGCGTTACGAATTCATTTGTTCTCAATTAACATCATTTTTGCAAACGCGATTCATCGGGCCCTTTGTCTTTTAACACAGAAGGCCTGATGTTTTTCAAAGGAGAGAATTATTCCCAGCTTATTTTCCATTGCCACTCATGGGGATTATTTTCTATTTTGGTTATTTTAATATTTTTCGCACCGGCTAATTCCAGAACACACGATACAACGCCGCAAATATATTCTCGTTGAATAGCCGTCAATTCAGGCAGGTCCGATATGACGAACATCCTGCTGTTGGGCGTCAATTCGTCAACCCGAACGGTACCTTTGTCATTCATCGTATTAAAGGTTGCCGAGGCATTCCTGATGATAAAGCCAATGCTGGGAATCCTCAGAAAGAACTTGTAAATGCCCGTAAATTGTTTTCCTGCCACGGTATGTCCCAGCTTATAGATCGGCCGCGGATCTGAGGGAAAAAGCAATCTGGACGCCGCCTGAATGATTTCTGCTTCAACCTCGAGCGGAATCCACGTCAACGAAAGAGCCGATTGAAAAGTCTTCGATACATCAGGCGAGATCGACGCGTTCATCGTATGCAGGTACTGTTCCCCTTTTTCCTTCAAGATGTCACGGATGATAACAATATCACTTGCCTTGACATTTGCCATAACGTGCCTCCTTCCAGCATCAGTGCTTGGCATTTCATTGATAACAAATCTTATATTTTTAAACAGTATAGAAAAAAATGTCCTTATGTGCAAGGGAATCTGAGCCACTTAATTGCCTCAAATAAAATGTTACTAAAGGGTGTGGTCATCAGGGATATGCTGACCATAAATGGCAAATGGCACGGCCATGTATTCCCCGCTTGATAGCTGTGTTTAGACAGAACACGTCCTTTAGAGTTTTCCGGGGCAATGCCATGATGGTTCAACTATAATAATTTGCTATGCCGAACGACAACAGGCACCCCATTGAGAACAGTTTCTCCGACAGGGCAGCGGCTTTCCACCATGGCCAGCAGTTCAGCGATCTTCTCCTCAGGGGCATTGGCCTTAATATGGACGGTCAACCGGATCTCCTGCAAGCCGGGACGGATGCCCGAATCGGTATTCAGAAAGCCCCTGGCATCGATATCCCCCTCAACATCCACGTGGCATTCTTCAAGATCGATTTTAAGCAGCATGGCAAAAAAACGGGCCGTCATGCACTGACAGGCTCCAAGAGCACACAAAAGGGTTTCCACGGGGTTCATTCCCTTGTTGGTTCCACCGAGACCCCTGGGTTCATCGGCGATAAATTTGAATCCCCTCACTTCGTTTTCCACCATCATTCCCGTTTCTTTTAAGACCGAAGCCGCTTTATAGGTATGTATTCCCATCATTTCTCCTGTTTACAAGCTATCCATTCATACAGATTCCTGCAAAATGGAAGTATGCAGCAATCTATGATTGCCCGGTTGACTTTCCGGGATCTTTCAACGGGGCATATGCCCCGTTGCCATAATGCTGACCTGATGTGCCCCGGTAATTGTTTCAGTCAGGTATTGTTCTTATTTGGCCGGAGAAAACGAGTCACTTTCTGCGGCAAGAATAAGAACGGGGGCAGAGATTGCTCCGAGCCACTTCATAGCATCAAATTCGTTCATTGGTAAGAACTTCTTTCAGAGGGGTACAGCATCAGAAGCAAGGACTTTCATGTCAGGAATATTATGCCGCAAAGACAGGGACTACATGTGTAAACCTTGCCTCTAGCGGTTGATGATAAAATAATAGATAAAAAAGATTAGTTATGTTTTAATAATTAAAAATTATTATTTTATCATATCATTTTTCATGAATGACAAAACGAGTGAATATCAAATATCAAGGTGGTTGGCCGAATTTTCAGACCGCGACACGGAAGCATCTTTTCAAAGCCATGTTCAGCCCATCGTGACACGACAGTTGCGAACCGCTCTGGTCGTCTGGGGAATTCTGCTTCTGCTTTTTGCCATTCCCGACTATTTGGGCATGGGGTTGACGGGCCCGTTTTATTATCTTCTTGCCTATCGGGTCGTCATGGCTATTACTTTGTTCATTCTTTACCTTACGATCACACCTGAAACCAACATTTTCAAAATAAGTTATCCGGTGATGTGGTTTGTCATTGTTTATATTTCAGGATTTATGCTTTTTTTTATTTATCGGCCGGATGTCGTTTATCTGGTTATTGGAGTACTCATGATTCAGCTGCTCGCTTTGCTGGTCTTTATTCCCATTCGTTTTATAATGTCATTTTCCGCCGCCGTATATGGCGTTTTTATCATCCTGCTGACCCGTTTTTTGCTGGGGACTACAGCAGAAAAGATGATCTCTTTATTTGTGATTCTGTTGCTGCCGGTCGGAGTTGGCGCGGCAACAACACACCGCCTGGGCATTATGCACCGGAGAGAATATGCCCTGTGGATCAAGACACAAAAAATCAACCGGCAGTTGGAAGAAGAGATTAATCGTCGAATTAAACTGGAAGCGGCCCTTCAAGAAATGGCGGCAACAGACCCTCTGACCGGCCTTTACAACCGGCGGGAATGTGACATTCTTTTCCGGCATGAAATGGAGCGGGCAAATCGTTTGAATACGCCCTTGTCCGTCGGCCTTATCGATCTCGATCACTTCAAGCAGGTCAATGATACCTATGGCCATGCCGCAGGTGACGAAGTATTGCGGCGTACCGCACGTTTGTTCCGGGAAAATCTCCGAACGATGGATATTGTCGGACGTTGGGGAGGAGAAGAGTTTATTGTCATGCTGCCCGAAATGGCCATTGATCAGGCAAACATAACCGGCAACAGACTTTTGCAAGCCCTTGCGGCAACCGACATTGATGCAGGCTCAGCATTGATAAAGATTACCGCTACGATTGGAATAACCCAACTTCTTCCCGGTGACAAGATGGACGAAATCATAAGCAGAGCCGACGCCGCCCTGTATAAAGGTAAAGAAGCAGGTCGAAACCGCGTTGAAATCATGATTAATTGAGCTTTTGAATATTCTGCTCAGGAATAACGCCGCGTTGATTCTCTGTTTATTGTGCAGTATGAGAAATGGTTTCTTATGGGTTGGGAATATTATGGATGCATAACTGTATGTAATCGTCCTATGAGTCATCAGGATCGGCGCAGACCATTTGAGGCCGGTTCTTGATATCGCTTGTTCAATCCGATGATTTATCGGCAGTGAACGAATTGGCATTATTGATTGAATCTTCCGCTGGAATTCCTTTTTCCAGAAGGACCCTTTCCTCCTCAAAATCGGCAAACTGACGCGCAATATCTCTAAACTGTTCATGAATCTCCAGAAACGCATCCACCATGTCGGGATCAAAGTGCGTTCCTCTACCTTGAATGATGGTATTCACGGCAATGGCATGCGGGTAGGCTATCTTATAGACGCGTTTACTGATCAGAGCGTCATATACATCGGCCAGCGCCATCAGCCTGCCACTGATTGGAATCGCATTCCCTTTGAGGCCCAAGGGATATCCGGAACCATCCCATTTCTCATGGTGTGAATAGGCTATCTCTTCGGCAATGGCCAAAAAAGATGTCTTGCCGTATTTACGAACGGAGGAGCGGATCAGGTTACGGCCGTTGGTCGTGTGTGTTTTAATGATTTCAAACTCCTCTTCTGTCAGTTTTCCCGGCTTGAGTAAAATCTTGTCAGGGATGCCGACCTTGCCGATATCATGCAGGGGGGCTGATTTATAAAGCATGTCAATATTGACATCCGTGAGAAATGATTTGTACCTGTCTTGATGCTTAATATGATTGGCCAGCAATCTGACATACATTCTTGTGCGCTTAATGTGGCCGCCGGTTTCCTGATTCCGGTGTTCCGTCAGGTTGGCCATAATTTCGATGGTCATATCCTGCGTAAGCAGCAGTTTTCGCATGCCGGAAAGAACCTTCTTTTCTTCCAAACGGTATTTTAAGACCGTCAGATACATGTAAGTGCAGACAATTGAGGCTATCGGAAACGCCGTTGCTATAAAAAAGCCCATTTGGAAAAAAATCTGTTGCGTCACAAACCATAATCCGCTGACAAACAGCAACATGACAAAAAAGCAGGATGCCGCATTTCTATGACTGATCAACAGGCTCATCATCAAACCCGGCACGATCACAAGGAGAAGAACCAGGCCATTCGCCCAACCGGGCACCGAGATGAAATCTTCAGTCAGAAGGTTATCGACGGTCGTCGCGTGCACCTCAACGCCCGGTAATACCGGGCCAAGGGGTGTATTCAACAATTCTTTCAATCCCATCGCTGAGGTACCGACAAATACGATCTTTCCTTGCAGCCGTTCTGGAGAAACGGTACTGTCCAGGATATCAGCGGCTGGTATATATTCATATTTATGTTCCGGGCCACGAAACTTGATCAGCATCTGGCCGTGCCGGTCAACAGGTACGGAATGCCTTCCGTAATGAATTGATTGCAGAATATTGTGGTCATGTTTCAGCAGGATATGGTTTTCTTTATTCAGTTTCAAAATCGTCGCCAGCGCGAGGTTGGGATATAAATTCCCGTTATATTCAATGAGCAGGGGCAGCCGTCTCAGCACGCCATCCTCGTCGGGACTGAAATTAAAGAAACCTGAGGCATTAACCTTTTCAGAAAGGTTTGCTAAATTACAGAGAACGCCGGTGCTTTGCGGAAATTCTCTTCTTACGTTTTGTCCATCCACGTGATGTACATATGAATGTTTGACGGGATGCAGAACGCATTTTCCCGGGTTTGCCTTCATGTGATTAAAATGAAATACATTCCCCAGGACAAAAGGTCCTTTAGCCAGGGTTTCAGCTAGCATTCGATCGTTGTCGCTCAGTTCGCGTGGTAACCTGCCAACATCGATTTTAAGCTTAAATGTGTTTTGCAGGTCTTTGAGCAGCGGTTCTGCGGATGTCTTGTCCGGTTCGGCAAAAACGATATCCAGGCTGATGACCTCGGGCTTCATGGCCGTGATTTTGTCCAATAACTGGGCGACGCGGTAACGGGGCCAGGGCCATTGACCGTAACGACTCAAGCTTTTTTCATCAAGGTCCACTATGACCAGTTTTTTACTGGCGTTATTATTCGGGAATTTTTTCAGAAGAGTATCGTACTCCAGATATTCAAGCCGTTTCAAGAGGTTGGGATAGAAGACAAAGACCAATGCAAAACACAGGGTACACAGAATGCCCCAGATTAGGATACGCCGATTCTCTGAGCCGTTGCTTACAATAAAATGGTTGGTTTGAGAAATTTGATTATTTGTCGATTCTTTTTTCATGAATAAACAGGGCGAACCGTGTTGATCATCTAATGGTTACTTCGACTCTTCGGTTTCGAGGTTCATCAATTTCATCGGCTGTTTTTATCAGGGGATTACCTTCTCCATGAGAGGTGACCGTTATCGCAGAAGCGTTTGCGCCATGGGCTACCAGAATTTGTGATGCTGTTTGCGCCCGTTCCAGGGCGAGCTGGTAATTATAATCCTTTTCTCCCACGGTGTCGGTATGTCCGGAAATGATGATATCGCCCGACGGCCGGCTCTGGACGGTTTTTATAATTTGCGGCAGAACCGCACTGGAGTCATCGGTCAATTCATTGGTTGCGGGAAGAAAATAAAGGATGAATGTTACAGGCGGCAACGGCCGCGCATCCAGCGCCTCAGCAAAAACGGACCGGATTCTCTTATCACTGAGCGTTGTTACCTTACCGGGCGGTTCTTTGCGATCCATTACTTCAACGGACTGATTTGCCTCGCTCAAGACCTGCTTGCCGCCTTCCGTTGTGACCAGCAACTTTCCGACATGACCGTCGTAATCGGGAATCAAGACGATCGTACTATTCGCACAACAGCCTGTTAAAATGAAACACAGATTTAAACACGCAAAGGTCCTGATCAAACGATTCATTGCAAACCTCATACTAAAACGCTGCAAGACAAAGCTGTCAAAAAAAAATTATGACTGCTTCAGATTATAAATTGACCAATCACCTGCAACAGTCCACCTTGACTAGAAACTGAGTTCCGCGAATGCCTATTGTAGAATCCGGGGTAATAAATTTCACCGATTCCGGGGATTGTCGCCCAATGATTCCTGAAAGATAGGATACTGTGCCTTTCACCATTCGGGCGATCATGGACAACAGACCTTTTTCAGGAGCAAATACATACTCATCAATCACGATTTCGCTATTGGAACCAAGGGACAAAACAGTGTTGTCTTCAAAAATGATTCCGACGGAGCTGTTTGGCCCTGTTCGAATGATATCTTTCTGGAAAATTTTGTCACCGGTGGTCAGAGGAGCTTGTTTGCCCACGCGGATGACGACGATATCGCCGGTGCCTGTTCGGATTTTTCCTATCGGCGATTCTTCTCCCATGGCAAGGAATGGTAAAAAAAACATAATCATCAGACAAACGACAAAGATTCTTCTCATAGGTTACCTTTCCGATTTTAAATGTAACTGGGGTTTCCGTATTACGTCCGAACCATTTAAGAACGGGCGTCTGTTTTTTCGATGATTACGGTTTTATTCTTACTCTTTTTGTAGAATTTTATCAAGAGGGAATGGGGGCGAGTTCAGACCGGCCTCACTTTTTTTTTTCAAGAGAAGGATTAATCCCAACTGTATCTCTATTTCCATGCCATGAAAACAATATGATGATTCCGGCACAGGTTGATTTCCAGTCCTCCTCGGAGCTCATCAGTAATTTCAATAAACGGCGGATGCCGCCTATGGCAAAACCAATTTTAGAAAAGAAGAGGGATGGGGATTGAATCCCTCATCCCTCTTTAAGATGATACTCAGTTTTTACACGGTGAAGGCCGCTTCGGGCGCTTCCATGATGGAGTTGTCGCCTTCCTTGATCACTCTCTGAATGGTGCCCACGATGGGCAGAATATTATGGCAGAAAAATTTGGCGGATGCCACCTTACCCGCATAAAACGGATATTCAAAGTTTTCCTTGCCGATTTCCTCGACTTTTTTCTGGCAGATCAGCGCTTGTTCGAGCAGAAGTTTAGCGGCATAAATATAACCGGTGGCATGCAGGATACGGGTGGCGAAAAAGCCGATCATCCCCAACTTGCCCTGACCCAGGTAGCCGGCCATGGTATTCTGGATGTCCCGGTAGTTGTTCAGCGCCTCTTCCAAAAGGGCAAACTGCGCGCCGAACACCGCATGGTCTTTGTTGGCTTGAACGAATTTGTCGATCTCGCCGAGCCACGTCGCAAAGACCTGGCCTCCGGCCATCATCCACTTGCGGCCGATAAGGTCCATGGACTGGATGTAGTTGGTGCCTTCCCAGATGGGATAGATGCGGCAGTCACGGAGCTGCTGGGCGATGGGGTATTCTTCCGAGAAACCGTATCCGCCATAGCACTGCATGGCTTCCGAGATAGAGAGGAATGCCATGTCGGAGCACCAGGCCTTGACGATGGGAATGTTAACTTCGATATAGGCCTTGGCCAGTTTGCGCTCGTTTTCATCCGAGGTGTTCTCCGCGATATCCATGCAATAGTAGGAAAAGGCGATCATGGCGCGGGACGCTTCCGTAATGGACTTCTGAAACAGGAGCATGCGGCGCACATCTTCATGGTTGATGATGGGAACCCGGCCCGCCTTGGGATTGGTGAGCTGGCGTCCCTGAATACGGCCCGCCGCATACGCGCAGGCGTTGTTGTAGGCGACGGTTGCCGCGGACATGGCGGCAAGACCGGTGACCGTGCGTTCTTCGTTCATCATCTGGAACATCTGGGCCATGCCCTGTCCCTTACCGTCAACTGGAGGATCGCCGAGCAGGTAACCGCGGCACTTGTTTTCCTCGCCGAAGTTCACGATGGCTGTAGCCGAGCCTCTCAGACCCATCTTATGTTCGATACCGCCACAGTTCACGTCGTTGAATTCGCCCTTCTCGCCGTTGGCGTCCGGCCAGTACTTGGGAACGATAAACAGCGAGATGCCCTTGGTGCCCGGAACGCAACCTTCAATGCGGGCAAGCGTCAGGTGAATGATGTTTTCGGTGATGTCCTGATCGCCGCCGGTGATAAAACATTTTGTCCCCGTAATATTGTAGATGCCGGGCTCACCGGTGGGGGTTGCCTTGGTGATGATGTCGCCGACGTCGGAGCCGCTGTTGGGTTCGGTCAGGTCCATCGTTCCGGACCACTGACCCGAAAACATCTTGGGGAGAAAGATGTTCTTGATATTTTCACTGCCGAAGTCACGGATCAAACCGGCTGAACCGGTCGTTGCCATGACATAGGGGCCCAAAGAGGCGTTGGCTGCTGCGATGTACTCGTTTGTCGCGCCCATTACGCACAGCGGCATGGAGCTGGGATCCGAGTGATCGGCATTGCTGCTGCCGAGGCCGTTTTCCTGAATATCCCAGTAGCCCTTCTTGTAGGATTCCGGTGTCGTCACCTTGCCGGCTTTGTATACGGCATGGATGTTGTCTCCGTCATCGCTGGTGGGGGCTATCGACAGTTTGGCTATTTTCATTGCGTTTTCGAGGATGGAATCTATATCATCGACGCTGTAGCCGCCCTGGAAACGTCCCGCTCCAAAGACCTTGGACAGGTCGAGCCATTCTTTCAGTATGAACTTTTGTTCACGGGTGGAATACAAAAAATTTGATGCCATTGTTTCATTCTCCTTCTTGATTAAACTTTATGTTTATATCCTGATAAACACGGCAGGCAGTATAGGAACCGCCAGTCATTTTGTCAACGAGTTAAATCCCCGAATATATTTATTCCTTAAAAACTTCTCTTGCGATAACGATGCGCTGAATTTCCGATGTGCCTTCGTAGATGGTTGTTGCGCGGGCGTCCCGGTATAGACGCTCTACCTTGTAATCCTTCGTATAGCCGTACCCGCCGTGAACCTGAAGCGCCATATAGGCGCTTGAATTAGCTGTTTCCGAGGCAAATAATTTGGCCATGGAGGCTTCCCGGGTGAATTGCAATCCTCTGTCTTTGCGGTCGGCCGCGGCGAGCGTGAGCCACGATGCCGCTTCAATTTTTGTTGCCTCATCCGCGACCATGAAACGGATCGCTTCAAACGAACTGATGGATTTTCCGAACTGGCGCCGTTGGCTGGTATAATATATGGCCTCTTCAAGACAAGCTCTGGCAATGCCCACGGCCTGAGACGCGATGCCGATTCTTCCGCTGTCGAGAGCGAGCATCGCGACCTTGAATCCTTCGCCCGGGTTTCCCAGCAGATTTTTAGCGGGAACTTCGCAGTCTTCAAAAACAAGTTCGACAGTGTTGGACGCCCGAAGCCCTAGTTTTTCTTCTTTTGTGCCGATTGTAAAACCGGGTGTGCCCTTTTCAACGATGAAAGCGGAAAGCCCTTTTGTTCCCTTTTCCTGGCCGGTCCGGGCGATCAGATTGATGACGTCTGCGTACTGTCCGTGCGTGATGAATATCTTAGTGCCGTTAATGATATACTTGTCTTTTTTCAGTATTGCGCTGGTCGTCATTGAGCCGGGATCAGAGCCTGCGCCCGGTTCAGTCAACGCGAAGGCGCCGAGAAGTGATCCTTCGGCAAGACCGGTAAGCCACTTTTTTTTCTGGGCCGGTGTGCCGAACTTCAGAAGCGGCTCCGTGGACAAATTGGCAACGGACATGGTGACCGCGCTTGAGGCGCAGTGAAACGCTATTTCCTGCAGGGCCAGGGAATAGGCCACAGCCCCGGCACCTGATCCCCCAAGATCAGCGGGAACCATCATTCCCAGCAGGCCGAGCTCTCCCATCTTTTTAACCGTATCCACCGGGAAGATCCCCTGACGGTCCCATTGGGCAGCCATCGGCTCCAGTTCCTTCCTGGCGAAGTCTCTGGCCATGAGTCTGATCATTTCCTGTTCGCTTGATATTTCAAATGGCATCGACGCACCTCATGGAATATAAAGAACTACGAGCAGTTCTGTTTTTTTGGAAGAAGGGTTGCTCAATGCATGATGAAGGGCGGAATTAAAATGAATACTCTCACCCGGTTCCAGTAGACTGGTATTCCTGCCCACCGAGATCGACAGTCTGCCTTTTAATACATAGATGAATTCCTCGCCCTCATGGTGATATTCGACGCCCTCATGAGCCGTTTTGGGTTCGATCGTAACAAGATACGCGCCAAGATGTTTGTCGGAACCTGACCGGGTAAGCTGCGTATAAGCGTATGATCCGGCGCGTTTTTTCAGGCTTTTTACCCTCGACGAAGCCTTCTTGCTTTCACCCGGATCCAGTTTTTCCACATCAACTTTCAGCGACCGGCCCAGTTGCAAAACAAGCGCAACCGGAGGGGTCATTTCGTCTTTTTCAACCTTTTCGAGAAGGTCAGCCGGATACCCGGTTTCATGCGCCAGTTCCCTGACACTCAATCCTTTGCTCTCACGATAATTCCTGATGTTCTGCCCGAATGACTGTTTTGTTTTTTTTCCTTTGATCATAATGTTCTTCCCGTAGCAGGTTCTGTATTTTGAAGGCCGTCATTTTTGATGATATTCCATAAATAGAGAACCGCGTCCCAAGATAGTTGTTGATAATTGAATTGAATGAATTGGTAAGATCTCATCTCGATTTTTTCTGACTATATGAAGCATGTAAAGCTGTGTCAAGCGAATTCTGACCACTATAGAGCATGGATGGGATGAACAGATCGGGTCTGAATGATTGTGCCAACCTTTTCATGTTTCTGCCCTGTCAGACTGCAGGACAAGTCCCCTTTGCACCGGAATCAGGCGTAAGGTCGCGTTGCGACCTGTTTTGATATTGGAACGTGATGACGGACGTAATCATTGCATGCAAATTCCGGATTGCCGTAGATCATGTCAGGATGTTTTTGAATTTAAATGACGGCAACGACGTATTCGCGGTTCGGCGTGCGTTGACCGGATACCGGCCGGCAAAATCCTGACAGTTTCTCAGCTGACCGTTCGCGTCAGGAGAAATCATGAAAGGCAATGACGCAAAGTACAGAAATCACCACTGGCCCGTTTTCAGGTATTCATCCATTGCCGCAGCGGCCTTGCGTCCCGCGCCCATGGCCAGGATAACCGTTGCGGCGCCTGTTACGATGTCGCCGCCCGCAAAAACGCCTTTCCGGCTCGTCTTTCCCGTTTCGGGATCGGCAACAATATAACCGGGTTTCCTGAGTTCCAAGCCTGGTCCGCTCTGGGTCAGGACCGGGTTCGGGCCCTGTCCAATGGCAACGATGACAACGTCCACGTCGATGATGGCGTTGGAGCCGGGTATATCCATGGGTTTGCGTCTTCCCGAAGCGTCGGGTTCACCCAGTTGTTGTTTAACCACTTCGAGTCCCGTTACCCATCCATGCTCGTCACCCACGACCCTGACGGGGTTGGTCAGGAGTTGGAAATCAATTTCCTCTTCCTCGGCGTGATGGGCCTCTTCCGCCCGCGCCGGCATTTCCGCCCGGGAGCGCCGGTAAACCAGATAGACCTTATCCGCGCCCAGTCGCTTCGCCACCCTTGCTGCGTCCATCGCCACATTGCCGCCGCCGATGACGGCAACCTTTTTCCCCATCCGCACCGGGGTGTCGTAATCCGGAAAGAGATAAGCCTTCATCAGGTTCGACCGCGTGAGGAACTCATTGGCCGAATAGACGCCATTCAGGTTTTCACCGGGGATGTTGAGGAAGTAAGGCAGCCCGGCGCCGGTTCCGACAAAGATGGCCTCAAAGCCCTGGGCAAAGAGTTCATCAATCGTAACGGTTTGTCCGACGATCACATCCACCTTTATCTTTGCGCCGAGTTTACTGACATAATCCACTTCCCTCTGGACAATGGCCTTCGGAAGACGAAATTCCGGGATGCCATAGACCAGAACGCCGCCGGCTTTGTGAAGCGATTCAAAAACCGTTACATCGTGGCCTTTTTTGGAAAGTTCGCCGGCAACCGTAAGACCGGAAGGTCCCGCGCCGACAACGGCCACCTTCTTCCCGGTCGGTTTGGCCGCTTCAGGCACTCTGATATCGCCATGGTGGGCTTCATAATCGGCGGCGAAACGTTCCAGTCTTCCAATGGCCACCGGTTCGCCTTTCTTGCCCAGAACACATTTTGCCTCGCACTGCGTTTCCTGCGGGCAGACGCGGCCGCATATGGCCGGGAGCGCATTCGTGTCTTTGATGGTATGGATGGCCCCCATAAAATCGCCGTCCGCCATTTGCTTAATGAAGGACGGGATGGCAATGTTCACGGGGCAGCCTTTCACGCAGGGCATTTTCTTGCACTGCAGGCAACGGGAGGCTTCCCGGATCGCATTCTCCCTCGTATAGCCGAGCGCAACCTCGTTGAAGTTCTGAATCCGCTTTTTCGGATCCTGTTCAGGCATTCTTTCGCGCCTTTTCGTTTTCTTCTTCAACTGTTGAGCCTGGAATTCCAGCTTGCACTGATGGTCCCACAGCGCCCGCCGTTCTTCGCGGTTATACATTTTCTGGCGGTCGATCAGTTCCTTGAAGTCCACCTGATGGCCGTCAAATTCAGGCCCGTCCACGCAGACGAATTTCGTTTCCCCCGCGATGGTCGCGCGGCAGCAGCCGCACATACCGGTTCCATCCACCATGATGGTGTTCAGGCTGACGATCGTGCGGATATTGTAGGGCCTGGTGACGTCCGTTACGGCACTCATCATGATCACAGGACCGATGCCGATAACTTCATCAATCTTCTCCCCTTTTTCAATGAGCTCTTTCAAAATGTCGGTAACAAAGCCGTGGTGGCCATAGCTACCATCGTTGGTTGTGATATATAATTGTGCACTGACGGCTTTCATTTCGTCTTCCAGAATCAGCATTTCTTTCGACTTGGCACCGATGATGGAAATGACCCTGTTGCCCGCCTCATGGAGGGCTTTGGCGATCGGCAGAACCGGAGCGACGCCAACACCCCCGCCCACGCAGACCACGGTTCCGAATTTTTCAATGTGGCTGGGTTTGCCCAGGGGACCTACAACATCAAGGATCGTTTGTCCGACGTCGTATTTTTCCATCTTCCGGGTGGATGACCCGACCGCCTGAAAGATAACGCTGATCAGGCCGGCCTCTCTGTCGTACTCCATCACGGTCAGGGGGATGCGTTCCGCATAATCATCCGCCCGCAGGACGACAAACTGGCCTGCCTGAACTTTCCTGGCAATGTCGGGTACATAGAGTTTAAAAAGCGTGAGCGAAGGCGCCGGTGTACGTTTTTCAACAATTTCATTTAGTTTTTGTTCTCTGGCCATAATTTCTCCCTTAATCATGTTGTCGGGCATGATTCCGATGCCCGCTCCTGTTCTTTTTTAACAGGCAATTTTACAGTAAAGGTCGTACCTTTGCCGACCTCGCTTGTGACATCAATGCGTCCGTAGTGTGATTCCACGATCCTTTTGACAATGGACAGTCCCAGGCCTGTTCCGGTTACATACCTGGTTTCAGGACTGTTGACGCGGTAGAACTCATCAAAAATTCTGGACAGGTGTTCCTTGGCTATGCCAATGCCCGTATCGGCAATCCTGATATTCAGGTAATGGTCACCCGAATCCGCGGATATGGTAACCTTGCCTTTCTTGACATTATAGTTGATGGCGTTCGAGATGAGATTTGTAAATAATACTTCCAATTCCACACGATCCGCTTCCACGAGGGGCAGTTTCTCCGGCAGGTTCGTCTCAAAATGGATTTCATTTGCCTCGCCCCGGTTCTTCAGGAGTTCCACGGTGCCCGTCAGAATGCCCGTCACGTCCAGCAATTCCTTTTTTCGCTCCACCCGCTTACTCTCCATTCTGCTGAATTGAAGAAGGTCATTCACAAGATCGAGGAGCGAGTGGGTTCTGGCTTTGGCCCGCTCCAGCATCTGGCGATTCGTCCGGGGGTCGGTGCCGGCGGCACCGCTTAAATAGGCTGAAAGATAACCCTCCACGGCGGAGAGGGGCGCACGCAACTCGTGGGTGACCATGGAAATAAACTGGGACTTGATCTGGTCAAGTTCTTTCATGCTCGTTATATCCCGGAGGGTGCTCACAACACCGAGTTCCAGGCCGTGCTTGTCCCGGATGACGGATACATTGATCATCAGGGTTTTCGGTTCAGGTTCTTTTATCTCTATTTCTTCGGAAATGGCCGTATATTGTGAGGCGTCCGGTAATAACGCCCTGTCGATGAGGGCGACCAGACTTTTTTCGTGAATGACCTCTCCGATATCCTTGCCCGCTTCCAGCTTCCCGTTCAGGTTAAGCATCCTGACTGCCGCGGGATTCCAGAGAACCAGTTGATGTTCCTTGTTCATCACAAGGATTCCATCCGCCATTGAATTCACAATGGTATGGCTCTTGGATTCCTCGCGGGCGACTTCCAGGAGATGCTGATCTCTTTCTTCCATGAGCTTCCTGGCCTTCAGGCGAAGAAGCCTCTTTTCGAGACCCCTGTTCACAACGGCGAGAACCTGGTCGGGCGCAAACGGTTTCGGCAGATAGTCGTAGGCGCCGTGCTTCATCGCATCAACGGCCGTTTCGATGGTGGCGAATCCGGTAATTACGATCATGATAATTTCCGGGTCGTACTCCCGAACCTTGTCCATCATATCGAGACCACCCATAACCGGCATCATCAGATCAACCAGAATGAGGTCATAAGGTTTGGACCCGACGAGATTGAACCCTTCTGCGCCGTTTTCGGCCACATCGACCGTGTGACCTTCACTCGCGAGAATACGGCGGCATCCTTCCCGGATGCCCCGCTCATCATCAACAACGAGTATGTTTGCCGTTTCAGCCATCGTCCGCTTTCCGATCCGGTTGATTCTTTTTATCCCTGCGCTTTTCTGGCCAGGAGTTCGTTGATTTTCTTGACCAGATCCTCGGGTGCCAACGGTTTGGAGGCATAATCATCCGTCTTCATCCAGTACCCGTCAAGCTGCTGTGAGAATTCCGTGCCCGTCTCGCTGCCCACTGCCGTAAGCATCAGGATGGGGATGTGCTTGAATGTCGGATCAGCCTTAATCGTCCGGGCAACCGTAAAGCCTGAATCATGTTTTTCCATCATCAGGTCCAGAACAATCAGGTCCGGATTTTCAGACATGACCCGGTCAATCCCTTCGGTTCCGGAATAGGCGGTCACAACATCGAATCCGTTATTTTCAAGGACGGCCTTGTTCAGGTCGATAAAATCAACGTCGTTGTCAACCAGTAATATTTTTGCTTTTTTACTCATGGTTTGCTCTCCTTGCCGTTTCAAATTTTGAATGCATATCCGTTTGTCCCTACTTTACCCCTGCCGTCTCCGCAATGGCGGTAACCGGCAGGGTAATAATAAATGTTGTTCCCTTTCCCAACTCCGTTTCAACGTCAATCTTGCCCTGATGACGCTCGACGATGCCGTAGGATATCGCCAGTCCCAAGCCTGTCCCTTTTTCCCGGGTTGTAAAAAAAGGATGAAAAAGATTCGCCATGACCTCGGGGGTGATGCCCGGACCGCTGTCGGCAATCCTGATCCTGACCTGCGTCCTGTCAAAGGTGGTGCTAATCGTCAATGTGCCGTTGCCCTCCATGGCCTGGGCGGCATTGAGGATGATGTTGAGAAAGACCTGTTTGAGTTGCGTTTCATCTGCGACGATCGTCTGCATATCCGGAGCCAGAAATTTTTTGATCTCGATGTTGAAGAACAATGACTGATTGACAAGCAGGGTCAACACGTCTTCCAGAATATCGTTGACATTGACTTCGTAAACCCGGAGCTTTTTTTCCCTGGCAAAACTCAGGAGGCCCTGGACAATTTCTTTGGCTCTGTTGGTCTCACTGATGACCAGCGCAATATCCTCTTTGCGCGAATCATCAGGCTCCAGACTTTTCTGGAACATATGGGAATAGAGCAGAATCGTGCTGAGAGGGTTATTGATTTCGTGGGCCACCCCCGCCGCCAGTTGACCGATCGATGCCATTTTCTCGGCCCTGATCAGTTGCGTTTGCGCCTGTTCCAGATCCTGATGCGATACCTTAAGCTCTTCGTGGGATTTTTCCAGCTCATGATAGATTCTTTTGCTTTCCGCCAACAGGTAGGGCAGGCAATATTCCTCATGAGCCATGCCCTGCACAACGGCAATGGCCTTGTCCCGGCACGACGAATAACCGCAAGCTCTGCAATCCAGGTTTTGGTGCGGCGGCAGTTTCCCGATTTTCCTGAGCACGGCGCCGATCTCTTCTTCCGTCGGCGTCGGCAGCTTTTGCTCCAGGTTTTGAAAGCGTCTGCTCAGATCGATATGCTTGAACCTGTCCAGTTCCGCCATCGCACACGAAACGTCCTGCTTGTCCATTTCCGACTTTGTGTATCGGGCCACAATCTGCCGGCTGGCGAGGATGGACAGGTTGCGCTTGGCAAAGGGACCATCGACACAACCGTTACAAAAAACGCAATCGAGAAACTTGCCCTGAATATGGCCTTCAGCTGTTTGCTTGATTGCGCTGATCGACTGCCTGTTGCCTCCCGTGATGCTGATTTCATCGGAGAGAAAGTCGAGGCTTTCCCACATGGTGCTGGACAGCCCCCCGATTACCGGGATGATTCTGCCCCGGTGCGGTCTCGGGCCTTCGAATTCCGTCTTCGGCAGTGCCGCTTGATTGATTCCGACTTCATGCACCAGTCTGCGTATGTCATCGAACGTGATGACCTCGTCAATATACCCCGCCACCTCGGGGGCGACCATTTCACCCATCCGGGCAAAGCAGGACGTGATGTACACCACTTTCCAATCCGCGCCCTTCAGTTCGCGGGCAACCTTGCCGACGGCGATCATGGGAGAGACCACCGGGGCAAGGTTTGGAATCAGTTGAGGGTAATATTTCTGGATATAGAAGACAATGGCAGGACAGAAAGAAGAGATGATGGGGTTGACGGTCTGATCATGAAGCAGCCTGAAATAGACCCTGCTGATGAGGTCGGCCCCGAAAGCTCCTTCCCAAACTTCAGCGAATCCTATTTGCTTGAGCGCGCTGACGACCTGTCGCGGTGTTCCAAGCTCGGTCTCAACGGGGAACGCCGGATCAAGGACAGCGACAATGTTCATCTTCGCGGCCAAAAAATTCTGTACGTTGGACAAGCCGTCATGGTAGGTCAGCGCCCCGTGGGGACACATCCTGATGCAGCCCCCGCACATGATGCATCGTTCGGGAATGACCTCAAAACCGCTTTTTCTCGCTTTGATGGTCTTGGTCGGACAGACCCGGATGCAATACGAACAGCGGCGGCACTTATGTTTATCGACATAAATGTCATAGGGAGTTTTCGTCCTGTTGAGCGTTACTCTTGCCATAGTTCGTTTACAAGCCTGGATCCGTATCAAACGGCAGTATTTTCATGCCGCAATCGGGCATCAAGTCGGGAGAAACACGAAGCTCTAAAAAATTCGACAATCCTGATACGATTAAATCAATTGTCAAGGCAAAACGAGGACCATGACGAAAAACTGCCCCGGACGAACCCATACGGGGTCGTGATATGCTAATCATGGAAAAGCATACTACGCCGTCTCTTCTTTAAACGATCCAGCCCCTGATCAACACCGATATGTTTAATCTGCGAATATGAAAAGAACTTCCTTTCAGTGGCCGGCAGTATAAAAAACGCACCCTTGTGTGTCAAGAGAATTTTGGGACATGTCCAGCCAATTTAGGAATGTCCTATTTTGACCAAAATAGAAATGTCCTGTTAGAAAAAAAATGTAGTCATCAATAACGTTCTCACAAAACAGTTGGAGTTGTTCTCCATGTTTTCCACCTTTGCTTCCATGGATGATCTTTTATGCAGAGATACTTGTCCCAGTTAAAACGACCTGTTGCCTCATAAATAAATGTTACCAAGAGAAGAGATTGGATGCATTCTTTTAGAAGCATATTCAAACCGATCCAAGACTCCTGCTCCACCGTGAATGAAATTAATCGTGCAGGAGTCAGTGTAAAAGTCAGACAGGAAATGAAAATATCAAACCTTGGGGAAAATTACATAATGGCAAGGCTCTCAAAGATGAATTTCAGGATAGGACATCAAATTTCGGCAAGGAATACTTAACGTTACTTGTTGATAAAATCAGGATCGTAAAAGAAGAAGTGCACGTGTCTGGGATCTTGGCTGCCCTGACAGGTGCACTTTGTTCAGGATCGGGAGAGGGTTCTTTTGAAAGAGTGCCCACTCCCGTAATGTTCTGGCTCCCCAGCGCGGACTCGAACCACGGACATGCTGGTTAACAGCCAGCCGCTCTACCGACTGAGCTACTGGGGAACAATTTTTTCTGGCGCTTCATAATACAAGAAAAGACAGATGTCAACATCAATTAAATATTTTTTCAGGACTCGGGAACAAAATTTTCATTGATACAAAATGTTTAGTTGTTTCAAGCATTTTTCATTTAAAAATATTTTTTCGTCACAATCTCTTGCCACATAAATCACGATAGGATATAAAAGCCGCACTTCAGAAATAAAAAAAGGAATCGGATTTGAAAGCAAAGGTAAAAAGTCAGCAGTTTCTGAAAAAAAATGTGCTGGAAGAGAGTTTGTGCACCGGTTGCGGTGCCTGTGTCGGACTCTGTCCCTATCAGGTCATTTATCACGACCGGACGGTGCAATTGCACAGCTGTGATTTGGAAGACGGCCGATGTTATGTTTATTGTCCCCGCACCCTGACTGATACGGTCACTCTCCGGGAGATGCTTTTTCATCCCGTCGATTGGACACCGGAAATCGGCCCGGTAAAAGGTTATTATTTTTCCCGGGCTGTTGATCCGGACTTAAGGGCTGCCGCTCAGCACGGCGGGACGGTAACGGCCCTGATGGGACTGGCGCTGGCTGAAGGTTTGATTGACTCCGCCCTTGTCTCGTCACGTAATTCGGAATTTGAGCAGGAAGGATCGATGATCCGTGATAAAAAAGATTTGCAAAAAAATGCCAAAAGTAAGTTTACCGTGTCGCCAACGGTTGCGTTTTTCCATAAACTGGTCACGAAAGATCGAAGCCGTATAGGCATTGTGGCCACCCCCTGCCAGGCGCTGTCATTGGCCAAGATGAAAACTAAACCGGCTAAGGAAGACTTCGACAAGGTCAATCAACTGCAACTGGTGATCGGTTTGTACTGTGGCTGGACGTTGTCGATTGAAGCGTACTCGAAAATGTTGTCCGAAAATAACATCAGCAGGGAAACGGTCAGGGGATTGGATATCCCGGCGGGGAAAAATGTTCTGGAAATTTTTACAAATCAGGGTGTGAAGCATATTCCTTTTCATGAAGTTGAAGCCTGTATTCGAACAGCCTGTAAATATTGTCTGGACAGTACAGCGGAGTATGCCGATTTATCGGTGGGCTCCGCTCGATTTTCAGGGGATTGGGAAGAAGTGCGCAAATGGAACCAGCTGATTGTCAGAACAGACAAAGGGCAGGCACTGGTTGACCTGGCTGTGCAAAAAGGGGTGCTGGAGATTCGGGAGGCCCCGGTTGAAAGTTTAAACGAGTTAAAAGAAGCGGCAGCCAGAAAGAAAAAACAGGCGCTGAAAAATATTGTACAGAAAACCGGCTCCACAAAAAATTTATTATATCTGGATAGCCGCGATCCGGTGGTGAAAAAATATTTAGGAGCTCGACGTAAGAATGAATAAATTGCTGTCACCGGCCAAAACGGAACTTTTATGTATGGGTAATGAAGCCATCGCACGGGGCGCTCTGGAAGCCGGCCTCAATGTCGTTGCCGGTTATCCCGGCACGCCTTCCTCTGAGGTTATCGAGCGTCTCTCCGAAGTTGCCCGCGATAGAAATCTTTACGTGGAGTGGTCAACCAATGAGAAGGTTGCGCTGGAAGTGGCGGCGGCCGCTTCTTTTGCCGGATTGCGTTCGATGTGCGTGATGAAACAAAACGGCGTCAACGTTGCCTCCGATTTTCTCCTGCATCTTGCCTCTTCGGGAACGCGCGGCGGAATCGTGCTGGTCGAGTGTGAAGATCCAGGCGCGCTGTCGAGTGTCAATGAGGGCGAATCACGGTATTTCGCACGCATGCTGGAAATACCGCTGTTGGAACCGGCCACTTTACAGGAAGCCAAGGATCTGACCAAATGGGCGTTTGAATTATCGGAAAAAATCAGAAATGTCGTTATCCTGCGCTCGGTGACGCGCATGTCGCACGCCAGCGGCAATGTGATTTGCGGAAGACTGCCGGTAAAATCCCGTACAGCCCGCTTTATTTTTGACGGGTCGGTGATGGATCCCTTGCGGGGGCCGGTTGTCAGCACGCCCGTGGTCATCAAACATGGTCTTCAGCAGAAAAAACTGGAAACCGCGGCGGAACTTTTTGAAAAAAGTCCTTTCAATGGTTATTATGGCTCCCAAAAGCCTGAACTTCTGATCATTACCAGCAGCGCCTGTTTCCTCTACAGCCGGGAAGCCATCGAAATGCTCAACCTGCAAAAGCGAGTTGGAATATTAAAATTAAGCTGCACCTGGCCGCTGCCTCAAAAACTTCTGAAAAAATATTTCCGCCTGACCAAAAAAATAATGATAGTGGAAGAAGTTCTGCCGTTTCTTGAAGAGAACGTCAAGGTTGCCGCGATGGGCATGATGAAGGAGATCGGCGGTAAAACTTTCTTCGGTAAAATGGATAAGACACTGCCTTCGACGGGTGAATTGAATCCGGAAATTGTTGCCACAGCGCTGAGCAACATCATGAAGGTCAAGTCCAAATCGTTGCCTGCCGATTACGTTCGAGAAATGCAAAAAGTGGCGGCGATCATCCCGCCCCGGGAGCAGACTTTCTGCCCCGGTTGTCCTCACCGCGCGTCGTTCTGGAACATCAACACGGCTCTGAAACTTGATGGCCGCGACGGCATTGTCTGCGGCGATATCGGTTGTTATTCCATGGCCTCTCTTTCTCCGGCGGTTGGTTTTCACACCGTGCGCACGCTTCATTCCATGGGATCGGGCACGGGCCTGGCCAGCGGTTTTGCCAAATTGCAGGCTTTCGGTCTTGATCAACCGGTGATGTCGATTTGCGGGGATTCCACTTTTTATCATGCCGTCATTCCAGCGCTGATCAACGCCCAGCACAACCGAGCGGACATTACGTTTATCGTTTTGGATAACGCCGGAACGGCGATGACGGGCTTCCAGCCCCATCCCGGCATTAATCAGAGCGCCATAGGCGAACCGCTTCCTTCCGTTGATATTGCCGGAATTTGTGAAGCGATCGGCGCAAAAGTTGCCGTCTGCGATCCTTTTGATCTCGAAGCGACCAGTAAAATTCTAACATCTTTTATGGCTGAGCGCGGTTCAATGAAAGTTCTGATCATGAAGCAGGCCTGCGCGCTGAGTCCTGAAAAAAAAGGCAGGAAACAATACCAGATGAGCGTCAACGAAGAACTTTGCCTCGGGGATAACTGCGGATGCAATCGTTTATGCACCAGGATTTTCCGCTGTCCGGCGCTGACGTGGGATAGGACAAAGAAGAAAGCCGTGATTGATGAAGTCATTTGCGCCGGCTGCGGCGTCTGCTATTTGATCTGCCCGCAAAAAGCGATCACGAGAACGGAGGCCGCGCGATGAAAAAACAGTTTCTCTCTAAGGAACCGACAAACATTATCATCACCGGTGTCGGCGGGCAGGGCAACGTCATGGCTTCACGTGTTCTGGCCGGAATGCTGGTGAATGCCGGTTTCACCGTGACGATCGGTGAAACGTTTGGTATGTCTCAGCGCGGCGGTTCGGTGATGAGTCATTTGCGTGTTTCTTCCCGTTCGGTTTTAAGTCCGCAGATTCCGCAGGGGAATGCGGACATTATCATCGCGCTGGAACCGGTCGAAGCGCTCAGAGTGCTTTCAAAATACGGCAACCCCGGTGTCGCGGTTTTATCCAATTCGCGCATGGTTTATCCTCTGGGAGTCATCACCGGCGAATTCATGTATCCGTCACTGGATGACGTCCAATCAATATTCGCAAAACTGGCGGCAAAGCACTGGCTGATGGATGCGACATCCGTGGCTGTGGAATTGGGAAATCCAGTGCTCAGCAACATCGTCATGATCGGAGCGCTCGCGGGCACGTCGCTACTGCCGATTGACCGCCGCGCCTTTGAAAAGGAAATCTCGAAAAGTATTCCTGCCGCTAAACGCGCAATCAATATGACCGCCTTTGATAAAGGCCTGAAGATGATTTAGCGAACCATCGTCTTTTCTTTTCCGGATCTTATCAAATTCAACAATGATGCGAAATTGCAATCCATATCATAAAAATCGGATTTAATGTTTCTGCGGACGCACCCCCCTCGGTAGAGGGATATGATCACCTTGACAATATTTTTTATTTTCAGTAAAAGAATCAAGAAATTATCGATTTTCTGCTTAAATTCTGTACGTTGGCTCCAAGCTGAAGATTTTAATGTGATTCAAATAATGTACAGAGGTCAATCCATGGAAAAGCAGGAAGAACATCACCTCTCTTCATCCGTCAATGAAGGCATTCTTGAAATTGTTGCGACAGGTGTAGAAACCATCGGCAACGCTGAAAGAATGAAAAACGACATTGATACTATCATCATAAAAAGTAACATCAGGAATGTCATCGTGGATGTCCGTGCCCTTAAGGGCCGTTTGGGTATTATGGACACCTATCAGCGTGTTCGAAGTTATCATCCGGAGATTCGTAAGTTTAATTTAGCCGTTGTAGACCTTCCCGAGCATGCGGAATACCAGAATTTCCACGAGGCTACATCGCTGAATGCCGGTCTGCGGTTCAAATGGTTTGACGATATGGATAAGGCAAGGGCTTGGCTAAAGAGCAGTTAAAAACCATTCCATACACGAGATCTGTACCATGACGCTCTCCAATATGGATCATGCATTCTGGAAACTATGCGGTTCTGAACTTTCGTAAAAAAATCATACAGATTGTATTCGTTGATATGCGCGATTTCACCTTTTCAGAAACAATCTCCATCCCGCGTACAACGATTCGGGAAGCAAGTCCAAAGCGCCGGAAGCTTCGGCAACCGGTGTAAATCCGCAGGCGTCGCAATTTATTTCGCCCCGGCTCTTCACATAACAACCGCGTGTAATGGTTCCATCCGGATCAACATTGATGAGAATATCATCGTGGCAATGCCAGTGATTATCTGTCTGGGCTTTGAGCCTTCCCGCTGAATTTAAGATGGGAAAGCCTGCCTTTTTCAGCTTTAATAATTTCTCAATAACGAAACGCCTTTCTTCCGGAGAAAGCGCAAGGTTTTCTTCACCCTGATTGTAGGGATAGAAAAATTGAACTGTCATGCCTTGGATTGCGAGCGTTTGCCGGACCAGCTTTGCCAGGGATTCCACGTCCTGCCAGTTGCGGCGATTCAGTGTGCAATGAATAAAAACCCGGGGATGTCTTGTATCCTTTATGTTTGACCAAATACGGTCAAAAGATGCGCTTCTCAATTCATCATGCGTTTCTTTCAGACCGTCGAGGCTTACCCACAATGTATGGCATGGAATGTCCAGGGGCAATGTACCGTTTGTGGTGACCGCCACGCGCAGAAAGAGTTTTCTGGCGTAACGGACAAGATCGTGAAAACGATAGGGTCCGTCACGCCAAAGCAGTGGTTCACCACCTTCAAAGACAATGATGCGGGTGCCGGCTTTGTGCAGGTTGTCCATTGCTTCAATGGCCTTATTCCAGGACATGGACGATTCAGTCTTGCCGGAACGAAGATGAAACGGGCAGGCGCGGCAGGCCAGGTTGCATCGATAAGTCACTTTAAAGCTGGCCAGCAGGGGAATTTTACGGTTTAATATTTTTCTTTGCAGAAAAAACCATGACAGATTAAGCGGCCAGGATAAATTCGCGGAGTGTAAGTTCTTTTTGTCTTTCATCGGGAAAATGTCTCTTTTGCTGAAACTATAGAAACAAAAGGAATGTCTGTCAATATCACAAAAAATAATCACCACGCTGACCATTGGTTAAAGTCAAGTTTTCCCTAATAAAATCAAAACTAAAACTTTTCACAAACCGTTGCTTTGGTTACTGAAAATTATAGGTAAATTGATGTAAGTATTGATTGACATAACCCGATGAGACCTTATATTATCCACAACGTAAAATAATCCAGAGGTGAAAAGATGAAGGATATTTATTCGGCAATAAAAGTTTCTGAGAATGTTTACTGGGTTGGCGCGATTGACTGGACCATTCGCGATTTTCACGGTTATACAACACCGCACGGCAGCACTTACAACGCCTATCTGGTGATGGCGGACAAGATTACCTTAATTGATACAGTGAAGAAGCCTTTCATGGATGAAATGATCGCCCGCATCAAATCCGTCGTCGATCCTTCCAAAATAAAATATATCATTTCCAATCATTCCGAAATGGATCACTCCGGATGCCTGCCGGAGGTGATTGATCTGATCAAACCGGAGAAGGTGTTCGCTTCAGCGGTGGGTGTGAAAACCTTGCAGGAACTGCTGCATCACCGGCATGACATCATTCCTGTCAAAGATGGCGAAGCGTTGAGTCTCGGCAATATGGATTTGACATTTATGGAAACGCGCATGATTCACTGGCCGGACAGCATGTTTACCTATCTGGCCAAGGATGAACTTTTGTTTTCGCAGGATGCTTTCGGCATGCATCTGGCGACACAGGAGCGTTTTGCGGATGAAATTCCGGCCGCGACGCTGGAATACGAAGGCGCGACTTACTACGCCAATATCGTCCTGCCATATTCTCCGGTTGTTTTAAAAGCCCTGGAGAAGGTGGCTTCAGCGGGATTGAAAATCAACGTTATCGCTCCCGATCACGGACCCGTCTGGCGCAAGGATATCGGCTGGATTATCGATCTCTATAAAAAATGGGCGGTACAAAAACCCACGGCCAAGACGGTTGTGGTTTACGCGACGATGTGGCATTCCACCGAAAAAATGGCCCGAGCCATCAGCGAATCTCTGTCACAGTCGGGCATTAAGGTAAAACTCTTATCGATGAACGAAACGCACCGCAGCGAAGTTGTTTATGAAGTGTTGGATGCCGGCGCGCTGATTGTTGGATCGCCGACACTCAACAACAATATTCTGCCGCAGATGGCCGATGTGATGACTTATTTGAAGGGTCTGAAACCCGCCAACAAGATAGGCGCCGCCTTCGGTTCTTACGGTTGGAGCGGGGAATCGGTAAAAAATCTGGAAGCGATGCTGAAAGAAATGAAAGTTGATGTTATTGCGGAATCCATAGCGGTGAAAAACGCTCCCGGCGATGATGTTCTGGAAAAATGTCATCACCTTGGCAAAAAAATAGCTGAAGAACTGCTCAAAAGAATATAAACAATAAAAAGGAGATGAAAAAATGAAAAAATACGTATGTGGTGTCTGCGGTTATGTTTACGATCCGGTCGAAGGTGATGCTGAAGGCAACGTTCCGGCCGGAACGCCGTTTGAAAAATTACCCGATGATTGGTCATGCCCTGTGTGCGGCGCGGCCAAGGACGAATTCTCGCCGGAATAAACGATACAGGTGTCTCAATGGATAAAATAAAAGATGCGTTGAATCAGGCGTATATAGGTGAAGCCAAGGCGGCACTGCGATTGAAGGTTTACGCGCAAAAGGCTGAAGATGAAGGCTATAAACAGATGGCGAAACTCTTCCGCGTTGTATCTTTTTCGGAAGAAATCCACGGCGCGAGAGCATTGAAAGTTCTCCGGGAAATCAAAAGTACCGAAGAAAATCTGGCCGCCAGTTTCGAATCGGAAAAACAGGTTGCTGAAATCGCTTACGATCAGTTTGTGAAACTGGCCGAAGCGGAGGGGAACAAAGAGGCTGTTTTACATTTCAGTCAGAGCCGGGATGTCGAAGAAACTCACGCCAAACTTTACAAACAGGCCATGAATCATTTTATGGAAGAACGGGAAACGAATTACTATGTCTGCAAACTTTGCGGCTATGTGGCGGATGGCGTTCTGCCGGAAGAATGTCCGGTTTGCGGGGCCAAGGCAAAAATGTTTGTGGCTTTTGAACAATAAAAAACGTCTCCTGTCGGCTCTTTCTCTTCGAATGGCTGAAAAGGTTCCAGGGAAGAAAATGCGCTTTTTGTCCAGAATCACAGGGACATTATTCTTTTTGTTTCTTTTATGGCCCGTAACGGTTGTTGGTCAGGAAAAGCCTCTCTGGGAAATCGGTATCGGTGTGGGCATGCTCCAGATGCCCGATTATCGGGGTGCAGACGAAGGGAAGATATATTTTCTTCCGTATCCCTACGCCGTTTATCGCGGCGATTTCCTGAAGATAGATGAACAGCGTATTTCCGGACAGATTTTTAAAACAGACCGGGTTGTGCTGGATTTCAGCGGTTTTGGTTCTGTGCCGGTGGACAGTAACGATAATGACGCCCGCAAGGGTATGCCGGACCTGGATCCGACTTTTGAATTGGGACCGGCTTTGAAAATCAAACTGTTGAATGATAAAGATTATAAAATCAAAATGGACATCACGCTGCCCGTGCGCGCTTTTTTTTCCACAGATTTTTCCCGCGTGCGTCATGAGGGCTGGGTATTCAGTCCGCGGTTGAACTTTATGAAAAACGATCTGATTCCCGGTACCGGTTTAAATTTGGGCGTGTCCGCCGGACCGATGTTTGCCGACAGCGGTTATCACGATTACTACTACAGCGTAAAGCACCCGTACGCGAATGCAAGGCGTCATGAATATTCGGCGGATGGCGGATACAGCGGTTCAACCTTGACGATCGGTTTGAGCAAATCCTACAAACAATTCATTTTCAACGCGTTCATCAGCGCCGATTTTCTGCAGGGAGCATCTTTCGAAGACAGTCCGCTGGTGAAAAGGGAAACGTCCATCATGAGCGGACTTGGTGTTTCCTGGATTTTGCTCCAGTCGAAAAAAATGGTGAATGTGGAAAAATAAAAAAAGAGGAATTATTTTTTTGATACGGAGGTGAGTTTATGCTCATGATCATTACGCGCTGGTTGATCATTACCGTGGCGATTTTGCTTGCGTCAAAATTTGTGCCGGGCATTCATGTCGAGAATCTCTCAACGGCGGTGATTGCCGCCTGTGTTTTGGGACTCATCAATGTCTTTATCCGGCCGATTTTTGTCGTGCTGACCCTGCCTCTGAGTATCCTGACGCTCGGATTGTTTTATTTCTGTATTAATGCCCTGATGCTGATGCTTGCCGCTTATGTTGTTTCAGGCTTTGAAGTGAAAAGCTTTTTCGCGGCCTTTTTCGGCTCACTGATTATCAGTCTGGTCAGCTGGCTGGCCAATTCCTTCATCTCCACGCATAAAATTGTGAAAACGGATGATCCCGATTATATTGACTTGAAAAAAGGGGGCGACGGCAAATGGCGGTAGGCGCGACCCTTGATTTGACACCGGCGATGAAGCAGTATGTGAAGATCAAGGAAAGTCATCCTGATTGTATTTTGCTTTACCGGATGGGTGATTTTTATGAGATGTTTTTCGAAGATGCCGTGACCGCCGCGCCCGTTCTGGAAATCACACTCACCTCCCGCAACAAAGGCAAGGAAGACAGTGTGCCGCTTTGTGGATTCCCTTATCACGCGGCTTCCGCCTATATTACCAAACTGGTGGAAAAGGGTTTCAAGGTGGCGATTTGCGAACAGGTTGAAGACCCGAAAAAAGCCAAGGGCATCGTCAAACGGGAAGTCATCAGGGTCATCACGCCAGGCTTGGTGGTGGATGAGGAAAATCTCGCGGCGGGAGAAAACAATTATCTGGCCTGTCTCTGTGCCGGCAGGAATATGCTGGGGCTGGCATTTCTGGATATTTCCACCGGAGAATTTCAGATCAGTGAGTTCAGCGATCGTGATTTTTTTTTCACGGCAATCGCAGGGCTTGATTTTAAGGAATTGCTGCTGCCCTCGAATTTTCCTGACAAGATTTTGCTCAAAACGCTGCTGATGCAAATGCCGGAACTCCGGATGAACATTCTGGATGACGGGTATTTTCAGTCAGCAAATGCTGAAGCGATGCTTGATCAAAATTTTTCCGCCGAAGCCCTGACGCGCTCCAGAATCAAAGAATTTCCGGCTCTGCTGAAGGCAGCCGGCGCCATTTTAAACTACGTCAACCAGACGCAGAAAATCAAACCCCGGCACGTGAACGAAATCAAATGGTATTCAACGGACCATCATCTCCTGCTTGACGATACCGCGCGCCGCAATCTGGAAATCTTTGCGACCATTCAGGGGAGCTCCCGCGCCGGCTCTCTATTTTCCCTTTTTCAGGAAACGCTGACGCCGATGGGAACACGCCGCCTGCGCTGGTGGATGAATTACCCGCTGGTTGATGTTGAAAAAATTAAAGCCAGGCTGGCCGCCGTCGCGGAATTTAAAAATGATCACATCCTGCGGGCGAATCTGCGCAAAATTCTTTCCCGTATTTATGATCTGGAAAGGCTGGCCGGCCGGGTCTCGCTCAGGGTGGCCAATCCCCGTGATCTGGTCGCCCTGAAAATTTCTCTTCTGGCAATACCGGAATTAAAATCAATGCTGGCTGATTGTACAGCGCCGGCGGTTGCTTCCATCCGCTCCCGCTTGTTGGAAATGTCCGCCGTTGTGGAATTGATCGGGCGGGCTCTCATCGAGGATCCGCCGCCAAAGATTCAGGATGGCGGTTTCATGGCGATCGGCTATGATGAAGAGCTGGATCAACTGCGCTTCATCAGTCGCGACGGGAAGCAATGGATTGCATCGCTGGAAGCGGAAGAAAGAAAAAAAACAGGGATCCATTCGCTGAAAATCGGTTTCAACAGCGTTTTCGGCTATTACATTGAAGTCACCAAGGCCAACGCCGAGCTGGTACCCGATTCATACATCCGCAAACAGACGCTGGTTAACGCGGAACGGTACATTAACCAGGAACTGAAGGAATTCGAACAAACCGTATTAAACGCTGAAGAAAAAATCAGAGCGAGAGAACAGGATCTTTTTCTTGCCCTGCGGGAAAATCTTGATCAGTATATTACTGATATACAGAGCAATGCGGGCATCATTGCCGAGCTGGACGCCCTGACGGCCCTGGCGGAAGTGGCCGAAAAATATCATTTTGTCTGTCCGGAAATTAATGACGATGACACCATCGACATCAGGGACGGCCGCCATCCTGTTGTGGAAACCGCCCTAAAAAATGAAGGTTTTGTGCCGAACGATTGTCTGCTGGATTTGCAGGATAACAAGCTTCTGGTGATCACCGGACCAAACATGGCGGGCAAATCCACTTACATCAGGCAGGTGGCCTTGATTGTTTTATTGGCCCAAATGGGCAGTTTCGTGCCTGCAGCCGGAGCGAAGATCGGTGTTGTTGATAAAATATTCACCCGTGTCGGTGCCTCGGACAGTCTGATTAAAGGACAGAGCACCTTTATGGTCGAGATGACGGAGACGGCGGAGATCCTGAAGAACGCGACGTCGCGCAGCCTGGTCATCATTGACGAAGTGGGCAGAGGCACGTCCACGTTTGACGGTTTGAGCATTGCCTGGGCGATTGCAGAATACATTCATGATTTTCAGGGGAGAGGCATAAGATCGCTCTTCGCAACCCATTATCATCAACTCATTGATCTGGCTGTAACGAAAAACGGGGCGAAAAATTATAACATTGCTGTTAAGGAATGGGGGGAAAAGATCATTTTTCTGCATAAGATCGTGGAAGGCGGTACCAGCCGCAGTTACGGGATTGAAGTGGCGCGCATTGCCGGCGTGCCGAAAGAAGTGATCACCCGCGCCAGGGAAATCCTGCGCAATCTGGAAAAGGGAGAATTTGATGAAATCGGCATGCCCCGTATTGCGCGGGGGATTCGTGACGCAAAAAATACAAGTCCTCAGCTAAGTCTCTTTACGAGACGGGAGAGCGCCATGGCCCGTGAAAATAAAGAACAGGAAATTATCAATGAGCTGAAAAGTATTGATATTCAATCCATGTCGCCGTTGGAAGCGCTCAACAAATTAAGTGAACTTCAAAACAAGATTCCGGAATAGGTCATCGTTTGTCACGAAACTGGCAAGCGGGAGATATTTCTATCTCCCGCTTTGAAGGGGGGTAAAGCTCAAGAGAAGGATCTTAGAAACACATTCCCGGGCCGGATGCACCGCCGCATCGTTTTCCTCCGCGGGGGGCGAACCCCGGTTCTTTATCCCAGCCCAGGGCTGCCAGTTTTTCTTTTTGTTCCGCTGTCATTAGTTTGTTGATTTCCAGACGAAAAGCGGTTCTTTTATCTTCCAGTTGGTCGCGCAGAGCGCGAACTTCTTTTTGTTTGGCGTTGATTTTATCCTTGTCCGGATTAACCTGCAGCCAGAGTTTTCTTAATTCCGCGGACTTGTCGAACATTTTTTCTCTAATCGGTCTGACCTCTTTCTTGTGATTCAAGAACAGCGCATCAAACTTCGATCTTTGTTCGTCGGTGAGACTCAGTCTTTTAAATAGAAAATTACCGCAGTATCCTCCGCATCCTTCTTCGTCAAAATTTCTCCATCCCTGACAATCCCCTCTGCCTCCATGGTGACCGAAAGCAAAAGCAGGCACGGTTAAAATCAAGGCGATCAAAATTGCCGCCGATGTTATGAATAATTTTTTCATGGTGAATCTCCTTATCATTTTTTCTGTTTCATATTAAAGCAAATGGTATGCCATAATATTACTGCTTTCGTAAGATATTGAAATTAAAAAGATTATAAAAAAATCTTAAAATACGAGTTGAATAAGCAGTCATCAGTGGATACTATATATCCAACTATGAATATCCATCTGGATAATATGTATCCAGAAAATAGACGGTATTTATTGTGAGACTCAAATTTCAAAAACGAAGCACATTGAAATTTGTAAGTCGAACAATCCCATACAGCGGAGGGTGTAAAGCCCCCGCAGCTTGCTGCGGAATTGTCTCCAAAGTTTGCTTTGGGATTCATACCCGTGATTGCCATGAATAAAGCAAAAAGAAAAATACGTTTTGATATTTCATACTGGGTTACGGTCAGCGCGGTAGCCGTGCTGGGCGTTATTTTATTGATGATGGCTGTGGCGCACTTCCAATGGCAAAAGGAAAAGGCCGTTTCCATATTGCTGGAAAAAGGAGCGACGTTGATCAACTCTTTTGAAGCGGGACTGCGTAACACGGCGGATGATCAAAACAGAATATTTCATCTGCGAAAGTTACTGATGGCCACAGCCCAGCAACCGGATATCGACTATCTCATTGTTACTGACCCTCAGGGCAATGTCATCGCGGACAGCGATCCTTCCATGATTGAACAGAAATACGGTCTGGATCTGGATTTGATGCATCTTCAGACAAATCGCGAGATGATGTGGCGTCAGACGGCAAATCCGGAAGGTGCCGATACCTTTGAAGTGTATCGAGGCTTTTCCCCTTCTCCTGCGGATGATCTTAAAAATCAAAATGTATTCATAATTTTTGTCGGCTTTAATATGGATAAAATAGAAAAAGCCGCTGCCCTGGATAAGCGCAATGCTATCATTTTCATGCTTATTCTGCTGCTGGTCGGTTCTTCGGCCATCGTTTCTCTTTATCTGGTGTGGGACTATCGTCTGACCCGCACCTCCCTTTCCCGCATGAAGGTTTTTTCAGAGACGCTGGTCAGGAACCTGCCCATCGGGCTGATTGCTCTGGATCATCATGATGAAATGATCCGATGCAATGAAAAGGCGGGGGACATCTTGAAAATGATTTCTCCTGGTTCTTCCGGCCTGGAACGAGTGGATGCGCTGCCCAAGCCGCTGAAAGAATTGATCAATGAGTTGCCGGAAAAGGGAGGCCTTGTGGAGCGTGAACTTGAAATTACCGTGCCGCAAACGGGACAGTGCATCCTGGAGACGGTTGCCGCCGGTCTTATGGATGATGGTGAATCCGCGGGCAGGATTCTGATGATTCGTGACGTTACGCAGATCCGTCAGATGGAGCAGGAAGTCGCCCGGAGCCGCCATCTTTCTTCCATCAGTTCACTGGCCGCGGGAGTGGCGCATGAAATCAGAAATCCTCTCAGTTCCATCAAGGGATTTGCCGTCTATCTGAAAGGAAGATTATCGGCGGACGGCGACGATAAAAAAACAGCGGATATCATCATCGAAGAAGTGGAAAGATTGAACCGCGTCATCACGCAGTTGATAGAATTTGCACGTCCTCTGGAATTGAAAAAGGAAAGAACGTCCCTTGCGGATTTAATCGGTCATGCGATGAAATTAACGGAAGCGGAGAAGGTGAAAAATAATATTACGGTGATCCTGAACGTACCGGATGATGTTCCACCGGCGAACGTCGATCCCGACAAAGTCAAACAGGTTTTACTCAATATCCTGCTCAATGCCCTGGCGGCGATGAAAAGCGGCGGCAGACTGGAAATCAATTTGAAGAGAGAAAAAGAAAATGTTCTGATCGAAGTGACGGACAGCGGTATGGGAATAGCCGCAGCGGATTTACCGCGCATCTATGATCCCTATTTCACGTCCAAACCGGCGGGGACCGGTCTCGGCCTGGCGGTGGTGCAGAAAATCATGGAAGCGCATGGCGGACGAATAATCGTGGAAAGCGTGGAAGGGATGGGAACAACAGTATCTCTAATCTTCCCGATATGGAAAGAATGAGGAAGGAGCAACAATGAATACGGAACAGACCATACTGGTTGTGGATGATGATTACGCGCACCGCCTGATGCTAAAAAAACTGCTCGGTGGCTGGGGATATGCAGTACTCGAGGCTGATGACGGTGCCGTTGCGATTGAAGCCGTACGTCAAAAGTCCTTTGATCTGATTTTGATGGATATTCGAATGCTCAACGTGTCCGGTATTGAGGCGCTTGAGCAGATCAGGATCATTAATCCGGTTGTTCCGGTAATAATCATGACAGCGTATGCTTCCGTGGAAACGGCGGTCAACGCCATGAAAAAAGGCGCTTACGATTATCTGACGAAGCCGCTGGATTTTGATGAACTTAAAATTGTCATTGCGCGTGCCACGGAACACAACCGTTTGAAACTGGAAAATGAAAATCTGAAAATCAGACTGGAGCGGCAGTTTGATCGTCAGAATATCATCGGTCGGAGCCTTCCCATGAGCAGGCTTCTGGAAACAGTTGCCCAGGTGGCTCCCACGGAGGCCACCGTGTTGATTACCGGAGAATCGGGAACAGGCAAGGAGATAATTGCCAACGCCATTCATTACAACAGCCCGCGCAAGCAGGCGTCTTTTGTCAAAATCAACTGTGCCGCCCTTACGGAAACCCTTCTGGAGTCGGAACTTTTCGGTCATGAAAAAGGTGCCTTTACGGGCGCGGAACGCAGGCGCGAAGGAAAATTTGTTCAGGCGCACGGTGGCACGCTGTTTCTGGATGAGGTCAGCGAGATGTCCAGGGCGATGCAGGTCAAACTGCTGCGTGTTTTACAGGAAAGAGAAGTGACCCGCGTGGGTGGATCGGAACTGCTGAAGATTGACGTGAGGGTTATCGCCGCCTCTAATAAGGACTTAAAAGATGAAATACAAAAAGGAAATTTCCGGGAGGATTTGTTTTACCGGTTGAATGTCGTTTCTTTAAATGTGCCGCCGTTGCGTGAAAGAAGGGAAGATATTCCTTTAATGGCACAGCATTTTCTGGACGTCTTTGCCGGACGCAACCATAAGGCGATCAGGGGCTTTACACCGCGGGCCCTGGAAAAGATTATGGCGTATCACTGGCCGGGCAACATCCGGGAATTGATGAATGCCGTTGAAAGGGCGGTTATTCTGGCCAGGGCGGATGTTCTGGATGAAGAGGAAATCGCTCTGATTATGGAAGATCGTGGCGGCAAGGAAGATATAACCGTGCCTGAACGCTCTTTGCCGAATTTGTCTCTGGAGGATATTGAGAAACAGAGTATTCTGGAAATGTTGAAGAATTGCGGCGGCAATAAAAGCGAAACGGCACGCCGTCTGGGAATAACCAGAAAAACACTGCGGACTAAATTGCAGAAGTATCAAAAAGATCAATGAGATGATCGTGGTGCCGGGAAGTCTTATGGATTTATTTAAGAGCCGTTCGCTGTTTTGGCCGGCAAGTATATGGAAAATGAGGTGCCGCTGTTCACCGCAGATTCCACGGTGATCAGGCCGTTATGACTTTTAATGATCGAGTCACTGACGGATAATCCCAGACCTATTCCCCCATGTTCTTTCGTTTTCTTTGTTGTAAAGTAGGGATCAAAGATTCGGGAAAGATTTTTTCGGGGAATACCGATTCCGTTATCTTTGATAATAACCCGGACATAGTGGCCCACGCCCAGTGATCTGATGTTCGTGCTGGTTGTCGTATTGTCCGCGGTGACTTCCACAATTCCGCCGTCGGGCATAGCCTCTTTGGCATTCACCAAGATATTTTCCGCTACCTGTTTGATCTGAGCGGCATCCACTTCACATGCCCAGAGATCTTCCTGAATGGAAAAATTACACGTTATGTTGGAATTCTCGAATACTTTTTCGGCAACTTCCCGCCAGATAGGTCCGATATTTTCCAGTTTGCGCACTGAAAAACCGCCCTGCGCGAATGTAATCAGCCGGTGAGCCAGCGCTTTGGCCTGCAACCCGGCTCTTTCGGCAACGGCCAGGCCATCTTCCAGCATTTTGTCTTCGTCGCTGGCGGAAATTTTTGCAAGAAAAACATTTCGGAGAATGGCGGTAAGGAGGCTGTCAAAATCCTTGGCCACGCCGTCGGCGAAGGTTCCCAGAGACTCCAGTTTGGTTCTCTGGAGAAGTTCGTCCTGCGCCATTTTCTGTTCGGTAATGTCTTCCAGCGTTTCCATTGCGCCGAACAGGTTACCGCTTGAATCTTTCAGGCCGGCCGCGGTAATGCGGATCCATTTTCCACGGTCGCCCATATCTTCGAAAAATTGTGTCACTTCATAAGCATCTTCCAGAAATTTTGATTTACTCCATCTGTTCGCATAGAACTTTTCGAACTCGCTCGTCCGGGCATCCAGAATGAGATCGGCCAGACATGGACGTGGCGAAGCATAAAAAGCACGCCATTGCTGATCAGTGTTCAGAACCTCACCGGGTTTGATTTTACTTAATGCCTGCAGCGCCCTGTTCCAGTACATCACCTTATGCTCCCGGGAGATAACGAAAGCCGGAATCGGTGAGCCATGAATAATGCTGATGAGTTTCTGTTCATCTTTGTGACCGCGCCAACGCCATATGGCGTAAATAATGCTGGCGATGATTGCCATGCACAAAACGAAAATAAAAATGAAAATATAATAACGGTTCATATCACTACAAACTGATTAAACGTTTGCCGCCAGCCAGTCTCCGATCTCGCTGGTGGACATCCCCATCTTACCGGCATCCAGACTTTTGATTTTTCCGCTTTCCAGCAGTTTAATCACGGCTTTTTCCACTCTTTGAGCGGCTTTGTCTTCTCCCAGCGTTTCCAGCATCATGCCGCCCGCGCAGATCGCTGCCAGAGGATTAATAACGTTCTTACCCGTGTATTTCGGGGCGGAGCCACCGATGGGTTCAAACATGGATACGCCGTCAGGATTAATGTTGCCTCCCGCCGCAATGCCCATTCCGCCCTGCACCATCGCGCCCAGATCGGTAATGATATCGCCGAACATGTTATCCGTTACGATAACGTCGAACCATTCGGGATTCTTGACCATCCACATGCAGGTTGCATCCACATTGACATAGTCGGTTTTTATTTTGGGATATTCCTTGGCCAGTTCATGGAAAGTTCTTTCCCACAGATCGAACGCGTAGGTTAAAACATTTGTTTTGCCGCAAAGCGTTAATTTGTTGGCCTTGTTTCTTTTTTCCGCATACTGAAAAGCATAGCGCAGACAGCGCTCAACGCCTTTTCTGGTATTGATGGATTCCTGAATGGCCACTTCATCAGGAGTTCCCTTTTTGAGAAATCCACCGCCGCCGGTGTAGAGCCCTTCCGTGTTTTCCCGAACGACGACGAAATCGATATCCTGCGGTCCCTTGTCTTTGAGCGGACAGGGAACATTCGGATACAACTTGACCGGTCTTAGATTAATATATTGGTCAAGCTCGAAACGCATTCGCAGGAGAATGCCTTTTTCCAGGATGCCCGGTTTGACATCCGGGTGACCTATGGCTCCGAGATAAATAGCATCAAATTTCTTGAGTTCTTCCAGAACAGAATCCGGAAGAATTTCTCCGCTTCTTTTGTAGAGCTCTCCGCCCAGATCATAGTGGACGAGATCATATTTTATGGATTCGGACGCTGCTACGGCTTTGAGAACTTTCAGGCCCTCGGCCACGACTTCCGGTCCTGTCCCGTCACCGGGAACGACAGCGATTTTAAAAGATTTTAATGAACTCACATCAACCTCCTGTATTGAGAGCAGAAATAATTCTTATTAAAGTGAAATTCTTAGCGCAATGAACTTCTGAAGTCAATGCCAAAAGCACGCGAGAATCACGCCTAAAGTATTTGCAAGTATGTGCAAAGAATGTTAATTAATACAATGAGTAAAAGATAATGAAAAACCCGCCGGAAACGGCAGGAGTTTTTTGGAGGTGATTATGGGAGAAGGAATCGGCGATTACACAAAAAACATAGTTGATTTGAGAAGGCATATGTGGATGGCTGGTGTGGAGGTGGAATTAAGGCGCCTTATCTGGCAGATTGCCGTTGTGGGTAAATATATTTCCGCTAAGATTCACGAATCCAACCGAAAGCTTGCCGGTCTGAAAAATGTTTACGGCGATGATCAGATGGCTCTCGATCGCGCCTCCGATGAAATCCTGAAAAATCAGTTGGAGTTTTCCGGTTTTGTCCGTGAATATGCATCCGAAGAACTGGAGGATATCGTTAAAATAGGAACAGGCACGGAAAAATATATTGTGACCGCTGATCCGCTTGATGGTTCGTCTCTTGTTGATACCAATCTCGCCATCGGTACGATTATCGGTATTCATAAAGATTCCGTTCTGGATTGTGGCCGCAATACCATGGTGGCGGCTCTCTATATCACCTATGGACCTTTAATGACGATGATTTATTCGGCGGGAAAGGGGTCTCATGAATTTGTGCTCAATCGTGAGGGCGAATACGTTTTGTCTGAAGAAAATATCAAGCTGAAAGAAAAGGGTTCGATCTTTTCACCGGGTGGTCTGCGCCGTGACTGGACTCCCGAGCATCTTCAGTTTGTCGAAAAACTGGAAAGCGACGGTTATAAACTGCGTTACAGCGGAGGTTTTGTCCCCGACATCAATCAGGTCTTGATTAAGAAAGGAGGCCTGTTTACCTATCCCGCTTTGAAAAAGTCGCCCAAAGGCAAATTGCGGTTGCTGTTTGAATTGCAGCCCATGGCTTTTATTACGGAACAGGCCGGAGGTATGGCTACCGACGGTCAACAGGACATTCTTTCCGTCAAGGTGGAAACCATCAATCAACTTTCGCCGATTTATATCGGCAGTTCTTATGAAGTGCAGTTGGCCAAACAAATGTTATTAAAATAAACTGAACCATTGAGAATGGTAAGGAGCGATTATGATTTACAAAGATAAAGAAGAATTGAAGCAGAAATGTTTAAAGATTATTGCGATTGACGGCAATGATGTTGTCATTTTAAATGAAGGAAAGTTGGCCGGGGAACTTATTGACGATTTGATTTACACGGCGGTATTCAGCGCCGATCAGGCAACTCAGGAGGCCGCCCGCTGGCTGATCCGGCGTGCGGGAGCGGCGTTGGGAATCATTTCTTCTTCCATTCAAACGCTTTATGAAGCGATGGGACGTGAAGAGGCGAAAGGATTCACCGTTCCGGCCATCAACATCCGGGGCATAACGTATGATACGGCTCAGGCTGTTTTCCGTGCGATCAATAAAGGCAAGGTTGGTCCGGTTATTTTTGAAATCGCCCGTTCGGAAATTGATTACACAAAACAGAGACCGGTTGAATATTCCTGCGCGGTGATTGCCGCCGCGATTAAAACCGGTTATCGCGGTCCTGTTTTCCTGCAGGGTGATCATTTTCAGGTGAGCGCAAAAAAATTTGCCGCCGATGCCGCCAAAGAAACACAGGCGGTGAAAAATCTCATCTGGGAAGCGATAGAGGCCGGATTCTACAATATCGATATAGATACCTCCACCCTGGTGGATTTATCCAAACCCACTATCCGGGAACAGCAAAAGACGAATTACAGTCTCGCGGCGGAACTGACCACAATGATCCGCGATCTGGAACCGGAAGGTATCACCATATCGGTGGGCGGTGAGATCGGAGAAGTCGGAGGGAAAAACAGCACGGTGGAAGAGCTGGAAGCCTATATGGACGGGTATCTGGAAGAACTTAAGAAACACGGAGAATCGCTCAAGGGGATCAGTAAAATCAGTGTGCAGACGGGCACAACGCACGGCGGCGTTCCGCTGGCGGACGGCACGGTTGCCAAGGTTAAAATTGATTTCGACGTGCTGGAAAAATTATCAGCGCTAGCCCGTTCCAAATACGGTCTGTCCGGAGCGGTGCAGCACGGCGCTTCCACACTTCCCGACGAAGCCTTTGACAGATTCCCGGCTGTGGCGACGGCCGAGATTCATCTGGCCACCGGCTTTCAGAATATCATTTACGACAGCGCTCAGTTTCCGAAAGATCTAAAAAAGAAGATTTATGAACATTTGAAAACCGTGTGCAAGGACGAATGGAAGGAAAAAGATACGGAAGAACAGTTCATTTACAAGACCCGCAAAAAGGGGTTTGGTCCTTTCAAGCAGGATATGTGGGACCTGCCGGCTGATATCCGCGAAAAAATCGGCGCTGAGCTGGAGAAACAGTTTTCATTCTTGTTTGAAAAACTGAAGATGAACAACACACAGGATCTGATCAAAAAATACATTAAGCCGGTCGATGTGCCACTGGCCATACCTGCTTCCCTGAAATGAAAGCGGCAATTTTAGAGCAGATAACCAGTTTAAAGGAAAACAAAGAGCCGCTAAAAATAATCGAGATGCCCTCACCGGAAATTAGCGGAAACGAAATTCTGGTCAAGGTATCGGCCTGCGGCGTCTGCCATACAGAACTTGATGAGATTGAAGGTCGAACACCTCCAACGCGATTACCTGTTATTTTGGGACATCAGGTTGTCGGTGTTGTTGCTAAAACTGGAAAATCATCGCAAAAGTTCAAGAGAGGGGACAGGGTCGGTGTCGGTTGGATTAACGCCTCCTGCGGTTGCTGTCCTTTATGTCTTTCCGGTCATGATAATCTCTGTCCCGATTTCAAGGCCACTGGTAGAGACGTTTCCGGGGGGTATGCGCAATATTTGTCGGTAGCTGAAGATTTTGCCTTTGCCATTCCCGAGGTATTTTCCGATATTCAGGCTGCGCCGCTTTTGTGTGCCGGTGCGATCGGGTATCGTTCCTTGCGATTGACCAATCTGGTTGATGGACAGCGTCTGGGACTGACCGGATTCGGCGCTTCCGCGCATCTTGTATTGAAAATGGTTCACCACAGGTATCCTCGCACGGAAATATTTGTTTTCGCCCGCAGTGAAAAAGAGCAAAAGTTTGCCCTGGAGCTCGGAGCCGTTTGGGCGGGCGATACAGGACAGGCCTCCCCAAAAAAACTTCACGCCATTATTGACACAACGCCTGTCTGGAAACCGGTTGTGGAGGCTCTTAAAAATCTGGAGCCGGCGGGAAGGCTTGTCATAAACGCGATACGCAAAGAAGAAACAGACAAAAATTTTCTTTTAAAGCTGGATTACTCCAATCATCTCTGGATGGAAAAAGAAATCAAAAGTGTCGCTAATGTGGCACGTCGGGATATTGAGGAATTTCTGCAACTGGCCGCTCAGATACACATCATTCCGGAAACCGAAGAATATGGACTCGAAGAAGTCAATCGTGCCCTGGTGGATTTGAAAGAGGGAAAAATCCGCGGCGCCAAAGTCTTAAGAATAGATTGATTTTTTAACGGCAATCTGCCAGATTACGACAAAGAATATCCTGAGATAGCTTTATATACGCGGGTGACTATGATGAAAATAGCCAATGTCGATGAAATGCGATTAATGGATCGCTATGCTATCGATAAACTGGGCATTGCCGAAGAAATCCTGATGGAAAACGCGGGCATTGCTTCTCTGAATGTGCTCAAGAATAAAATTGACCTTGGCCATAAAAAATTCGTCATCTTTTGCGGTCCCGGTAACAATGGGGGGGATGGGCTGGTTGTGGCCAGATTGATTCATTCTCAGGGCGGGCGCGTAAAAATATTTTTGTTAAGCGATGGCGCAAAATTCAAAGGTGCGGCCAAAACCAATTTTGATATCATTACCCGGTTGCCGGTAGACGTCGTCAAGCTAAATCATGCGGCTTCCGCCAAAAAGGATTTAGCGCATTGTGACGCGGTGATTGACGCCATTTTAGGCACCGGTCTGGATCGACCTGTTGCCGGATTGGCGGCTGATATTATTTCGCTGATCAATCAAAGTAGAAAAAAAGTTTTGTCTCTGGACATTCCTTCCGGTGTGAACGGCAACACGGGGCAAGTGATGGGTGTGGCTGTGCGAGCCGATGTTACCGTGACCTTCGGTTTGCCCAAAGTCGGCAACATGCTTTATCCTGGCCATGAACAGGGCGGAGAATTATGGGTCAGTCATATTTCCTTCCCGCCCTCTCTTTATGATCAAAGCAATCTGTTGATTCAGACCAATGATTATGTGGCTTTGCCCGAACGGCCGGTTGACACTTATAAAGGCGCCATGGGAGACGTTCTTTTTATCGCTGGGGCGGCCAATTATTACGGTGCTCCGTACTTTGCGGCCATGTCCTTTTTGAAATCGGGAGGAGGATATTCGCGTCTGGCCGCGCCGGGTTCGGTGGTTCCCGTTATTGCGAAGCGTGGTCGGGAAATTGTTTACCTGCCACAGGAGGAAACAGCCACCGGCAGCATGGCCTTGAAGAGTAAAAAAGAATTGCTGACGTTATCGGATAAAGTAGATATGGTGGTGATGGGACCGGGACTTTCCCTGCAGGAAGAGACGGTCAGCCTGATTCAGGCGATGGCGGCAGAAGTTAAAAAGCCGTTGCTCATTGACGGTGATGGCTTGACTGCGGTGGCTCAGAAACCGGAGATTTTGCGCCATCGAAAAGCACCAACCATTCTAACACCTCATACGGGCGAAATGGCGCGTTTAACCGGTCAATCAGCAGATCGCATCAACGCCGGGAAAATTGAGATTTTACAGGAAACAGCTAAAAAACTGAAAGCCATCATTGTTTTAAAAGGAGCGCATTCGCTTGTCGGTACGAGCGACGGCCATGTTTATATTAATTTAAGCGGAAACGCCGGCATGGCCACGGCCGGTTCGGGAGATGTCCTGACCGGTTGCATTGCCGCTATGTATGGCATGGGATTAAGTGCTGCAGAAGCAACGCGTAAGGGGGCATTCCTGCACGGTTATGCCGGAGATCTGGCGGCGGCCAAAAAAGGCACTGACGGGATCACAGCACAAGACATTATGGACTTTCTTCCGATGGCTTTAAAAAATGATCGTAACGGATTGGTCAATGCAAAATATTATAATCCCGAATGTGTTTAGTTGAGGATGTCCCGATTGAATAATTTTCTTTCAGATATTATATCCATCAACGGTAAAATGAATCTGCACCCGCTGACGCTCAAGTTCACGGGGGAATCAGCCCATCTGGAAGGTCCGTTTTTAAAAGATTATTACAGGTTATCCCTTGTCCATATTCGAATGTTTTTGATTTTTGGAGGAATCCTCTACGCAGCTTTCGGTGTGCTGGACGCGCTGCTGATGCCCAAGCAAATGCTCACCATCTGGTTGATTCGTTTGATTGTCATCGGTCCGGCTCTTATTCTGGTTCTGCTGCTGTCTTTTACGAATATCTTTGAGAAATACATCCAGCCGGTTCTTGCTTTGGCCTATATTATGGCAGGCGGTGGCATTGTGGCCATGATTGTTGTTGCTCCGCCACCGGTGAGTTATTCCTATTATGCAGGTTTGATGCTGACGTTTACCTGGGGGTACACGCTCATTCGTCTCTTTTTTACCTGGGCGACTTTTGCCGGATGGTTTCATGTCGCTTTGTACGAAGTCGCAGCGGTATGGATAAATCCCACGCCATTTGATATTTTCATCGGTAATAACTTTTTCTTCATCAGCGCCAACATCGTGGGTATGATGGCCTGTTACACCATTGAGTTCTATGCGCGTCGTGACTTCTTCATGAAACGGCAACTGGAGATTGAGCAGGAGAAGGTCAATAAAATAAATTCAGAACTTGAAGAAAGGGTAAAAGAACGCACCGAGGATTATCGAAAGGTCAACGAAGCACTTCAAAATGAAATACAGGGTCACGAAAAGGCGAAAGAAAACCTGCAAACCGCTCTGGACAGTCTGAAAAAGTCGATTGGAGCCACGATTCAAGTGATGGTTTCCGCGGTGGAAGCCAGAGATCCCTATACCGCCGGGCACCAGTTGCGAGTGGCAAGCCTGGCGTGCGCCATAGCGGAAGAGATGGGCTTTCCACAGGACAAAATTGAAGGGATTCGTCTGGCCGGTTCCATCCATGACATTGGCAAATTATCCATTCCGGCGGAAATTCTGACGAAACCCACTAAGCTGTCCAATCTCGAGTTTTCTTTGATTAAAGAACACGCGACAAGCGGATATGAAATGTTGAAGCATATCGAATCATCGATGCCGCTGGCCGAAGTGGTTTACCAGCATCATGAAAGAATGGACGGTTCGGGCTATCCGAGAAAACTTAAAGGAGAGGAAATCCTTATTGAGGCTCGCATTCTGGCGGTTTCCGATGTTGTGGAATCGATCGCTTCCCACCGTCCTTATCGTCCGTCTCTGGGTATTAAATTTGCGTTGGAAGAAATTGAAAAAAATAAAGGAATCATTTATGACAGCGCCGTTGCGGATGCCTGTCTTAGATTATTTAGAGACAAAAAATACCAGCTTCCATAAACCGAGTTCATCAAGACCAGGAACTCTGCCGGATGTTAAGAAATTTTAAAATAAATCGAACATCAACACTAAACTCATGAGTATGTCACCTCAAACCAATAATCATAAGTATTACATCATGTATGATCCCACGACAGTGGATTTGATGGGGAAAATCGGCGATCAGCATTTTGAGACCGTGGATGTCGTTGAGTATTTAACAGGAAGAAAACTGGTGGATTGTCATGACGAAAATTACACGGACTTCCTGACCTTTGACACAAATCTGCTCAGAAAGGGCATGCTCGAACAAATGGCGATCGAACCTTATAAAGCGTATTATATCGCCAATCAGATCTGCCGGGCGGATCAGGAAGCGAAGGTGATTTTGGCCGATGACACCCGCAAAACGATCGGACAGATCATTTCAGAACAAGGTTATAAGCCGATAGCCGTTTTCATGTCTCTGATCAGTTCCACTTTTCCGACAGCGTGCGCGGCAACACTTGTTTTGAACAGGGCTGGAATTCCGGTGGTCATCGGCGGCATTCACGTTTCCACCAGTCCTCACGATATCGATATTTATCTGAACCGTTATCTCCCGCACCCCGAACTGGTTGCCCAGGTGATTGGCGCAGGTGACCTGTCCACCATTAAAGAAATCGTTGCGGATGTCAAAAATTCAAATTTGAAAAAGGCGTATTACGGGCAGATTCCGATTGAAGACGGTGTTTGGGGCTGTGATCGCGTCATCGAACTGCCTAAAATCAGGCCATACTTTATCGAAAAATTTCCGGTGATCGGTCCGCTGCTATCCCGGATCATCGAAACCAACGTGACCACGCCTTTTCTGGGGTGTCCGTTTTCATGCAGCTTCTGCTCCATCTCCTCATTTCCCGAAGAAAAAAGAAGGTTCACGTCCCGCACACCGGAAGACTTTACCGCTGAATTGCTGGAGAAGCAGAAAAACGGTGCCAATTTAAAAAACCGGTTTTATTTTATTTCACCGGATAATCTTTTGTTTGGCGGGAAAAAATTACACGATGTGCTGGATGCCATGATTGAGAGTCCGCTGAAGATCAACTACGCCGCGCAAATCAGCATCGACGTGGCCGATAGTGAAAAGCTTCTGGAAAAATTAAGGCGATCCGGCGCCTCCCATTTTTTTATCGGGCTGGAATCGCTGGATATCAGAAATCTGGAAGTCGTTGGAAAAAACATTGTGGCGAAAATCAAGCAAGCTAAAACAACGGTTGAAGAATATTACGCATCGAGAATAAAAAGAATTCAGGATTACGGCATTTCCATTCATGGAGCGTTTATGTTCGGTATGCCGTTCGATTATTTTCATTCCCTGGAAGATCATTCAGGAAGAAAAATTGTCGAATTCTGCGCGAAAAACAATATCGGCATTCAACCCACATGTCTGAGCAATCTGCCCGGCTCACTTGATTTTATCAAAGGCCTAAAAACGGGTGAATTGATTTACGGGAATCCGGGATCCATGGATTATTTCTGCTCCCTGACCATTGCCGATTTGACGGAGAGCAATCGCCGAATTCCCGATACCTTGTTTAACAGCCCGCTGGTGGTTTTTTATATGCTTTACGACACCATGAAACGCGTGGGCTCTTACGGGAATGCCCTGAAGCTTGCTTTTTATATTGCCCGGAAGGCATGGCATATTCATTCGTCTAAAGGAGCGCTCAATTTCAAAGACCGCCTTGCCGACGCCTTTGCAGGTGTGGGATTTCAACTGGGGGCAAGCACTTACTTTGAACTTTATGATGAACTGGCCCGTTCCACGCAATGGTTACCTGGAACATTTGAAAGACTGTATGAAAAAGAGAAAAATCCGCAAGTCAAAGAAATGTTCCGGGAATATGTAAAAAATTTCTTCTAAGATAAATTGAATCATCTGATTAAGAGGGGGTTATAAATTGCGGGTAAGAATATAATCGGCAACCGTGAGCAGATGGTCTTTTTCAGGACTTTCGTCAAAAACATCCAATTGTGCCTTTGCCTCGTTGATGAATTTGGTTGCAACGTCCAGCGAAGATTCCGTTGCCTGATATTTTTGAATCAACCGTGTTATTTCCCGCGCCGCTTTTTGGGATCCTTTTTTGCGCCTGATGATTTCTTGGATGAGGTTTCTTTCTTCCACGTTACTTTGCTGAAGAGCGAAAATCAGCGGCAGCGTAATTTTGCCTTCCTCCAGATCCTTGCCGATGGACTTGCCGAAATCTTTTCCCTTGGCCGTATAATCGAGAATATCGTCCGTGATCTGAAAGGCCATGCCGATGTTCCTGCCGAATAGCGCCAGGGCGTCAATTTTTTCCTTCGACGCCGATCCCAGAATCGCTCCGGCGGTACACGAGGCGGAAATCAAAACGGCTGTTTTCTTTTCAATAATGTTGAAATATTCCTCTTCGGTCATATTTACGTCGCCGCATTTGATCAGTTGAAACACCTCGCCTTCGGACATGATGTTCGTGACCCTGGACATGAGTTTCAAAATGGCGGTATTTTCAACGGACGTCATCAGAATAAAGGACTTGGAATAAAGAAAGTCACCCACAAGAACGCTCGCGGCGTTTCCCCATATGTTGTTCGCGGATGTCTTACCGCGGCGCATGGTCGCCTCATCAATGACATCATCATGCAGCAGCGTGGCGGTATGGATAAATTCCATGACGGCGGCCATGGGGAAACGGCTTTCTCCCCGGTAACCGCAAAGGCCGGCACTGATCATCAGCAGAAGAGGGCGGAATCTTTTCCCGCCGCTGTCAATGAGATGGTGCGAAACTTCAGGAATCAATGTAATCTCGGACGTCGCATGGTCATTGATGCACTTCTCGACCTGCTGAAGATCGTCTTTATATGAACTGAAAACATCTTGAATTTGCATTGATATAACCGCCTTTTACCAGGGATCAATAAAGGAGTGGCGGGGTTTCCTGTGTTGATCCGAAGGCACGGATTTGATGCCCTGCATAATCCATTTGCGTGTATCGGCCGGATCAATGACCGAATCTATTTCCACATAAGCTGCAATATTTAAAGCCTTGCCCCGTTTATATAGTTCTCCTACCAGTTGTTCGTAGAGTTTTTCACGCTCTTTTTCATCATCAACTGCGGCGAGTTCCTTTTTGAAACCGGCCTTGATGGCGCCTTCAATACCCATGGCACCGAATTCTCCTGTCGGCCACGCGGCAGTGAAAAATGATTCGTGAAAACCGCCTCGCGCCATGGCCATGGCACCCAATCCGTAGCCGCGTCGAAGCACAACGGTGAAGTAGGGAACCGTCAGATGCGAACCGATGACAAACATCCGGCAGACATGACGCACCTGCGCGCGCTTTTCAATTTCAGGCCCCACCATAAAACCGGGCGTGTCACACAACGAAAGAATTGGCAAGCCATGTGCCTGACAGATCTGCATAAGTTTAGCCGCCTTGTCCGCTCCTTCCGCTTCAATGGCGCCGGCCATGTGCATGCAGTTATTGGCGATCAAGCCAAAAGGTTGGCCCTCGATGCGCACAAATCCGGTAATCATGCCGGGACCGAACTTCGGACGCAGTTCCAGAAAAGAATCCATATCGGCAAGAGCTTTAATGACAGTTCTAACGTTGTAGGCACGTTTATTGTTTTCAGGAATCAGATCGCGCAAACGAAGCTGATCGGCTGCTTCCCACTTTGCAGTTTTTCCCTGAAAATAGGAAAGATATTTTCGAGCAGCGGCAACCGCCTCTACGTCATCGGCTACTTCGATATCCACCACGCCGTTGGCACTCTGCACATCAATCGGACCGACTTCTTCTGCTTTAAAGACACCCAATCCGCCGCCTTCAATCATCACCGGGCCGCCCATGCCGATATTAGAATTTCTTGTCGCGATGATTACATCGCAGCAGCCCAAAAGCGCCGCGTTGCCCGCAAAGCAGGAACCGGAGACAACACCCACCACGGGAACTTTACCGCTTAACTTGGCGAATGCTCCAAAGGTTGATAAGTCCAGACCGGTTGTCATAATACCGATGGCGTCCACATCCCCCGGCCTGCCGCCGCCGCCTTCCGCAAATAACACCAGCGGCAGACTTTGCTCATGGGCAAGCTTGAGCATCCGATCAATTTTCTTGTGATTGAAGAAGCCCTGAGTGCCCGCAAGCACCGTATAGTCGTAAGCCATGACCATACAGCGGGATTTATTGGATTCGAATGAAGAGCCATTCACAGAACCGATGCCTGCGATCAGTCCATCAGCGGGAGTCTTGCTGATTAAATCCTCTTCCGAGCGCCGTCCGCGCTGAGCGGCAATCGCCAGTGCACCGTATTCAATAAGACTTCCGGCGTCGCATAAATCTTCGACATTGGCACGGGCTGTTCTTTGATTTTTCTGCTGGCGTTTTGCCACCGCGTCGGGGCGTTTTTCGTCAAGAGCGAAGGAGTGCCTTTTGATCATCTCGGCCAGTTCCGGTCGTATCGGTTTTGTTTCTGCTTTGTTGTTCATTTTGCCGCAAACTCCTTTATGCTCATTCAAGAGCATGGATAAAATTCATACAACAATTAAGTGCTTATTTCAAAGAGTAAATTCCGTGGTCATGGCTAAAGTTGAAAAAGGTAATCTTAAAGCAATGATGGAAACAATATGAAATAATATTCAAATATGAGATAATGAAGGTGGGCATTAAATGGTATCAAAGAAATTCTTAAGTATTATTTCGATGAAATCAAAAAATCAGAGGAACACGTTATGAAAAAGGAGCTTTTCTGTTTATGCTGCGGCAAGTGTTGTTTTGTCGATATGTTTGCCTACGCGCAGCAAGAAGATTATGAACGTTGGCGAGCCGAAGACAGGCAGGATATTCTGGAAGTTATCGAGAACCGCCATCTTGTTTGGGCGGGGGACAGAATGATTTCTTCGGAAACCGGTATTTCTCCGAAGGAATGTCCTTTTCTGAATCGTTCAGAAGGTCTCTGGCTTTGTTCGATATACGAAACAAGACCGGCGGTCTGCCGTGAGTATCAGCCGGGATCATCGGAGTTGTGCCCGCAGTGGAAAATGGTAAGGAATGGAAATAAATAAGTTTTTTTCACTCAAGTCCCTCCTGAAAAAAGTGTTTGACTTCGAAGAGCCGTTTATATATGGTGTGCCACCTTTTAAGTTAGTCCTTATATGTACTCTGTATTTTTCATGATATATCCCGTTAGTTGATCAGTATGAAAGTGATAAGGACATATTGACATATACCACTCGTAATTGGAGTGTTTAAATAGAGGAGCTACGGGTAGGCCAAGGTAGCCATAACCCAAACTGTGCAAAAGAGTAATTTTGCTCTTTTCAACACAAGGAGGTAATTATGACAAGAATAAACCTATTAGTAGCAAAAGTTGTGCTTTTAGGAATCTGTATCCTGTGGATTTCATCCGTCAGTGTATGGGCGGAAGAAAACAAAGTGTTTGTAACGGCGTACACATTGAAAGAGTGTTACCATAATAAGGGTAAAACGGCTTCCGGGGAAATGGTTAAAACCGGAATAGTCGCTGTTTCACCAGACTTGGAACGTCAAGGACTTAAATTAGGGACTAAAATTGAAATCAAAGATTTGGGAACCTTTGTCGTCAAAGACAGGACAAGTCGTAAAAATCGTGGTAATATCGACGTTTACATGACCTCCTATCAGGAGGCATTACGTTTTGGCAGAAAGGGATATGCTTTAGTCAAAAACCAGGAAGACTTGAGTCTTTTAAATGGTAAGAAAAAGTATGTTCTTGTTTTAAATTAATTTTTTTAGATTTCAGGTCAATGACCATCCAGGGGTATATGCTCCTCACCCCTGGATGGTAAAACCGAATCATTGATTCTTGCCTTCCCAAATTATTCATTGATTATCTTTCCAAACAGGTCGTAGTCATCGGCGGCAATTATTTTGCAACGAACGATACTGCCGATCGGATTTTTTATGCCTTTTACATACGTAACGCCGTCTATTTCCGGCGCCTGCCGGCGGCATCTTCCCATGTATCGGTAATTGTCACGGTCGCTTGTTTGCTCAATCAGCACGTCCTGAAAGGAGCCGATCAAGGTTTTGTTTTTTGCCGCGGAGATTGACGCCTGCTCCTGCATGATGGTTTCGCGGCGGCGCTGTTTTTCTTTTTCAGAAATCTGCGTTTTTAAATCCGCTGCTTTCGTTCCGTCCTCTCTGGAATAGGTAAAGACTCCGAGATGATCGAACTTTGTCTCATTCACAAAATCGAGCAGACGGGTGAATCTGGCAGGTGTTTCACCCGGAAATCCGACAATCAGCGATGTTCTTAACGCGATATCGGGAATGATGGCTCTGGCCTGTTCGATAACTTTTCTTATGTGATCGGCAGTTACCTTACGATTCATGGCGTGTAAAATATCGTTGTCTATGTGCTGAACAGGCAAATCAAGATACCGGCAGATCTTCTCATGGGCGGCGATGGTCTCCAGTAAATCCGTTGTCACACGAGCCGGATGGGCATAGAGAAGACGAATCCACTGGATATCTTTGATCTTTGCCATTTCTTGTAATAGAGAAGACAGACGCGGACGTCCGTTTAAATCATAGCCGTAACGGGTGGTATCCTGAGCGGTGATGATGATTTCTTTTATTCCTCTTTTGGCCAGAGATTCGGCTTCACGAAGAATATCATCCGGCCGGCGGCTTCGCGCTCTACCGCGAATGGAAGGAATGACACAGTAGGAACAGCGATTGGAGCATCCGTCAGCAATTTTCAAATACGCGCTTGTCGTTTCTGGTGGCAAAATCCGCGGATGATGAAAGGTCATTAGAAAATCCGGTTTGGTGATGACAGAAGTTCTTTTGTATTGCGGCTGCTTTATTTTATGGATGTGGGTGACAATGTTGCCGACTTCGCCGGTTCCGATCAATAAATCCACTTCAGGCATTTGCGTGAACAGGTCTTGGCCGTAGCGCTGCGCGAGGCAGCCGGCGACGACAATCTTCATGCCGGGCTTTTTCTTTTTTTCTTCAGCCAGAATCAGAATTTCCTCAATGGCTTCTTCCTTGGCGGGAGTAATGAAAGCGCAGGTGTTGATAATAACGATGTCCGCCTCGTGATTTTTTTCAACCAGTTGATGGCCGGACCCACGCAACAAGCCTCCCATAACTTCCGAATCAATCAGATTTTTCGGACAGCCGAGGCTGATAATACGGACTTTGCTGTGAGACTCAAATTTCGAAAACGAAGTGGATTGAAATTTGTCAGTCGAACCATCCCGCCCAGCGGTGGGGATAAGACTGTGCCGCTTACTTTGGAATATATGACCATGATTTTGATGTGCAGTTTTCAACCGGGCAGCTTTCTAATCAGAACTTTTCTTGGTTTCGCGCCGTCGGAAGGACCGACAACGCCTTCAGCTTCCATTTTTTCAATGATCCGCGCCGCGCGGTTGTAACCGATTTTCATGTAGCGCTGGACAAGTGATATGGAGGCCTGCCCCAGTTCGCTCACCAGGGCGACAGCCTCGTCGTATTTTTCATCGAAATCGTCATCGCTTTCATGTTGGGTTTGCGCGGCAGCCAGCGCAAATTTTTCAATAGAGGAATCATAAGCCGGCTGCGCCTGCATTTTGATGTAATCAACGATGCGTGAGATTTCTTTATCCGAAACATATGCGCCGTGAATTCTCGAGAGTTTGGATGTGCCCGGCGGGATGAAGAGCATATCTCCGGCACCCAGCAGTTTTTCCGCTCCCTGCTGATCAATAATCGTGCGCGAATCAATTTTGGAGGAGACCTGAAACGAAATGCGGGTGGGGAAGTTGGCTTTGATCAAACCGGTAATGACATCCACCGAAGGTCTCTGCGTGGCGATAATCAAATGGATGCCGGCTGCCCGCGCCATCTGTGCCAGACGGGTCAGCGATTCTTCCACATCTCTGGGCGCGACCATCATCAGGTCGGCCAGTTCATCAATCACCACGATAATGTACGGAAGCTTTGTGTGTTTGATTTCCTTTACTTCATGGTCGCTGCCCGCCTTGTCCGCGGTTTTGTCAGTTTCCTGATCGGGATCGGCTTGTTTGGGAATGGCTAAAACCGTCTTGCTCTTTAATCCTTTGAGAAGCAATTCGTTGTAGGCGTCAATGCTTTTCGCTTTCAGATCGTTCAGAATTTTATAGCGCCGTTCCATTTCCTCCACCGTCCAGCGCAGGACCTGGGAAGCTTTTTTCGGATCGGTGACCACCGGATGCATCAGATGCGGAATGCCTTCGTAAGAGGACAGTTCCAGTCTCTTGGGGTCAATCATCAGGAACTTGACATCTTCCGGCTGGGCTTTAAAGAGGATGCTGCAGATCATGGCGTTGAGTGCGACACTCTTGCCGGAACCCGTGGTGCCGGCAATAAGCAGGTGAGGCATTTTGGTCAGGTCGGCAATGACCGGTGTGCCCACAAAATTCACGCCCAGCGCAATCGGCAGACGGAATGACGATTCGGAAAAGGACGTGTTGTCGATGACGTCTTTGAGAAAAACCGATTCTCTTTTTAAGTTTGGTATTTCAATGCCGATGACCGATTTGCCGGGAATAGGCGCCAGAATCCGAATGCTCGGCGCCATCAGCGCCAGCGCGAGGTCATCGGAGAGATTGACGATCTTGTTGATTTTCACGCCGGGAGCAGGTTCCAGCTCATACATCGTAATCACCGGTCCGGGCAGCACTTCCACTACGCGAGCGTCAACCCCGAAGTCGGCTAATTTTTTTTCCAGGATTCGGGAGTTGGTTACCAGCGCGTCCCGTTTCACTCGGGCGTCCTTTTGCGGAGCATCTTCCAGTAACGTCAGGGGCGGAAGATTAAATTTGTCATCCATTTTGGATTTGGTAAAATCAAAGTGTGTCTGTTCAACTTTTTTCGGGGGTGTTTTTTTGATCACCGGTTGAGGTTCTTCAATTACCGGCGGTTCGGATTTTTCATCCGTTTTTTTCGCACTTTTGAGAACAAAACCGGTAAAGGAAGAGATGCGGTTTTTGCATAAAATGAAAAGAGCTGCGGCAAATTGTGAAATCTTTCCGGTTGAAGAAACCATGGAAAATTCAAACATAAAAGTCAACGCCACGACCAGCGTCAAAAATAAAATAATATAGGTTCCCGCCGTGTTAAAATATATACGCAACAGACCGACCACGGATACGCCGATCAAGCCGCCGATGCCGTTCTTCAGCCTTACACCGCGAAAATCGATACCACCATCTGTGAGCAGCGCCATAATGCCGGCAAAGGAGAGAAGAAAAAATAAAAATCCCACTGCCCGGTGCGTTGTAATCGAATAATCCTGTCTTAAAAAATATTTAAAACTGCAAAAGAAAAGCATGAAAGGGAGAAGAAAAGAAGCGATGCCAAGCACTCGTACGAGTGAATCGGCTGTATAGGATCCTGCCTTCCCCGTAAAATTATGGGTTGTCTGGTCGCCGGCGACAAAATGGGTAAAGGAAGGGTCCAGGGGATGATACGACACAAGGCATAAAAGAAAAAAAAGAGCCAGGGCGAGGCAGACAGCACCTTTAATCTCCCTGATTCTTTTGTTGTTTGTTTCTTCGTTTTGCATTTCTTCTTTGATCGTCTATCTTAATTTTTTTTATTATTTCAGAAAAATTATGATTTGACAAGTAGAGGAGATAATTTGTTAGCAGCAAATAGAAAAGTCCTATTTTGTAGCACATGATATGTCCGCTTTTAACAATGTTCAAGGAGAGGGGCTTCGGGCTAGGCCGTCCGCCCTTTTCCTTCGGTTTTGGCCGCGGCGGACTTACGCTGCCTTGTTTTTTTTCTTTTTCTTTAAATGTCCGTTTTGATCATAATCAGCCAGCTTGCGCGGGCCGTGAAAGATCGCCAGGGAACCGTCCGTTTAACGGTGGATATTTACTTTTGCCCGGACGTAATGACAGCGATACTGATCCGGCGGAATCTGGAGCGTGATGTTGTCAAAAGCCACGCAATTGTCCGATGTGACTGTCCGCTCATGGTGTTCACACAGAATGTCCTCTAAATGGGCTCCTGCCCAGGGAACAAACGTGGACCCCTCCTCCTGGGGTTTTTGTTTAAACTCCCTGTTGTGTGCCGGCAGATAGGTCTTTTTGATATAATGATTGGCTTCCTCCATGCTGGTAATGTTGTGCAGGGCAAGTTCCTTGACCAGCCTGTCCTGATGGGTGCGGAACATTCTTTCACTTCGTCCTCTGGCCTCGGGGAATAGGCTGGGATCATCACAATGCCGAGTTGCTGCATCGCCCGGCCAAACTGGGTCAGTTCGGTCTTGCTCAACTTGCCCCTTTCTTTCGGTGTGTACCAATAATGACTGCCTCGATCCGTATAAATGGTGCTGAATAGCCCTTTCCTGAGGATAACGTCCTGAACTTCCTGAAAACTGCTCCCTGTTCCTTCTTCCGGAACGAAAAAGGCATTGTAATGCTCATTGGTTGCATCATCCATGGTCACAATCAAATCCCACTTCTTGCCCAAAACCCATTCATGGGAACTCCCATCTTGATGAATCATCATGCCCGGCAACGGGCTGCGCTCTCTTCTCCGACGATGGGTCCCTTTCTTCTTTAATTTCTGAACGTCACCGTGCTTCTGAAGCGTATTCTTCACCCAGGTGTAACTCCGCTTGCCTCCATCCCTCACATACCAAGAATAAAAATGCTTCACGTTCCACCCCCGATAACGACTTCGATATTGTCCCGTCACTCTTATCACTTCATCCACCGGCGCTCTCCGCTGAGAGGCTTGGGTTAGACGCTTATCGTTCAGTCCTTCCAAACCCTTCTCCTCATACCGGCATATCTGACGCCGGAACGTCCGGGGGCATACCCCTAAAACCATTGCCGCTTCTTCCTGGCTTAATCTCCCTTCCTGCCAGCCTCCATACATCTCTAAAAATCGCATCTTCCGCATCTCCTGTAGCATCTCTGTCCGTCTCATCCGTCACCTCCATTGAGGCAACTTAGCAACCGGACAGTTTATGTGCTACAATACCGGACAAATCATTTGCTCCTTACATTCATCAATACAGTTCTTGACAATCAATTATTTAATAGTAAACTAACTCCATCCCCATTGTCTTATATCTTTACTGTGCATACACTTGCTCTGATAAGGAGTCGTCCATGGAACAGAAATCAACATACAGGGTTTCGTCATCCTTTAATAATGGAATTCTGGAAATTACAGAAGCAGGTGAAGTAAAGGAAAACGAAGTTGAAAAATTAACCAATGAAGTTCTTGCTATTATAAAAGCAGGTAATGGGGAATCTGTATTAGTTGATGTTCGCACCATTAAGGGGCGTTTCGGGTACACGGAAGCCTATATGCGCGTTAAAAATTTTCCGGCAGATAGAAAAGGCGTGAACATTGCGATTGTCTATCATCCGGAGAATGCTGAATACGAAAAATATCAGGAAACACTGGCATTAAACGCAGGCCTGTCCTGGAAGTGTTTTGAAGATATTGATGCGGCGAGATCCTGGCTTAAGAGCAGGCAGGCAGACATGAATCGTTCAGCCGATGATACTATCGACGTGGATTCTGCAGGGAAAAAAGATCCAGGCATTGATATGGAAGAAAGAAGACAAACGGAACGCCTGGAAGATGTTAATGAAGTCATCATATCTGTCATATCCGGAGAAGAAGATCTTTCTGCGGATAAAGTCATCTATAGTCACAGCAAGGATATTTCTGTGTCAGGTGCCAGATTGCGTGCGACAATAGTTTTGCCTGTGGGCACGATCCTTAAAATAGACTTTACATTAAAGGATCTGCAACAAAAGATAACCGCCCTGGGCAAAGTAAAATGGATCAAGGTCATCATTGAAGATCAGTATTATGAGTCGGGAGTGGAATTCGTTAATACACCCGGTGAAGCAATCCAGAAAATTAAAAATTACATATCGTGGAAAAAAACGCATCAGTTTTAGTATGATCACAACATACTAAAACTGCTAAAAGTGATATTCTAAAATTCAATCTAAGAAAAGGAGGCAATCATGGAAAATAAAAAAATAGTGAATCAGATGATTGATTTACACAAAAAAGCCTTTGATAACTGCTTTTCGACCATTTTAACGCTTCAGGAGCAGGCGGAAAATCTTGTGAAGACTTTTATCGATCATGTGCCCGGCATCAGCGATGAAGGAATAAAAGTACTGGAACAGTGCACCGGTTCATACAATAAGGGACTTGAAGAACTAAAGAAGGCTATCGATGAGGGATACGCCAGGTTTCAGGAATTTTTTGACAACAATGCAATGGTCACGTTCCGGGATCAGACCGAGAAAATGTTCGGTGCTTTCTTAAATCAGAAAAATTATATTCCTGAAGAGGCAAAAAAGGTCCTTGAGAAATTGTTTGTTAATTACATGAACGGCAGCGAAGAATTCAAGAAATACGTTGATGAAAATGTCTGGTGCCTGAAGCACTTTCCTCCCATTGCCGGAAAACCGCAACCGCGGTCAAAGGCCAAGGCAAAGATTACGCCTCAATCCAAGCCCAAAATGAAAGCAGAGACAAAAGCTAAACGAAAGACTAAGAAGAAATAATTTCCTGCTTTATGGATGAGAAAAGAAAAGCGGAACGACTGGAAGACGTGAATGAAGTTACCATAGCCGTGATTTCCGACAAAAAAATCTTCCTGAAGAAAAAGTCACTCATGGCTATAGTATGAATATCTCCGTCTCCGGCGCCAGAATTAAGACCGATGTTCTGCTGCCCGTGGAGACACTTCTTAAGGTAGATTTCTCATTAGAAGATATGCAAAGAAAGATAGGCACCATCGGACAGGTAAAGTGGATGAAGGTTGTTATCGAAGATGAGTCGTATAACGAAGGCGTTAAATTTGACAATCCTTCAAGAAAGCTGGCGGATTATATCGCATGGAAACAAAAGTCCAGAAGTCCAATATAACCTGTCATCTGCCCTGAATAGAATTTGGTACGTATAGCTTCCTGTACTCCACAATTTTCAAATCAAGAAATTTATGCTAGGTTACAACCAGAATTTTTAACTTTAATAACATTGAAACCGAACTACATAAAAATGTAATTTTGGAGATATTATGACAACGAGCCCTTTACCCGATAGCCAGCATCAAATTCGAACCATTCATCTCACCGTCAATGGAAAAAACTTTCCACTGGAGGTGGGTATGGCGCCGCATCAGATTCAACCCTGCCACACCTTGCTTCAGACGATTCGGGAAACATTGGGATTTACGGGCACCAAAGAAGGTTGTGATGAGGGAGCGTGCGGAGCCTGTACGGTCATTATGGATGGTGAACCGATACTGTCCTGTATGATGCTGACCATTGAATGTGATGGCAAGAGCATCACGACCATTGAAGGATTGCAGAATCCGGAAACCGGTCATTTAGATCCTCTTCAGCAGTCTTTTATTGATCATGGCGCATTTCAGTGCGGATTCTGCACACCAGGCATCATCATGGCTTCCAAAGCACTGATCGCTGAAAAATCGGATATTGAAACAAAAGACATCCAGGAAGCTCTTTCAGGACACTACTGCCGTTGCATCACCCATTACCAGGTGGTGGACGCGGTTGTTGACGTTACAAAGAAGGTCATGAGGGTCAGCGATGACAAATAATTATAGATACATAGGAAAAAAAATCCCCCGGAAGGACGCGAAGGAGATCGTGACTGGAAAGGCAGCGTTCTTTGACGACATCAAGATGCCGGACATGCTGATCGGAAAGACGCTGCGGAGTCCTTATCCCCATGCAAACATCCAAAGCATTGATACGCGTAACGCGGAAAATCTGCCTGGTGTCAAGGCGGTTCTCACTTATAAAAATATACCTCCCTGGACCGTTGGAATCCCGCCTCATATCCCTGTGCTTGACAGAAGATTGCGCTATGTGGGAGATGCCGTGGCACTCGTCGCCGCAGAAACCAGGGAAATTGCCGAGGCTGCTATTGAGCTTATAGAGGTGGAATATGAACCGCTGGAGGCTGTCTATGATCTGGACGAAGCCATTAAGCCCGAGGCCCCTCAGCTGTATGACTTTGCTCCTCAAAACATGGTACCGGATGCCTTACCGCTTGGGGTTGAAGGATTTGAAGATGCACCCCTGCATCACATCAAGATTGGAAATGTTGAAAAAGGATTTCAGGAGGCGGATATCATCTGCCAGGGAACCTGCTCTTATGACGGCATTCCCAATCCTCTGCCCCCTGAACCTCCCGGTATTATCGTAAAATGGGAAGGTCCTGAAGAAGCGATTGTCTGGTCAGCAACACAAAGCCCCTCCTGGGCTAATATTTTAACTTCTATGTTCCTTAATTTTACAGAAATACGTTCTATTGCCACCTATTGCGGTGGCAGCTACGGTTCCAAGAATATGTTGTTCAATATCTCCCTTCATGCTGCGGCACTGGCCAAGGCGACCAACAGGCCTGTCAAAATCTACTACACGAAAGCGGAACATCTGAATGCTTTTGTATTGAGACCCGCATCCAGGATTCATGGAAAGATTGGAATGAAGAAAGATGGAACGCTTACGGCCATTCAAGGGGACTGGCTCATGGGCTATGGCGCTAATGCCCCTATGGGATTCATGCAACTGGCTGTTGGATGCGGTGAAGCGCAACTGGCGCTCCGGTGCAAGAACTGGGATTTCAAGGCAAAATGTGTTCTGACCAATCGGACTCCGTCCGGCATTGTCCGTGGATTTGGCGGTCAGGAACTCAAATCTTCACTGATGCCTATTCTTTCGATAGCCATGCGGGAAGCCGATATCGATCCCCTTGAGTTTTTCAAGAAAAACTATGTCAAAGATGGCGACGGATATTACTGGCGGGATAGCAAATGGCATGTCTGTGAAGGCATGGATTACCGGAAGGCCATGGAAAAAGGCGGCGAAGCCTTCGGTTGGAAGGAAAAATGGAAAGGATGGCTTAAACCCACCACAGAAAAAGGCACAAAAAAAACGGGTGTGGGTGTCAGCCTTCATGGCAATGCGGACGTCGGGGAAGACCGCTCCGAAGCTTATGTCAGGCTGATGCCGAGCGGAGAAGCGGTAGTGCAAATCCTTGTCGCAGAAGCGGGGATGGGTCAAAGGGACAGCTTATGTAAAATGGTTGCGGAAGTTTTGCAGATACCATTGGAAAAAGTAAAGATGACGCCTCCGGACTCCCTGGTGAATCCCGTTGAGTCCGGTCTGGTAGGATCGCGAGGCACTTACGCATGCGGCACAGCAGTCATTGCCGCGGCACAGGATGCCCGGAAACAGCTTCTGGAAAAAGCGGCCGAAAAATTCAACACGGCCGCCGAAAATATGGATACGGCCGATGGCATGGTTTTTCAAAAGGATAAGCCCGAGCAAGCCATGCCGTGGTTTTTTATAACAGGTCCGTTTCAATCCTTTACAGGATTTGGACGTTTTAACACCGACTTTACCAAGCCCAATTTCATGATGATTTTTACTGAAGTGGAAGTGGATGTTGAAACCGGCAAAATTGAAATTCTCAAAGTGCTTGCCGCGACCGATGCCGGTCAGATCATCAATCCTCTTGCCCTGAAAGGTCAGATCCGGGGATCGCTGGGCTCCGCCGGAATTGACACGGCCATTATGGAAGAATCCGTGATCGATCCGCAAAATGGTCATATCATGACCTCCAATATGATCGACTATAAATGGCGAACCTTTGCCGAGTTGCCCGAATTTGACGACGTGATTCTGGAATCGCAGTTCCCGACGCACCAGTTTAAAGCCATAGGGCTTGGAGAAATCTCAACCGCGCCAACCCCGGCAGCGGTTCTTATGGCAGTTTCCAATGCCGTCGGAAAACAATTTTTCGACTATCCGCTTACACCTGATAAAATTCTCAGGGCCTTAGGAAAAATTCAGGGAGCAGAAAGTAAATGAAACCATTTAAACATTTTACAGTAAATTCCGTCGATGAAGCTGTGTTGCTGCTCAAAACCTATGAAGGCCGATCAAAAATAATCGCGGGGGGAACGGATCTGCTTGGTGTTCTCAAGAGCAACATTCTTCCGGATTACCCTGAGGCAGTCGTCAATATAAAAAATATTAAGGGACTGGACAAGATAGAGTCGGGAACGGACGGTTTCCTCCGTATCGGTCCCCTCGTCAGATTAAAAGACATCATTTGCTCACCACTGATCAAAGAAAAATGTCCTTTACTGGCAACTGCTGCCGAGACCGTTGCCACAAATGAAATCCGGAACGTGGCCACCATTGGCGGCAACATCTGCCAGGATATCCGGTGCTGGTACTATCGATATCCCCATGCGATCGGGGGAAGATTCGATTGTCTGCGAAAAGAAAAGAAAGGACCCTGCCCTGCGGTTAAAGGAGACAACCGCTATAATGCGATTATGGGCGGGAAAGGATGTTTTGCCGTCTGTCCTTCTGACATCGCGGTCGCTTTGTCAGTCCTGGATGGCATCATCACGCTCCGTGGTCCGGAAGGTGAGAGGGAGATTGGTATCCGGGATTTCTATACGCCCTTAGGAACGGTCATGAAATCCGATGAAATTGTTACGGAGATCAGGTCCCTCTTGCCGTCCCAGGGCGCGCGCCAGTCCTTTCATAAATTTACATTACGGAAACCAATTGACTTTGCCGTGGTTAGCGTCGCGTCCCTCGTCAGCATGGAGGGGTCAATGTGCCAGGATGCTAAAATAGCTCTTGGAGGCGTTTCGCACAAACCCGTCAGGGCTCAGGAGGCCGAACAAACGATGAGAGGAAATGTTCCGGAAGAGGCGTTGACAGCGGCCGCCGCTGAAGCTGCTTTGAAAGGAGCTAAACCTCTGAGCAAGAACGCCTACAAGATTGAAATTGCAAAAACATTGATCAAAAAAAGCCTGCTTTTATGAAGGAAGGAGCATTGTCGGAATCCCTGACATGACTTTTGTGGATTGATGAAAAACATCCTGTTCAATATATGTACCCTCCTTTCAGCTAACACACCCTTTGTGCTGGCAACCATTGTCCATAAAGACGGTTCGGCTCCAAGAAACATGGGGGCCAGAATGATTGTCCTATGCGATGGCAATATCATTGACACCATTGGCGGTGGACATCTGGAGGCCAAAGTCATTGAAGATGCCTTAAACGTGTTCACATCGGGTCAATCGATAATTGCAGAGTATCAACTGGCCAGCATGGACATGATTTGCGGCGGCCGATTATCTGTGTTGCTTGAATATATTGAAGCCATTGACGATATGAAAGCCCTGTTTCAAAAGGCGATGGGCTTTATCGAAGAAAAGAAAAATTTCATGCTGGTCACCGCTTATGCTAAGAACGCCGGCAGCATGGGACTCGCAATAAAGCGGGATATTCTGACTGCTGAAGGACCCATAATGGAAAGTCTGATTGTCCCGGAAGAGTTACAGCACTATTGGAAAAAGGGTTCACTGCCGCCGGTGTTACATATTGAAGACCAGCATCATTATTATTTTATCGAATCATTTGGGACAAAAGAGACTGTTTTTATTTTCGGCGGCGGTCATATCGCCAAAGAGATCGAAAAACTTACCGATATGATCGGGATGAAAACGGTTGTGCTGGATGACCGGAAGGAATATGCCAATACCCGTCGATTTCTATCGGCGGATGTTATTGTTCCGGAAAATTTTATAAAGGCATTTGAAGGACTGGACATCACCGCGGGCAGTTACATCATCATCGTCACCCCCGATCATAATAACGATAGAGACGTTCTCAGAGAGGCACTTAAAACCGATGCCGGATATATCGGCATGATTGGCAGCACAAGAAAACGGAATACGATATTCCAGTCTCTTGTCAGTGAAGGGATGGGTGAGGACAACTTGAAGCGGGTTCATTGCCCCATCGGCATGGACATCGGTTCGGAATCGCCACAGGAAATTGCTGTCAGCATTGTTGCCGAATTAATTTCAGTCCGGCGAGGTAAGACAAATCGTGCAAAATGAATATATTCTCGTACAGGGAGGGGGAGAGTTAGCTTCCGGCGTAGCCCATGCCCTATTCAACAGCGGGTTGAAGGTGATTATTCTTGAAATAGAACAACCGCTTTGTGTTCGGAGAACTGTTTCCTTTGCGCAGGCAGTTCTGGATAAAAAAATTGAAGTCGAAGGGATTCAGGGAGTGTTGACCCAGACGCCTGATGACATCCCGAAAATTCTCGCAGAAAAAAAAATCCCTGTATATATTGCCCATCTGTCTGACGCCATAGACCTGTTCAAACCTGTCGTGGTGATCAACGCGACCCTTTCCAAAAAAAACAACGGCATGGTCAAGGATCTTGCACCCCTTACCATTGCGCTGGGGCCCGGATTTGTTGCTGGACAGGATGTCGATGTCGTTGTTGAAACCAAGAGGGGTCATTATCTCGGAAAACTTATTTATGACGGCTCTGCTTTGACGAATACCGGTATCCCCGAAAAGGTAAATGGGTATGGGATTGAAAGGGTTTTATACGCGCCTTGTGACGGCATCTTGACACATATCCGTGATATTGGCGCAAGTGTCCGACGGGATGAGGTGATTTGCCGCGTGAGTGACGAAGCGGTCAAAGCCCCGTTTGACGGCATGGTTCGAGGCCTGATCATGAACCATCGGAATGTCTCTAAAGGGATGAAGATCGGCGATGTCGATCCTCGAAATGACAGGAATTACTGTTATACTATTTCAGACAAAGCCAGAACCGTCGGCGGTTCAGTGCTTCAGGCGATTCTCCGTTACCGGGCACAGGGAGACGCGTAATGGGCATACTGGCTGATCTTCATCTTGACCCTCATGCCAGGGAACTTGTCTGTCTGATTGGCGCCGGGGGAAAAACCTCTGTGATGTTTAACCTTGCCTCCACATTAAAAACGATCGGCAAAAAAATACTTGTCACCACCACGACCAAAATTTATCTGCCCGAAAAAGAACAATATGATTCGATGGTTTTTGATTCCTCCGATACCCTGGCACGACTAGAAAAAAGCAAACCCGGAACGATAACCTGTCTGGGAAAGGGACTACACGAAAATGATCATAAAGTTATCGGCGTCGATAAAGAACGTGTCGACCAGTTATTTGACAGTCAATTGTTTGACTGGATCCTTGCTGAAGGTGACGGTGCCAGAGGCAAATCCATAAAAGCACCGGATGTTGAAGAACCGGTAATACCGGAAAGAACCACCCTTGCCCTTGGTCTTATTGGTCTGGATGCACTGGGCAAAAAAGCCAATGATGAAAATGTTCACCGAAGCCGATTGTTCTGCAACGTTACAGGCGCAAAAGAAAATGATCGGATTGATGAAAGTCTGATTGCCCGGTTGATCGTTTCCCCGAAAGGTCTGTTTAAAAATGTTCCGGCAGATAGCAGGCGTATGGTTCTTTTAAACAAGGCGGATGTTATGCCGGACAATAAGGTACCACTGCTGATTCACCGGATTGTGGAAAAGGAGGATCGCAACATTTCTATTGCCATTATTTCTGCAAAAGAGGACCGGGTGTTTCAATGGTAAGCGGAATTATACTGGCAGCCGGTTTTTCCAAACGCCTGGGCCGGGACAAACTGCTGCTTGAAATGAATCATGGAACGATCATTGAAAATGTGATTCGGGCGTCTGTTCAATCTGCTCTAGATGAGATTATTCTTGTATACCGGCGTGACGTCGTCAAGGCCGTGACGGATTCCTACAGAATCAAAACCGTTAAAAATGAAGATGCAAAGAACGGACAAAGTACTTCTGTCGTGAAAGGCATCCGGGCGGCAAATCCGTCAACCGATGCGTATTTATTCATGGTGGGCGACCAGCCTTTTTTGAATCCGGAGACCATCAATCACATTCTGGACTGTCATATCAAAAATCCGGGTCAAATCATTGTTCCCCTCTATAATGGCCAATCAGGAAATCCGGTATTGTTTCCGGTCTCGTTTCAAAACGATTTGTTGCTTATCCGGGGGGATACAGGAGGAAGGTCCGTTATTCAAGCTTTCAAGGACAGGGTTACCCATATTGACATTGAGCAGTCTTCTATCGGTTATGATGTAGATACTATGGAAGATTTTGAAAATATAAAAAAATAATTTCTGATCAATAGATGATTATTGGTTGGGAGCTGTTGATAAGAACTTACTGCTTGCGTTGACAGTATAAGAAGCGATTTCTTGTGCATCAAGAATATTATGACAGCCGTGGTGTCATTTGATACCATATTCCCATATAAATACTTTCAATTGGTAATCCTCAAATTCAACAAAACCCCAATACTATGGATAAGTAGGTAACTTCCGCAATCAAGACATCTTTCGAAAACATTGAAGTTGTGGATGTAAGAATAAAAAATTACATCATCGTTGAACAATATCTGAAAACTCGAGCATAGGTCAGGAAAAATCAACTACTGAGACTCTTTTCTCTTTTTTAATTCCAACGCCGCTTTGAGGCCTTTTTGTCGGATCACTTTTATCTTTTGTCGCATCTCTGTCAGCTTAAAGAATCGTTTTCCGTATTTTTTCAGCATGCTTTCATTAATCTCGAATCCGAGACCTGGTTTTGTAAATGGCGAAAGCATCGCGTTTTGATCCGGAATAATCGGGTCAATAATACCTTCTCTTTCTTCCGGCACCCAAGATGGTTCTTCCAGGGGATATTCGAGGGGAAGGGTATTGCCTTTATCGGCAAGCACCATATTCCAGTTGATATAAAAACCAATCCCGTTGGTCCAGGTATGAGGAGAATATTCCCGGTTGTGGGCGTGGCAGGCATCAATGACTTTCTTCACCTGGGCAATGCCGCCGGCAAAGGTCGCGTCAGGCTGATAAATATGGAAGCAGTCTTTTTCCAGCATAATCTTGATTTCATCCCAGCCATAGTTAAGTTCAGCTCCGGAAATCTTCACTTTTGAGACTTTCTTCAAAGCGGCGTTGCCGTCATAATCGCGGGAGTCCAGCGGTTCTTCGAGCCAGGCAATATTGTTGGCATAACACGCTTCCGCAAACGCGATTGCGCGTTTCAGATCCCATGCGGGAATTTTATCAACAATGGTTACCAGCCATCCCTGATTGGCATCTACTCCTAAAACAAGACGGTCCCCCACGCCTTTTTTAATCACCTCAATATGACGGATATCATCCTTGAGGTCTTTGTTCTTCACCCGCAGCTTAGCCGTTTTGAATCCGCGTTCTTTGATGGCCAACAATTCTTCCACTCTTTTTTCCGGGGCGTGCATCTCGCCGGTGGAGCAATAAACCTCGATGGGTCTTGCCTCGCCTCCTAAAAGTTCATAAACGGGTTTTCCCTTGCTCTTGCCGATGATGTCCCAGCATGCCGGCTCAATCCAGAAATTTCTCCACCCCAAAATACCTGCCTGCTTTAACAGGTTCTGACAGGTATCGATGTCGGTAGGATCGGCGCCCAGTAAATATCCGCCGATGAGATCCCCCAAGCCTTCCCGCTCATGTCCCAGAGCGGAACCTGCCGAATACCCCTCAATGCCATCATCTGTCACCAGTTTGATGAGAGTAAAGCCATTGTGAGTCTGTGGGTAGCCGGGTATCCAGGTGGGCCAGAATGTATGTTTTAACGGAATCTGTACGTGATAAAGTTCAATCAAAGATATTTTCATGCGAACCTCCTTGATAAAATCTCGGTCAAAAGCTCCGTTCTCCAGGTTTTGAATCATGATGAACCACGTGAATAGTCCTTGAACTTCAATATACGGCAGATTATGAAAAATGGTTTTGATGTTACGAATAATTTGAGCTTTATAATTTTTTTACTGCTTTGACTCTTTAAGTTTTTCCAGTTCTTCTTTGTAACTTTCGGCTTGGGCTTTAATGATTTCAATTTCTTTCTGAGCGTTTACCAGTTTTTCTTCCTGTCTGTGTCTTTCCTCCCTGTTTTTTTCCTGCATTTCGTCAATGCCCACATAAATGGCCAGAGCGCCGCCCAGGAGCAGAAATATCGGCAGAGAACCTTTGAGGATGTTGACAAAATCAAACCAGAAAAAGATTAAACTGACTAAACCGATGATGGCGGAAATTGCTCCGCCGATAAGCAGAGACATAAATTACCTCCGGTTGAAACATGACATGAAATCTGGGCTTTTTTAACATAAAAAGAATATTCCGACAAGGCGTAAATAGATATTATCAATATAAAAATATTACTTGATTTAAAACGGTTCATCATTTAGATATGCAAAATTATAATGTTACGAGGATAAAATGATAGAACCAAATTTTTCCAAAGGCGACGGGTTAGTTCCCGCGATTGTTCAGGATGCCGATACAAAGGACGTTCTGATGATGGCTTACATGAATCGTGAATCATGGGAAGCGACGCTGAAAAGCGGCAAGGCGACCTTCTGGAGCAGATCGCGTCAGAAGTTGTGGTTAAAGGGTGAATCGTCAGGCAATGTGCAGATCGTCAAGGCTGTTTTTATTGATTGTGATGAAGATACCATTTTGCTGCAGGTCAAGCAAATCGGAGATGCTGCCTGTCATACAGGATACCGATCGTGTTTTTACCGGAAGCTGAGCGGGCAGGATTTTGTCGTGGTGGGAGAAAAGATTTTTAATCCAGAGGAAGTATATAAATGAAAGTTTTAAAGCTCGGCATTCCCAAGGGAAGTCTGGAAACAAATACCATTGATTTATTCAAAAAGGCGGGCTGGCGCATTACCAGCGACGCCCGAAGCTATTTCCCGGATATTGATGATCCGGAAATTTCCTGTAAACTGGTCCGCGCGCAGGAGATGTCACGTTATGTTGAGGATGGCACGCTGGATCTCGGATTGACCGGCATCGACTGGATCATGGAAAATGAGTCGGACGTGGTGGTGGTGCAGGATCTGATTTACTCCAAGGTATCCACACAACAGGCGCGCTGGGTGCTGGTTGTGCGTGAAAATTCTCCATACAAGACCATTGAAGATATGGAAGGAAAAAGAATATCAACCGAGCTGGTGAACTTCACCAAAAAATATTTTGCCGATAGAAACATCAATATCCATGTTGAGTTTTCCTGGGGAGCAACGGAAGCGAAGGTGGTCGAAGGCCTGGTGGATGCCATTGTGGAAGTGACGGAAACCGGTTCGACCATTCGCGCTAATAAATTGCGGATCATTCACGAGCTGATGAAAACCAACACGCAATTGATTTCCAATAAAGCTTCCTGGAACAATCCCTGGAAACGAAAAAAAATTCAACAAATCAGCACGATGCTGACCGGTTCTTTGCAGGCCATGGGCAAGGTGGGGATTAAACTGAATGTCGCCAAAGAAAATCTGGATAAGGTGATGAAGCTGCTGCCGTCGCTGAAGTCTCCGACGGTTTCCAGCCTGTCGTCCAATACGTGGTTTGCCATTGAATCCATTGTGGACGCGAAAATTGTCCGTGATCTGATTCCGACGCTGATAGAAGCCGGTGCGCAGGGCATTATTGAATATCCTTTAAACAAGGTAATCTGAGTTAGCAGAATTATGGCCAGAAAAGTGAAAATCATCCGTACGACAACGGAAACAGATATCCATCTGGAAATTGATCTGGATAAAACATCCGGAACAAGCATTGAGACGACGATTCCTTTTTTCAATCATATGCTGGAACTTTTTGCCCGTCATGGTTTCCTGAAGCTGGTTGTGAGGGCCAAGGGTGATACCCACATTGATGATCATCATTTAATCGAAGATTTGGGGATCTGTCTGGGCAAGGCTGTGGCGCAGGCACTGGGAAGGAAGACCGGCATCAATCGCTACGGCTCGTCCTGCATTCCGATGGATGAATGCCTGTGCCGGGTGGATATGGATATTTCCGGCCGCCCCTATCTGATTTACAATGTCAAATACGGACGAAGAAAAACCGGCGGATTTGATCCGGCCCTGGTCAAGGAATTCTTCAAGGCTTTTACCGACCAGAGCGGCATCACGCTGCACATTAATTTATTGTATGGCGACAATGTTCATCACATCATTGAATCGGTCTTTAAAGCTTTTGCCCGTGCCTTCAAAAATGCTGTTACCATGAATGAAAACATTAAAGGCGTTCTTTCCACCAAAGGAAGACTTTAATCGCGAGGTGCCGTTTTGATTAAAAATCATTATAAAAATAAAAAGACTATTTCTGGATTATTTTTTCTGTTTTTTCTGGCCTTTGCTTTGACCGTTCAGGCGGAAGATGAAGATTCGCAGAAAGCTAGGAAGACTAATCGCATTGCAGTCATATCTTTCCAGGCCTTCATGCCGGACGAAGGAAACACCGTTTTTTGTCCGCTTTGCGGCAGCGGTTCTTCAGGCGGAAAAGTCCTGGAGGGGGCGGAAAAAACCGTGGAAGAAGTATTTGTAAATCGATTAAGTAAAGTCAAGGGTGTTGAAATCATTCCTTCCGAGAAAGCGGAAAGTGTTTATAAAAGGATTTCATCCGAAAAATTAAAAGAAAATTTTATTGAAAATTTAAGGAAAGTCGGCAACGAACTGGGAGCGGATTTTTTAGCCGTCGGGTATGTCTATCGATATACCGAGAGAGTTGGCTATAAGTATTCATCGGAGCATCCGGCATCGGTGATTTTTGAAATTCATCTGGTGAAGTCTGCTGACGGAAACATCGTCTGGCAGGGCTACTTTGATAAAACCCAGAAATCGTTAATGGAAAATATTTTAGACATATCTTCATTCTTCAAGGGCGGAGCAAAATGGATAACTGCACGTCAGTTAACCGAGCAGGGAATGGATAAGATTTTCAAGACATTTCCCGATTTTTAACATTAAACAGACTATTCATGATACTTTTTTTCAAGTGATCCCGTAAGAGGTGTCCGATTGATTATTATTCCGGCAATAGATATTAAAAATGGAAAATGCGTTCGTTTAGCGCAGGGCAAATTCGACCGTGTGACGACATACGGGGACAATCCGGTGGAAATGGCGATGCGCTGGATGGAAAAAGGCGCCGAGTTGATTCACCTCGTCGATCTCGATGGTTCTGTTGCCGGCCTGCCCCGTAACGCGAATATTATTCTGGAGATTGCGCGGAATGTCAATGTTCCGGTTCAGGTTGGCGGTGGCATACGGAATATGGAAACCATTAATTTTTATTTAAACAAGGGTGTCTCCAGTGTTATCCTGGGCACGACCGCCCTGCAAAATGAAAACGTTGTCCGGGAGGCCTGTTCGGCATTTCCCCATAAAATCATCTTGGGCATTGATGCTCTGAACGGCCATGTGGCTGTTCGCGGCTGGACGCAGACCACGGAGAAAAAAGCTGTTGACCTGGCCAGACATTACGAAGACTGCCAGGTGAAAGCCATCGTCTATACGGATATCGAGCGGGATGGCATGAGTACAGGCGTCAATATTAAAGCGACCGAAGCATTGGCAAAAGCGGTGAAGATTCCGGTCATTGCTTCAGGCGGTGTGGCATCCATGGCGGATATTGAAAATCTTCTGGCTGTTGATGATTGTGAATTTTACGGTGTCATTATCGGTCGCGCTCTTTACACGGGGGCTGTTTCCCTGGAGGATGCGATAAAAAAAGCGAAAGGTTGATCATCAAAAAGTAACGGAGGTAACGTTTATGTCCGATTGTGTTTTTTGTAAGATTGCCCGGGGAGAAATTCCCTGCAACAAGGTTTATGAAGATGAAAAAGTGCTGGCCTTCGATGATATCCATCCGATGGCGCCGGTGCACGTTGTCATGATTCCCAAAAATCATATTTCCACCCTGATGGATGTTGCCACGGAAAAGGATAACATCATGAATCATCTGATGGCCGCGGCGCAGAAGGTGGCGAAGATTAAAAAGATCGATGCCAGTGGTTTCCGCACCGCGATTAACTGCAACGCTGAAGGAGGGCAGGTGGTTTTTCATCTCCATGTCCATGTCCTCGGCGGTAGAAAACTTCAGGATGAATTAGGCTGAGTAACGATGAGGTGAATGGTTATGGATATCAATAAGAAAATAAATGAAGAAATGGTGGCTGCCGCCAAATCTCAGGATAAAATAAGACTTTCCGCTGTCCGGATGATCAAAGCGGCGCTGCACAACAAGGAAATCAGTTTGATGCGGCCGTTAAACGAAAGTGAAGGTCTGCAGCTTCTTTCTTCGATGATTAAACAGAGAAGGGATTCCATTGAACAGTTTGCCAAAGGTGGCCGGGCTGATCTGGTGGCTAAGGAGGAGGCGGAGTTAAAGGTTATTCAGGAATTTATGCCCGCGCAGATGTCTGAGGACGAGGTTGACGCTATCATTAAAAAAACGATAGAGGAAGCGGGCGCTGTTTCCGTCAAAGACATGGGAAAAGTCATGAAACTTTTGATGCCCAAACTCGCCGGTGTCGCCGATGGCAAAGCTGCCGGGGAGAAAGTCAAAGCGTTCCTGTCTAAATAAGGGATTCCGGCGCTGAATTTTGCAATCAGGATAGTCCGTGTACGTTGATCAAAGCAAGATTGAAGAAATTAAAAACAGAGTCGATATCGTTGATCTTGTTTCCGAATACGTGACTTTGAAAAAAGCCGGGAGAAATTTTACAGGGTTGTGCCCTTTTCATCAGGAAAAAACTCCTTCTTTTTCCGTCAATCGTGAAAAGCAGATCTTTTACTGCTTTGGCTGCGGAGAAGGAGGCAATGCCATTACGTTTCTGATGAAAATTGCTGATAAGACGTTCCCGGAAGCCATTAAAGATCTGGCGGCAAAGACAGGCATTGTCCTGCCTCCGGTGTCTTCCGGTAAAGAGGGCAGACAGAAGGATTTACTGAAAGAGGGCATTGTCGGTTTGAATGCGAGGGCGGCTCAACACTTTTCGCGTAATCTTTTTTCCGCTGCCGGGGCTGTTGCGCGTAAATATCTGCAGGAAAGAGGAATTGCGGACGACATTGTCAAGCAATTCCGTTTAGGTTACGCACCGGATACGTGGCGATCTTTGACAGATGATCTGGAAAAAAGCGGACTTTCACTGAAACTGGCCGAGCAGGCCGGTCTGATCATTCCGGGGAAAGAAGGCGGTTTCTACGACAGATTTCGCGGTCGCCTCATTTTTCCTATTGAAAATGTTTCGGGAGATATCATTGCCTTTGGCGGAAGAATTCTGGGGAAAGGCGAACCGAAGTATTTGAATTCGCCTGAATCGCCGGTTTATATCAAGGGACGGAATTTATACGGTCTGAATAAGGCGAAAGAAGAAATTCGCAAAAAAGGCTTTGTTTTAATTGTTGAGGGTTATTTTGATTTAATTTCTTTATGGAATGCAGGCATTGGCAATGTTGTCGCCACGTTGGGCACGGCCCTGACCAGAGAGCATCTGGAGCTATTACGCCGTTATACGATAGACGTCGTTGCTCTGTTTGATCCGGATGAGGCCGGAAAAAAAGCGCTTGACCGCAGTCTGGAATTATTTTTAAGTGCCGGGATGAAAGCAAGGGCACTGATCTTACCCGGTCAATACGACCCCGATGATTATGTCAGGAAATTTGGCAAAGAAAAAATGGAGGAGCTGATCACCCTTGCCCAACCGCTGAGCGATTATTATATTGAGAACGTACTGGGCGCCGGCAAAACGTTTGAAGATAAAAGAGACATGGTTAGAAACGCCATGGAATTTATCGCTAAAATCAGTGATAAAAAAGAAAAGGATCTTTTCATCAAACGCATAGCGGAAAAAACCGGTGTCAACGAAGAATTACTGATCAAGGAAATCTACCGGAGTGAAGGAAAAAGTGGCACAAAAGCAGAGATCCGTAAACAGGCAATCCATGTTGATTATGATCCGGTGGAGTTGGCCCTGATTCAGTTAATGATGGAGTATCCTCAAAAAATTATGCAGGTTGACCGTGAAAAAATTCTGGATTTTTTCATGCAGCCTGAAATACAGCATCTGGGAAAGAAAATTATTGATACCTATAAATTGCTTGGTTTTATTGATTTGAGCGTTATTTTATCAGACGCCGCGCATTCATCATTACGGGAGAAAATATATAAATTAATGATGAAGAATATTCCGGTCGATGAAACCATGATGGAAAAAATATTTGCCGATAACATACGGCAAATCAAAAGAAAATGGTATAAGGAACAACATCGACAGATAAAAATAAAGTTGAATAAAGCTCAGGAAAACGGCAATCAGGATCTGATCAACAAACTTATTTATGAAAAAGAAAATCTATTGATGCAGGAAAAAGAGCTGCATTAAGAAGGTCCGGCCAATAAAATATTTGAAGGAGACGCCCGATGGCAAAAGAAATTCAGTCCGATGAAGTGAATAAGCTCATTATGCTGGGTGAAGAGAAGGGTTTTTTAACGTACGATGATGTGAACGATGCGTTGTTGCCCGATGTGACGTCCGCGGAACAACTGGATGATATCATATCGCTTTTTGGAGAAAAAAATATCGATATCATTGATACCGAACAGGGTGAAAAGCTGACCCTGAAGAAGTCCATGAAAGATATGGCCGATATCAATCTCAAGGAGACGTTGGCGCTTGGAACGAGCGCGGACAAAACCGGCGATCCGGTCAAAATGTATCTGCGTGAGATGGGTTCGGTTTCGCTCTTAAGCCGTGAGGGCGAGGTGGAAATCGCCAAAAAGATCGAGGAAGGCGCCCGGGAAACAATGTCGGCGATCTTTCGTCTGGCCGTCTCGATTGATGAAGTGTTGAATATCGGAGAGAAACTGCAGACGGGTGAAATAAAAAGTAAAAATGTGGTCGATAATATTGAGGATGAAGAAGGCTTTATGGAGGAAGACGAACATAAAGAAAGAATCCTGAAATTAATCGCCAGAATCAAAGATTTCAACGACAGAAATAAATTCTTAAAAACCAAATTAAAAGCAACAAACCTGCCCAAGAAAAAAAGAGATTCGTTAAATGCTCAACTGGAAATCAACACGCGGCGCATTGTAACACTCTGTCGCAAGATTCGTTTCAGCAAGAAACAGATTCAGCGTTTCATCTCGAAGTTGAGGAGTTACGCGGAAGAGATTGAAGCAGCCGAGAATGTTATCGACAGATATAAGAAAGAAACCGGTCTCACCGTTGCGCAGATGGACAAGCTCTGGACGAAATTAAAAAAATCCAAGAAGGATGACAAACGCATTGCCAAAGAAGTCCATATGCCGATAGAATCATTCAAAAAGATTAAACCGGAGATTCAGGAAGCGCAAAAGAGAATCAAGCAGATAGCACACGAGGTGGGAATCCCCACGGCAACGCTGAAAACCATTATCAAGACCATTGAAGTCGGCGAAAGAAAAGCGGAGATCGCTCAAAGGACGCTCGTGGAGGCCAATTTACGTCTGGTGGTAAGCATCGCCAAGAAATACACCAACAGAGGTTTGCAGTTTCTCGATTTAATTCAGGAAGGCAATATCGGCTTGATGAAAGCGGTGGATAAATTTGAATATCAGCGTGGCTATAAATTTTCCACATACGCAACGTGGTGGATCCGGCAGGCGATTACCCGGGCGATTGCCGACCAGGCCCGTACCATAAGAATTCCCGTTCACATGATTGAAACGATTAATAAATTGATCAGAACGTCCCGCTATCTGGTTCAGGAACTGGGACGCGAACCGACTCCGGAAGAGATTGCCAACAAGATGGAATATCCGCTGGAGAAAGTGAGAAAGGTTTTAAAAATCGCCAAAGAGCCCATTTCCCTGGAGACGCCCATCGGTGAAGAGGAAGACAGCCACCTCGGTGATTTTATCGAAGATAAAAGAGTCATCTCGCCTTCGGAGGCAACGATCAATATTGATCTGGCGGAACAGACAAGAAAAATTCTCACGACCCTGACGTCCCGTGAAGAAAAAGTTTTACGGATGCGTTTCGGTATCAGTGACCGGTCTAATGTCCTGAGCCGCGATGAGATATCATCAGTAGAAACAGAAGAAAAAACAAGCGAACTTCCTGAACCTCCTGAAGTTATTGAAACTTTAGAAATAACCACATTAAAAGAAAAAACCAGGAAACGTTATACGAAACAGTAAAATATTATTGACATTCTACTTATTTATGTATATCAATCTATGTTTTTTATGCTTTAGAAAGGCACGGGCCTATAGCTCAACTGGTAGAGCCACCGGCTCATAACCGGTAGGTCCCTGGTTCGACTCCAGGTGGGCCCACCAAATAAACAGAAATGATGACGGAAGGAAAAAAAATATTTCGGGAAGTGAGAGAGATTTCCAAGATAAGCTTCCTGACTGCCGTAATGAGACGCACAGAGTCATCATTAGACGGCACAGACAAAAAACTCGTGAAGAAGTTTGCTCAAGAAATGCACCCCTAAAAAGGTGCATTTTTTTTATATTAAAAACAGATAAGAAGGAGAAGATGATTGAAAGACAAACTATTGTTATTGATAAAAATTCAGGAATGTGACTCACAACTTGTGAAGTTATCCGCGAAGAAAAAAACCCTGCCGGAAGATATAGAAAAGCTGAACCGGGCATTCAGTTCATTTGAAGAAGAAATTAAAACTAACAAAATCAAATACGATGAGCTGAAAGCGCGTCATACGGAAAGTGAAAATAAAATCAAAAGGATTAACGAAGGCGTTGTCAAAACGAAAGAAAGAATGCTCGAGGTAAAAAATAACAAAGAATACCAGGCGATGCTCAAGGAAATAGAAACCGCGGAAAAATCACGTGGCGAAGTAGAAACAGCCATCATATCCATCCTTGATGAAATGGATAAGTTGTCGGCGCTGGTCAAAAAAGATGACGACATTTTGAAAGAGAAAAGAGCGAAGTACGAGCAGGAAAAGAAAACGATAGAGGATGAATTAAATGCCGTTGACTCTGATACGGCCGGTTGGGAAGAGAAAAGAAAAGAATTGCAAGCGCACATTCCCGCTGACCTGATGATGAAATACGAAAAGGTCAGAAAAAGAAACAGAGGAATTGGTGTGACGTCTGTCTGGAAATCAGTCTGTAACGGTTGTCATATGAACATTCCGCCGCAGCTTTATAATGAAGTACAGCGATCTGAAGAGCTGTTCAGTTGCCCCAACTGCAACCGGATCATTTATTTCCAGGATATGGAAAAACCGGCTTAGACGTTATGGCTGAAAAAAGCTACAAATTATTCAGCGACGGCGCCTGCCGGGGAAATCCGGGGATTGGCGGCGCGGGAGCCGTCATCACCGATGATGCTGATCAAGTGATCTGGGAAGGTAAAGAATATCTTGGTCACTGCACCAACAACATTGCCGAATACAAAGCACTTATTCTGGGACTCAGGGGCGCGCTTTCCCAGGGGTATAAAAATCTTCAAATTTATATGGATTCAGAGCTTTTGGCCAAACAGATCAACGGCGCCTACCGCGTCAGGAATGCAAATCTGCAGGTTCTGATGAAAGAAGTCCGTGACTTGCTCAAAGCTTTTGAATCCGCTGAAGTCAAACACGTCCCTCGTCTGCACAACAGCCACGCCGATAAACTGGCCAATCTGGCCATTGACGAAAAATAACAAAATCAAGATATAAGATTTAATATTCTACAACAGCCTGATCTTGATTGCTACACAATGACTGAAATATTTCGGTTCTATCCTGACGATTGAATCAGCCAGGGGAATTGCTCGAGAAAGGCCAGTAATGTATTTGACAGTCTTTCAGCATGAGTCTTCTCGATTATCTTTTATAATGTTGTCCGGTTACAGCCATGTTATCACGATGAATGATTTCATCATAATCTTTGTGTCCAAGAACCTGATAGATTTGTTTCGTTTTTAAGCCTTTGATTTTATGAATTTCTTCGGTGTTATAATTGACCAGTCCTTTGGCCAGAATCGTGCCGTCTTGATCCACGCAGATAACGGGGTCTCCCTGGTCAAAGTTTCCCTCGACTTCAATAACTCCCGAAGGCAGAAGGCTTTTTCCTTTTTCGAGCAGCGCTTTTTTTGCGCCGTCGTCAATCACGAGTTTACCGCGGGGACGCAGCGTGAAAGCGATCCAGTATTTCTTGCTGTTCAGGCGATCGGCCATGGGCAGAAATAGCGTGCCTATTTCTTTCCCGGCCATAATATCCGTCAAGACTTTTTCCTTTTTCCCCGGGGCGATAATGCAGGGGATGCCGATGGCCGTAACTTTCTTGGCGGCCTGAATTTTACTCTTCATACCTCCCGTGCCGGCGGAGGATGTATCTGACGTGGCGGCCGCTTCAATTTCTTTGGAGAACTCGCTGACCACGGGGATGAGTTTTGCTTTTTTGTTGACGGATGGGTTGCCATCATAAAGGCCGGCGGTGCTGGTGAGATTAATAAAGAGATCAGCCTCAATAATGTTGGCGATCATTGCCGCCAGATTATCGTTGTCACCGAATTTTATTTCATCAACGGCGACGGTGTCATTTTCATTGATAATGGGAATGGCGCCCCATTCCAGCAGCGTGGAAAGCGTGTTGCGGATGTTCAAATATCGCCGGCGGTCTGTCAGGTCGGCCAGGGTTAAAAGAATCTGGGCGACATAGTGTCCGTTTCCTTCAAAGGATTTGGAATAAACGCGCATCAGCCTGCCCTGACCGATGGCGGCAGCGGCCTGTTTTTCGGGAATGCTCTTGAGTTTTTCTGTGATTTTCATGCGATGCTTTCCCGAGACAATCGCGCCGGATGTAACCAGTACCAAGTCATATCCACGGGTCTTCAAGTCGGACATGTCCTGTACAATTGAATCAATGACTTTGAGGTCAAGACCTTCATCTCCGGTCAGCACCGCGGAGCCGACTTTAACCAGTATTTTTTTGGTGTGCGCGAGTATTTCCTGGCGAATGTTCATCATGATAGTGATTTATCCTGATTGATTTAATAGAGTAACGATTTTATTCATTATTTCCTTCAGCCCCTCGCCGGTAACCGCCGAAAAAGGATGTAATATTATGCCTTTTTTCTTGAAGAGCGCAACCTGTTTTTTGGCATTTTCCCTCACATGCGGAAGGTCAATTTTATTCAGGGCAACAATCTGTGGCTTGGCCATCATTTCGGAATTATAATGTTCAAGCTCCTGATTAATGGTGGTATAGTTTGACCAAGCGTTGGTGTGGGGTTCCGTGGAAATATCGATCATGTGCAGCAAGAGCGAAGTTCTTTCCACGTGTTTTAAAAATTTGTCGCCCATGCCCAGACCTTCATGCGCTCCGGGGATCAGTCCCGGGATGTCGGCAATCACGAAACTTTTACTGTCCAAATATTGGACGACGCCCAGGTGCGGTGTCAGCGTGGTAAAAGGATAATCGGCAATCTTGGGTTTGGCCGCGGACACACGGGAAATAAAAGTTGATTTGCCGGCGTTGGGAAAACCGATGATCCCGACATCCGCCAGTAATTTTAATTCCAGTTTGAGCGTGAATTCTTCACCTTCCATTCCTTCCTGGGCAAAGCGGGGTGTCTGGTGGGTGGATGTTGTAAAGTGTGCATTACCCTTGCCGCCGATGCCGCCGCGCGCGGCGATAAACGTCTGGCCATTTTCAGACAAATCGGCCAGCTCTTCTCCCGTTTCAAAATTCTTGATGACGGTTCCCACAGGGACAGGAACTTCCAAATCTGCGGCGCTTTTGCCGGTACGATGATTGCCGGATCCGTGCCCGCCGTTTTTGGCGATTTGATGCTGCCTGTATTTCAAATCCAGCAGGGTGTGATGGCTTTCCGTGGCGCGAAAGATGACATCGCCGCCCTTACCGCCGTCACCTCCGTCCGGACCGCCTTTCGGGACAAACTTCTCCCGGCGGAAACTTACGCATCCGCTACCGCCGTGACCGGCCTTGACAAAAATTTTTACTTCATCAACAAATTTCATGAATAATCCTACGTCGCTCCGCTCTTAGGATAATTTCCAATCCCGATATACCGGGATTGGATAGTTCGGCTTACGCTTCAGACTTCGTTTACTCGTCTTCAGCTTGCCTTACTACCACTTGCGCTTTAAAGAGCCTTGATTTTCCGAAACGCAGTTCACGGAAAATCTTAGAGCGAATTATCCCGCCACCTATGGTGGCAGGGACGAGCATCGCACCGCTCGCTCTCCCACTCCACTTCGTTTTGGGGATAATTCGACTGACGTTTCGAGCATCACTTTGCTTGCTCTCAACGAGTCTCATTATCAGCGAGTGTCATTAATCCCACGTCGCTCCGCTCCTGGGATAATTCCACTTACGCTTTAGTGAGCCTTGATTTTCCGAAACGCAGTACACGGAAAATCTTAGA